>Ga0209577_10002713_pt1 | contig 16858 bp, 12 predicted proteins | sample GraSoiAngelo_109_FD_185874 | JGI IMG/M metagenome (GOLD analysis project Ga0209577, IMG submission 185874) | Grasslands soil microbial communities from the Angelo Coastal Reserve, California, USA - 14_0903_12_20cm (SPAdes) (version 2) | ecosystem: Environmental > Terrestrial > Soil > Grasslands...
GCGGAGGAATAGCGGCGCTTTGGATCTTTCTCGAGACACTTGAGGCAGATTGTTGAGAGGTCGCGATCTATTTTCGGATTTAAGAGGCGCGGTTGCCGCGGTTCGGTGTCCAAGAGTAACCTAATTGTCTCGTAGGTTGTTCCACCTGCAAAAGGCGGCTGACCTGTTAGTAATTGGTAAAGCACTGCGCCGAGTCCGTACACGTCTGTGTTACTGCTCACGGCTGCGTTGTTACCCGCAGCTTGCTCTGGCGCCATGTAACTCGGCGTGCCCAATACATCCAATGTTTGGGTGACACTGCTTTCAGATTCGACTAACCGGGCCAGGCCGAAATCGGTCAGATGCGGTTCACCCTTCGCATCCAGCAGAATGTTTCCCGGCTTGATATCACGATGGAGAATTCCATGTTCATGTGCGTAATGAACAATGCGTGCGACCTTCGCGATTAATTCCGCCGCCTGGCGGGTCGACATCGCGGTTCGCTTGACTATCTTGTCAAGCTGACCTCCTTCGATGAACTTCATGCTGAAGTAACATGAGCCATCACGCTCGCCGACTTCGTGGATCGGAACGATACCGGGATGCTCTAACCTCGCTGCCGCTTCGGCCTCGAGGCGAAAGCGCTTCAGGTGCGCTTTGGTGGCCCATTGGCCAAGACCAATGATTTTTAACCCGACGGTGCGATTAAGACTTTTTTGGCGGGCTCGAAATACTACGCCTTGTCCGCCGCGTCCAATTTGCTCAAGCAATTCGTAATCGCCGAAGTCCATCAACATCGGCGAGTCGCGGCCGGGGTCATCCGCCTTCGCCGAGGCTTCGGCGGACGAGTCGACCCCGGCTACAGGTTCATCCGCGAACAAGCCGAGACCCGACTCCAGCAGACAGGCGCCGCACGAGTGTTGTGGGGAATCGGGCGGAATGGCTGTTCCGCATCTGCGACAAAATTTGCCTGTTGTGATTCTCATCGTCCGGCCATTCCCTTCACTTAAATAATGCACGGAAATTCCTAATAGGTTACGAGCGCAACGCGGCGATGAGGTGGCGCAGTTCTTCTTCAATCTCGGCCGGCGTCGCCACCGTTTGCGCGACTTCCTCACGCAACAGCTGTCGGTAACGTTGTCGCAGTCGATGAAATGCTTGTTTGACCGCGTTCTCGGTCATGCCAAACTCGCGCGCAATCTCCGCTTGTGACGGTCGATCGGGTTCATCGGAGAGCAATGTGTTCAACCGCTCCAGCAGCGGCGCGTTAGCTGATCCCTGGGATTCCTCGCGCAGACGCGCGAACACGCGGTCGAGCACAGTAAAGGCCCATTTGCGATCGTAAAGCAGATCGGCGCTTGGCATGTCGCTGCGATCGAACTCGGTAGAATCGTCGTCCGCGATTCCATCGAGTGCAATCAGCGTTCGGCCACCACCACGTTTAATCGCCGCGGCATCACGGCGCTCGTTCGCCATGAAATGCTTGAGCGAAGCCAAAAGAAAAGAACGTAAGCGGCCTTTTTCCTGTCGCACGGATTGGAAATCTTTGCGCTCTAAAATCAGCGCGAAAAACCCCTGGGTAAGATCTTTCGCCTCCTCTGGTTGAGCACCCTGTCGCCTAACGAAGCCATAAATAGGCCGCCAGTAAGTGCGGCAGAGATTTTCGAGCGCCTCGTGCGCCGCTGGTGATTCGCCTTGGGCCTCCAGCACCACGCTCCAATGGGTAGTAGTAAATGCAACCGGGCCGTGATGAGCATTTCCGCCAATCGCGCTCAGCGAAGTCACCTTATCATCAGCGGGCACACTACTATCCAAGCAAAAAACCGCGCCGAAAGCAAGCCTGCACTGTCTCGGATGGCGTTCCCCTTGTCAGAGCGCGCGACATGCGTGAAAATTGACGCTCCGTGGCTCTGCGACTGCCAAAACAGAATTATCAGGACATCGAGCGCGTCATCGAGTTCGATTTTGTGCGCGCGACGGAAGCGGCCGCGCTGAACTCGTTGCGCTGGCTCGGACGAGGCGACAAGGAAGCGGCCGACGCAGCCGCGTGCGACGCCATGCGCGGCATGTTCGATCTCATGAACATCTGCGGCGAGGTCGTCATCGGTGAAGGGATCAAGGACGACGCGCCGGGAATTTTCAAAGGCGAGCAGCTCGGCACCTGGTATCCTGGTTCGCCGGAATTTCACATCGCGATCGATCCGATCGACGGGACGACGAATATTTCCAAGGGCGCGCCGAATTCCATCAGTTGCATCGCGGCGGCGAGTCCGGAGGCAGGCGTGAAAGTGGCGCTGCGTGATGTGCCGTCGTTTTACATGTCGAAGCTAGCTTACGGGCCCCGCGTGATCGAATACATGAAAAAACGCGGCGACTCGCTTCACCTCGAGATGCCGATCGCGGAGGTGCTGGCCATCGTGGCGCGCGCGGTGGACAAGCGGGTGCAGGATGTGGCGGTGATGATGCTGGATCGACCACGACACAAGGACATCGTGGGACAAATTCGCACGGCCGGCGCGTCGCTGCGCATGATCGGTGATGGGGATATCGCTGCGGCCATTGCGCCGTCGTTGCCCGACTCGGACGTGGATCTTTACATGGGCATCGGCGGTTCGCCGGAAGCGGTGCTCGCGGCGGCGGGAATCAAGTGTCTCGGTGGCGACATGCAATGCAAAATGTGGCCGCGCGATGAGAAGGAACGAAAGAAATTGATCGCCGACGGTTACGAAAAAGATCTCGAGTGCGTCTATTCGGCAGACGATCTGGCTAACGGCCAGAACATCCTCTTTTGCGCAACCGGAATTAGCGACAGCGCACTCTTGCCAGGTGTGCGGGCGCGGGGTGGCGTCACGGCGATTACCCATTCAATTCTCATGCGCGCAAAGAGCAAGACGGTTCGTTTTCTTCGCGCGCGGCACAATCTGCAGGCAAAGACAATCCGACTTCGTTCCGATAATCGCGAGCACTTGATTTGAGTACCAGTGAGGGCGGCTTGCTATGGACTCGGCGACACGGATGGAGCCGTGTTCTTGTTAAAGATATCTGGCAGCTTGGTTTCTTTAAAATCAGCAGGCACGATAAATTGGCTATCTGGAACCGAGTCGAGGCTTACACCGGTAATGGTGCTGGTAATTTCCATAGGATGTCCCGAACCGCCGGCGCCATGCCCACGTGCCGAATTTTCCGTAGCGACGATCATGCGCATTCGGATCGGTAATCCAGGGAAATCGCGGAAGTCAGGCATTTTCGTATTCGCCGCGTCCCAAAATTCAGACTTGATCGATTGGAGTTGTGCGAGGACGGCAGCGCCATTTGGGTAGTTCGGCGCGATCCAATAGGTCGCTTTAAAATCAGGTCCATTGTAGGTGTATTGTTCGGTATCGTAACCATTGATCGTTTCCCTCTGTCCGGTGGGTGTAAGTGTGGGCTTTTGCGAACCTGCTTTATCGTTGCCGAACTTGTTTAACATGTCTGCGACGGCTCTCATTTTATCCGGCGAAATCCGGACGACTGTCTTCTGGTCGTTCAACAGATTGATTAACTCGCCAGTTGTTCCATCGAAAATTGCAGTGATCTGCGAAGGAGCATCAATGCGCGCTTTGTCGCCTTTAACTTTAATCGTCATGTTCGTAGCGGCGGCAGCTGTACTGGGAGATGCTTCCGACTTTTGAGCCTGTCTCGCCGGCTCGACTGCCGTGGAATACACGATGGTGAGATCGGCGCGGAGCGGAAGGATGCTGAAAGTAATTACCACGAGTGAATACAATGCAGTCTTCATATCTGCAGATAGTTCGCGGCCGTTGGCCAGTGTGGCCGTTTGCAGCCGCGGGGTTACGCCCGCTTCTGGGTCTTCAGCAGCCTGATCGCGTCCCGCAACTCGGCAGCGCGCTCGTAAAGTTCCTTCGCAATCGCCGTTTCCATCTCGCGCTGCATGACCTCCAGCTTTGAAAGAGGACGTTTCGCTTTCACTTCCTCGAGCCATTCGTCGAGAAACGCGATCTCGGAGCTTTTCGATACCAGCTCCGGAAAATTTGACTGTTGCAAGAAATCTACAATCCCTTCGCGGCCGCGCTCAATCTCGGCTATGGCCTCGGCAAATTTTCCCTGTCCCAGAAGGATGGACGCTTTGGCGCGCGTATTCATCATGAGCACGTAGGGCCGGAACTGCTGCAGGCTCCAGGAAAACTCCTCGCGGTCGGTGTGCTGGGTGACAAAAGTAAAAAGATCGAGATTGCGTTGCGTGTCGCGGACGACGCCTTCGAAATCGTTGATCTGAAACAGGCTCAGGTACCGATGATAATATTGAATGCCTTCCTGTTGCAGCTCCGCGCATTGCTCAGCCGTAAGCTGGTAAGCCTCGCCTTTCTGCTCGATGCGAGCGGCCCGCTTTTGATGATATTCCAAAAGCGATTCGCAATTGTGGGGACGGCGGCCATCCGGCCGGCCGCTCAATTCCATTTGCAACACGCCGAGATCGACTCGCAGTTGCAATTTTTCGCGGCCATCGAGGCCGGCGATCTTGCGCACTTTGATGCTGCCGCTCTCGTGCGGCCAATCTCTCAGGATGCTATTGAGATCCAAACTCATGTAGCGAAACATCCAGCATTTAACCTTCGCTTGTCAATAACGTCGCGGCGGCAACCTTCGGAGTTTGGCAGGCGACACGCCTGCCGCTACAATATCCGCTCGTGGAAGATTCGATCGACTCTTTTATCCGTTTCCTCGCCGTTGAGCGCGGTCTTTCTGAAAATTACCAACTCTCCACGCAAAGGTCGCTGAGCGAATTCACGCGATGGTGCGGCGCGATTAAAAAGATCAATAATCCGCGCGCAGTGACTTTAGCGGTAATGAGCGAATATCTTGCTGATCGCAAACGCGCGGGCCTTTCCGCGTCGTCGATCAAGCTGATCGTGGTTGCATTGAAGATTTTTTTCCGGTTCTTGGCAGGCAAGGGGATCGTTGAGCGCGACCCGGCCGAGGCATTGGCGCTACCGCGCATCGAGCGTTATCTCCCGGAAACGCTCAACGAATTGCAAGTGGAGCAATTCCTCGAAAAGATCGATACGAAAGCTGTCCACGGCTTGCGCGATCGCGCGATGATCGAGTTGCTTTACGCAAGCGGGTTGCGCATTTCCGAGCTGGCAAATGCGCGGCTGGAGAATTTCAATTTCGAAGAGCGCATTGTGCGCGTGACGGGAAAAGGAAACAAGACCCGCCTGGTGCCGGTGGGTCGAAAAGCGTGCGAGGCGCTGGCAGCCTATCTCTCCACGCAGCGGCCGAAACTTGTGAAGCGGCATAGCGGGAGCGAAATTTTTCTCTCCGAACGCGGCGGCAAGTTAACCACAGCGCGTATCTGGCAGATTGTAAAAAAGCACGCGCGCCGTGCCGGGCTGGAGAAAAATATCTATCCACACCTTCTCCGGCATAGTTTCGCAACGCATCTCCTCGGGAACGGCGCCGATCTGCGGATCATCCAGGAGATGCTGGGCCACGCCGATATTTCCACGACGCAGGTCTATACGCATGTCGATCAACAGCGGCTTAAAGCTGTGCATCGGCAATTTCATCCGCGGGCGTAGCCGCCGCGATGCTAGATTCTAGGTGCTAGATACTCGATCAGTTTGTGTTTGATCCAGTATCAAGCATCGAGTATCCAGCATCCGCGTTTAGGGTGCGGTCGTGCTTATGAAACGAATTCTGTTGCTACTCATCGTGCTCGCCGTGGCCGCGTTTGCTGGTTGGTACTACTGGAAGGTTTCCCTGCAATTTTCGAGTGCTCCGGTGAGCGCGCTCCTACCTCGACAAACAATTTTTCTGGCGCACCTGCCTGACTTTAATCGAACCCTCGACGACTGGCATCACTCCGATGTTTATCAGCTGTATCGCGAACAAGCGGTGCAGGATTTTGTGCATCCCGCACTTGCGGGCCTGAGCAACCTTCCAAAAACAAACGCGGCTTCCCAAACACTGCAGGAGATCGAGCAACTCGACCCGAAGCATGCCTTCCTGGCTTTGACATCAATCGAGAATACCAATCCAAGGTTCATAGGCGGCTTCCATTTTGGTGGCAGCCAGGAAGAAGCGGCGCGGCTCATCAACAAATGGCGCTCGACATTTCTGGAACAAACTCCGGGAGCGAAACGCGAGAAGCTGCAATATCAGCACCATGAAATTGAGTTGATCACTGCGGTCCCATTTACTCTCGCAACGACCTATGATCGTCCCTGGTTTTTTGCTGCGACAGACCTGACGGAATTAAAGGCGGTGCTCGATCGCGCGAATCACCGCGCTCAAAATCAAGAAGACACACTCGACAAAGACGCAGCGTATCGCGCAGCAATCGCGCACCGGCCATCCAATTATGCGGCATTCTTTTATCTGCAACCAAAGATATTTTCTGAACGAATTGCAGCGCTGCGCGCTGCTGTTCGATTAAATGCGGCTCCCGGCGAGTTCACGATGCTCGAGAAGATGCGCTGCATCGCCGGTTCGACGCGGTTTGAAAACGGGAAAATACACGACGTGCTTTTTCTCGGGATGCCGAAGCTAGAACATGGTACCACGCTCATGCGACCTTCCCTCTCGCTCGGCACCAAAGAGACTTTTTTTTATCTATCGATGCTTCTCAACGTCGGGGAGAAAATCGACACCCTAAACCAGGTGGCGGCCTTGGCTGGCACCAAGGCTTTTCAGGCGCTTGCCGACAGCGGGGTGACGGCTGATGATTGGAAAGCCGCATTTGGCCTTGAGCTGGGATCGCTGGCGGACTGGCCGTCGAGCGCACACTGGCCATCTTTTCTCCTAACATTGCCGATCATGGACGCGGCGAAAGCAGGAAAGATCGTGGAGGCCCTCTTACGAACCGACGAAGGGGCCACATGGACGGATACGACGAAGGATGGCGTCCGCTATTTTTCGAAGCAGTCGGCGGCGAGTCTGATCGCAGTCACGCCTACCATCGCCGTGTCCGATCAGGTTCTTATCGCCGGTTTTAACGTGGTCTCAGTAGAAGAGGCAATGAAACGCAGCGGGATGGGCTCATCTGATCTTTCAGATTCTGAAACTTACAGTGCTGCTGCGCGATTGTTGCCCGCGCCGACGAACTTTTTTGCCTACGTCGATACGAGGCTCTTGTATTCCCGACTCGACGCTTCGCTTCGTCCAATTTTGTTAATGGCTGCAGCTTTCGTGCCGGCAATAGTTGGGTCCGTCGATCCTACCAAGCTCCCACCGCCAGAGATCATTACGAAACATTTGAGCCCTATCGTCTCCTCGCAAAGATACGATCGCGACGGCTACATGGCCGAGTCAATTGGACCAATCACGCTGGATCAATCGGCAATCGGGCTTGCTATTCTTAGCAGCCTTGGCGCAGGAACACGACAAAAAGCCGGTGCTGCCGTAACCGGCCGGCCCGCTTCCCGTACGGCCACGCCGCAGCCGACACTCAGCCCGTCGCCCACGCCGTAGTAGGGTACGGATTCATGTGGTTGCAGGCGTTTCGCTTGCAGAATTTTGGAATGCAGCGGATACGGCTGGCGCTACAGAAAGCCTACTGCCGCGCCATTTCGGCACTATTCCTTCGCTATCGGAAAGAGAAAAGGCGAAGAAAACTGCTGCAGTCTGTGAAAAACATGCTATGCTTTTCGCCCTTATGGCTATTCTAAAGAAAAACGCATTCTCCCGTCGTGTTCCTGACCTGGTAACTGAGGAGCTGGTTGCTGTCCTCTCTCGACGCTCTTCCTTTGAGTTTAAGCAGCTTTTCGACATCGTGCACGAGAACCTTCGCGCCCGGAACGCTGCAAGCGGCGGCGAAGAAATGCTGCGGTTGCGAGCTTATGAGAAATTGCAGAATCTCGTGGCACGAGGCGCGGTCAAGAAGAATGGCAAGAAGTACAAGGGCTTGCCGTCGGCTTTGGCCAACGCGATTGCCCAACAGAATGGTCATCTCGCCGGCGTAAGGTAGGCCGACCTTTTTGACACGAATTGGCTTCACGCCAGATTCTTGGATGCTGCGCGAATATTTGCCGGTTCTCCTGCAAATCCTCGTCGCGATGCTGTTTGCGGTTTCTGCTCTTCTCGTCAGCGTGTTGGTAGGCAAGAGTGGAAAACGCACCCGAGCCAAAGATTTACCTTACGAGTGTGGAATGATTCCGCAGGGGGAACGGTTGCCGCGCTTCAGCGTGAAGTTCTATCTTGTGGCGATGCTTTTTATCCTGTTCGACATCGAGATCGTGTTCATGTATCCGTGGGCGGTTGTTTACCGCGATGCGATCAAACAGAGCAGCGTCATTTTTTGGAGCATGCTCAGTTTCATCACGATCCTGATGGTGGGCTACATTTACGCGCTCAAAAAGGGCGCACTCGATTTCAGACGTTAGATTCTTGGTCTTTCAACGCTCAACGCCCAACGTCCAATTCAGATAGTTGAGCATTGGGTGTTGGGCGTTGGACGTTTTCACCAGCTTGCCAATGAACCCGTCACGCCAGCCGACTGGCTCCGGGCCTCGTCTTCTGCCGGTCACACTGCTGGTGAGCGGCCTTCTTTGGCTGTTCACTACAACAGGCGGACGGCAGATCTTCGTTAAGGAGGTGCTCGGTGGCGCCTATGATTCGCAGGCGGAACATTTTCTGCGAGGCGATGTGGACGTCGATGTAGACGCGATCGGGCATGAAGCAATGATCGTGAACGGGAAGGTGCGAATGTACTTTGGCCCGTTTCCGGCGCTCGTACGTATCCCGCTCAACTTGGTTTACCCAGCGGGACACGGGAAATGGTCGCGGATTTCAGGATTTTGCGCGGGCCTCATCGCGCTGTTTGCTTTCGCCGGTCTCATGCGCATGGCGTTGCGATCATCTCTGCTTTCATCGCGCGCCCGCAATTGGCTTGGCAACGCGTGCGTAGTTGGGTTTGCATTCGGCTCACCGCTGCTTTTCCTGCTCGGGAACCTTTCAATCTACGATGAAGCGATTATCTGGGGACTGGGCTTGTCGTTCGGTGCGGTCTTTTTCGCCTTCTGCTCGCGACAGGCCGAGGGTGGCGGCCTGACGCGCGCATTGCTGGGATTCTCGCTCTGTGCCGGCGGTGCTCTACTCTCCCGGGTGACGTTTGGCGCGCCGTTCATCCTGATCACGCCCTTACTTGCTTTGGGACTGCCTCGCACGAATCGTGTAGCTAATCTCACCGCGCTGGTTCTCCCGCTTAGTGCCGCACTCATCTTCTACGTTTGGCTAAACTACGCAAGATTCGGCAGCCTCACCGGAGCGAACTACTACGACTACTACATCAACACGGTTCATGCCGAGTTTGCCCATAAATTTGGAGTGTTCAGCCCGCGGCGGATACCTTACAGCTTTGCCGACTACTTCGGTGTGCGTTTCCCGAGCCTCGAACGTGAACCGCCGTTCTTAGCGGCAGATCGCCATTTCTATGATTATCCCTCACTGTATTCCAATGACTTCAGCGAGGTGTATCTCCCTCTCCCGTGGTGTTCAGGCTGGCTCGTTTTCGGCGCCATTATGGGAATTACATGTCTGGTTCGACGCGATGGTGCAGACGCGTTCGCGCGCGGAGCGGCTACGGCTCTCTTTGTCCAATTTCTTTGTATCTTATCGTTTTTTGCGCTCGCCCAGCGTTACGCCGCTGATCTTTATCCTTTCCTAATCTTCTGTGTGATTATTTTCCTCCGCTCGGGCGGCATGGCTTTGGTCCGGTCACGCCATGTGATTATCGGACTGGTCTGTCTTGCGATTATCGTGAACTCGCTTGCAACCGTTTCCTGGTTAATCGGTCCTGACCAAAACGTCCCGTCGGAGACCAGAGCTGCCTGGGAAAGACTCCTGGAACGGCATTCGGTTGAAAAGTGAAAGTGAAAATCATGATGACTCCCGAGAGGCAAGCCGCTGTCCGACAATTTTGGATCGCAGCCAGCCTTTCGCTATTCGCCACGCTTGTTTTCTATTTTTCGACGAATGCTACGCTGCACGATCTGGATTATACCAGCGAGATCGCGTCGGCTCTTCTGCGTGGCCACTTGGGTCTTCGCGAAAAACCGCCCGAGTGGCTCAACGAAATGATTCCGCACGGAGACCGATATTATTCAGCGTTTCCGCTCGGAGCAGTGCTCAGCATGCTTCCGATTGCGCTGCTGCAGAAAGCAGGCTTGATCCATGACTTTCCAGGACACGTCTTGGCAGCGCTCATTGCTAGCTTGTGCGTTTATTTCTTTTTTCAGCTCGCAAAGGCATTCGGAGCAGATTACTCCAGCCCCAGACGCACGTCGTTAGCTCGTCGCATTTTAATGGCGCTGTTTCCAATTTTTGGAACCTGGACGTGGTGTAATCTCGGAATGGGCGGCGCATGGCAAATCGCTCTCGGCCTGGCTCTGATGGGCCAAACCGCAGCGCTTTATTTTTCCCTGGTGCGACCATCTCCCTTCGTAGCTGGAGCGTTTTTCACCCTGGCTTTTGGCAATCGAACCGAGCTGCTGATCAGTCTGCCATTTTACCTTTATTTTCTTTGGCGTCAGCCAAATGGAAACGCATTCAGTTGGTTGCACATTCGCGAGATCAAACGGGGGTTCCGGGACAATATGCCGATGCTCATCCGATTCCTAAGCGCACCAGTAATCCTCGCGCTTCTGACCGCCGCTTATAACTTCGCGCGGTTTCGTTCCATTTTCGATTTTGGTTACATCCACATTCCAGAAGTGCATGAGGAACCCTGGTACGCGCATGGGCTGTTCTCGGTCCAGGCGATTCCGTGGAACATCTACACGATGCTGTTTCAAGGGTTCGAGAGCATTCAATACGTCCCTTACATCCAACCAAACGGGTTCGGCTGCTCAATCTTCCTTGCCAGTCCGTTTCTTTGCCTGCTTTTTCGCAGGGGCGGCAGATACAAGGTGACCGCATGGGCGGCGATTGCTGTCTTGACGCTCGTCCTCTGGTGTCATGGCAACCCCGGGAGCTGGCAGTTTTCGTATCGCTACGCGATCATTCTCCTTCCCTGGATGTTTCTTCTGCTGACCGGTAACGGCCCGGCGAAAATAACCGTCAGCGAGATTTTCCTTTTTGCCGTTTCAGTCGCGATCAACGCACTGGCCATGTGGCAATTCCTCTGGACCGACGAAATCCAGCCGTAGCACGAAAATCGTAATTCCTGGGTTAGTGGCCTGTGATCCGGTTGCGCGCGGGCCGGTGTGCCTGCCCGCAAATGCGTTCCCAGCCGCGTTTGACAGAACACATCGGGTGCTTAGGATTCGCGCCTGCGCATGCGCTTGAAGCCGCGACAATTTCGGTATGGACGCTTTAGGGACAAGTCAGTTTCCGCTATTAGCTGTCAACTCTCAGCAATCGATTCTGCAGTGATATGCTTGCTCTGATTTATCTGGCATTGGCTGCTTGTGTCGGCGATTTTCTTTGCCGGCGCTTTTACCATTTTGCATCCGTCGCACACCGGTGTGCAGCAGCGATACTGTCAGGGCTACTGTTCAGCACGTGGTTTACATATCTGACGGGACTGCTCTTCACGCGAGCCCGGCAGCCACTCTTGTGGGCTAATCTCTTGTTCGGCATCGCAGCGATCGCGGTGCTGTGGTGGAGCAGACGCAAACTCAAACTCATAAACTACGCTCAGAGCGAGACTCACAGCACTTTTGTCCCTGGCGGATACCTGCAGCGGCCTGCGGGATCGAGCGTAGCTGACTGGTTATTAATCGCCGGATACGTGGTCCTGGTATCCTGGATGATGTTTGCCTCCTTCAATACCAGCGGCAGTAAGCTGCAGATTTCCAATGCCGAATACAGCGATTTCGGGCCAAACACTGCGATCATGCAGAGCTTCGCTGTTGGGCATAACTTTCCAACGGAGTATCCGCACTTCTCGGGCGACCGTATCCGTTACCACTTCCTCTTCTACTTTCAGGCGGGCAATCTTGAATTCCTCGGGCTCAATCCGGTGTGGAGTCTTAACCTGCTGAGTATCATCACGTTGGTGGCAATGCTGATTTTGGCAATGACGCTCGGGGAGGTTGTTTTCAATTCCCGCGCTGTGGGACGCCTCGGCTCTTTGTTGTTCTTTTTCTTCGGCTCGCTCTCTTACGTTCCCTTCCTTCGGGGACAAGGTTCAGTCCGCGCTGCGATTCAAGCCATCAAACAACGAGGCGATTTTCTTCCGAGTATCTTCCCATATCGTGGGGAAACGTGGGGTACTTGGTCTCAAGTCACGTATCTTAACCAACGGCATTTTGCCAGCGCGATCGGGATACTGTTGCTCGTTCTGACTTTTCTGGTCATCCGCTACCGTATGCGACCAAAGAAGCGGGCTAAAACCCCGCCTTCTGCTGAGCCGGTTGCAGCGCAGCCAGGCCCGTCGCCCGAATTCGCAGCGGATATCGGTTCCGAGAATCCAACTCAATCCAAAATCGTTTCACAACCAACAGGCGATGTCGCTTCGGCTTCGGTTGCAACGGAACGAAAAGCGCCGCCTCCCATTGATGTGGTTGCAGTGCAGCCAGGCCCGTCTGCCGAATTCGCAGCGGATACCGGTTCTGAGAATCCAACTCAATCCGAAATCGTTTCACAACCAACAGGCGATATCACTTCGGCTTCGGTTGCAACGGAACCAAAGGAAGAAGTGGTCGTTCCGGCCGAGCGCTTTCGCGATACGTTGCCGGGTTTCATTTTTTCCGGGGTGCTGCTTGGTCTGCTGCCGATGTGGAACAGTGCCGTGTATATCGGCGCAGCGGCCGTGTTGGGAGTATGGTTCATATTGTTCCCGCTGCGGGTTCAGATGCTGGCGCTCGCGATCCCCGCAGCTCTGATCGCGCTGCCGCAGATGCTGTATCTGACTGGTGGAAGTGGAAGGACACCGATGCCGCGCCTTTTTCATTGGGGCTATACCATCGACCAGCCCACAGCAGCGAATGTAGCGAAGTACCTTGGATTCACTTTTGGCTTTAAGTGGTTGTTAATCGCCCTGGCGCTGATTTTCGCGAACAGCCTGCAAAGGCGCCTGTTTCTGGCAATTTCAAGTCTCGTTGCAGTTGCCTTTTGTTGCCAGTTCACGATTGAAGCGCTCGCGAACCAGAAGTTCCTGCATACCTGGGTAGTCGTCGCGAACTTGTTCGTCGCTTTTAGTCTCTGGCGTGTATGGCGTTTCTCACTGGCCGGAACTACGGTGCCTGGGAAATTTGTTGCTGCCGTTCTGTTCTTGCTAGTCATTCCGGGTGGCGTCATTGATTTCTTTCCGATTCACAACACAGGCTGGAGCGAAGTGACATATCGGAACGACGCGTTGATCGACTGGCTGAAAAAAAATACGACGCCGCGAGATATCTTCCTGACAGATCGCTTTGTTAATCATCCTATTCTGATGGCTGGCCGCCGGGTTTTTTATGGCTGGCCCTATTATTCATGGGGAGCCGGTTACGATGCGGCTAAGCGCGATAAGGTTTACACAGAACTGTTTGAGAGTAAGGACCCTTGGAAAGTGTACCATCTCCTAAAAGGAAATGGCATTAGCTATGTAGGATACGATAATGCGGTTCGCCAGGCCCAGTTCATCAGGCGACCGAACCAAGAGCTATACGCCACTTATTTTCCGAAGGTGTTCGACGCGAGCAATTACAACGGGATGATCATTTACAAGGTCCCTGACACAGCGCCACCGAAGCTCAGTAGTCTCCCTGAGAGCGTCAGCAACATGCTTGAAGGCGGCAAGGGGACGGGGAAGGGAGAATTTGATACGCCGATGGGCATTACTGTTGATACTAAGGGGAATGTTCTGGTCGCCGACACCAACAATGGGCGCATCGAAAAGTTTTCGCCTACGGGTGCGTTTCTAAGCATCATGGGCAATAAGGGGTTCGGGCAGGGACTATTAGCAGCACCTAACGGCATTGCTGTTGACCGCAACGGCAACCTGTACGTAGCGGATGCTGGCAATCACCATGTGCAAAAGTTGGCCGCGGACGGCACATTCATCGCCGAGTGGAAAGGTCCTGACGCCGGATTTTATGGACCGCGCCGTATCGCGATTGGACCGGATGACTCGATCTACATCGTCGATCAGGGCCGTACGCGAATTGTTAAGTTCAACCCCGATGGACGGGTGTTGGCGATCTGGGGCACTAAAGGGAATGGCAATGGCCAGTTTGACGACCCCACTTCGGTTGCGATTGATCCTACAACCGACAAAGTTTATGTCGCCGACCCGCGTAATAAACGTGTTCAGGTATTCGACGCTAACGGGAAGTTTCTAACTAAATGGGAAGTGCCCGAATGGGGACGGCCGGCAGGCTTTGAAGATTTGGCGATCGATTCGAAGACGGGCCGGTTATACGCGTCAAGCGCCAACATAAATGCAGTGTTCACTTTTGACTTGAACGGCAATAGGATTGGGAGTGTCACGCCAAAGGCACCGGATCAACTCGAAGGTCCTTCAGCTCTAGCTTTGGCAGATCGGAAGCTCTATGTCTTGAACATGTTCGGCAATCACGTGAGCGTCATCGATCTGTAGCCAGATTGCAACTCGTCTCACAAATGGCGCTGTCATGTTGAGCGAAGCGAAGCATCCAGCTACTTCAACTGATCACGATGGCTGGTTAGCTCGCGAATTGCTCAAGATTAGTATGCGACGTAACTGTCCGAATCGCTCGAAGTAGCTCGATTCTTCGCATCGCTCAACATGACATTAAGGCTATGAAGTTGGCTCTGGGCAAATCGAAATTTCTCACGCCGAGGATTATTCTACTGGGCTTCTCGATTGTAAGCCTGGCAATTTGCGCCTGGGCTGGCGCGGCGCACTACCGGCAAGCCGTTTGGGGAGGTCCGTGGCAACCGATTGGCTGGCTACTTAGCATGCTCTTTTTGCTGGCGGCGTTTTTCCCCGGACGCGAACGGCCCGCAGCCGGTTTCAAATCGCTAATAAAGCCAAAAACAGCTTTCTTTCTTTTCTGGATTCTCTTCTTTGTAGTGTCACACCTTTGGAATTTTCGCACCGCGCCTTGGAACGGAAATGCGCTTTTTGACGAGTCCGGTTGGGATCTCTGGTATCTCAAAACTTATGTTATTGGCCACCCATACCAGGCGGCATGGTTTCATATTGTTATTTCGCGAGAGACGCTGTTTCATTATTACGTTTGGGGATTCCTTCGCCTGTTCGGATTTAACATCTTGTCCTATCAAGCAGCCCTCTTTGTTATTTGGTTGACGACTTTTATTTTTACTCTTTTGATCGTTGACCTCTTCTTTAGGTCTTACATCGTCACATCCATTACAGCGCTAGTCCTTAATTTTCTTCCCTATGCATTCATTTACACTTTTGCCGGCTACCGTTACCCGATGGCGACAGCTTTGGCTGTAGTGTCTCTCTACTTCCTGCACGTTGGATTTAGGACTGCCTCTCGCTTTTGCCTTTCACTGGGCGGCATCGCTGCCGGTCTTTGCCTTGCCAGCTCGATATCTGGCAAGCAATATCTGCTGGCGCTTGCGATTGCTGCGCCGCTGTACGCTCTGTTTTATTGGAGGAGCCTGAAACGAAGCGTCACATGGAGCTCGCTGGCGTTGGTCGTGTATGGTTTTCTAGCAGGTGCCGCGACAATCCTTCTCTACATCTGGTTCAATCGTGACGCGTATACTCTCTATGAGTCCGCTTTTCTTCGCGATTTCTGGCATGCGGCGCAATCAGCTCCGTTCCCGAGTGGTATCCGGCCATATACCAAACAGCTTTGGGACTGCTTTTTCACGATGCCAGGCCCCCGTTTCTTTATTCCGGACGTGTTGCCTATTCCGCTGCCATATTATTGGCTCCTGGCGCCCGGCCTTGTGCTAGCCATCTGGCAGAGGCGGTTTGAAATTCCACTGCTGGCAACGATTCCAGTTGTCGGCGCTTTTATCGCACGCGCCATAGAGAACCGACTCCTTCTGCCAATTCCATTCTGGGTAATCCTGATGAGCTTCACGTTTGCCGGGCTATTGAAGCTCCGGCCATGGCCAAGCGTTCAAATTGTTCTTGGCGCCATAGCAGTGTTGATACTGCTAGACGGCCTGATCCCATCCGTTCGCTACATTTACAGCAAAACCAAAAATCCATTCGGGATTCGCTACTACGCGCAAGAAGAGGTGGGGGTTTCGCGCTTCTTAAAACATGTCGTTGCTGGTCAAGAACACCCCGGTCCTCCCCACCTGGAGCGCGACGAGTTCAATCGGCTTGAAGGAATGCCCGATCCTGGTTTTGAAACGTTCATCTGCGAAGGGGATGCTTATTCCATCATTCATCTGTTTTTGCATGATTACGATGACGGCAAAATCCTGTCTTTTTGCGGTGGTTATCCCTTCGACGTTGTCTTGAGCGAGCAAGATGTCTGGAACTCGAACAAACGGGCGATTGCCAGTTACGCTCCCAGTAACAAAGATCTGAAACTGATCTGGGAACACCACCCGAAGACCGAGAGAATAATCAGTATCTTTCAATCACTCCGTGACTTTGGGACGGAGGATTCGCTTTCATATTCCTTTGGGGGAAGAGTTAGGACGTTTTACGTATTGACCATTCCTAACAAGAACATTCGACGTTTTCAGCGACGTGTGGGCACGTTACCTGCCGTTCCTGTACACGGTGCACCGCCTGAAAGCGTGACTAACAGGTTTGAAGGCGGCAGGGGAACCGAGGAAGGAGAATTTGATTCCCCGACTGGGATTGCGGTTGATCCTGACGGAAACGTTCTGGTGGCCGATACCGGTAATGGGCGCATCGAGAAATTTTCGCCCAACGGCACTTTCGTTACGAGCATAGGAAAATTTGACGCGCCGAATGGAATCGCAATCGATCGGGCGGGCAACATTTACGTCGCGGAGGTAGGCTCCAAGCATCGCA
>Ga0209577_10002714_pt1 | contig 16858 bp, 11 predicted proteins | sample GraSoiAngelo_109_FD_185874 | JGI IMG/M metagenome (GOLD analysis project Ga0209577, IMG submission 185874) | Grasslands soil microbial communities from the Angelo Coastal Reserve, California, USA - 14_0903_12_20cm (SPAdes) (version 2) | ecosystem: Environmental > Terrestrial > Soil > Grasslands...
TACGTATCACGTACACTCGACGGCGACCGAGTCGGTGTGCGTGATGGCGTCGGCCGTAACCGTGTACGTGAAGCGCATTCTTATCTCAATCGGTCCCGGTCCGGCGAATTGCATGGAATGCGATGAGGTGGATTCGCCGGCCGTCAGCCCCTCGCCGGCCCAGTACCGCCGCGTGAACGCGAGGTCGAAGTTCTCGTCGTACGGCGGACTCCAGGCGACGTGCACGCCCATGCCGACCCAGGTGAGGCGCGTGCCCACGGGACCCGCCACCGAGATGCTGACGGTAGGCAAGCACGCCGTCGCGGGGGCGCCAATCGCCGAGAAACGGACCTGCACCGCCGTGTCGACCGGCGGCGGGGGTGCCGTCACCTTGTTCGGGTTGCAAGCCGCAGCGAGGGCGCCGTAAGCGACACTCAGCCCGGCGAGGCGCAAGGCCGGGCGGGATCGAGCACGCAATGGGGCCTCGAAGCCGAAGTGCCGCGCGTCCGCTGCAAGTTACGGACTAGCAGCCCTTGCCCTTGCTCGTTGGCCGCGGCGTTGCGTCGCTGCCACCCAGTCCCCTCTTCTCATCGCGCCAGCGGGTCGGGGCGCAGCTGGAAGTGCAGCACCTTGCTGGTGGTGCCCTTGCCGCCCTCCATGTGGAAGGGCGCCCGCGTGCTCACCGTCGCCCACAGCCCTCGCCCCTTCCAGCCGTCGTTCGGATCGTCGATCCGGCCGTCCATCCATTTCGTGTAGAATCCCATCGGATAGGGAACCCGCAGCACGATCCATTTCCCGTCCTTCAGCACGAGCAGCCCTTCCGAGCCGTTCCCGGTGTTGATCGGCACGTTCTCGCCGAGGCCGAGCGTCCCAAACCGATCGACCCAGGTGTAGTAGCTCGCCTCGGCGCTTCCCGGCGTTGTGACGCCTTGGACCTGCGGCAGCGGCTCAGGATAGAAGGTCCAGCCTTCGGGGCAATGCTGGCCCGTCGCCGTCGGTCCGTTGAGCGGATGCGTGCATTTCCTTCGATCGAAGCTCGCGAGGTGGCCGCTCGCCAGCGCAGTCCAGTAGACGCCGTTGCGGTCCACGTCTCCGCCACGCGGTGAAAACCCTTCGATCGGCGCGCCGGACCGGTCGAGTGGCAGCTCGTACAGTTCCGCGAGGGCGGTTTCCGGCGGATTCGGGCCTGGATCGAGACGCACGACGGCGCCCGGGAAGCCCAGTGACGTCCCCCAGACGGAGCCGTCGGGAGCCGGGGCGACGGCGTACAGGCCGTTCGAGATCCGTTTGTCCTTGGCGGGATCGACCGGCTGATCGGGCTCGACATACGCGTCCCGCTTGCCGTTGCCGTTGGTGTCGAGGATCAGGGCGGTCCAGCCCTGTGATTTTTCTTCGTCGCCCGTCTCGTCGAACAGCTTGGTATTCAACCAGCCCACGACCGGGCCGCCCCCCGAGGTCCACAGCGTCCGGTTCGCGTCTTCCGCGAACATGAGGTGGTGGGTACTGAAGCAGGTGCCGATGTGCGTGAGCTTCCGGGTCTTGGGATCGTAGACCGCGAGGTGGCGACCGGCGCGATTGAGTGGGAAAAGCTTCGCCGAGGGATGGCTCGAGCCCGCCTTGCAGACGTCCGGATTGTCGGGCGGGCGCACCGTGGCGGTGAGCCACACGCGACCCCGCTCGTCGAACATCGGGTTGTGCACGTTGGCCTTGCTGGTCCAGATGAGCTCGCTGCCCCAATAGGGCGACGGTTGCAGCATCTGCGACCCGGCCGCCGGCGTCGTGCCGGGGTCGCGCACGGTGAGTGGGACGCGGCTGACAGTGTTGTGCGCGGGATCGAGCACGGGCAGATAATCGGCGCTCAACTCGAGCGATCCGTAGAGCAAACCATGGGCGTTGATCGTCGGAGCCCGCCGATCGGTGGAGACTTCGTCGTGGAGATACGCCTTGGGGTCCGCCCAGTCCCACTCGGTGATCACGACGTTACGCTCCACGCCCTGCGGCCGGAGTGGCGGCGGCGGCACCGCGCCCGCCGCGATCCGATCGGTCCAGTCCGCGAACATGGCGAGCGCGCGCTGCGCGCCCAGCTGGCTCAACGTGCCCATCATCTGGGCGCCGGCCTGGCCCGACTGCAGCCGCCGCTCCCACGCGGCTACCGAAGATGGGAACGTGCCCAGCGACTTGGGAATCGCCCGAGTGCCCTCGCTGCCCAGCTGATGACAGGCCCAGCACCCGCCCGACTTGATGATCCTGAGCCACTCGGCCTGGCTCTTCACGGCCGGAGCGCTATGCGTCTCATCGGATCCGGTCGACGTGGCCGCGGCGAACTCGCGTTTGCCAGGCACTCGGAGTAGCGAAAACCAGTAGCCGGCCGGATAGTACTGCGCGGCCGCGCGCGGATTGGGAGCTGCCACCGCCGTCAGGTTCAGGAGCTTCCCCGGCACGGCTTGCACATGCGGCGAATCGACCAGCCCGTACCCGCGCACCCAGACCACATACGTCGCCTTGGGGAGGTCGGGTATCAGGTAGCGTCCCTGATCGTCCGTCACGACGATGCGGACGAACTTCGTCGGCAGGTCGTGGGTTTCGGCGATGACCCAGACACCCGCTTCCGGACCGTGCGGGCCCGTGACCACTCCCGCGATGTCATTGGCGTCGATGGGAACCACTTGGGCCGCGAGCGGGCGGCCGGCGAGGCACACGGCTAGGAGACATGTGGTCGTCACACGCATGAGAGAAATCGCTCCTTGATCAGCGGTACGAGGGTATCAAGCGGCGTGTCCCACACGCCCCGGTTGAAGATCTCGACCTCGATCGGGCCGGCGTAGCCCGCGCCCTCGACGGCTGCGCGAATCCGCCGCAGCTCGATCACGCCGTCGCCCATCATCCCGCGATTCATCAGGATGTCGCGCACGGGGACGAGCCAGTCGGAGACGTGGAACCCGACGAGCCGGCCGGCCGCCCGCGCCAGCTGGTCGTACAGCTCCGGGTCCCACCAGATGTGGTAGACGTCGGCCACCACGCCGACGGTGGACAGATCGAAGCGCTCGGCGAGGCACCGCGCCTCCCGCAGGGTGGTGATGCACGAGCGATCGGCCGCGAATCCCGGATGCATCGGCTCGATGCCAAGGCGCACGCCGCGCTCCCGTGCGTAGGGCGCGAGCTCGGCGATGCCCTCGGCGACCATGCGACGCGCGGCGGCGATGTCCTTGTCGGGCGCCGCCCCGCACACGAGCACCAGCACGCCGGCGCCGAGTGCCGCCGCCTCGTCGACGGCGCGGCGATTGTCCTCGATGCGCGCCGCGCGCTCTTCGCCCGTGGCCGCGGGGAACATCCCGCCCCGGCACACGCTCGAGACCCGCACACCCGCGTCACGCAGCAGGCAGGACGCCGCTTTCACCCCGACTTCGGCGAGCTTGTGGCGCCACACGGCGACATACGGCACGCCGTGCCGGGCACAGGCGTCGACGACTTCCTTAAGACTGGCGCGCTCCGCGGTGATTTGGTTGAAGCTGAGGCGGGACGGAGAAGGGGAACTCGCCGCCGTCTCCCCTCTCCGCATTGCGGAGAGGGGATCAAGGGGTGAGGTCACTCGACCCCCGCGAGCGCCAGCACCCGCCGCATCCGATCCGCCGCGCAGTCCGGATCCGCCAGGAGCCCGGCCCGGTCCGCGAGCCGGAACAGCTCGGCGAGGTGCGGCACGGAGCGCCAGCTCTCCGCGCCACCGATCATCCGGAAGTGTGGCTGGTGGCCGTTCAGGTAGGCGAGGAACACGATGCCGGTCTTATATGCATGGGTCGGGGTCTGGAAAATGTGGCGCGCCAAGGGCACGGTGGGCTCGAGCGCCGCGCCATAGGCCGGCACGTCGTCGCGGTCGAGCGCCTGCAGCGCGGCCGCGGCGGCGGGCGCGATCGCATCGAAGATGCCGAGCAGCGCGTCGCTGTATCCTTGTGCGTCGCCCAGAATCAGCCGCGCGTAGTTGAAGTCGTCCCCGGTATACATGCGCACGCCCTCCGGGAGCCGGCGGCGCAGCGCGATCTCGCGCTCGGCGTCGAGCAGCGAGATCTTGATCCCGTCGATCTTCGTATGGTGCTCCGTGATAAGCCGGAGACACGCGCTCATGGCCTCATCGACATCGCGCGTGCCCCAGTAGCCGGCGAGCTGCGGATCGAACATGTCGCCAAGCCAGTGCAGGATGACGGGGCGGCTCGCCTGCCGGAGGATCGTTCCGTAGACCCGCGCGTAGTCGTCGGGTCCGCGCGCCGCGCGCGCCAACGCCCGGCTCGCCATCAGGATGACGCGTCCCCCCCCTCCCTGCCCTTCGACGTAGCCGACCTGCTCTTCGTAGGCGCGCTCCACGTCGGCCAGAGAGACCCCGTCGTCCGGTACGAGCTGGTCGGTGCCCGCGCCGCACGCGATGGCGCCGCCGGTCGCCCGCGCTTCGGCGAGCGAACGACGGATCAGCTCGCGCGCGGCGGGCCAATCGAGCCCCATGCCGCGCTGGGCGGTATCCATCGCTTCGGCGACGCCCAGACCGAGAGACCACAGGTGGCGGCGATACGCGAGCGTGGATTCCCAATCGATGCGCGCCGCGGCCAACGGATCCGCGTCCGCTAGCGGGTCGGACACGACGTGGGCAGCGGCGTAGGCCACGCGGCAGCGGATGGGGCCAGGGGGCACAGCCCACGACACCGGGTCGTGCATCGTGTACTGGGTGATTGTGCCGTCGGCGCAGGGAAGCCTCAGCGTGTGTAGAGTCACGTCACCCTTGTGTAGGGGCGCAGCATGCTGCGCCCCTACAATTCGCATGGGCATGGCTTCCAGCCGAGGCACGTCTACCCACCGTCGCTCACGCCAAGACTGCAGCGCCAGCTCCGCGAGCTGCACCCCCTTCGCGCCTTCGTAGAAATCGTGCGGGAACGGCGCGCCCGTCGCGACATGCAGCAGGAACCGCTCCCACTGCACCTTGAACGCGTTGTCGAATGGACCGTCGCCTCGCACAGCCAGCCACGCTGCGCTGTAGTCGACGGGGTCGGGGAGATCGGGGTTCCACACCGCGCGCGGCGTGTCGACGCGGCGCTGAATCTTGCAGCCGCGCAAGGTCGCGACGGCGCTGCCCAGCGTGCCGTCGACCTGGATCTGGAGCAGGTCATCGCGATACACGCGCACCGCCCACGACGAGTTGAACTGCGCGAGGATTTGCCCCGCGGGACCTTCGAGCGCGAAGGTGGCGTACGCGGCGTCGTCGGCCGTCGCGGCGTAGTGGCGCCCCTGCTCGTCCACCCGCTCGGGGATGAGCCGGGCGCCCGTGCACTGCACGGCGGTCACCGCCCCGAACGTGTGGTCGAGCAGGTAGCGCCAGTGGGCGAACATGTCGAGGATGATCCCGCCGCCGTCTTCCTTGCGATAGTTCCACGAGGGGCGCTGTGCGGGCGCCGTTGCGTCGTCGCCCGCGAATACCCAGTACCCGAATTCGCCGCGCACGCTCAGGATGCGGCCGAAGAAGCCGTCGTCCACCAACCGCTTGAGCTTACGGATGCCGGGAAGGAACAGCTTGTCCTGGACCACTCCGTGCTTCACGCCGCGAGCGCCCGCCGTCTTCGCGAGCTCGAGCGCCTCGGTCGTGGTGGCCGCGAGCGGCTTCTCGCAGTAGACGTGCTTCCCCGCCGCGATCGCGCGACGCACGTGGTCGACGCGCAGGCTCGTCACCGTCGCGTCGAAGTAGATCTGGTCCACCGGATTGGCGAGACAGGCGTCCAGATCGGTTGAGACACGGGTCAAGCCGTGAGCGGCCGCGATCTCGCGCAGCTTCGACTCGTTGCGGCCGACGAGGATCGGGTCCGGTACGAGCCGGTCGCCGCCCGGCAACGGCACCCCGCCCTGCTCGCGGATGGCGAGGATGGATCGCACGAGGTGCTGGTTCAGCCCCATGCGCCCGGTGACGCCGTTCATGATGACGCCGATGCATCGGGGGGCCATCAGCCCTCCCGTAGGGGCGCCTGTAGGGGCGCAGCATGCTGCGCCCCTACAAAAGCAGGACTAGGCCGTGAGGCCGGCAGGAACGATATCGCCACCGCACCCGCCAGCGCGAACGCGATGACCGCCACGAAACCGGTGGCGTAGCTCCCCGTCACGTCGTGCATCCGGCCCACGAGCACCGGCGCGACCGCCTCGGCGACGCCGTCACCCGTCAGGACGACGCCCATGGCGCGCCCCAGCACGCGCACGCCGAACAGCTCGGCGGCCATGAGTGGAATGACCATGTATTCCCCACCCAGTCCGATGCCGAAGATCACGGCGAAGAGGTAGATCGCCCCCGGCTTGCCGACCAGGAACAGGAGCGGGATTCCCGACGCGACCAGCACATAGATCAGCAGCATGACGTACTTCTTCGGGAACCGGTCCGCCAGCCATCCCATCCCGAGCCGGCCGACGAGGCTCGACGCGAGCACCAGCGAGGCGATCTGCGCGGCCGCGGCCTGCGTGAAGCCGTGATCGAGGCTCAGGAAGAGCTTCAGGTGCTGGTTGGTGCCGCCCACGGCGGCGATCGAGCACATGCTGCCCGCGAGAAGCAGGTAAAAGGCAGGACGGTGGAGGATGGACCTGACGGAAGGTTGGTGGAGGTTGGTGGAGGTTGGGGGGGTTGGGGAGGTCTGCTCCGGCGACTCCCTGACGATCAGCGCCAAGGGCAGAGCGACGACGATGATCAGTGCACCGAGTCCCTGCAGCGCCCCCTGCCAACCGACGGCCCGCGTGAGCCACACCGCCAGGAACGGCACGAGCGCGCCTCCGATGCCGATCCCGAGATAGGCGAACCCCATGGCACGGCCGCGCGCCACCGTGAACCAGCGGGATAAGAGCACCTGGTTCGGGAGCGGGCCGCCGCACATGTTGCCCAGTGCGTTGAAGAGATAAAAGAAGTAGAAGCCGGCCAGGGTGCGGATCATGCCGAGCCCCACCAGCGCGATGCCGGCCATCAGGATTCCCGCCACCATCAGGCGCCGCGGGCCGAACCGGTCCACCATCCAACCGGCGAAGAAGCCGAACAGCGGCCCCACGATCAGCTTGGAAATGGCGTTGCCTGACGTGACCTGGGCGCGCGACCAGCCGAACTCGCGCACCATGTGGTCGTAGAAGAACGGCAAGCCGTAGAGGGCGAGGCCGACGATCGCGAACAGCGCCAGGAACGAGGTTGCAACCACCTGCGCCTGCGCGGCGCGCGAGGACCCGCTCACAGGTTGCGGCGCTTGAGCTCGCCCACCGCGTAATCCACGGCCCGCGCGGTGAGGGCCATGTACGTGAGCGATGGATTCACGCAGGACGAGCTCACCATGCACGCGCCGTCGGTGACGAACAGGTTGGGCACGTCGTGCGCCTGGTTGTAGGCGTTGAGCACCGACGTCCTGGCGTCGCGGCCCATGCGCGCCGTCCCCATCTCGTGCACGCTGAACCCCGGGGGACCGTCGTGGTCGTACGTCTCGACGCCCTTGCACCCGGCGGCCTCTAGCATCTCGGCCGATTGGGTCTTCACGTCTTCACGGATGGCGCGCTCGTTCTCGCTCCAGGCGCAGTGCACGCGTAACAGCGGGATGCCCCACTGGTCCTTCTGCTTCGGGTCCAGATCGACGTAGTTCTCATGCCGCGGCAGGCATTCGCCGTACCCCTGGAAGCTGATCCGCCACGGGCCCGGCTCGCGCAGCTGTCGTTTCAAGTCCGCTCCCAAACCGGGCATTTCCGCGCCGCGGCTCCATCCGTCGCGGCCCGCTCCCCCCTGGATGCCATATCCCCGCACGAAGCCGAGCTTCGCCTCCCGGCTTCGGCCCAGGTTACGGAAGCGCGGGATGTACGTGCCCGTCGGTCGCCGGCCGTACACGTACTTGTCCTCGAGGCCGGGGACGGTGCCGCTCGCGCCAGCCTTCGAGATGTGGTCCATCAGGTTATGGCCCAGCTCGCCGCTCGAGTTGGCGAGCCCGGTCGAGAAATGGGGGGTCTTCGAATTCAAGAGGATTTGCGCCGTGCCGAGGGTCGAAGCGCAGAGGAAGATCAGCCGTCCCGTGTACTCGCGCGTCGCTTTCGTATTGCGGTCGATCACGCGCACGCCGCTCGCGCGGTCGTTGCGCTCGTCGTAGATCACGCTGTGCACGATCGCGTCGGTGACGATGGTGAGTTTGCCTGTGCGCTGCGCCGCCGGCAGCGTCGCGCTCAGGCTCGAGAAGTAGCCGCCGTAACTGCAGCCGCGGGCGCACTGGTTGCGCGCCCGACACGGCCCGCGGCCCTCGAGTGCCTGCGTGAGATTCGCGACCCGCGTGATCGTCATGTGGCGTCCGGGGAACGCGCGCTCGATTTCGCGTCTCACGGCAAGCTCGGCGCAGTTCAATTGCCAGGGCGGGAGGAACTCGCCGTCGGGCAGGTGCGCGAGGCCCAGCCGCTCGCCGCTCACGCCGACGAACCGCTCGACGTGGGCGTACCAGGGAGCCAGGTCTTTGTAGCGGATCGGCCAGTCGACGCCGTGGCCGTCTTTCAGATTCGCCGCGAAGTCGAGGTCGCTCCAACGCCAGCACAACCGGCCCCAGATCAGGCTGCGCCCGCCGAGCTGGTAGCCCCGGATCCAGCGGAACGGCTGGTCGTCGGGAGTCAGGTAGGGGTGCTCGCGATCGCTGACGAAAAAGTGCCGGGTCGTCTCGCCGAACGCGTAGTTCTTGCTCTGGATGGGGTAGTCGCGCTCGTACAGCTCCTGCTCGCCGCGGCCGCGGTGCGGCAGCTGCCAGGGCTGCAGCCACTCCGTGACGTAGTCCCTGGCGTGCTCCACGTGCCGGCCGCGCTCGAGCACGAGCGTCTTGAGCCCTTTCTCGCACAGCTCCTTGGCGGCCCAGCCGCCGGTTATCCCTGAGCCGACGACGATGGCGTCGTAGGGATCGTCGCGGGTCACACCGCCCACGTCCGGCCGATCTGAGCGAGAGGGACGCATCCGTCGAAGCGACCCGGGACCGGAACATGGTGCAGCTCGCGCGTGGCGCCGATCTCGGATGTGTAGTAGCCGACGAGCGTGAGCTCCTTGAGGGTGCGGAAAAACGGCGCCGCCTGGCGATCCAGGCGATCAAGCAGGGCGCGCTGCTGGTCCGGCGTGCTCGTCCGAAAGGCCCGGCCGAGATCCGCCAGGGCGGCCGCGAAACGCTCCCGCTGCTCCGCCGAATACGACTCGGCCAGCAGAGCGTCGATGAAGCGATGGACGCCCACGCCGCGAGCCCCCGGGGTGTCGGTCTCGGGAACGATCTGCTCGGCGATCGTGGCCACGAGCTCGGCCTGGTCCGGCGTGAGGGCGCGGGGACGCCATGTCGCGTCCGGCGCGCCACGCGCCTCACAGCCCGCGAGCACGCCCGCGGCGAGCGGGGCGGAGAGCACGCTGCCCAGTACGAGCGCGGCGCGGCGCAACGCTTCGCGCCGGTCGATGTCGCTGGACGAGGTCATGAGCCGGTACGCGGCAACGCCATGGACGAGTCCGGCTCGGGATACAAGAGCTGCGCGCGGTGCGAGCGGACGGCGTCCTGCGGGATCCGCCGCAGCAGCGCGTCATAGCGCGGGTCGCCGTACAGCAGCCGGGCCTGCTCGAGCGGCAGCACCAGCAGGTCCGGCTCGGTCGGCGTGATCTGGCGGCCGGGCCATTTGCGCCGCGGGTCGGCGTACGGGGCCAGATAGTCGAGCGCCTTGCGGATGCTGCCGCCGCGCGGCGAGCGGTAGGACCAGAGGTCCACGTCGACGTGCCGCGCCAGCTCGGCCAACCGGCACAAGCCCTCGAGGTTCATGACACTGTAGGCGAGGGAGCGAGTGCGGGCCAGCTCGTAAGGCTGGCGACCGTCGGGGGTGATCTGGGCGGCGATGCGTCGCGTCTTGGCCCCTTCGAGCGTGGAGCGCGCCAGCGCGGTGTCGCCGGTGAAGAGCGCCAGGGCCGCGACCTGCGCATCGTACCACGTGCCATGGTTGTTGCGCGCGCTGCGCTCCTGTTTGCCGATGGCGCTGGAGCGCAGCCAGCCCAGGTACGCGGACAACCAGCCGGCCATGCCGCGGTCGTCCGCCGCCGTCCAGCTGGGTGAGCGCTCCAGCATGCCGATCGCGTCGACCACGCCGACGAGCCCCCGTGTTTCGATGATCCCCGCGGCGCGGCCTTGAGTGATGCCCGGAATGCCCTGTCCGTACCGCAGGTGCGGATTCATCCGCGTGGCGGGATCGAGGAACCACGTGCGCAACAGCAGGGCGGCCCGCCGCGCGTACGTCTCGTCGTCGGTAAAGTAATACGCGAGCGCCAGCGTGGTCACGGCGGCGGTGACGGCGGCGAGTCGGGGCGCGTCGTAATCGTTGCGTAGTTCCGGATTTCGCTCGCCGTCGCGCCGCACGTAGGGGAGGCCGCCAGGCGTCGCGGGATTGGGCCACCAGTACGGACCCATGCTCACGTAGTCGTGCTTGTCGCCGCTCGGCGGGATGCGCCGCTTGTCCATCACCGACGCCGGGGGGACCTGCAGCGCAGCACCGGCCTCTCGCACGAGCCGGTCGTACGCCGGTTGGAGCCGCGGGTCGCCGCTCGCGATGCGCCGTTTGGCGCGGGCCAGCCCCTCTGCGTCGAGCGCGTAGACCCGCGGCGGCGTCGCGGCCGCTGGTGCCGGCGCCGAGGGTGGCCGGGTGGCGAGGCCCCGCAGCCGCCACGCGCCGTCCGGGACACGACGCAGCTCGCACCCGCCGAGCACACCCAGCGCCACGGCGGCCAGCAAGATGCCCCCGCGCAGTCGTTGGGCGCGCGGCGGCGCCACCCGTGGGCCGGTCGGGTCGGGTGAGGGAAGTGTCAGCATGGGCGCTGCGCGGGACGTTGCATCGCAAGACGTGCGCCCGCCTCGCCGCAGGCGGCGGTGTCGGTCTCACCCCGCACCGGCCCGGCCCTGCGTCGCGGCGGCGCGACACCCGTAGGATGCGAGCATCGCGGGACGCAATCGGTACACGCGGCACCCGCACCGTGACCGACGTCACGAGGGGCACGGCGCTTGCGAGCGCACGCTGAAACCGGAACGCCGTCGACCGGGAGGACCGATGCGGAAGCGCCGTCGCACCGCCGTTTCTCCAAGCCTCGCCTTTTTCTTACTGCTGGGCGCGCTGCTGCCGCTCCGAGTCGGGCGGGCCCAGCAGGCGGGCCAGCAGGTAGCGCCTGTCGCCCCTGAGACCGGCGCCATCACCGGCGTGGTGACCGCACAGGAGACGGGCGCCGCTCTGCCCGAGGTTCGGGTCACGGTGCTGGGCACCGGCCTCGGCGCCACTGCCGGTCGCGACGGCCGGTTCACCGTTGCCCAGGTCCCTCCAGGCACCTACCGGCTGCAGGCTCGGTTGATCGGATACGAGGTCGGCGAGGTCGCCGCCGTAGTCGTGACGGCCGGTCAAACCTCGACGGCGGACCTCCACCTGCAACCCCTGCCCGTCGCCCTCCAGGAAGTGGTCGTGGTGGGCTATGGCACGCAGGTCCGCCGGGACATCACGGGCTCCATCTCCTCCGTGGCCGCCGCAGACTTGAACACCACGCCCACGGTGAACACCGTCGGCGCGATCCAGGGACGGGTGGCAGGCGTGGACATCGTCACCACGGGCCAGAAGCCGGGCGACGGCGTCCGTGTCCGGGTGCGCGGCACGCGCTCGATCACAGCCGGCAACGATCCGCTGTACGTGGTGGACGGGATTCCCGCGGCGGGGATCACCGATCTGAACGCGAACGACATCGCGTCGATCGAGGTCCTGAAGGACGCGTCGGCCACGGCGATTTACGGGTCGCGGGGCGCGAACGGCGTCGTCCTCATCACCACGCGACAAGGCGGCGTCGGACCGACGACGTTCACGTACGACAGCTATTTCGGGATCCAGGGGGAGCGATCCCGCATCCCGATGATGAACGGCCAGCAGTTCGCGCAGCTCAAGCGCGACGCGAATCGCACGACCGGGAACTACCATTGCGACATCAGCGTCGCAGCCTGCGATTCCGGCGATGCCCAGATCTTCTTGCCCGTCGAGCTGGCGTCGATCAAGGCCGGGCGCTCCACCAATTGGCAGGATCTGGTGCTGCGGCAAGGCCAGCAGGTCAACAACGAGATCCGCATCGCGGGCGGTGACGAGCGGACGCGCTTCGCATTGAGCGGGGGCCAGCTCAAGCAACAGGGGATCCTGCAGGGCCAGGATTTCACCCGGCGGTCATTGCGGTTCAACTTCAACCACCAGCTGAACGACCGCCTCAAGGTCGGGAGCTCGGCGTCACTGGTCCGGACCGACCAGAACCTGGGCAGAGGCGACGGCGTCTACAGCGAGGCGCTCCTCAACAACCCTCTCGCCGTGCCGTATGACAGCGCGGGGACCCTCCTCTTCAAGCCGACGCCCGACGGGCAGCGCGTGAACCCGCTCTCGGACGTGCTGCACTGGATCGACGACCGGGCGAACACGTTGGTATCCGGCACGTTGTTCGCCGACTACCGTCTGACGGACGCGCTCAGCTGGCGGGTGAACTTCGGTGGCAACGTGAGCTCGGACCGGCGCGGGGTGTTTCAGGGCGCCGAAACCCAGGTGAATCAGGGCAGTGGCGCGGATGCCGGGCTGTGGGAGAACCGTACTACCGCGTATACGTTGGACAACATCCTCACGTTTCGCCGCAACGTGGGCAACGACCACCGCGTCGATCTCACGCTGCTGTACAGCATCCAGCAGCAGCGGACCGAGTATGACACGATGCACGCGGCCGGGCTTCCCTACGAACGGCAGCAGTTCTACGACATCGGGTCCGCCACCCACATCGACGGACTGTACAGCGCCCTGAGTCTCTGGGCGTTGCAGTCGTATATGGCTCGGCTGAACTACGGGTTCAAGGACAAGTATCTCCTCACGTTGACGACCCGCGTGGACGGCTCATCGCGGCTCGCCCCCGGCCACAAGTACGCCACGTTCCCATCGGTGGCGCTGGCGTGGCGCCTGAGCGAGGAAGGATTCATCCGGCGCACCAACCTGTTTTCCGACTTGAAGCTGCGGGCGAGCTACGGGCACACCGGCAACACGGCGATCGACCCGTATCAGACGCTCGGATCCATGACCCGGGTCATTTATTCCTTCGGCAACAACGCGGCCCCCGGATACCGTCCCGGCACGTTGCCGAACCCGGACCTCAAGTGGGAGAACACCGGTCAACTGGACCTCGGGCTGGAGTTCACCGCGCTGCGAGGCCGCCTGTCGGGTTCCGTGGACTACTATCGGGCGGACACGAAGGACCTGATCATGCGGCGGCAGATCCCCCCCACCAACGGTTATACCAGCATCCTCCAGAACATCGGGTCGACGCGCAACACCGGCCTGGAAGTGGCCCTGTCGTTCGTGCCGGTCGAAGACTGGCACGGGCTCCGCTGGAGCCAGGACCTCAACTGGTCCACCAACCACAACCGGATCTTGAGCCTCTATGGTGGCGTGAACGACGTCCTGAACAAGTGGTTCATCGGGCAGCCCATCGACGTGTACTACGACAACCAGTTCGTGGGAATCTGGCAGACGCAAGACTCCCTCTTGGCCAAGCAATACAAAGCGAAGCCCGGACAGATCCGCGTGGCCGACGTGAACGGCGACGGCAAGATCGACGGGAACGACCGCGTCATCCTCGGGACACCGTTCCCCGCCTGGACGGGGAGTATGACGAGCCGGTTCGACTGGAAGCGATTCGACCTCTCCCTCATGGCGGTGGCGAGGGTGGACTTCATGGCGAACGACCAGTTCCGGACCGGCGAGAGCACCATGCAGGGTCGCTACAACAACCTCGTCACGGACTACTGGACGCCGACCCACCCCTCGAATGTCGAGTCCCGCCCCACCTTTAATCAGGAAAATCCGCCGTTCGGCGACACGCGGCGCTACGAGGACGGGTCGTTCATCCGGGTCCGCAGCATCACGCTGGGGTACACTTTCTCCGGCGTCCATGGAGGCCCGTGGCACGCTCGCTCGCTGCGGTTCTACGTGACGGCGCTCGATCCGTTCCTGTTCACCCGCTTCCGTGGACTGGACCCGGAGTCACGGACGGGCACGGGCGACCGGACGAGCGCCGGCTACGCGGAGGCCGCCGCGACGCCGAGCTACTGGACGCTCTTGACGGGCGTCACGCTCGGGTTCTAGAGGCGAGGAGGCAGGCATGTCGAGACGGACCATCGCACTGCTGGGGGCCGCGCTGCTGAGCCTCGCCGCCTGCGTGGACTTGAACGAAGACTTGATCAGCGGCCTGGCCAATCAGCCGTACCCCACGCCCGACGTGTTCCAGGCGCTGGTCAACGCCACGTACGAGCCGTTGCGGACCTTCTACGCGCAGGAGCGGGGCTTCACGCTCACCGAGTTCGGGACCGACATCTACACCGAGGGCGCCGACGGCAGCTACAAGTACGTCAACGAGTATACGGCGCAGCTCAATCCCGACGTGGACTTCATCCGCGACACCTGGGCCGATTTCTATCGCGCGATCAACACGGCCAACACCGCGATCGCCCAGGCGCCGACGGTGCAGATGGACTCGAGCCTCAAGGCGCAGCGCCTGGCCGAGGTGCGCTTTCTCCGGGCGCTCTACTACTTCGACCTGGTACAGATGTACGGGCCCGTCACCCTCAAGCTCGAGCCGACCACGACCGCGTCCACGCACTTCACGCGCGCGCCGGTGGACAGCGTGTACGACGCGATCATCAGCGACCTGCAGTTCGCCGAGGCGACGCTGCCGTACGTGGCCAAGGAGTACGGGCGCGCCACCAAGGGCGCGGCGCAGCACCTGTTGGCCAAGGTCTACCTGACCCGGCTGCGCGACGCCGACTCCGCCGCCGACGAAACCGCGAAACAGCAGGCCGGCGACTTTGCCAATGCCGCCGACTACGCGCAGCGCGTCATCAAGTCGGGCCAGTATGCGCTGCTGCCGCGGTTCGCCGACGTGTTCGACTTCAACAACGAGAAGAACGCGGAAGTCATCTGGTCGGTGCAGTTCACCAACGATCCGCTGACCACCGGAAACGGCAACAAGGGGCATCTGTACTTCCTGATGGAGTACGACGTGCTGCCCGGCATGCAGCGCGATATCGCCAACGGCCGTCCGTTCAAGCGCTTCCGGCCCACCACGTTCTTCTTGGGCCTGTACGATCGCACCAAGGACTCGCGCTACCAGAGTCAGTTCACCCGCGTGTGGTACGCCAATAACGCGGCGACTATCCCGAAGGACCCGGTGTCGGGCGCACCGAAATTCCACCTCGGCGACACCGCGGTCTACGTCTCGGACACGGTCCTGACGGACTCGGCGGTGGCGGCCCGGCCGTACCGCGTCTACACGCCGCGGACGTACAGCAACAGGATCTTCCCGTCGCTGAACAAGTTCCACGACCCGTTCCGGCTGAGCGTGAACGACGAGCGCGGCTCGCGCGACTTCTTCGTCGCCCGGCTGGCCGAGACGTACCTGATCGCGGCCGAGGCGCTGCTGCGGAACGGGAAGGCGACGGACGCGCTCCCGTACATCAACGTCGTGCGGCGCCGCGCCGCCATCCCGGGCCACGAGGCGGAGATGGACCTCACCCTCGCCCAGCTCACCCTCGGCGAAATTCTGAACGAGCGGGCGCGCGAGCTGGCCGGTGAGATGCAGCGGTGGTTCGATCTGGTGCGGACGCACACCCTGGTGTCGCGGGTCAGAGCGTACAACCCCGACGGCGGACCCAACGTCCAGCCGTACCACGCGCTGCGGCCGATCCCGCGGACGCAGATCGACGGCACGACCTGCTGCTACACCCAAAACCCGGGATACTGACCATGTCCCACGCTCCGGTGCCGCGGCGCGAGTTTCTGGGCACGAGCGTCGCGGCTATGGCCAGCGTAGCCGTGGGTGTGCCCAGGATACTGCCTCCACAACCTCCAGAACCTTCACAACCTCCACCAACCTCGATTAACCTCGGGGTGGCGAGCTACTCCCTCCGCAACTTCCCGCGCGACAAGGCCGTCGAGATGGTGAAGGCGCTCGGGACGGCCTACGTCAACTTCAAGTCCGTGCACCTGCCGTTCGAGCTGTCGCCGGAGCAGCTGGCCGCCGCACGACGGGAGATCGAGGCGGCCGGACTCGTGATCGTGGGCGGCGGCGTGATCACGTTCGACGACGACACCGACCCCGGCGTGGAGAAATACTTCGCCTACGCCAAGGCCGCCGGCATGCCGCTCATCGCGATCCATACGGATCCGAAGCTCTTGCCGCGCATCGAGCGGTTCGCCAAGCAGTACGACATCAAGGTCGCGATCCACAACCACGGGCCGGAGGACAAGCACTTCCCTTCCCCGTACGACGCGCTGCCGCACGTCAAGAAGCTTGACGCCCGCATCGGCCTGTGCATTGACGTGGGGCACACGGTGCGTACCGGCACCGACGTCGTGCGCGCCGTCGCCGATGCGGGCCCGCGGCTGCTCGACATGCACATGAAGGACCTGCGCGACCTCACGGCCAAGGGCAGCCAGTGCATCGTCGGCGAGGGCGCGATCCCGATCGCGGGCATCTTCCGGCAGCTCGGCACGATGGGCTATCGTGGATACGTCAACCTCGAGTATGAGATCGACGCCGATGCCCCGCTGCCGGGCATGAAACAGTCGTTCGCCTACATGCGCGGCGCGCTGGCCGGTCTCGCCGCTGGCCCGACCGTCCACGCTTTTTGAGCACCGAAACAAGGAGACGACACATGTCGAAGCACACGAGAAGGCTGCCTCGCCGGGAGTTTGTAAAGGTCGTCGGTGCCGCGGCCGCCGCTCTCCCGGCCGCGCGCTACGCGAAGATCCTCGGCGCCAACGATCGCGTGCGGGTCGGCATCGTGGGCTTCTCCGACCG
>Ga0209577_10002715_pt1 | contig 16849 bp, 10 predicted proteins | sample GraSoiAngelo_109_FD_185874 | JGI IMG/M metagenome (GOLD analysis project Ga0209577, IMG submission 185874) | Grasslands soil microbial communities from the Angelo Coastal Reserve, California, USA - 14_0903_12_20cm (SPAdes) (version 2) | ecosystem: Environmental > Terrestrial > Soil > Grasslands...
CAGGTAATTCACCTGCGTAATTGTGTCATCGGCGAACCTCTTGCCCAAATCATCGGCCAAGCCTTGCGCTTGAGTCGTATCCCCGGCATAGGCAAGGGCAAGCGCCACCGCGTAATCCAAATCTTCTCCGCTTGTGCGTGCCCTTGCGATTTTGTTTCTTTTTCCCATGCCTGCCCCGCAGAATCCGCCGCCTGGTTTGAGAACTCACGAGCTTTCCCAAGTAAGCCGAAATAAGCAGCCGTGTCAGCTTACAAAGCAAACGGCAAGTCTTCGAATCCCGGCTTCCCAGAAGTACCCCCGCTGTGGACCATTGCCTTTCACGGCGCACCCGGATTGCCCGTTCGGACACGATCCCTGGAGTGTCAAGCAGATTCTGAGCCCGCGGTTTTCAAGGAGCAGAGACGAAGCCGCCGCCAGCCGCCGCGGAACAGCCTGTCTGATTTGACCACCAGCGTCCGCCGGAGCACAATCACAGGTCCGCTGCAATGCGGCAAGGGGATGCGCATGAAATTGTGTTTACCTGTTGCGGTCATCAGCCTAGTAATTGTTGTTCCGCTCGAAGCACAAAATCCCGCGCCGCCCGTGGCTTCGCGAACGCGCGCCATCACTGACAAGGATCTCTTTGACTTCATCTGGGTTGCCAACCCGCAACTCTCGCCCGATGGGACGCGGGTCGCGTTCACCCGCGCCAACGTGGATGAGAAGCGCACCGGCTATGAAACTTCCATTTGGATGGCCACTACCTCAGGCAGCCAGCCTCCCGTGCGGATGACGAATGCCAAGCATGACGCGCAGCCGCGCTGGTCCCCAGACGGCAAGCACATCACCTTTGTCCGCGGTGGTGACAAAGACGAAACTGGGAAGTCCAAGCCGCCCCAAATTGCGATGCTGTCGCTTGCAGGCGGCGAGGCTTGGATCCTCACCGATCTACCGAAGGGTGCGTCGGGACCGATTTGGTCGCCCGACAGCAAGCGCATAGCATTTCTGAGCTCCACAACTTTGGAAGATATTGAGAAGAGCCGGCGCAACAAGGATTCCGCGAAGAGCAAGGAGACCAAACAACTAGAGCCGGAGAGTGAGCACGAATCCGACGTCCACGTCATCAGCCGGGCCGTCTATCGCAGCAATGAGGCGGGCTATCTCGATCCCAAGCGCCACGGACACATTTGGATGATCAACGTGCCAGCGACTTCCGACGAACTCACCAAGCCCGTGCAACTCACCAGCGGCGATTTTGAGGAACGTGAGATCGTATGGAGCCATGACAACTCGCGTATCTACTTCCTTACAGAGCATATCGACGAGCCTTATTACGAACTCGCGACCACAGATATATACTCAGTTCCCTCCGCAGGCGGAAACAGCGAAAAGCTCGCCACTGTTCCCATGGGAATCTACCATCTGGTCCTCAGCCCGGACGGCCGCAAGTTTGCGTTTCACGGGTCTGTCACGTTGCCGGTTCGCTCTTATTCGCAGCCCGATCTGTGGGTCATGGATGCTGCGCCCAAAGCGCAGCCAAAAAATTTAACTGCCGATTATGACTTCGACATGGGAAGCTCTGTCGGTGGCGACAACACCGCTCCGCGCGGCGGCAATGGCCGCACGATCTACTGGTCGCCCGACGGCCACTGGCTGTTCGATTGCGTCGAGAAGCAAGGGCGCACCCCATTGGTTCGCGTCGATTCGCAATCCGGTGCCGTATCCGAAATCACGCCTGGCGATCAGGCAGTACTCGATTTCTCGGTCACTCCGAACGGCCGTACCGTCGTTGTCTTGGTTTCCACACCCGTTGCTATTGGCGACCTCTTCAGCGTTGGGGCCGACGGCGCTCAAACGCGCGTTACAGACCTCAACCGCAATCTCTGGTCTCAGCTCAACTTGACTCCGCCGGAGGAGCTTAGCTACACCAGCTTCGATGGCAAGCGCATTCAGGGATGGATTCAAAAGCCGCCCGACTTTGATCCGAAGAAAAAATACCCGCTAATTCTGAACATCCACGGCGGACCCCACGCTGCGTACGGCTGGGTCTTTGATCACGAATTTCAATGGATGGCGGCAAAGGGATACGTCGTCCTCTACCTCAACCCGCGCGGCTCGACCAGCTACGGCCAAGACTTCGGAAACATCATTCAGTATCACTATCCGGGCGACGATTACCGCGACCTAATGATCGGCGTGGACGAACTCCTGAAGCGTGGCTACATCGACCCTAAGAAACTCGCTGTGACCGGTGGGAGCGGCGGCGGTGTTCTCACCGACTGGACGATCACCCATACCGATCGCTTCGCGGCAGCCGTGTCGCAACGTGACATTTCCAACTGGGCCTCGTGGTGGTATACGGCGGATTTCACTTTGTTCCAGCCACATTGGTTTCAAGCGCCGCCTTTCGAAGACCCCCAAGACTACGCCAACCGTTCCGCCATAACCTTTGTGAAGAACATCCACACTCCTGTGATGTTTGTGCTGGGTGAATCTGACTACCGCACTCCCCAGGATTCAGGTGGAGAACAACTGTTCCGCGCGCTTAAGTTCCTGAAACGCCCAACCGCCATGGTTGTCTTTCCGCGCGAGACTCACGAGCTGTCACGTTCGGGAGAGCCATGGCATCGCATCGAACGTCTCGACCACATTGTGGACTGGTTCGATAAATGGATCATGGACATAGCCCATCCGGAATACGATGTTCGTCCTCAAAAGCAGGCGCCAAAACCGGCGTTGTAGATTTAGGCAGACCCTTTGGTCGACGGGAATTCGGGCGGATTGTCGGCTAACCTTACCTTGCCCGGATTGAGGAAGGGTTGCCCGTCACTCGGGCAGGATCCCAAAATGGCTGGAAATGGCCGCATCGCGTTTCAATGACTCGGCCAAGCGACAGGCGTTTCGTAGTCGCTATGCCCGTCAATTCGGGGCCCATTTGCGCTTTGCTGCCACTTTTGCAAGTCCGGAAGGTAAGTCTTGGCGAAGACTCCAGTGCGTTACTGCTGCCAACCGCCGCCCAGAGCCTGATAGAGCTGCACGAGAGCTTGCACCTCGTTGTTTTGCGCTTGGGCAAGGCTCAGTTCATCGGAAAAGTAGTTCGTCTCGTTGGTGAGCACTTCCAAGTAGTCGGTCGCTCCGGCCTTGAAACGTTGTTCTGAAAGTTTCGCCGCATCACGAGCGGATTCCGTCAGCTTCTCTTCCTGAATTCGAAATTCGCGATTCTTGCGATAGGCGACGAGAGCGTTCGAAACGTCGCGAAATGCACCCTGAATGGTCTGCTGGTAGGTCAAGAGCTTTTCCTTCCGCTGGGCTTCTGCCAAGCGGACATTGTTCTTGAGTTTTCCACCTTCGAAGATCGGCTGGGTAAAGGATCCGGCGAAGTTCCACACTCCTGCAGGGCCCGTGAATAAATTCTTGAGCGCCGAACTCTGATAACCACCCGTTCCAGTCAACGAAATCTGGGGAAAGTACGCAGCCCTCGCGACACCGATCTGGGCATTGGCGGCAACGAGATTCTGCTCGGCTTCGCGGATGTCCGCCCGGCGTTCCAATAACGCCGAAGGAAGGCCAGCCGGAACTTCAGGGGCGTGGGGTTGTTCCGTTAGCGCCAATCCTCGCGGAATGGCGCCAGGGTTATTCCCGAGAAGAACGCTGAGGGTATTTTCGTCCTGCTCGATTTGCTTTTCGAGCGCCGGAACCTGGGCGGCAGCGGTATACACCAATTGTTCGGCTTGGCGCTGGTCAAGCATCGTATCAATGCCGTGCTCGGTCAGCAGGGTGGTCAGTTCCAGAGAGTCCTTCCGAGAAGAAAGTGTGCGTTTGGAAATCTCCAGTTCGAGGTCGAGTTCCCGGAGCTGAAAATAGCCGCTGGCAACATTCGCCACCAGGGTCGTGAGCACCTGTTGGCGAGCCCATTCGTCAGCGAGCAGGGTCGCCCTCGCTGCCTCTGTCGCCCGGCGATACTTTCCCCAGAAATCGAGGTTCCAGGAAGCAGAGATCTCTAGCTCCCCGGTAGTTTGCTGAAACTCGGGAATCAGACCGGACGCTGCTAAGCGCTGGCTGGTAATATTGCCGCCGCCACTCATGGAAGGAAATTGATCTGCCCGGGTGATCCCCAGCTGTGCCCGAGCCTCCAGAACCCGAGCGGCCGCGATCCGCACGTCGTAATTGTTTTGAAGAGCGGTTCGGATCAGGCCCTGCAATTCTTTGTCTTGAAAGATCTCCCACCATTTTTGGTCACCGAGGGAGGCTGGACTCGTCCGAGTTGCTTGCTCGTCGGACAAGCCTCGATAGGCTGTGGGTACGTCGACTTTCGGCCGATTATAGTTTGGACCGACCGTGCATCCAGGCAAAAAGGCTGCAAGCGCGCACAGACTCACATACACGCAGAATGCTGGAAAACTCCGCAGAGTGATGGCCTTCATCGGAATCAGTCTCCCAAGCCTGGCTGCGGCGTGGCCGAACCGCCTGCAGCGGGAACTTGCGAATGACGCGCCCTGAAGAACGAGAAGCGGTCCAGCACTTTCTCTTGGAACTCTTCCAGGTAGAGATAGATGGCAGGCGTCACATAGAGGGTGATAAATTGCGAGACAATCAATCCCCCTACGACCACCAGCCCCAACGGGCGACGCGAGGCTCCGTCAGCTCCGAAGCCAAGCGCAATCGGCAGTGCACCCATCAACGCTGCGAGTGTGGTCATCATAATGGGCCGGAAACGCTCCATGCTGGCGTCGTGAATGGCCTGATCATCCGGTATTCCATGCTCGACGCGCTGTTGCGCGAAATCCACGATCATGATTCCGTTTTTCTTGACAATGCCCATCAACATGAACATGCCGATGAACGCATAGAGCGAAGCTTCGGCGCCAAAGAGCCATAACGTGAGCAGTCCGCCGACCAGGGCGACCGGCAGGGACGAAAGAACCGTGATGGGGTGCAGATAGCTCTCGTAGAGAATTGCCAGGATGACATACATGACGAACACTGCCAGAAACATCAAGATCGTGAGGCTGGACACCGTGTCGCGAAACGTAAGCGCCTCGCCCTGGAGCCCGCCGCGAATTCCGGGCGGAAGGATTTGCGCCGCAGAATTCTCCACAAACTGAGTGGCTTGGCCGATGGTGTAGCCCGGCTTCAAATTGAAGAACAAGGTAACGCTGGTGAACTGATTGATATGATTCACCGACTGCGGACCCAGAATAGAATGCCACGTTGCCAGGGCATTCAGCGGGACCATGCGCGAGCCGTCGTCGCTCTTGATGTAGAGCAAATGGAGGTCTTGAGGCTCGGAGCGCTGATCGTCGGCGACCTCGAGAATCACTTGATACTGGTCGGTCGGCTTCTTGATCAAGTAAACGTAGTTCTGCGAATACGCTGAGTGCAAGAGGTTCAGAATGCGCGTTTCAGAGACTCCGTAAAGCTTTGCTTGTTCTCGCAGAATCTCTATTTGCAAGTTCGGCGTGCGATTGAACAAGTCAGAGTTCACGAAGAGAAACCCCGGGAACTCGTGCATCTTCTGCATGAGCTTCCCCGCGGTCGCGTAGACCTCTTGCGGATCGATCCCGGAAATCGCATAAGCGAACTGTCCCTGCAGGTTCGCCGTCGCGCCCGTGCTGATCTGGAGTACGGGTTGCGGCTTCAAGAAGGTGAGCAGCCCGGGAATGCTGGAATTGAGTTGACCCATCAACTGACCTGATACCGCCCCGATGGGTGGACGCTTGTCTGGATCTTTCAAAAACGCAAGTACGAGGCCCTGGTTCGCCGGAAAGAACGTGTTGTTGCCGCTCATCGTGAAGGTCATGTCCACGGCGGGATTTGCGTGCAGAACGCTCTCCACTTCCTCCTGGTGCTTGTGCATCTCGTATGGCGAGGTGCCTTCTTGTGCGACAAACACACCCAGCGCAAAGGAACTGTCGCCGACAGGCAGGAACGATTTCGGGATGACGTAGAAGAGATAGCCGGTGCCCAAAAGGCAGATAACCCAGGTAGCCAGGGAGATCCAGCGATGACGAAGAAAGAACCACAAGGAGCGCCCGTATAAACCCAGCACTCTCTTCTCAATTCCGCCAATCACGCGCTCCATCCAGGTCTTCTTGGCGTGTTCACCGCGCTCCGCCAACAGGCCCGAGCACATCAAAGGCGTCAGCGTAAGGGAAACAATGCCGCTGGCAAAAATAGAAATAATGATAGTGATTGAGAATTCGCGAAAAATCCGGCCGACCAGCCCGCTCATGAAGACCAGCGGAAGGAATACCGCCGCGAGCGATACCGTCATAGCTAAAATCGTAAAGCTGATTTCCCTGGCCGAGTTTAGCGAGGCCTCGAGTGCTCCTTGGCCCTGCTCCATGAGGCGCACGGTGTTTTCCAGAAAAACGATCGCGTCGTCTACCAGAAACCCGATCGCCAGCGTCAGGGCCATCAACGATAAATTGTCCAGGCTGTAGCCCAGAATATTCATCACGACGAACGTGAGCAGCAGGGAGAGAGGCAAAGCGACCGCGGGGATCAGCGTGTCACGGGCACGGCCCAGAAAAACAAAGATGACCAGCACGACCAGCGCGAACGCAATGTACAGCGTCGCCTGCACATCCTTAACGCTATTCACGATCGTCTGCGAACGGTCGTAGATGGGGATGATGCCCACCGAAGTGGGAAGTTGCGCCCTTACCGTGGGGAGCAAATCGCGGATCGACTTGGCCACTTCGACGGCATTAGAGCCAGCGCGCCGAAACACGGCAACAACCACTGTGGCCGAGGGAACTTGATGGCCTCGGTACCAAAAGCGCATCCTGATGCGTTCGTCTTGGAGCCCGTTTTCAGCGGTCGCGATGTCCTTCAAGTAAACCGGGGCGCCGTTTCCTTGCCTCACGATCAGATTTTCGTATTGACTGGCCTCGCTGAGCTGTCCCTCTGGTTGAAGAAGGAAAGTGTGATGCTCGCCGTCAAACTGACCCGCACCCGTGTAACTCGTACCATTTTTTATCGCCGTGGCTAGGTCATCGATCGTCAGGTTGCGAGCCGCCATCGCCGAGGGGTCTGCCTTTATCCGCACGGCAGACTGAGCACCGTAAACGCCCACCTGGCTGACTCCAGGCAGAATGCTGATGCGCTCGCCCACTTGAGTGTTGGCGTAGTCATACAGCTGCCCTTGCGTCGCACTGTCACTGGTCAAGCCGATGTACATGATCGGCTGGTCGTTTGGATTGGTTTTGGTGAATGTCGGCGGGCTCGGCAGGTCCACTGGCAATTGAGCGGCGGCCCGCGAGAGCGCCGCCTGCACATCGGTCGCCGCTGCGTCGACACTCTTGGAAAGATCAAACTGCAGAACGAAACTGCTGTGCCCCTGGCCGTTATTGGAAGTGATGAGCTGCAAGCCCGGTATTTGCATGAACTGGCGTTCCAGGGGTGTCGCCACGTTGTTCGCCATGGTCTCTGGCGTAGCGCCAGGGTAGCCGACGCTCACTTGGATAACGGGGTAGTCCACCGCGGGAAGATCGTTGACTGGTAAGCCAAAGTAGGCCAGCACACCAAACAAAATCACGGAGACAGTCAGCACGGCCGTCATTACCGGCCGTCGAATGAATGGTTCAGAGAGATTCATGCCGCCTCACTCTCCTCACTTCGTGCTTGCGGCACTGGCACCCGGCGGAGCGACACCCGGCCCAGGTGGAGCTCCGCTAGCGACGCGGACTTTCCCGCCCGGCGGCACCGTCAGTTGCCCCGTGACAATCACATTTTCGCCCGCCGCCACTCCCTGGATGATGACCACGTTTTCTCCTTGCCGCTGGCCAAGCGTGACCGGCCGCAAGTCCCCAGTGCCATCAGGCTTGACCACGTAAACGAATGGCCCCTTCTGACTGATTTGCGTGGCCTCATTTGGAATCAGCACCGCGTTTCTCTGCGTGGCCAAGACGAGTCTCACATTGACAAACTGCCCAGGCCAAAAGTGATGGTCCCGATTGGACATCGTCGCGCGAAGATTGACCGTGCCCGTGCCATTCTGGACTGCATTGTCGAGAAACGTGACCTTACCGTTTCGCGCGCGGTCTTCCGGATCCGACGGCACCCGCACCAACGCCTTCAAACTGCCACGCGCCATTTCCTTTTGCACCTCTTGAAGATCGCGTTCGGTCACGGTGAAGTCCGCATAGATTGGGTCCAGGCGCTGGATTAAGAGCAACCCGGTCGTGTTGGCTTGCACCACGTTTCCCAGGTCCACCAGGCGAGCGCCGGCGCGGCCTTCGATGGGTGAGTGAATGTAGCAGTACTCCAGGTTGAGCTTGGCGGTCTCAAGCGCGGCTTCGGCGGACTCGACCTGCGCCTGATCCACATCGACCGTATTCTTCTTCGTGTCATAGTCCTGTTTAGAGATCGCTTTCGTCCCCACCAACTCCTGGTCTCTTGCAAACTGAATCTTTGCGAGTTCGAGCGCCGCTTTCGCCTGCGCCAGGCTCGCCTTCGCTGAGTCCAACTGAGCCTGGTAAGGGCGCGAATCGATGACGAACAAGAGCATGCCTTTGCTCAAGTCCGCTCCATCCTGGAAATGCCGTTCTGTGATGCGCCCGCCGACTTGCGGTGTGACTGTCACGGACTCGAAAGCGCCGCTTTTGCCGATTTCGTCCAAATACACGGGGACGTCCTGCGCCTGGGCTTTCGCGACAGTCACCAATGGTGGTGGCGGCATTTGCGGGCCCGCTGCCTGAGGGTTCGCCCGATTGCATCCGCCAGCGGCCGCCTGCCCCAGCAGCAGAATGAAATACAAAAACGTGTATTTCAAACTCATTCGTAGCCCCCTGTTTGTCTTACGCGCGAGCTAAGGAGATTGTTTCCAATCGTTGACCAAGTCCCATCCTTATATTGTATAGATAGACGGGCTGGAAGCTGTCTAGCGTTGTACAGGAGACCGGCGAGATGAAAAGGCCTAGAACAGAAGTGACGGCGCGCCTCCCGCTCGAACTCAAGCTCTGTGCACGACCCCGCGGTCCCTGCTAATTTAGATACCCCGGGCCTGCGTTTTGGTACTTGCAGCTACTCGTCATTCCCATTTGAGCCACCACGCATAAGTCCCGCATAGTCGGCAACTCTTACCTTGGGATTACTTCAGGCTTGCCGTCACACGGGCACAGTCCCAGGAGGTGCCGCCAACAGACCTGTCTTGCCCCACAAACGCGGACGCGACCGCATCGACATCAAAAAGGACAACTCGGTCATCGGCGACACTTCCACGTCGCGCATTAGCATTGAGGGCGCCACTCAATTCAACCGGCGCATCGAAATCGACCCGGGCCAAATCCGAACGGCGGGCGATTGAGCATTAGTTTCTCAAGTCAAGCGGAAAGTAATTACCGTGTCGCCTGCGGGGCGCGGTGCGCATTGCCGCACCGAAACTTTGACGAGGTACCTCTTCCCGCTGACAAAGTATGCTACCGGCGAGCGCCACGGCCCCTTGGCACCGACGTTCCACCGCTAGTTTTACTGGTCGCCTCTCCGGGGAAGTGCGAAGGCGATGAAGGCATCGCCAACAGGGTTATCACACGTATGTCCGCCGCCCAGGCAACCGCCGTTCGCCGTGACACTTCGATCCGGGACATTTCCACCGAAGGCGTTGACGATGAACTCGCGTCCATCAGCGAGGTAGGCTATGGGGCCCGCCGCTGCTCCACCGGCGTTGGCAATGTTGGCGGGCGCATCGAACGTGAACAGCATCTTGCCTGTCGTTGCGTCAGCAGCATCAAATTTCCCGTTCCCCTCACCGAAGAACACCACATCGCCGGCAACGAGCACACCGGACTTCGCGGGTTGAGGTATGCGAATCTTCCAAACAACTTTGCCTGTGCGAGTGTCAGTGGCTCCGTACAGGCCAAAAGGCTTTGCACCGGGAACGTGATTGAAGAAGGTCGAGCCCAGGTGAAGGTCTCCGTTGATCGGCTGGGGGATAAGACTCGTATTGCCTGAGTGAGTCTTGAAGACATCCGGGTCGTGCCTGGCGCCGTAGTAGACGAATTGTGTTCGTGGGCTAAAAGCTGCCGGGGCCCATTCGCACCCCCCGTTGTCACCCGGCATAATTAGCCGCAGCGTTTCATCGGGAGGAGTGTATTGGGGCGATAGGGCAACCTCCGTCTGTCCCGGGGCCAGGAACGCGCTAAAAGCAGCGGTTATGGCGACCGTGTCGGGCTGCTCCTCAGGCGTGAGCTGGTCGAACCTGAGCGGGGTCAGCGGTTCGACAGCGGAATAGGGTTGTGTTGGTGCGGCATTCTGAAACGCGGCACCACTCGCTGGGACGGGTTGCTCGGTCACTGGGAAGATGGGCTGGCCCGTGGCGCGGTCGAGAATGTAGTACTGCCCATTCTTGCTGCAATGGCCGAGCGCCCTGAATTGCTTTCCATCTTTCTCGAGCGGGAATAGGACAGCGGGTTGTGCGCTGTCGTAGTCCCAAATGTCGTGGTGCACTTCCTGGAAATGCCACACTGGATTGCCTGTAAACAGGTTTAACGCAACGATCGATGCGGAAAATAGATTGTCGCCACCCCGGTTCTCGCCGAGAATGTCGGGGGCAGCATTTCCCACGCTGAGGTACACCAGGCCTAAGTCCGGGTCGATGGCCGGCGGGTTCCACACAGCGCCACCACCCGTCAGGAACGACTGGCCAGCAAAGCTAGCTGGCTGCGTCGTGGAGAAGCGCCACACAGTTTTGCCAGTTCTTGCGTCCAGGGCGAAAACCTGGCCTCGTATCTCAAACTCGCCGCCGGATAAGCTGATGATGACCAAATTCCGGCCACCGGATTGCACGAATTGCGGAGCCGAATTGATGGAGACCTTGTCATGGAAATCAGCTACCGTGCTCTGCCACAGAACTTTGCCTGTTTCCGCGTTCAAGGCTACGACGGAATCGTCAAACCGGCCCACGAAAACTCTGCCGTCCCCGAAAGCCACGCCATGGTTATTCCGGCCGCAGCAGAGAAAGAACTGCGCGAGTTGCGCCTCGTCGTTGAAGCCGACAAACTTCCATAACATCTGTCCCGTGGCGGCATTCAAGGCGAATACGTCGTCGTGACCGTCAGTGATGAATAAACGGCCGTCCACCTCGATGGGCGAGGCTTCCAGTTCAGACAGCGGGTCCAGTACGCCGGTGTGGAACACCCAGGCCACGTGCAGCTTATGGACGTTACTGGGATTGATTAGGTCTAGGTTTTGGAACCTAGTGTTGGCAAGGTCCTTGCCGTGATTCGGCCAGTCGTAATTAGCAAGTTCTGCGGAGGTGCGCGACCCCGCAAAATAAAGGACGACGCCAAAACACAGGGCGGCCGCGCCTACAATTAAAGCAATGTTGCGTGCCGCAGGCCCTTGTCCCACTGCGGAGCGCACCTTTCGTGCGAGGAATTCGAGGATGGTACTGGCAGAGTTGCTCCTAAGCGAGTCGAGGGACTCAGTTTCTTTCATAAACCACCTCTTTATCTTGGGACTTTATCAATACGCCAAGGGATGGATATCGCGGCCTCTTCCAATACAGATCAGAATTGGAGGCGGTGGCCGTGTCGTTACTAGAGGCGTTCGGGCGAGAAGGCATACCACCCTTCTCTCGGAACGAGGCGCGTTACAGATGGGATCCGTACGGCCTCACTCTCGCTGGAAAGCCAAGCTGGCGGGCAAGATTATAAGCCCGCCCAAAAGTATTTTGTTAGCATTTTTTCGACTCAGCCGCGGGCCCGATTTACCTCCCGTTAGGTCTGTCCTGCAGTGGATCTTCCTTGACGCCTTCTTGGAGGCGCGTCGGAATCACCGGCTCGTCCCGCGCGTGATTCTTCCGTGCTCAAACTAGATAGAGCGACGAATGACGGCACGCCCTCGACTCCACAAGAATTCGCAATCAGGTCTTCGCCGAACTCCAGGGCGAAATCGGGCGCCTTGCCACCGAAGGCATTCGCCCCGGTCTTGAGGCGCTACTCGTCGGCGAAATCCTGCCTCCCACCCCTATGTCAAAAAAACAAGATTGCCGCATGCAACTGATCTTTGCCAGATGAAAGAATTCAGTGAAGGACCGAAGAGAAATAACTTCAGAGTCCGACTGGTACAACTGCTCCGCTTAATCCGCTAATAAACGGCCACTCGCACCTAATCGTCCGATCCGATTTTGTGAGCGTACTATAATAGGATTGTCTCACTTTAGGAATTCACTCCAGCGAAGGTCGCTTGAGTTCGTGAGCGGCCAGGGTAAACCCCGGGGTGAACCCCTGGTTGAGACAAATTTTCGGCTACAGTGTACCAATTCTCGGTCGAGACCCGACATTTTGGGGCTGCTTTTTGCGCTTTGCCGTTCGGCGATTCCGTCGTTGGTACGGGCAGTACTCGACGGGAAGCCTTTCCCTGCCTCAGGCCCAAATGCCATCATTGCGACACGCCGACCGCACAATCTGAATCCCCTGGTGATTCTTAAGCTTCAGAAGCGCCGTATCACCGCTCACGACGTAGTCTGCGTTAGCTGCAACAGCAGCTTCAAGGAACTTATCATCGTCGGGATCGCTGCAAACTGCTTTTGCGAAGCGAAGCGGCTCGACCACCTCCGGTCGAAGTACGGAAATGGCTGGAGGAAGAATATCCCGGGATTCGAGAACTGGCGCGACAGTTTAAGGCCTAAATACATTGACTAGACGAGATGGGGCTCCGTTCGGACCATCAAGCGGGCCGATCTTACGGGCGGCGCGGGGAGACGCCGGTGGTCTTTGGCACGGGGCAGCGCCTTCGCTGCAACATGATCTCGTCCATTACCAATCGGGGGCGGCTGGCCTTCATGATTTTCCGGCAGCGTTTTACAGCGCGTGTATTTCTGAATTTTCTTGGACGCCTCCTTCGCCTGACGCGGAAGACCAGGAAGAAGGTGTTTCTGATTGTGGATGGCCATCCGGTACACAAGGCGCGATCGGTCCTTCGTTGGCTGGCAGAGCACCGTGAGCAAATCCGGATTTTCTACCTGCCGGCGTACAGTCCGGAACTGAATCCGGATGAATCACTGAACCAGGATGTGAAAACGAACGCGCTGGGCCGTGTTCGTCCCGTGAACCTCCAGGAAATGATGGGGAACGTTCGCTCCTACCTTCGGATCACGCAGGCGAGGCCCACGGTGGTGAAGAACTATTTTCGCGAAAGCCACGTTAAGTACGCGGCCAGCTGAAAAGTGTCATCAATTTAGTGCTCGGAGTAATAGTAGACGTCTCTCAGGCAAGAGTCATGAGCAAAAGGGAGCAGGTATGAACTCAACCAAACAGACAGCGAGGATCGCGGGCGTGCTGTACCTGGTGAACGGGGTGACTGGCTTCTTCAGCATCATCTATGTCCCCAGCAGACTGATGGTATCTGGTAACGCGGCTGCAAGCGCCCAGAACATCCTCACTTCCGAGACGCTTTTCCGCCTCGGCATCGTCTCCGAACTGATCTGTGCGGTCGAATTTATCTTCCTGCTTTGGGTTCTGTACCGATTACTCGGCGGGGTGAACAAGACGCATGCTTCGCTGATGGTGATTCTGGGTCTGGCCTTCGTTCCTGTTATGTGCGTGAATGTGCTAAACGAGATCGCTGCCCTGACGCTTTTGCGCGGGGCGGACTTCCTGTCGGTATGGGGCCAGCCGCAACGCGAAGCCATGGCCATGCTGTTCCTCGATTTGCATCGCTACGGGTACGTTATCGGCTGGATCTTTGGCCCCTGGCTTTTCTTCTTCGGGCTGCTTGTATTTAAGTCGGGTTTCCTTCCCCGCATCCTAGGCGTACTGCTGATCGCGGCGTGTTTCGGCTACTTGGCGGATGGCCTTACGCCGTTGCTTCTGCCGAGTTACGCGAACCTCGTGGGCCGAATTGCGAACATCCCGCTAACGCTGGGCGAACCAGCCATTATCTTGTGGCTTTTGATTAGGGGAGCAAAGGAGCAACCATTGGAAGCCGCAGCATAAAGTGAGTCGAACCCCCGGCGTTGGGCTTCACGCTCGACGGATTCCGAGCGAGTAGTCGGCAACTCTTACCATGGGATTATTTCAGGCTTGCCGTAATCCGTCTAGCTGATATCTGCACAGGCTGCACAGGGCCATATCCGCCTAGGCTGCCTAGGCTGGCGTGTTGCCGTGGCCCTTTCTCTGACTCGGTTGCCGGACGGCTAATCTCGCCAAAGAAGTCGCCAGATATCCCGCCATAGACGCTGCCAAAATGCCGGTCATCTCGCGGGCCGAGGATCGCGGGGAATCGATTGCCGAGATGGAGCCTCTGCTGATTGGTGAAACCAGCCGGTTTCGTGGTCCTTTGACGGACCTCGCCGTCGAACTCGTGCAGAAGTCAGCGAGGTTTCGCGGTAGTCTGCCCGAGAGCTTGCTGACCTCGCTTGCCGACTTTGTGCGGGCGATGAACTGCTATTACAGCAACCTCATCGAAGGGCACTACACGCACCCTATTGATATTGAGCGAGCGAAGAAAAGCGACTACAGCAAGGACGTCGGCAAGCGCAATTTGCAATTCGAGGCGAAAGCGCACATCGAGGTCCAAAAATGGATCGATGAAGGCGGCCTAAACGGGCGTGCTACCACAGCAGAGGGGATTTGTGAAATCCATCGCCGATTCTGTGAACTACGCGTGCGCGTTGTCCCCGGCGAATTACGTATGCGGGATGTGAAAGTTGGCCGCCATGTTCCCATCAGCCCCGGCGCTGTGCCTCGATTCCTAAAGCGCTTCTCGGAAGTTTACGAGCGTTTGGGTAAGATGGATTCGATTCTGGCTGCCGCCCCGGCGCATCACCGCCTCACATGGATTCACCCGTTTTGGGATGGCAACGGACGCATAGCGCGCTTTGTATCGCACGCGACATTCCTGGAGGCGCTGGATACTGGTGCTATTTGGTCCGTGGCGCGTGGCCTAGCGCGGATCGAGGTTGGCAACTATAAAGAACATCTTGCTGCCAGTGACGTGCCCCGACGCAATGATCTTGACGGTCGCGGGAATCTGAGCGAAGAAGCACTCGCGGCGTTTACGGAATTCTTTTTGAAGGTCTGCATCGATCAGGTCAACTTTATGGAGAAGTTGATGCAGCCACAAGAATTGCGCGGACGGATTCTCAGATGAGGAAATCAAACTCAAAAATCTACCGCCAAATTCAGGGCGCGTGCTCGAAGCTCTTCTCTATCGCGGTGGAGAGATGCCCCGTGGTGAAGTAGACATCGCCACTGGAACGTCGGAGCGTAGTGCGCAGCGCATCGTCTCAGCACTAATCGATGAAGGTGTTCTCACCTCTGGCGGTCCCAGAGCGCCGCTGCACCTCGTTTTCCCGGCTGCGCTCGCGACGCGCTGGATGCCAGGATTGTATCCGCCTTCTTCGTTGTTATCATCATCGACTACGTAATCGAGGTCCCTCGATCGGGCAGGAACGGAATCTGAGCGCACATTAGGCAGCTGCGCGGAGCATCCACTGGCCCTCTGCATTGGTGACAAAGCGACCATCTTGCCTGAGCACGCGACGAACGTAGTCGGTAAAAGTCTTAGAGCGCGAGGAATACCCATCAACCAACGCGGTCTGCTTTCCGCGCACTTGCAGTCTCGACTTAATCACGTTCCGTGTCGTCCTAGCTTGCTAGGATCGATGCCAAGCGCGGAGATCACTCCTTCAAGCCGGCTTACCAGGATCTGGCGCAGCTCGATGGCCCAATCCATTTCTTCAGTATCGACGTTACCCACTGTTTGAGGTTTTGGAAGGCCGGATTCCAAGTGGCGAGATTCTCCCACAATAGCCGTTAGCTGGGCCTGCAAGTAATCCGCTTCGATACAAATCTTTAATTTCGTTCTCAGTGGTTGCTTCTGCAGCGGGAAACTTGCCCTGGGCTAAAACAGCTTTTGCGAACAACAATCTTACGTTGAAAAAAACGCCGGCCTCAGTCCCGCTGCTCTGTAACCGGCTGGGTTGCGACTGACGGCACGGGTGCGTGCAGCCCTCCTCCGAACCCCTGCTTTATGAGTTTGAGAATTGTGCGCCGATTTTCAAGAATCGTTTTCAGCCAGGCGAAGCGGCCCATTTGCGGAAAATAAATTCCCCGGAAGCACAGACGTGCGATAAGGATGTTGATGCGATAACCCAGCGGCTTGTGGTTGAGTGAATCCACGGCCCTTTCGATGGCCTCCGGACTGTAAGAGCTGATCCACCCCTTGCGGACCTCGTTATGCGCTTCGTCGATGCTCATCTTCAGCGGCGTATGGGCCATCGCAAAGGGAATGAACTCTTGCCAGTGCTTCGGGCGGGTGAGCCGCCCCGCGGCTTCCAGCCTTTTGTACAGGGGCGTCGCAGGAAGGGGAGTCATCAAGCCAAAGATAGGCAGCCCCGGAGGCCAAGCGCGAATTTCCTTCAGAGTTCGCTCCGCTACACCAGGCGTGTCATTGTCCATGCCAAAGATAAAAGAGGTGATGGCAAAAACGTTGCGCTGGGCTAGCCGATCGAGCACCACGGCATATTCACCTGGCTTGTTGAAGCCCTTTTTTACGTCAGCAAGGTTGGCCGGATCGATGGATTCCATCCCGATGAAGATCCACTTGCCTCCTGCGGCGGCGATCAGATCAACTAGTTCCTCATCGCGCAGCAGATTGGCGCTGATCTGCGCGACCCAATTCACTTGCGCGTTAGCAGCGATGATGTCTCGCAGCAATGATTTTGTGCGCTTTACATTGATGGCAAAATTGTCGTCGATGAAAAATACGGCTATCTGACCGCCCTCCTCCCGCGCACGCGCTTTCAGTAGCAATAGTTCGTTCACCACGCTTTCATTCGTGCGAAAGCGGATGGAGTCGCCAAAAAATCCCGTCACGGTGCAAAACTCGCATCCGTAAGGACAACCACGCCCAGACTCCACCG
>Ga0209577_10002719_pt1 | contig 16841 bp, 18 predicted proteins | sample GraSoiAngelo_109_FD_185874 | JGI IMG/M metagenome (GOLD analysis project Ga0209577, IMG submission 185874) | Grasslands soil microbial communities from the Angelo Coastal Reserve, California, USA - 14_0903_12_20cm (SPAdes) (version 2) | ecosystem: Environmental > Terrestrial > Soil > Grasslands...
GTGCACAACCCAGCCGGATTCTCATGTCGGCTTCTCCCCAGAAGCTTCAGACGCCCCCACAAGGCCCTGAAGCGGCTACGGTAGTCGGGCTGCCAACGGGAGTCAAGCGCCGCTGCTCGCCTGGCGACGGATCGGCATGATCAGCGCGACAGGTACTCCATCGCCTCGAGGGGGTCGGAGAACAGCATGAGCGCGTCGTCGGTGGTGACCAGCCTGCCGTAGTGGGTCGACATCTCGTGCTGGATCGCGTAGCCGTCGATCTCGAACCCCAGCTCCGCGCTGACTTCGTCGAAGTCGATCACCAGACGGTCGCGTGCCTTGATCTCCCAGAACGAGGGCTGCTCGATCACCTCGACACCCTCGTGCTCGCCGAGCACCCGAGCGACGCTGTCGCCCTCGGCGCTCTTGGCCATGACGATGCCCACCCAGTCGTAGGTCTTGGGTTGTGCGCTCATCGGACCGCTCCTGCGAGCTCGGTCAGCTGGGCGGACTCGAACAGCTCCGCCTGGTCGACCAGGACGTTCTCGCGCGCAGCCGCGAACCCGCCCGCGCCTGCCGGCAAGGCGGCGAACACGGGCTCCAGCGCGTCGGCCGCCGCCCGCGCCTCGGGGAGCCAGCTTGTAATCCAATCAGCCACGACCTCCCGGTTGGCCGCCCCGTGCTCCTCGTCAGCGAGCGCGAACCGCACCAGCTCCGCGGTCCAGCCGGCGATCCACGCCCACTCGACCTGTGCCACGTGGCCGACAGCGGAAGTGAGCGCGTCGCCGCCCCACTTCGGAGCTCGCATCAGCAGTTCACGACGCAGCAGCACGCCGACCAGCGGCTCGAAGCAGATGTTCGCGGCGACGACCCGCTCACCCCAATCCGCAGTCGACCGCAGCCGCTCGACGTAGCGCCGCGTGGGCTGCCAGTGCTCGTCGCCGAGGAAACTCTCGCGCGCCCGCTCCACCGGGAAGTGCCCGAAGTACGAATCGAGGTCGAGGCCGTACAGCACGATCGCCTGCGCGTGACGCTGCTTCATCGCGGCGTCGAGCACCACGCAGTGGGCGACCGTGTCAGACAGGCAGTCGCGCCCGGCGCTTGCCAGGGCAAGCCACAGGCCGTGCTCGACGAAGGCCGGCACCTGCATGTGCGCCCGCAGGAAGTCGCGCCATTCGGGCGTGAAGTCCTCGAAGATGCGCTCGCGCCGGCCGCCGCCGACAGCTCCCTCAACGAGCTTCTCGTGCTCGGTGCCCTGCTTGTAGTAGCTGCGCTCCCACAGCTCCCCCGGGTCGCGGAACGCGTACCAGTCGCTCGAGCGCAGCCGGGTTGATTCGGGCCACCACAACCCGCGCCCGTCCTCGAAGTGCACCGGCCACTCCCGATCGATGTGCCGGTGGATGGACGGTTGGGTGTCGACGGTGACGTCCTCATACAGCGTTGCGCGTCGCCGCTTGGGCGTGTACCAGTCGAAGCGCCGCTCGGGATCATCGCCGCGTGCTCGCTGTCTGTCTGCGCGCCTGTCCGGCGCGGCGGGCTCGGTCATCAGGCCTCGCTCCTCTCCGCCTCGGCGGCGATCGTGAACTTGTCGTAGAAGATCCGGCTCTCGTCGAGCCCCTGGTCGCTCAGCAGCTCCGCGGCCGCGTCGATCATGGGCGGCGGTCCGCACATGTAGGTCTCGAAGTCGTCCATCTCGCCGGCGGCCAGGTACTCGGCGGCGAACTCGTGGACGAGCCCGCGCGCGATTCGCTCCGGATCGCCGGCGGCAGCCTCGGACAGCACAGCCTCGAACCTGAAGTCGGCGAGCGCCGATCCGAGCGCGGCGATGTCGTCGAGCCGGAACAGGTCGGCCGCCGTGCGCGCGCCGTAGAAGAACCGCACCATGCGGTCGCTGCGCTCGCCGGCCAGCTGGCGGAGAAGCGACAGGATCGGCGCCATCCCCGACCCGCCGGCAAGCATCAGGATCGGCCGCCTTGAGCGACGGAGGTGAAACGCCCCGTAGGGGCCCGTGAAGCCGAGCGAGTCGCCGGGATGGATCGAGCCCCCGAGCAGTCCCGAGAACCGGCCGCCGGGATAGCACTTGATCATCAGCTCGATGCGCGCGTCGCCGGGAAGGTTGGCCATCGAGAACGAGCGCCTGGCATCGTCTGAGCCGGGCACCCAGACGTCCACGTACTGGCCGGGCAGGAAGGAGAAGTCGGCGGGCTCCTCCACCCGCAGCCGGAGCAGCCAGATGTCGGCGGTGAGCGACTCCACCGCCTCCACCTCCGCGCGCCCGTCACGGATGGGATGCTCGAGCCTGTAGTTGTCCGGATCGAAGTGAAGGAGCTCCACGACGAGGTCCTCGACGGGGAGCGCCCGGCAGATCAGCGTGTAGCCGTGCTCCTCCTCGCTTTCGGACAGCGCGAACGTGGAGTAAGGCAGTAGGTCTACCTCGCCCTCCAGCAAGTAGCACTTGCAGGCAGAGCACTGGCCCTCGCGGCAGCCGTAGGCGAGGTTGTAGCCCTGCCGGAACGCGGCTTCGAGCACGGTCTCCTCGTCACCGCACTCGATCTCCTCGCCGATCGGCTCGAAGAGGACGCGTACGGCCATGTGGACGGGCCCCCGGTCGTTCGTTACGTGGCGGTGGCGGTGCCCGTCGGGGCGCTCGCGCCGTTCCCGTTGGCGTGCCCGTTCAGGTGTGAAGACCCGTTGGCCAGGCCCATCTGGTCCGCGAGCACGATGTTCGGGCTCAAGACCTCGAAGTCCATCTTGCGGATGTCGTCGAGCGTCCACATGTGGTCGTCGTCGAGGTGTGGCTGCGCGACCAGCGTGTTGCCGTCGGCTCGCAGGAAGCCGAGATCCTGAACCACCTCGGAGAGCTCCCAGCCGTGGTAGCGGTCGAAGAAGTTCCGGTCGCCCACGTAGCGTCCCGGGTTCGACTCGTCGAGCCACATGCATTCGTGCGAGCAGTAGAACCGGGTGTGGCCGTCGACCTCGCGGTGGCAGAGGTCCTCGGGGAATACACAGCTGACGAGGCAGGTCCAGCAGGACGGGACCGGTTGCTGAGCGACCTGCTTGAGGAACGCCCCGAAGCCCTCCGGGTCCTTGCAGAAGTGACCCATCCCCTCCCAGAACTGACCGTACTCGGAGTACCACCCGGGGTACTTGGCCTCGAACCACTCGAAGTCGCGCTCATCCAGGGGATCGCTGCGCCAGAAGTTGAACATCCAAAACGCGCCGCCCCCCATCAGGATCTTGTGGACCATGCCGTTGTGGATCCGCTCGCGGGCGTGCTCGAACATGTCCGTCGGCAGGTCGAGGCCGAGCTTGCCGAGCTTGAGGATGTACGAGCGGTACCAGTCGTCGCGGACCCAGCGATCCCACTTATCCAGGTAACTCTCGGGGTCGGAGCGGTCCTTGGACGTGTACTCCATGATCCCGCTGCCGAAGCTGTCGAGATAGGCGTGGTTGATCCACCATGCCTGGAGCAGGTCGCGCTCGATCAGCGGCGCGTTCGAGTCGTCTTGGAGCACGGTGAGCAGCGTCGCGTAGCCGTTCGAGATATGGCGGGCCTCGTCCGACTGGACCGACAGGAACGTCGTCGGCAACGTGAAGTCACCGTTGCGGGCGGCCACGTCGGGCAGCGCGACGAACGCGAGGTTCGTGAACGCGGTCTCGGCGACCACCTGCAAGGTGAACGCGCACTGGATCGGGTCGCCCACGATGAAGTGCGAGAGCATGTTGAACGCCTGCCGCGTGCCGGGGCTGCGGCCGAGCATCTTCGGTCCGAGGTTCCAGCCGGCGGGGTCGGGCGTGTGCTTGGCGTACCAGCGGGCGAGCGCCATCTGCAGACCGGTGTGGCGTACCTCGTCGACGAACTGCACGTGGTAGCCGTTGCGCAGCTCGTCGTTCGGAACCGCGTCGATCAGCATCGACATGCAGCGTCCCGCGCTGACCTCGGCGTACGCGGTGGCGATGATGTACGGCTTGACGATCTCGAGCCACCGCGGCTCGGCCTTGTGTGGCATGCCCGCCCGGACCGCCGCGTCGTGCCCGCCGTAGACCCGCTCATCCTTCTCCAGCTCCATCGGCAGGTACTCCCGCATGATGTGCTTCATCGGGTCCTTGGCCTTCTTGGGGAAGGTGTACCGAGTCGGATACTTGACCACCGGCTGGTGGTACTCGGGCTCCCAGCCGAGCTGCGAGATGCGCTCGTGGGTCTGGGTGATGCTGCGTCGGCGCGTTGTCGTAGCCACGTGCGCCCCTCTCCTGTTGTTCCGGTCCGTGCGGGCCACCATACATCGTGTCCGGTGCGGCCACAAGCGAAGTTACGAACGAGAGCGCTTAGGTAACTCCTAAGGCGGACTCAGTTCCGTCTTACAGCACCGGAGCACGCTCGCGCCATGTCCGCAAACGCCGTCCGCGAGCTCGAGCTCCGCCCCTCCCCCGGCAAGCGCTCGAACGCCCCGACCGTCGACGTGGTCGTGCCCGTGTACAACGAGGCGCTCACGCTCGAGCGCTCGATCCGTCGCCTGCACAGGTTCCTGGTGAGGAATCTGCCGTTCACCTGGCGGGTCGTGATCGCGGACAACGCGAGCACCGATGACACCTGGAAGATCGCGCGGCGCCTCAGCGGCGAGCTGAGCGGAGTCGACGCTATCCACCTCGAGCGCAAGGGCCGGGGCAGGGCCCTTCGCCGGGCGTGGTCCGACAGCGATGCCGACGTGCTCTGCTACATGGACGTCGATCTGTCGACCGACCTGCGAGCGCTGCTTCCGCTACTCGCGAGCCTCGCGTCCGGACACAGCGAGGTCGCGATCGGGACGCGCCTGGCTCGCGGCGCCCGCATCCGTCGCAGCCGCAAACGCGAGTTCATCTCCCGTGCCTACAACACGCTGCTGCGCCTCCTGCTGCGCGCCCGCTTCACCGACGCGCAGTGCGGCTTCAAGGCGATCCGCGCCGACGCCGCGCGGCAGCTGCTGCCCGAGATAGCGGACGAGAGCTGGTTCTTCGACACCGAGCTGCTGATTACTGCGCAACGGCACGGACTCCGGATCCACGAGGTCCCGGTCGACTGGGTCGAGGATCCCGACTCACGCGTGGAGATCCTCCGCACTGCGCTCGAGGATCTCCGCGGCGTGGTGCGGCTCGCGACGAGCCCGCCTCTGTGACCGAGTGAACTCCTCCTAGGATCCCTGGGGCCCCCTCGACCAGGAGACCGAAGTGAATGCGACGTATCCCCAGGCAACCACGCGAAACCAGCCGGCGCTGCTGTTCGATCTCGACGGCACCCTGGTGGACAGTGTCTACCAGCACGTGCTGGCGTGGCGGGAAGCGCTGGCGGCGCTCGGGATCAATCTCTCGGTGTGGAAGATCCACCGTCGGATCGGGATGAGCGGCGGGCTGTTCGTGACCGCACTGGCGCGCGAGCTCGAGACGAACCTGGATCAGGACACGCTCGCCCGGCTCCCGAGCCTCCACGCGGACGCCTATGTTCGCCACTTCGACAGCGTCAGCCCGCTACCCGGAGCGGTCGAGCTCCTGGCCACCCTGAGCGAGCACGGCGTGCCGTGGGCGATAGCCACGAGCGGTGTGGAGCGCTACGCCAGGCTCGCGCTCGAGCTCCTCGGGCTTCCTTTGGACACCCCGGTGGTCACCCGTGACCAGGTGCGGTTCGCCAAGCCCGACCCCGACCTGTTCCTCACCGCCGCCGACCGGATCGGCGTCGACATCGCCGACAGCATCGTCGTAGGCGACAGCGTCTGGGATCTGCTTGCCGCGCGACGCGCTCGTGCCCTCGGGATCGGCGTGTTGTCGGGCGGGTACGGTCGCGAAGAGCTGATCTATTCGGGAGCCTTCCGGGTGTACGAGGACCCGGCGGACCTGCTGGCGCACCTCGACGAGGTCGGCGTCCGGCGGCCACTCTGACCGGGAGTGAGCACTTCCGTCACGAGGTCTCGGAGCGCTCGATGGAGGATCGCCCCAGGTTCGCGCGCATCCGCTCGCCGTCTACCTCGAGGCCATCGAGCAGCTCTCGCGCCCAAGCCGCCGCCGAGCCCGTCAGGCGCAGAAGGTCGCCGAGCGTCTCCCACTCCGAGTGCCAGGCCCCGGCGGCGCGCTCGTGCTCGCCGGGCATCGCGGTGAGCAGCGTCGCCACGAGGCCGGGCGTCCGGATCGCGCAGGCGACCAGCGCCACCGACGCGACCGGGTTGCGTTTGTGCGGCATCGATGAGGAGCCGCCGGGCGCTCCCTCGCGCACCTCCCCCACCTCGTCCGCCGACAGCAGCGCGACGTCGCGTCCGACCTTTCCCAGGGCGCCGGTGAGGACGCCAAGGGCCGCGCCGAGGCGCGCCACCGGAACGCGGTTGCTCTGCCATGGCGGCGAGGGCGCCAGCCCCAGCTCCTGCGCCACCGTCGCCGCGACCCCGTCGTCGCGAGTGCCCACGGGCCCGCCCATCTGAACCGGCAGCGGAAGCGCCGCAACAGCGCCGGCAGCGTCCGCGATCCCGCTCGCCCAGGCCGCAGCCTTGCGGCCGAACGTCGTCGGCTCGGCCTGCCGCAGGAGCGTTCGGCCGATCATCGGAGTGTCCGCATGCTCGCGAGCGAGCGCCTCGGCACCAGCCCTCGCGGCGCTCGCGTCACTTAGCAGCAGGCCGAGCGCGCGCTTGGCGATCAGCATCATCGCCGTGTCCAGGATGTCCTGGCTGGTCGCTCCGGCGTGCGCGCCGTGCGGCAGCTGCTCGACCAGCGGGATGACTGGATTGCCGCCGCCGGCCGCGGCGCGGCCGATCGCCTCGAGGTCGAACCGCTCCGGGTCGAATGCGTCATCGGGCAGCCCGGCTCCGGTCGCTTTGGCCAGCGCGCGCTCGACGTCGAGCAGCGCGCGCAGCCAGGCCTCATCGCCGGTCTCTACAGCAGCGCGACCGTGGGCGAACAAGCCGGCGAAGATGCGCGGCACATCGCCATTATCTATGCGGCGGCTCGCTCCAGCGTTTCGGTCGCGTGCCACACTGCCTTGCGTGGCGGTCGATGTGCTGAGCGAGGTCGAGATCGACCGTCCGCGCGACGAAGTCTTCGCCTTCGCCGCCGATCCGGACAACGCGAGGGCTTGGTACAAGAACATCGAGACGGTCGAGTGGGAGACCTCACCTCCCGCCGTCGTCGGCTCGAGAGTACGGTTCCGAGCCCGGTTTCTGGGACGGACACTGGAGTACACGTACGAGGTTCGGGAGATCGAGTCCGGGCGCCGGTTCGTGATGGGCACCGCGGAAGGGCCCTTTCCGATGGAGACGACGTACACCTGGGAGGACACGGCCGACGGGCGGACCAGGATGAGGCTCCGTAACCGCGGCGAGCCGTCTGGGTTCGCCTCGGTCGCGGCGCCGGTGATGGCGCGGGCGATGCGGAAGGCCAACGAGTCCGACCTCCGGCGGCTGAAGGCGCTGCTCGAGGGCTAACGCCTGGCGGGAGCCCGGTCGAGATCCCGGCCGACGGCCTCGGTGTCCTGACCCAACGCCGGCGCCGGGCCCAGCGTCTCGCCGGGACTCGCCGCGCCGGCCAACGACACGAGCGGCGTTCTCGCCGTGTCGATCAGGCCGCGTTCGGTGAGGCGGTCATCCGCCCAGGCCTCCTCTATGTCTCGCACGTGCTCGCAGATCGCGCCGCTCGCAGAGATCCGCTCGACCCAGGACACCGAGGTATCAGATGCGATCGCCTGCGCGATCCTCGAATGGATCAGGTCTCGGTTCGCGAGCCTGGCCGAGTTGTCGGCGCAGGCAGGGTCATTCACCCACTCCGGGTGGTTGAGCGCCGCGCACAGGCTCCGCCAATGGCGCTCGGTGACGCACACGACCTGGACCTCGCGGCTATCGCTCGCGAGGAACACACCGGATGGGACGACGAGCGGGCTTTCCGATCCCAGCCGGCGAGGCCAAAGGAGACCACCCGCCGCGAGCAGCGCACTGGTGCTCACGAGCGTCGCCGCGGCGTCGGCCATCGCGCAATCCAGAAAGGCGCCCGAGCCTCCATTCCTCACCTGCCACAGCGCGACCAACACCGACTGGACGGCGTACATGCCGGTCATGAAGTCGACGAGCGGCACTGGGATGCGGGCGGGCCCTCCTCCGTTCTCTCCGGTGATCGAGATCAGCCCCATGGCGGCCTGAAGGCTGGGATCGATCGCCCTTCCGGGCGCATCTGCGCCCCATCCGCTGATCGCACACCAGACAAGCTCGGGCCGGCGTGCCGCGGCGTCCTCGTACCCGATCCCGAGCAGCGCGCGCGAATTCCCCAGGTTCTCGATCACCACATCGGCGCTCTTGATCAGCTTGCGGGCGAGCGCGCTGCCGCCTGGCGTCGCGAGATCGGCCACGACGCTCCGCTTGCCGCGATTCAGGGCTCGGAACTGGGCGCTCTCTCCGTCGTCGAGGTACGGCGGAAACTTACGCAGCGGATCCCCGGATCGCGACTCGACCTTGATCACCTCCGCGCCCAGGTCCAGGAGCGTCAGCCCACAGAATGGAGCGGCTATGAGCTGCGAGAACTCGACGACGCGCACACCGTCGAGCACCGGAGGAGCGGACCCGGGCATCGAGTGGCCAGCCTACTCGTGCGAGAGCGGCGCGCCTCCGGGCGCTCGAGGGCCGGCGCGGGCGGCGCCTACTGCGCCCCGGATGAGACCGGCGCCCGCCGCGGGTCGGCGAGGGCGGCAAGCGCGGTGGAGACGTTGCGCACTTCGTCGAGGAATTGGTCGCGCTCACGCTCGGCGGACTCGTGCTGGGCGTGGAGCTCGCGCAGCCGCGCTTCGCCCTCGGCGGTGACCAACGTGGCCTTTGCAGTCGCCTCGGCGACGCGCCGATCGGCCTCTTCCTTGGCCGCGCGCAGAATCTCCTCCCGCTGCTCGTTGGCGGCGATCAGGACCGCTGAGGTCTGCTCACCGATGCGCTTGATCTGATCGGTCACCTCGTCCCGCGGGGCCGTGTGCGCCCGAAGCTCTGCCAGCTCCCGGTCGACCTCGGCTAGCTCCTGCTCGAGCTCGGTGACGTACTCGTCAACGGCCGCGCAGTGATATCCATGCCGAACGAGCGGGAAGCGCGGCAGGACCTCCTCGTTCGCGGCCCACTGCTCGTCCTCGATCGAGACGGTGGGCTGCTCCTCATCCGCTCCGGGGTCGTGACCATTAGTCCCGCGGATGAAGTCGGCGAAGCGCTTCCCCATCGGACCGAGACTCATACCACGCGGGCGATCCGTCGATTGCCGCTCATGCGTGAGCGGTCGGTTGTCGCGTACGGCCATCACAGCTCCTTCTTCAAGTTCTCGCAGACCTGGTCCTGTTCGCGGTTGCGCTCCCGATCCCTGTCTCCGGACAGAGGTGCAGCCCGGCTGTCAGAGTGCAGAACCGTGAGCCCAGATCGCTACGAGCTTCATCCGATCGGTTTCGTCGAATCTCCCCTGAGCGACCGTCAGACGGCGCCGCTCCAAGGCCACGAAGGAGCGCCCGAGGCGACGCTCGTGTTCCATGAGGAGATTGGCGAAGGACTTCGCGACCTGCAGCCGGGCTCCGACGTGATCGTGCTCACCTGGCTGCACCAAGCCGACCGCAGCGTGCTCAGTACCCGGCCCCGCAGCGATCCGCGGAATCCCATCCAGGGCGTGTTCAGCACGCGCTCCCCCGACCGGCCGAACCCGATCGGGCTTCATCGCGTGCCGATCGTCGCGGTCGAGGGCGACAGGGTTCGCGTCCGCGATCTTGAAGCCATCGACGGGACGCCCGTGCTCGACGTCAAGCCGGTGCTCGATCGAGACGAGGGCTGACGGGGCCTCAACCCTGGTCTGACAAATGATCAGGCGCGATCGAAAGGAGCTTTTATGACCCTCATCGAGACCGTTCCGGAGACCGAGGCGTCCGGCGAGGTGGCCGAGATCTACGGCAGGGATCGCGAGACGTTCGGCTACCTGCCCAACTTCACGCAGGCATTCTCGTTGCGGCCCGAGGTGTACGCGGCCTGGCGAGCGCTCAACGGCGCAATCAAGTCGGGGATGGATCTGCGCCGCTACGAGCTTGCGACGATGGCGGCCGCCCTGCGTCTGCGCTCGACCTACTGCACGCTTGCCCACGGATCCGTCCTGATGGACAAGTTCCTGGAGCCCGAGGCAGTGCGGGCCGTCGTGGAGGACTACCGAGATGCCGGACTTGAACCCCTCGATGTCGCGGTGATGGACCTGGCCGACAAGGTCGCGACCGACGCGACGACCGTGAGCCAAGACGACCTCGACGGGCTCCGTGGTCTCGGGCTGAGCGACGCAGAGATCCTCGACGTCGTCCTGGCGAGCGCCGCGCGCTGCTTCTTCAGCAAGGCGCTCGACGCCGTCGGAGCGGAGCCGGACCCAAGCTTGATCGCCCGAGCACCGACCGGCTAGGGTGTGCCTGGAGGGCCAGGCCAACCGGGGAGAGGTTATGAGCTGGCGGATCCGCGGCACGTATTTCGAGTCGTGCAACTGCGACGCGATCTGTCCGTGCCGCCGGATCGATGGCGTCCCCGGGGGCCGCTCCACGCACGGCACGTGTGCCGGCGTGCTCTCGTGGTTGATCCGCGAGGGAGCGACCGATCGGGTCGACCTTTCGGACTGTCCTGTGGCGATGGCGTTCCGCTACGAGGATGACGAGCCCAGGTCCCCCTGGACATGGACGCTGTATCTCGACGCGCGCGCGTCTGGCGAGCAGCGTGCCGCGCTGGAGGAGATCTTCACCGGCCGGCTCGGCGGGGACGCGATGCGCCATTTCCCGTGGGCGTGGAAGCCAAGCGAGCTGGTCGCGGTGCGGCCGGTCGAGATCGACGTCGACCACACCCGGCGTCGTCAGTGGTTGCGGGTACGAGACACGATCAGCGTCCGGATCCGCGATCGCTACGAGAGCCCTGCGGCGGTCACCTGCGTGGTTCCGGGCCACGAGCGGACGGGAGAGGAGCTCATAGCCGACGACCTTCGAGTCGAGGACGGCCCACTCGATTTTCACTACGGCGGAGTCTGCGGTTACGGCTCGACCTTCGATTATTCGGGCTAGGGGATCGTGAGGCCGGGGACGGCCACCGGATCTACAAGCACGAGCAGCCCGATCGCGAACAGGATGGCTGCCGTCCCGTAGGTCGCGACCCGTAGCCACGGGGAGAGCTTCTCGACGGCGATCAGGACGCCGAGGAAGGCCATCCAGGCGATGCTCATGAACCCGAGCGCGAATAGCGACGCCATCAACGCCCAGCAACAGCCGAGGCACCACGCCCCGTGCTCGATGCCCATCTGAAGCGCGCCCGACCAGCCTTCCCGCCATGACCCGAGCAGGAAGCCAAACGGGCTCCGGCACCTTCCAAGGCACGCGTCCTTCAGGGGCGTGAGCTCGTAGATGGCCGCGATCAACAGCGTCGCGCCCGCGACCCACCGGCCTGCCCGATCCCAGGCGAGCACATCGCCCGAGATCCGATTCCCGACGTTGGCGATGGCAAAGGCGGCAACACCGGCTCCCGCCCAGCTGACGAGGTATCCCGCTGTGAACACGACCGGCGCCAGCCGCGAGCGATTCCTCCGCATGCGCGAGTAGATCGCGACGGTCGGAGCCACCGACGGGAGCATCATCGCCGCCATCATCACGACCCACACGCCGAGGAACCAGCCCAGCGCCCCGAGCCCGGTCCATGGGCCGCTGTCCATGCCCTGCATGCGTTCGACGGTCGACCACCAGGCACTTCCCGCCACGGCGAACAGCAGAGCGATGAGCCCGAGCCGAGCACGCACCGCAGCAAACGCGGGAGCGAGGCCAACGGGCGAGGACAGAAGCAGCCCTCCGCTGATCAATCGCCGGGCATGGCCGGCTCGTCGGGAAGCGTGAAGTTGAACGTCGACCCGTGTGGATCGTTGGGATCGACCCAGATCCGTCCTCCGTGCACCTCCACGATCCGGCGGCTGGTGGCGAGGCCGATGCCGCGACCGCCCACTGCCGTCTCGCCGCGCTCCAGCAGCTCGAAGATCCGAGTGCGGTCTGCTCGGGCCACGCCGATTCCCTCGTCGCTCACCGAGATCCGCCAGGCGCCTCGCGCCCGGTACGCCTCGACGTGCACCCGTGGCGGCGTGTGACCGGAGTGCTTCAGCGCGTTCGCGATCAGGTTGAGAAGCACCCGCTCGAGCTGATGCTCGTCCCCCTGCACGGTCGGGAGCCCTTCGGAGGTGACCACCGCCCGTCGATCCGCGATCTCTGAGGCGAGCGCGTCGAGGGCGCGGTCAAGCACACGATCCAGGTCAACCGGGGCCCGCGCGGGCGCCGCCTCGAGGCTCTCCGTATATCCCATCACGCCGTCGATCATCGCGCGCATCCGCTTGATCGAGGTTCGAATGGCATCGAAGGTCGCCGAGGAGTCCGGGTCCTCGGCGGGAGCCGCAACCAGGTCGATGAGCCGTGACAGTGCCAGCAGCGGTGCGCTCAGATCGTGGGCGGTGACGCGCGCGAACTCGGCCAGCTCGTGGTTGGTGCGCTCCAAGCGTTCGACCGTCCCCGTCAGCTGACGGACCAGCCGTAGCTGATCGGTGATGTCGCGCACGCGCACTATCAGCTCGCCTCGGTCAGGGCCCGTAGCGTCGGCACGCACCGCGATCTCCGCGCGTCGAGTACCCCCGCGTGCGTCATTGAGGGCCACCTCGAGCTGGTGCGGCTGGGCGCGGGTCCTCGTTGACGCGAGCGCCATGCGCAAGCGACTGACGTCATCGGCGTCGGCGAGTGACATCAGCGAGGTACCGACCAGCTGTCCGGTCGTCGCCCCGACGATGCGCCCGAGGGAGGCGTTGGCGTCAAGGACCACGCCAAGCGTGTCGTCGGCGCCCGACACGATCGCCACGCCGCAGTCGGACTCGTCCGCGAGCACCCGGTGGCGGTGGGCGGCGGCGACGATGTCGGCTGGACTCGTCCACGGCCCGGGAAGAACGCGTAGGCCGATGACGATCCCTCCGTCAACTGGACCGTGAGGATCGCCGCGCACCCGCATCCTCGCCTCGACGCTCGAATAGCTGCCACTGGGCCGTCGCCAGCGGATGTCTATGGCGGCGCGGGCCCGCTCGCCGCGCGCGAGTCGCTCCTGGAGGTCGGCGAGCCGATCACGGTCGCCTGGGTGCACATAGTCCACCAGCCGATTCCCAACCAACTCGTCCGACCCGTGGCCGAGATCGTGCGTGAATGACGAGGCGTACCTGACGATGCCGTCGCGATCGACGAGCATCAGCGGTAACGGCGCGTGCTCGACGACGTCGAGCATCAGCAAGCCGCGTTCTGCGTCGCTCAGGGCCTCCGCCGGCCAGCCAGCTTCCTGCTCGGGCGCCGCGCCCGCGTTTGCCAGCCCGATGATCCCTGCCAGCTCGGGCTGGCGATCCTCGGGCACCCCAGCGAGAACCGCGATCTGCCCGTCCTGGTCGCGGACCACGAGATCGTTGGGACGACCGGTCGTGTCGCATACGGCCAGGATCAGGGCTCGGTCAGGCGGGAGCGCCGCGGCCACCTGCTCCAGCGCGGTTGCCACCGCGGCGATCCGATCGTCGCCTGGCCGCGCCAGCGTGTCGGGTCCGCCCGCCCCCATGGTCTTCCCCTCCCGTACGGCCATCGGCGCATGTTACATTGCAACCGGAGTTGTCGAGCCGGTCCCAGGTGCGCGCATTCCGGGCCGGTATTTTGCTATGTGCCGCCGCTATTGACGGCTCATCGCCGCCCACGCGGTGAGATCTCCTGCGCGCAGCCGCTTGACGAGATCGACGATGTCCTCCCGCGCGTGCAGGTCTAGCTTGCGCAAGATGTTCTTGACGTGGGTGCGGACCGTTTCGGTCGAGACCACAAGCACGTCGGCGATCTGCTTGGTCGAGCGGCCGGTGCATAGCTGATCGACAATCTCCCACTCGCGGGTGGTCAGCACACTCCGGACCGGCCTCATGCCCACCGCGCCCTCCGGCATGTCACGCAGCCGCCCCGCGAGATGAGCCGTGAAGCTCCGGGAAAGCGCCGCGCCCCCCTCGGCGACATCGCGCAGCACCCGCGGGAGTACGCCTACGTCGAGGTCCTTGTTCAGATAGCCGACCGCCCCCATCCGCAGCGCGAGATAACCCAGGTCGTTCTCGCCCCGCACCGTGAGGATCACCACCTTCGCGTCGATTCGGCGGTCGGCCATGATCTGCTCCAGTGCCGTGAGTCCGTCCACGCTGGGCATCACGACGTCGAGCAGGATTACGTCGGGCTTGTAGTAGCGCGCCGCGCGCACGGCGTCGCGTCCGTCCTCTGCCTCGCCCACGACGAGGATCCCCTCGGGGTTGAGGACGTCGCGGATCATCCGGCGTACGAGCGGGTCGTCGTCGACTACGAGCACGCGCAGCCGCTCCTCTGAAACCAGCATTTGCCCCTCGGCTTCCGTCGTCATCCTCCGGGATCTCCGTGTTACAGACCGCCAGCCAACGGTCCGTCCGAGATGGTCCTGAGATGAGTGTACAACCCTCGATGCGAGGGATTCGGCCCATCCCTGCGAGGGATGGGCAGTCATCTACCCCAATCTAGCGGCCTGGTCCCGTAGTCGAGGTACGCCTGCGGCTATTCGGGGCAGTTAAGTACCTCGGCGGGGGCGTAATTTCTCACCCTGCGGTTCAGTCCTCCTGCGGGAATGCTGAGGATATGAGGGAGCGAAAGCAGGCGGCCGCTAGGCCGGGGGCGCAGGCTGGCACCACCCGGAAGCTCGGCGTACTCGTCTGCTCGGACGATCCCTTCACGCGCCGAGCCTTCAGCTCGGCGGCGGGCGCGCGTGACATCGCCGTCGTCGCCAAGCTGGACCTGACCGGAGGGGTCGAGGCGCTCGCAGAAGGCCTCGACCCGGACGTCGTGGTGCTCGACGTGCAGACGCAGGCGGGCCGGGCGTTGGGGACGATCCAGCGACTTCACGAGCAGGCGCCCACGGCGCGGATCCTCGCGTGCGACGCCCCGACGGGTATCGAGTTCGGCTTGCTGTGCCTGATCGCCGGAGCCTCGGGCTACGTGTCAAAGGAGATCGATCTCGCCGCGTTCCCGCGCCTGGTGCGAAGCCTGTCCGGCGGCGAGACGGTGATCCCGCGCGCGCTCGCCACCGAGCTCGCGCATCGGTTCGTCTCAGCCAGCCGCCGTGCCCGCTCCGCTCCCGGACGCAAGCTCAGCGTCCCCGAAAGCCAAGTCCTCGAGCTTCTCCGCCGGGGCCCAACGCTTCCCGAGGTCGCCAACGAGCTCGGAATCGGTGTCGGCACCGTGCAGCGGCACCTCGGTAGCGCCCGCCGCAAGCTCTCAGCCCACCGCATCGAGTGGAGGGCGGTCGCGAATGGCCCCGCTGGATAAACGAAACCACGGACCACGAGGAGGTCCAATGACTATTCGAAGACGTTTTGCAACCGTGCTGATCGTGGGAGCTCTCGCGGTCGGCGGAGCCGCGCTCACCCTCGCCGGCACCGCTTACGCGAAGGGCTCGTGCGGACAGAGCTCGGCGCAGTCGACGTACGGTGGCCAAGGTCAGCAGATCTCTCAGGTGGGTTGCGAGCCCACCGGCAGCGCGCTGCCCTTCACCGGGTTGGATCTCGCGCTGGTGGTCGCCGCCGGAGGGATCCTGATCGCGACCGGCTTCGGCGTCCGCTGGTGGCTGCAGCACGGAGGCGAGTAGTTGCCGGAAGCAGGAGCTGCACGACAGGCAAGATCGACCGCGCTCACCGCGAACGAGGCCGCCGCCGCGGGTGGCGGCCCCACCCTGGTGGGGGTGGTCGATCCCCAGTCCGCGATCGTCCGGGCGCCCCCGCTTCGCCGCCCCGGCCTGCGCCTACGCAGGTTCGACGCGGACGCGGCGGCGCTCGCGCTGGGGCTTCTGATCGCGCTACGAAGTGATTGGCACATGGCCCCGTTCGCGGGGTTGCTGTTCCTCGCGGGCTATCCGGTCATCGTTCTGTGGCAGTTGAGCACGCGGACGATGAGCTGGTACGACGGCTCACTGATCGACGAGCTGAGACGGGTCCTCACCACGACGTCGCTGGCGATGCTTGCGCTGCTCGGCGCGGACGCCGTCCTCAGCCGGGGGGCCCACGTGCAGCTGGGGCTACGGGTGTGGCTGTTCTCGCTCGCGCTGTTGCTGATCGGGCGGATCGTCGCGCGATGGGTCCGGTCGGCCAGCGGGACTGCGGCCCAGCGCTCGGTCCTGATCGTCGGTGCGGGCAAGATCGGTGCCGAGCTGGCCAGGCGGTTGCGCGAGGAGCCTGGCCACGGGTTGTGTCCGGTTGGATTCCTCGACTGGGGTCCCGCTCCGGCATCGTCGCTGCCGCTGCTGGGAGCCCCGGACGCCCTTTCCAGCGCGGTCGCCGATACCGGCGCCGAATGTGTCGCGTTCGCGTTCACCCCCGGTGGCGACGCGCGTCTCGTCCCACTGCTCGAGCAGTGTGAGCGGCTGGGGCTGAGGGCGTTCGCCATCCCGCGGCTTTTCGAAGCGGTCGGGTGGCGGATGCGCCTGCGGCAGGTGGGATCGCTACCGCTGGGCGAACTCAGGTCGATCGACCCGGGGGATCTGCGCTTTGCGCTCAAGCATGCGGTCGACCGCCTGATCGCGGGGCTGCTGCTGGCGGCGATGGGGCCGTTGCTGGTGGCGATCGCGGCGGTCGTCAAGCTCGGCTCGCCCGGATCGGTGTTCTTCCGCCAGCGCCGTATCGGCCAGGACGGCCGCGAGTTCACGATGCTGAAGTTCCGCACGATGCGGGAGCCGGCGGCACCGATCGCGTTCGCGCCGCCGCAGGGATGCGCTCCCGGAGGGGTCGAGCACGAGGACCGTCGCACCTCGGCTGGTCTGTGGCTCCGGCGGGCCTCG
>Ga0209577_10002720_pt1 | contig 16832 bp, 12 predicted proteins | sample GraSoiAngelo_109_FD_185874 | JGI IMG/M metagenome (GOLD analysis project Ga0209577, IMG submission 185874) | Grasslands soil microbial communities from the Angelo Coastal Reserve, California, USA - 14_0903_12_20cm (SPAdes) (version 2) | ecosystem: Environmental > Terrestrial > Soil > Grasslands...
AACGAATCCTGCTCACGGACGTGCCGCGCGACTACCTCCGGGTGGGTTCCGTGCTGGGCTCCACCGCGCCTTTGAGCATCATCATGCTGCCGGTGATGTTCGAAGACGAGGTCAAGGCGGTGATCGAATTGGCGTCGTTCAAGAAGTTCAGCGAGACACATCTTTCGTTCCTTGACCAGCTCACGGAGAGCATCGGCATCGTGTTCAACACGATCGGGTCCAGCATGAGGACCGAGGACCTGCTCCAGCAATCGCAATCCCTGACCAAGGAACTGCAAAGCCAGCAGGGAGAGCTGAAAAAGACCAACGACCGGCTGGAACAGCAGGCCGTGAACCTGCAGAACTCCGAAACCCTGCTCAAGAAGCAGCAGGAAGAGCTGCAGCGCACCAACGAGCAACTGCAGGAAAAGGCCAGGCAGCTCTCGGAACAGATGGCGCAGGTGGAGTACAAGAACCGGGAGGTCGAGCAGGCCAAGGCTGCGCTCGAAGAGAAGGCCGAGCAGCTCGCGCTCAGCTCGCGCTACAAATCCGAGTTTCTCGCCAACATGTCCCACGAGCTGCGCACCCCGTTGAACAGCCTGCTGCTCCTGGCGCGGTTGCTGGCCGATAACGCCGCCAATAACCTGACTGCGAAACAGATCGAGCACGCGCATACCATCCATGCCGCCGGCACGGATCTGCTCTCGCTCATCAACGACATTCTCGATCTTGCCAAGATCGAGTCGGGTACCGTCACGCTCGACATCGAGCTCGAGCCGTTTTCCGAGCTGCCCGATTATGTCGAACGCACGTTCCGCCAGGTCGCGAACAACAAGGGGCTGGAGTTTGACGTCAGCATCGCCCCCGAGCTGCCCGCGGGAATTCAAACCGACGTGAAGCGTCTGCAGCAGATCCTCAAGAACCTGCTGTCCAACGCGTTCAAGTTCACCGAGCGCGGCAAGGTGTCACTGCAGGTCGCGCAGGCGAAATCAGGCTGGACTGCGGGACATCCTCAACTCGATGCGGCGGACGCGGTCGTGGCGTTCTCCGTGATCGACACAGGCGTCGGGATTCCGGCGAACAAGCAGCACAGCATTTTTGAGCCGTTCCAACAGGCCGATGGGACCACCAGCCGCCGATATGGAGGCACGGGCCTGGGGCTTTCCATCAGCCGCGAGCTGACTCGATTGCTCGGCGGTGAAATCCGGGTCGGCAGCGCCCCCGGCAAGGGCAGCACGTTCACGCTTTACCTGCCGCTCACCTACAAGCCGGCGGGCGAGGAGAAAACGCGTCAGGCGGCAGCTGCGCCGCAGCTCGCCCCCGCCTCTGCGGAGCAGAGCCTCAAGGCGTTGAAGGCGGGGCTGTCGACAAGCCCACAGGCGGCAGTGCGCGACGACCGTGACAAGATCCGGGACGGTGATTGTGTGGTCCTGATCGTGGAAGACGACCTCAAGTTTGCATCCGCGCTCCTCGACCTTGCGCGCGAGAGCGGATTCAAAGGGGTGGTCGCTGGCGATGCCAAATCGGCCCTGCCGCTCGTGAAGGAGCTCACGCCCGACGCGATCACGCTGGATCTCATGCTGCCGGACATGGACGGCTGGGCGATGCTGGATCTGTTGAAGCACGATCCCGTAACCCGGCACATCCCGGTGAACGTGATCTCGGTGAGTCCTCACATGAACCGGTGTATGCACATGGGGGCACTGGGGGTCGTGCAAAAGCCGGCGGCGAAGGAGGCGCTGCAGGAAGCCCTGGCCCGCACACGCAAGTTCGTCGATCGCGAGGTCAAGACGCTGCTCCTCGCCTACGGTGACGCAGCGCAGCGGGAGGGCATCAGCGAGGCGCTGCGCAACGACGGCATCAAGATCACCGGAGTGGGAAGCGGGAAGGAGGCGATCGAGGCCGCGCAGAAAAGCCCGTTCGACTGCATCGTCGTGGACCGGACGCTACCCGATATGAGCGCAACAGATTTCCTCAAGAATTTCGCCAAGACCCGGCGTGCCGCCGAAATTCCCATGGTCATGTACGGCACGGACGGCCAGGGCCGGAACGAGCACGACAAGCTGCGCAAGCTGGCGGAAGTCGTCATCCTCAAGAACGTCAGCACGCGCGAAGCCGTCCTCGAGGAAGCCACGCTGTTCCTGCACCAGGCAGTGGAGCGCCTGCCCGGGAAGACGCGCGAGCTCCTCGCGCGGCGGCGCAAGTCGCCGCAGGAGTTGTCCGGGAAGAAGGCGCTGATCGTCGATGACGACATCCGCAACATCTTTGCCCTGACCAGCGTGCTCGAGCAGCACGGCATGATCGCGCTCAACGCGGAGAGCGGCAAGGACGGGATCGAGCTGCTCACGAACACTCCCGACATCGATGTCGTTCTGATGGACATCATGATGCCCGAGCTCGACGGCTACGACACGATACGCATCATGCGCAAGCCGGAGAAGTTCAAGCACCTCCCCATCATTGCAATCACGGCGAAAGCAATGATCGGGGACCGCGAGAAATGCATCGAGGCCGGCGCCTCGGACTACCTCGCCAAGCCCGTCAACATGGAACAGCTGCTCTCGCTGCTGCGGGTGTGGCTGACCCAGTGAGGACAAGCGACAATGCCAGCTTCGCCGAGGCCCGACGGGCGCATCAGGATCAGGCTATGCTTTCTGCGGTAGACGCGTTGCGCAACCAAACGGGCAGTCCGGCCGGAGACACGATGTCGAGTTCGTCGGTGGCGAGCATCCTCATCGTGGACGATGACCGGGGAAATCTCATAGCGCTGCAGGAGACGCTGCAGAGCCTGGGGCAGAACCTGGTGCTGGCGAATTCCGGCGAAGAGGCGCTGCGCTGCGTCTTGAAGCATGACTTTGCGGTGGTCCTTCTGGACGTGCGCATGCCGGGGGTCGACGGCTTCGAGACGGCGCGGCTGATACGGGAACGCCAACGCTCGCGACACACGCCGGTCATCTTTGTCACCGGCGCCACCGAGGATGTTGGTTCGATGTTCCGCGGTTACGAAGTGGGAGCTGTGGACTATATCGTCAAGCCGCTGATTCCGGAGGTTCTGAAGTCCAAGGTCTCGGTGTTCATCGAGCTGTATGCCAAGAACGCGGCGCTGGTCAGGGAGATTGCGGAGCATGAGCGGACCGGAGAGCGCTTGAGGGAATCGGAGGAGAATTTACGCGCTTTGGCCGTTCGCCTGCGGTCGGTGCGCGAGGAAGAGCAGATCAGGATCGCGCGCGAGATCCACGATGAGCTCGGCCAGGCCCTGACCGGGTTGAAGATGGATCTGACCTGGCTCGCGAGCAAGCTGCTGGCCGAGCAGAAACCGCTGCTGAAGAAGATCAAGTCGATGTTTCGCCTGATCGACGACACGATTCGTTCGGTGCGCAAGATTGCCTCGGGACTGCGGCCCGACCTTTTGGACGAAGTGGGCCTTGCGGCCGCGATCGGCTGGCAGGCGAGAGACTTTCAGTTGCGCACGGGAATCAGGTGCAATGTAAACCTGCCGCCGGACAGCGACGGGCTGGACGAGGAACGCTCGACCGCGGTGTTCCGGATCTTTCAGGAAGTGCTCACGAATGTGGCGCGCCATGCGAATGCGACCAGGGTCGACGTTTTCATGCGGCAGGACGCGGATACGCTCACGCTGGAAGTCCAGGATAACGGCAAGGGCATCACGCCAGCCGAGATGCAAAGCTCCAAATCGCTGGGACTTCTGGGAATGCGGGAACGCGTGCTGCTTTTTTCCGGCAAGCTTGACATCAATGGAAGTCGTGGCAAGGGCACGCAGGTGACGGTGTCGCTTCCGCTGCGCTCGAAGTAGAGTGAAAGGTTTCCCTATGAAGATCCTGATTGCGGACGATCATCCGGTGGTGCGACACGGCCTCAAGCAGATGCTCACGGGGGAGCCGGATATGCTCGTGGTGGGCGAGGCGAAGAACGGCAATGAAGCCCTGGAGCTTGCGCGCAAGCTCGACTGGGACGTGGCAATCCTGGACTTCTCGATGCCGGGCCGCAGCGGGCTGCAGTTGCTCGGCGAGATCAAACGCGAGTTCCCGCAGCGCCCGGTGCTGATCCTGAGCATGCACCCGGAGGAGCTGCACGCGCGGCGGGTGTTGAAGGCAGGCGGCGCCGGTTACATGAACAAGGAGAGCGCCGGGGAGGAGCTGGCTGCCGCCATCCGCAAGGTGGTGGGCGGCGGCAAGTATGTGAGCGCCTCGCTCGCCGAGAGGCTGGCGGTGGAGCTGGCGCCCGACGCCCAGAAGCCGCCGCACGAGACGCTTTCCGACCGCGAGTACCGGGTGATGTGGCTGCTCGCTTCGGGCAAGCCGATCAACCAGATTGCGAAGGAGATGTTTCTGAGCCCGAGCACGATCAGCACCTATCGGGTACGCATCCTCAAGAAGCTGGGTCTCGCCACCAATGCGGAGCTGGTGCATTACACGGTGAAGCATCAGCTCATAGAGTGAGCCGCCGCCGCGCCTCAATATGGCGCTAAAGCGGCCGAGATGGAAACCCGGCACGGTAGTGACCCTCGAGCACACCTCGGGAGTGCTCAAGGACAATCCCCTGGGCGATCCGTACGTGCGCAAGCTCGCGCTCTGGCTTCCGCCGCAGTACGACACAGGTGCCGGGCGTGGCCGAGGACGCCGCTTCCCGGTGCTGTTCGATCTGGTGGGATTCACGGGCTCGGGCCTGGCGCATGTGGCGTGGAAGAATTTCAGCGACAACGTCCCCGAGCGCGCCGCGCGACTGGTTCACGCGGGCAGGATGGGACCGGCGATCCTCGTTTTCCCAGATTGCTTTACGGCGCTCGGCGGCAACCAGTACGTTAACTCGAGCGCGATCGGCCGCTACGCCGACTATCTGACGCGAGAGCTCGTGCCGTTCGTCGATCGCGAGTTCCGCACCCTCGCCTCGCGCGATCACCGCGGCTGCTTCGGCAAGTCCTCCGGAGGCTACGGCGCGATGCTTCACGGCATGAAGTACGCGTCGACCTGGGGCGCGATCGCAGACCATTCGGGAGACGCGTATTTCGACTTCGTCTACTGGCACGACTGGCCCAACACGCTGAACGAGCTGGCGAAGTACCGCGCGAGAAGACAAAAGCCGGGGCGCTACGACGTGCTGCGCGTCGCGAAGGCCGCCGGGCGCGGCCTGGACGACGGGCGCGTGAGGCGCTTTCTTGCGGCTGCGTGGAAGAAGCCCAAGCTGTCGATGGCCGAGGGGCACTGCATCATGAACCTGTGCATGGCGGCCACCTATGATCCGGACCCCGGGGCGCCCCAAGGCTTTCGGCTGCCGTTCAACCTCGAGACGGGCGAAGTGCTTGCCGAGCGCTGGCGGCAGTGGCAGCGGCACGACCCGGTGCGGCTCGTCGAGCGCTACAAGCGCAACCTCAAGTCGCTGCGCGGCATCTACATCGACTGCGGCTGGCGCGACCAGTTTCACATCCACTACGGCTCGCGCATCCTCTCGCGGCGCCTGCACGAGGCGGGCATCGCGCACACTTATCAGGAATTCGACGACGATCATTCCGACATTGATTACCGGATGGACGTGTCGCTTCCCTTCCTTTACCGCGCGCTGAAGCCCTGACGTTGACATCGCTCTGGCGCCGGCGTAGCGTCGCTCGAACCAAGTCGCAAGGTTTTTCTGCAGAGGGAGTCGCCATGCCCGTCAGCGCGCAACGCGTTGCCGCGGTCCTGTTGTCCGCATCGTGCTTTAGCCCGTTCGCCGCTTTCGCCGCGGGCGTCGAAGTGCTGTCCGTCTTTCCAAGCGATCGCTTCACGGTGCCCGATCGCGCGCAGAACACCTGGCGGCGCGTGAACCTCGCCAAGCCCGATTGCACGCTCAACGTCGTTCGCTGCCAGGACATCGACGTGCTGAATACGCTGGACGGATTCAACATCCAGCCGCGCCTGTCGATCGCCTTCAGCGGTCCGGTCGACGTCTCGAGCGTCCACAGCGACAGCGTGTTCCTGGTCAGCCTCGGCAGCACGCTCGGCCGCGGCTCTTTCGGCGACGAAGTCGGCATCAACCAGATCGTGTGGGATCCGCAGACGAACACTGTGCACGCCGAATCCGACGAGCTGCTCGAGCAGCACACGCGCTATGCGCTGATCGTGACCGATCGCGTGCGCGACGCCCAGGGCAAACCGGTGCAAGCGAGACAATTCAGCACCCGCAACCATGGCGACGACGATGACGCTGTGATGGAGCAGAGCGCCCGGCAGCATGGACACGCGCACATCGTGGCGGCGAGCCTCTTCACGACCCAGACCATCACCACGACGCTGGAGAAGATCCGCGATCAGATCAAGGCGAGCCACCCGGCGCCGGCGCGCTTCGATGTCGGCTCCGCGGGCGAGCGCGCCGTGTTCCCGCTGAGCAGCCTGGCGGGCGCGTCGTTCGTGCGGCAGGTGGGGACGGCTCCCGCGTTCGAGACCTCGCCGCTGCCCCTGGCGGCCCTGGGCGTGCGGCCCGGGGTCGGCACGCTTGCCTTTGGGAGCTACGTGTCGCCGAACTATCTGGTGCCGGGCGAATACATCCCGCAAATCGGCACGCGTACGGGCACGCCCGCGGCGCAGGGCTCGAACACCATCCACTTCAACCTGGTGTTGCCGGGCGGAACGCCTCCGGCGGCCGGCTGGCCGGTGGCGATCTTCGGACATGGTTTTACCGACAGCCGCTTCGGCGGCCCCTTCGCCGTAGCCGCGAGCATGGCCGAACGCGGCATCGCGACGATCGCGATCAACGTCGTCGGGCACGGCGGCGGGCCGCTCGGGACCGTTGTGGTGAGCACCACTTCAGGGGCGAGCGTCACCGTGCCGGCCGGCGGCCGGGGAATCGACCAGAACGGCGATGGCGCGATCGACTCTAACGAAGGTTCCATTGCGGCCGAACCACGCACGCTGATCGGCAGCGCCGACGCGCTGCGCCAGACCACGATCGACCTGATGCAGCTCGTGCGGCAGATCCAGGTCGGCATCGATGTCGACGGCGACGGTGCCGCCGATCTCGACGCGAGTCGCATCTACTACTTCGGGCAGTCCTTTGGCGGCATCTACGGGACGATCTTTCTGGGCATCGAGCGCGATGTCCATGTCGGCGCACCGAACGTCCCCGGCGGTGGCGTGATCGACATCGTCCGGTTGAGCCCGGGGTACCGTTTGGCGATTCTGACGCCGGGCGTGGCGGCGCGAGGACTGCTGAACCTGCCGCCGCTGCCAGACGGCACTCCGCAATTCAACGAAAATTCTCCGCTGCGCGACCTGCCGGCGCTCATCAACACTGTCCCGGGCGCCATGGCGCTGCAGGATTACCTCGAGCAGTCGGAATGGAGCTCGCAGGTCGGCAATCCGGTGGCCTACGCGCCTTATCTGCGCAAGTCGCCGCTCGCGGGCAATGCGGTGAAGTCGGTGATCTATCAGATCGCCAAGGGCGATCAATCGGTCCCCAATCCGACCAGCACGGCCCTCCTGCGCGCGGGCGAGCTGGCCGAGCGCACCACCTACTATCGCAACGATCTCGCCTTTGCCCTGGGCTCGGGAGTGAGAAATCCGCATACGTTCCTCACCAATATCGGCGGCTCGCTGCTCGCCGCACAAAACGCATTGCAGGCGCAGGCGCAGATCGCCGTTTTCTTTGCCAGCGATGGCGCGTTGACGATCGATCCGGATGGCGGCAATCCGCTGTTCGAGACGCCGATCGTGCCGCCGCTGCCCGAAGGGTTGAACTTCCTGCCGTAGAACCGACGCCATGGGCACGATGCAGGAGCTAAGCACGACGCGGGGGCTCGAGCGCGCCGCGCGCGTAGACCTCGCCGCCGCGTTCCGGCTCGCCGCGCGCATGGAGCTGCACGAGGGGGTCTGCAACCACTTCAGCCTGATGCTGCCGGAGAGCAAGCGCTTTTTGCTGAACCGCTACGGGCTGCACTGGAGCGAGGTCACCGCCTCCAACCTTCTCGCGCTCGATGCCGATGGCAATGTCCTCGAGGGCGAGGGCGAGTTCGAGAAGACCGCTTTCTACATTCATTCGCGCATCCATCTCGCGAATCCCAGGGCAGCCTGCGTGCTTCATACCCACATGCCGTACGCCACGACGCTCACTCTCATCGAGAACGGCCGGCTCGAGATGGTCGAGCAGAACGCGCTGCGCTTTCACGAGGACATTGCCTACGACGACACCTATAACGGCCTGGTGCTCGACCATGCCGAAGGCGACCGCCTGGCCCGCGTCCTGGGCGGCAAGCGCGTCCTCTTCCTCGCCAATCACGGCGTGATCGTCGTCGGGCCGACGGTCGCCGAAGCCTTCGATTGCCTGTACTACCTCGAGCGTGCCTGCCGGCTGCAGGTGCTGGCGCGCTCGATGGGCGCGAAGCTGAAAGCCGTGCGCCCGGAGGTGGTGCGCGAGACCTATCGCATGATCCTCGCCGACACGCCGAAGTACGCCGGCGCGCATTTCGGCGCGCTCAAGCGCATCCTCGATCGAGAGGAGCCGGGTTATTCTCGCTGAGGCGGTGCAGGTGCAGCCAGCCGCGCCGGAGCACATCCCGGGTGTTCACGCGATCTACGCGCACCACGTGCTCCACGGCCTGGGGACCTTCGAGGAAGAAGCGCCCTCGCTCGAGGAGATGCGGCGGCGCTACGCGGACATCACCCGCCGCGGCCTGCCGTACCTCATCGCGGATTTCGCCGGCGTGGTCGCGGGCTACGGCTATTGCGCGCCTTATCGCTCGCGCTCGGCCTACCGCCACGCGCTCGAGGATTCGATCTACGTCAGGGACGACATGCAGGGCCGCGGCGTCGGCAGCGCGATCTTGAGCCAGCTCATCGGCCGCTGCGAAGAGCTCGGCTACCGGCAGCTCATCGCGGTGATCGGCGACAGCGGCCACGCCGCGTCGATCGGCCTGCACGCGAGCCATGGTTTCGTGCGCGTCGGCACGCTGCGCTCGGTGGGCTTCAAGTTCGGCCGCTGGGTGGACAGCGTCATCATGCAGCGGCCGCTGGGCCCGGGCGACGCTACAGCGCCAGCACCACTTTCCCCTTGACCTGGCGCGCCGCCATCAGCTTCAACGCGTCCGCTGCTTTTTCGAGAGGATATATTTTCGAGACATGCGGGCGCAGCTTCCCCTCGCGGAACCACAGGCCGAGCTGAGCGATGCTCTCGGCGAAAGCCTTCGGCTCGCGGCGCGCGAAATCGCCCCAGAACACGCCCACCACCGAAGCGCCCTTGAGAAGCGCGAGGTTCAGCGGCAGCTTGGGGATCTCGCCGGAGGCGAAGCCGACCACGAGCAGCCGTCCGCGCCAGGCGATGGAGCGCAACGCCGGCTCGCTGTAGGCGCCGCCGACCGCGTCGTAGATGACGTCGACTCCGCGCCCCTCGGTGAGGCCTTTGATGCGCTCGCGCAGATCTTCGGCGGCGTAGTTGATGGTCGCGTCGGCGCCGTGCTCGCGGCAGAGCGCGAGCTTCTCGTCGCTCGAGGCGCAGGCGACGACGCGCGCGCCGAGCGCCCTGCCGATCTCGATCGCGGCGAGGCCGACGCCGCCGGCCGCGCCGAGCACGAGCAGCGTCTCGCCGGCCTGCAGCGCGCCGCGGTCGCGCAATGCATGGTCCGAGGTGCCGTAGGTGAGCACGAATGCGGCCGCGCTCTCGAAATCCATGCCCTGCGGGATCGGCAGCAGCCGCGCCGCGTCGGTTTTGACCTCCTCGGCAAACGCGCCGTAGGTGGTGAAGGCCATCACCTTGTCGCCGGGCCGCACGCTGCTCACCCCGGCGCCGACTTCCTTCACCACGCCCGCCAGCTCGCTTCCAGGAGAGAACGGCAGCGGCGGCCTGAACTGGTACTTGTTCTGGATGATGAGCACGTCGGGGAAGTTGACGCTCGCCGCCTTGACCGACACCACCGCTTCGCCCGGTCCGGCGCGAGGCGAGGGCAGATCCTCGACCACCAGCGTCTCAGGCGGGCCGTACTGCTTGCAGAGAACTGCTTTCATCGACATAGAATGCCACAATAAACGAGCCGATCAGCAAATGCCGAAACTGACCGCGGACGACGGCGTCCGGCTGCATTACGAAGAAGCCGGCTCGGGCATCGCGCTGCTGTTCGTGCACGAGTTCGCGGGCGACTGCGGCAGCTGGGAGCCGCAGCTGCGCCATTTCTCGCGCCGCTATCGCTGCATCGCGTATAACGCGCGCGGCTATCCGCCCTCCGACGTTCCGCAGGAGCTCGAGCGCTACTCGCAGGCGCGCGCCCGCGACGATATCCGCTGCGTGCTCGATGCGCTCGGCATCCAGCGCGCGCACGTCGTCGGGCTGTCGATGGGCGCCTTCGCCACGCTGCATTTCGGCATGGCGTACGGCTACCGTGCGCTTTCCCTCACCATCGCCGGCTGCGGCTACGGTGCGCATCCGGCGCAGCATCAGAAGTTCCAGGAAGATTCGCGCGCGCTCGCCAAGCTGATGCTCGAGCAGGGCATGGCGCACACCGCGGCCACCTACGGCCACGGGCCGGCGCGCGTCCAGCTGCAGGCGAAGAACCCGCGCGCCTTCGCCGATTTCGAGCGCAGCTTCGCGGAGCATTCGGCGCAGGGCTCGGCGAACACCATGCTCGGCTATCAGGCGCGGCGGCCCTCGCTTTACAAGCTGATCGACGAAATGGCGCGCATCGACGTGCCGGCGCTGATCGTGGCGGGCGACGAGGACGAGGGATCGCTCGAGGCCTCGCTCCTCATGAAGCGCACCATCCCTACCGCGGCGCTCGCCGTGCTGCCCAAGAGCGGGCACGTGCTCAACATGGAAGAGCCGGCGGTGTTCAACCGCCTGCTCGAGGATTTCTTCCATCAGGTCGAGGCCGGCCGCTGGACGCCTCGCGACCCGGCGACGAAACCGTCTTCCATCTACGGTCCAGCCGGCAAACCGTGAGCTTGAAAATCGAAAAGCAGGCCGGCGTCGGCTGGATCGTTTTCGACAATCCGAGGCGGCGCAATGCGATCAATCGCGCCATGTGGCGCGGCATTCCGGAGGCGATGGCGCGCTTCGACGCCGATCGCGAAGTGCGCTGCGTCGCGTTCCGCGGCGCCGGCACCCAAGCGTTCTCCGCAGGCGCCGACATCTCGGAATTCGACGAGGCGCGCGCCGAGCGCGGCTCGGTCGCCGCGTATGACGATCTGCTCGAGCGCGTGCTGCACTCGATCCAGGACTCGCTCAAGCCCTGCGTGGCGATGATTCACGGCTTCTGCCTGGGCGGCGGGCTCGAGGTGGCGCTCGCCTGCGACCTGCGCTATTGCGGCGACTCGGCGCAGTTCGGCATCCCGGCAGCGAAGCTCGGCCTCGCCTACAACGTCGAGGGCCACAAGCGCCTGCTGGAAACCGTGGGCCATGCGCGCGCGCGCGAGATCATGTTTCTCGGCCGGCGCTATTCCGCGGCCGAGTCGCTCGCCATGGGCTTGGTGCATCAAGTGCTCCCCGATGCCGAGCTGGAGGACTCGGTCGGGAAGATTCTTCAGATCCTGTGTGAAAATGCCCCGCTGTCGATCGTCAATACCAAGACCATCCTCGAGCAATACGTGAAGTCCTCCGGCGCGCCGGACGCCGAGCGCATGCGCGCGGCGATCGAGCGCTGCGCGAAAAGCGCGGACTACCAGGAGGGCCGGCGCGCCTTCATGGAGAAGCGCAAGCCGCGCTTCGAAGGGAAATAAAGCTGAAAATCGAAACTATCCGCGCCCGTGCAGTCGCCGCGCCGATGAAACGGCCGCTCGCGACGAGCACCGGATCGATCAGCGTTGCGCCATTGCTGCTGATCGACCTGCACACCGATGCCGGCGCCGTCGGCCGCTCGTATCTGTGGACCCCGGGCGAGCAACACCTCGCGCCGGTCGCGAAGCTGCTGGAGGCGATGGCCGAAACGCTGCAAGGCGACGCCGTGGCGCCGTTCGACATCGAGCGCAAGCTGCGCGCGAAGTACACGCTGCTGGGCGTGCATAACATCGTGCTTTTCGCGATGTCGGGCATCGACATGGCAGCCTGGGACGCGGCTGGACAGGCGTTCGGCCAGCCGCTCGCGCGCCTCCTCGGCGCCACGCCCCGGCCGATCCCGGCCTACAACTCCAAGGGCCTGGGCATCATGCCCCTCAGGCCGCTCGTGAAAGAAGCGCTCGAGCTGCTCACCGAGGGGTTTAGTGCCCTGAAGCTGCGCTTGGGGCGGCCCGATGCGCGCGAAGATCTGCAAGCGATCCGGGAGGTAAAGAAGGCGATCGGGCCGAACGTCATCCTGATGGTGGACTTCAACCAGGGGCTGAGCGTCGCCGAGGCGCTCAGGCGCGGCCGCATGATCGACGAGGAGGGCGGTGTTTACTGGATCGAGGAGCCGGTGCGCGCCGACGACTTCGCCGGGTGCGCCCGCCTGGCGCGCGAGATCGCGACGCCGATCCAGATCGGCGAGAACTTCATGGGGCCTGAGCAGATGGCACGGGCGCTCGCCGCTGGCGCCTGCGATTTCGTCATGCCCGATGCGCAGCGCATCGGCGGCGTCACCGGCTGGATGCGCGCCGCCGCGCTCGCCCAAGGCGCAGGCGTGGAGATGTCGAGCCACCTGTTTCCCGAGGCGAGCTGCCATCTGCTCGCCGCCACGCCAACCTGCCACTGGCTCGAGTTCGTCGACTGGGCCGCGCCGGTTCTGCAGGATCCGGTGCAGCCGAAGGACGGCCACGTGACGATTCCCGAGCGGCCCGGCCTCGGCATGACCTGGGACGAGAAAGCGGTCAAGCGCTTCGCGCTCTGATGTTTACCAGGCATTACGCGCACTGGCCGCCGGGCCTGCCGCACACTCTGGAAGTGCCGCGGGTGAGCGTGTACGCGAACCTCGAGGCGAGCGCCGAGCGTCGCCCGGGCAAGGCGGCGATCGATTTCTACGGCACGAAGATCACCTACACCGAGCTCAAGCGCGAGGCCGACGCCCTCGCCGGTTTCCTGCAGGAGCGCTGCGGCGTGCGCCGCGGCGACCGGATCCTGATATACCTGCAGAATAGCCCCCAATTCGTCATCGCCTACTACGCCATCCTGCGCGCCGATGCGGTGGTGGTGCCGGTAAACCCGATGAACCGCGCCGAGGAGCTGCGCCACTACGTAGAGGACGCCGACGCCTCCACCGTGATCGCCGGGCAGGAGCTGTTCGCCGAGCTTGCGCCGCTACGCGGCCTCAAGCACGTGCTGCTCGCGACGTACTCGGACTATCTGCGCGAGGCGACCGACCTGCCCCTGCCTGCGTTCGTGCGCGCCTCGCGTCAGGCGCATGCCGCGGCCAGTTCGTGGCGTGAGGCCATCGCTGCCGGGCTCACTCCGCGCGAGTCTCTTGCCCGGCCCGACGATCTCGCCGTCATGCCCTACACCTCGGGAACCACCGGCAAGCCCAAAGGCTGCATGCACACGCATGCGAGCGTGCAGGCGACGACGATCCCGTACATGTCCTGGCGCGGCACCCTGGAAGACGCCGTGGTGCTGTCGGCATTGCCGCTGTTCCACGTCACCGGCATGCAGGCCGGCATGAACGCACCGCTCCACGGCGCCGCGACCGTGGTGCTGCTGTCGCGCTGGGACCGCGAGTGCGCGGCGCTGCAGATCGAGCGCGCAGGGGTGACGAACTGGTCGGCGATCACCACCATGCTGGTCGATTTTCTGTCGAACCCGCAGCTCGAGCGCCATGACCTGTCGTCGCTGCGCGTCCTCGGCGGCGGCGGCGCGGCGATGCCCGAATCCCTGGCGCGCAGGCTCGAAGAAGTCATCGGCCTGCCCTACGTCGAGGGATACGGGCTCTCCGAAACCATGGCGCCGACTCACATCAACCCGCCGCATCGCCCCAAGCGCCAGTGCGGCGGCATTCCGATCTTCAACACCGATGCGCGCGTGCTGGATCCAGACAGTCTCGCGGAACTGGGCCCCGGCGAGGTCGGCGAGATCGTGGTGCACGGCCCTCAGGTATTCAAGGGTTACTGGAAGCAGGAAGAGGCGACGCGCCAGGCGTTCATCGAGCACGACGGCAAGCGCTTTTTCCGCACCGGCGACCTCGGCTACTACGACGACGAGGGCTACTTCTTCATTACCGACCGCCTGAAGCGCATGATCAACGCCTCGGGCTTCAAGGTGTGGCCCGCCGAAGTCGAAGCCATGCTCTACGCGCACCCCGGGATCCAGGAAGCGTGCATCATCGGCGCGCCGGACGGCTACCGCGGCGAAACCGTGAAGGCGCTGATCGTGCCCAAGCCCGGCGCGCTGGGACGGCTGCGCCCCGAGGACGTCATCGAGTGGGCGCGCGGTCGCATGGCGGCGTTCAAGGTGCCGCGCGTGGTGGAATTCGTCGCGGAGCTGCCCAAGACCGCCACGGGAAAGATCCTGTGGCGCGAGTTACAGGAGAAAGAAAACCGAAAATGAGAGATGCGCTCGTTTTACTCTTTCTTCGCCCTCGTAGTCGGCATCGATTTAGCTACACAGGAATTTTGCGCGGATCAATCTTGACTACTTTTCCGTCTCGAAGCACGGCAATCTTGTTTCCGGCGCGTCGATGCATATCGACAGCCTTTTTCACAGACAATCTTATTGCCCGGTTGATAGAAGCGCCATGCGAAAAAATCTCGGTCAAGCTGCGCCTGCGCGAAGTTTTCCTAGTCATGGCTTCTCCGTAGTTTACAAAATTCATCCCAGACTTCGCGAACTGCGATACTGAGAGTGTAGGAAGAACCTCCCTTGCCAATCGCCACCAGCCTCGGTGTCAATCCTGAATTGTCGTAGATTCTCCATCGGTCGGCGAGAGGCATGTAAAGATCGAAGAAATTCTTGACGCCAGCATAATACCTGCGCCGAATAATCGGAATAGGCACGTCATGTCCACCGACGCGGACACGCTGTTTTACCCGCTCAATCGCTAGCCGCAGGTCAGGCAAAAATAGGAAAACGATGTGAACCCGGTATCCCTTTGACTTGAGGCGTTTGAGCCACGGTGCAAAAGAACGGGCTGAAAGAGTGGACTCGAATGCGAAACTCTTGCGATTTTTCGACAACTCCGAGAGCCGCCGCAACATGAATCGGCCCGCCTGAAAGGCTGCCGAATCTGGGGAGAAACCAGATAGTCCGGAGGCGATGATATCGGCGTTGACAAATTCCTGGACTCCCAAGGCGCCCTTCAAAAGTCGCGGAGCGACAGTTGATTTGCCGGCACCATTGGGTCCCGCGAGGAGAATGACATGAGGCATATGAAGGCGCCTAAGTCATGCAGAGTTTCAGTTTGTTCAAACGCTGACGATACCCTACCTGCGCCACCTTCGCGTGGGCCTCAGCCTCACTGTGCCAGCCTCACCGGGGGCATTGGCGGCACGACAGTCCGTTCATTCAGCTTTCCTGCGCGCGCGATGGTTACCGGGTGGCCGTGGGCTGCTACATCACTGCGGCCTACTGCTTCGCGTCTTCTACCTCGTTCGCGAATCCGGCGATGACCCTCGCGCGCGTATTCACCGCAACATTCGCGGGCATTGGAGTGGCGAACGTCCGCGCCTTCGTGCTCGCTCAGACAGTCAGTGCCATGCTTGCCGTCCTCGTCGATAAGGCGCTGCGCTCAGGCCCTGGCACTTAAGCGAGCGGTTCTAGCTGAGAATCGCGCGTGCGAGCCACCAGGCGAGGCCGGCAATGAATGCGGTGCACGGTATGGTCAGGATCCACGCCCAGACGATGGTGCCCGCGATGCCCCATCGCACGGTCGAGACGTTGTGCGCCGAGCCCACTCCGACGATCGCGCCGGTGATGGTGTGGGTGGTCGAGACCGGGATGCCGAGCGCTGCCGTGGAAAACAGCGTAATGCCGCCCGCCGTTTCCGCGCAAAAACCGCCGACGGGCCGCAACTTCGTGATCCGTTGTCCCATCGTCTTGACGATGCGCCAGCCGCCGAACGCCGTGCCGAGCCCGATCGTGATGTAGCAGATCGAAATCACCCAGTTGGGAATCGGCTCCTTGGGATGCAAGTGTCCCGATGCGATCAGAAGCATCCAGATGATGCCGGCCGTCTTTTGAGCATCGTTGCCGCCATGCCCCAGGCTGTAAAACGACGCCGATACGAGCTGCAGCCTTCGGAACCAGCGGTCGATTCGGCTTGGCGCGCTGCGCCTAAAAATCCACGCTACGGCAAGCATCAGCAGCGCAGCGATCGTGAATCCGAGAGCAGGCGAGATGAAGATAAACAGCACGATTTTGATGATGCCCGGAGCGATGAGCGTCGATGTGCCCGCCTTGGCGACCGCCGCTCCAACCAGCCCGCCGACCAATGCGTGCGAGGAAGACGATGGAATTGCGTACCACCACGTGATCAAGTCCCAGGCGATGCCACCGACCAGTGCTCCCAGGACAACGTATTGATCGACGATCCCTTGATCGACGATTCCCTTGCCAACGGTGGTGGCGACATTCGGCGCGAATACGAACAATGCAGCGAAATTGAAGAAGGCCGCCACGAGCACAGCCTGGTAAGGCTTCAACACCCGGGTCGACACCACGGTCGCTATCGAGTTGGCGGCGTCGTGGAAGCCGTTCATGAAGTCGAACGCCAGGGCCACCAGAACGAGGCTCAACACGACGCCCAGGCTGAGCTGGGCTGCGCCGCTGTCCATCAGGAGTTCTCGAGAACGATGCCCTCGACGATGTTCGCGACGTCCTCGCAGCGGTCGGTGATCGACTCCAGCAGGTCATAGATCAGGCGCAGCTTGATCAGGTGCTTGAGGTCGTTCTCCTCGCGGAACAGCTTCGACATCGCCGAGCGCATCACGCGGTCGGCGTCGGACTCGAGGCGGTCGATTTCCTCGCAGCACTTGAGGATGGCG
>Ga0209577_10002722_pt1 | contig 16828 bp, 17 predicted proteins | sample GraSoiAngelo_109_FD_185874 | JGI IMG/M metagenome (GOLD analysis project Ga0209577, IMG submission 185874) | Grasslands soil microbial communities from the Angelo Coastal Reserve, California, USA - 14_0903_12_20cm (SPAdes) (version 2) | ecosystem: Environmental > Terrestrial > Soil > Grasslands...
GACGATCACGAGTCCGGGCGTAGGAAGGTGAGTGTAGGCGCCAGCCCTGCCGCCAAGCTCACGCTATGCGGGCACGGAAGCGAACCGGAGCCTCACGCCAGTCGGAGGTCCATCCGCCTGTCCTCTCCGAGCAACGGCACCTCGTCACACATCTCCGTCAGGCGTGAGACGGTGCGCTCGCTGATCTGCTCGCACAGGGCTTCCCGGTCCAGAATGTTGGTGGTGATCACCATCGAGCGCTGGTCCTCGTAGCGGGCGTTGACGATCGAGTAGAGCTCCTCCAGCACCCAGTCGGTCGTCCGCTCCGCTCCGACGTCATCGACATGCAGCAGGTCGACCGCCGTCAACCGATCGAGGAGGTCAACGTGGGACCGGTCGGAGCCGTGCGCCGTCTCCCGGATCTCGTTCAGCAGTCGCGGCAACGAGTAGATCGCGACCGACCGGCCAGAGCTCAACGCCGCCTTGGAGACGAGCATCGCGAGGGTCGTCTTTCCGGTGCCAACCGGGCCCATGAACCAGAGGCCGCGTCCGCTATCCAACTGCTCCTCGATGGTGTCCGCGTAGCGGTGCGTGGCGGTGACGACGTGAGGATCGATGTCGGTCACCGGAGGCCGGCCAAAGCTCACGTCGCGGTAGCGACGGGGGATCACGGCCGAGAGGCTCCGGGCTCTCGCCTGTGCCACCCGCTGGGCGCGGCAGCGGCAGTCGTAGGCCGTGTTGGAGGCCTCGTCGTATACGAACCCCGACCCGTCGCAGACATCGAACGGGCAGGACGGACTCATGCGGCGAACCGATCGCCCGCGTAGTTCATGAACTTCGGGTACTGCTTGTGGAAGGTGAGCACCACGTCGCCCACGGGGCCGTTGCGGTGCTTGGCGATGATGATGTCCGCCTCCCCCGGTCGCTCCGATTCCTCTCGGAGGTAGTACTCCTCGCGGTAGATGAACATCACGAGGTCAGAATCAGCCTCGATCTGGCCGGATTCCCTCAAGTCCGACAGGATCGGGCGCTTGTCTCCCCCCCGCTGCTCCACCGCGCGGCTGAGCTGGGAGATAGCGATCAGCGGCACGTCGAGCTCGCGGGCCAAGCTCTTCAGGCCGCGACTGATCTGGCTGACTTGCTCGACGCGGTTCTCCACTCGGCCCTCGGGACGCATGAGCTGGAGGTAGTCGACGATGATCAGGCCTAGGCCATCGGGGAGCTGATGGTGCAGTCGCCGCGTTTTGGCCCGCACGTCCAGCACGCTCGTGTCGCTTGAGTCGTCGATGTAGAGAGGGGCCTGCGAGAGCCGGCGGCAGCCCTCGAGGACCTTCGGCCACTTGTGCTCTGCGACCTTGCCGCGCCGGAGGTCCTCGCCATTGATCTTGGCTTGGGAGGCGACGAAGCGCTGCGCCAGCTCCGACTCCGACATCTCGAGGGAGAACAGGACGACGGGATAGGGGCGATGCTCGGCATGGCCGACCCCGAGGGCCGCGTTCTCGGCAATGTTCGCGACAAGGGCCGACTTACCCATCGAGGGCCGGGCGGCGATCACGATCAGGTTCCCGGGCTGGAAGCCACCGGTTCGGTCGTCGACGTCCTTGAATCCCGACGGCGTCCCGGTGAGGGGCGACTTGGCAACCGAGAGGCGGTGGAGCCTGTCGGTCTCCTCCTCCAGGATGTCTGCAATCGAGCGAAGCTTCTTCTGCCGGTCATCGTGGGCCACCTCCAGGACGGCGCGCTCCGCCCGCTCGATTAGGTCCCGCGCCGGGGCCTCCCGCGCGAACACGCTGGCCTGGATTTCGTACGCGCTCGTGAGCAGGGCACGCATCTGTGCGTTCTCTCTGACGATCCGTCCGTACTCGCGCGCGTGACCGGCGGCCGGGACCCAGCCAGCCAGTTCGTCGATTGCCGTGGCACCGCCGACCTCCTCGAGCTTCCCGTGCTGGCGGAGCGTCTCGGCGACGGTGAGATGATCGATCTTCCGGTCAGTCTCGAACAGCTCTTTCATCGCCGCGAACACCGCTCCGTGCTGGTCGCGATAGAAGTGCTCGGGTCGAAGTTGCTCCTCGACCAGCAGCGCATTGAGGTGGCGATCGTCGAGCAGGACAGCGCCGAGCGCCGACCTCTCGGCCTCGAGGTTATGAGGGGGGACCGATGTCTGCTCGATGGTGGTCATGGGCGAGGGCGAGCGGTGGTCAGGACCGAACGGCGAGGTTAGAGGCGAGACAGGCGTCAGCGCCGAGCTCGTTCCCGCAAGCAGCGAGGACTTCGTCAGACCGGCCGGACGACCGTCGTCAGGGCGCCAAGCAGCGTCAGCCAGATCAGAGCGGGAGGAGCGCTCTTACGCGGCGACGACCATCGTCTTGATGGTGGCGGTCACCTCGTCGGCGACCTCGACGACGACCATGTACGTACCGGTGTGGCGGATTGGCTCCTCGAGATGGACCTTGCGCCGGTCGACGCGGATCCCGCGCGCATCCCGGATCGCGTCGGCGATGTCCTGGGGGGTCACCGATCCGAACAGGCGCCCGTCGTCCCCTGCCTGCTGAGGAATCGTGAGCACGGTCCGGCTGAGAAGCGAGGCGCTCTCGCTCGCGCGCTCCTGCGCATCTCGCTGTGCCTGCTCGGCTCGCTCGCGCCGCTGTGACGCAGCCCGGATGGATGCCGCGGTGGCGGTCTCGGCAAGCTTCCGAGGCAGCAGGAAGTTGCGGAGGTAGCCCGGCGCGACGTCTATGACATCGCCTCGCTCGCCGAGCGACTCCACGTCCTGAAGCAGGATCGCTTGGGCCACCGCCACTTGCCTCAGCGCTCGGAACGCGACCCGCGCTCGCCGGGCTCGGCGACGTAGGGCAACAGGGCCAGTTCCCGTGCGCGTTTGACCGCTCGTGCGATCTGGTTCTGGTGACGGCGGCATGCGCCAGTGATCCGGCGCGAGCGGATCTTGCCCCGCTCGGAGACGAACCGACGCAGCATCGAGATGTCCTTGTAGTCGACCTGGGCGATCTTCTCGCGGCAGTATGGGCAGGGCTTGCGCCGGGTCGATCCCGTCAGGCCCTTTCTGTCGCGCCGGCGAACCGGCCGTCTACGTTGCTTTGCCACTTGGGTGCCTCTGACTCTGTCGCGTGTGCCTCAGAACGGTATGTCGTCCTCCGCCGTTCCCGCGGCCGTTGGCGCCGTTTCGAAGTCGCCGGTGTCGATCGGAACGTCGCTCTCCGCGGCTTGGACGTTGCTGGAGAACCCGTTCCCGTTCCCGCCGCCGGGATCCTCACGTCCGCCGGCGAGGAACTGAACAGTGTCAGCGATGATATCGACCGACTCCCGCTTCTGTCCCTCGCGCTCCCAAGTGCTCCATTCGAGCCGACCGTCGATCGCGACTGGCCGACCCTTCTTGAGGTACTGGTGGCAGTTTTCTGCCTGCTTGCCGAACACGGTCACGCGGAAGAAGTTGGCCTTGTCTTCCCATTCCCCAGCGGCGTTCTTACGTCGCCCGTTTACAGCGATACCCAGCTTGCAGACCTGCAGCCCGCTCCCGGTCGCGCTGAGCTCGGGATCTCTCGTGAGATTGCCGGTCAAGATGACTCGATTGATGTTCATCTGACGCTCCTTCCAGATCGATTGAAACCCTCCGGCGAGTCTAGGCGCGGCACAGGCGGCAACCCAGGGATCACCACGCAAAGTGGCAAAAACGACGCTGGGCCGAGCCGAAGTCGTTGCACGGCGTGACATCGTCGTTGCACTCTCACCGTAGAGCGCGGCGGTGGCCGGATGGGGCGGCCGGGGGTATCGCCACGGAGTGGCTTGCTACTCGGTGGGCTCGGCTTCGGAGGGGGCCTCGGCGTCGGCCTCGGGCGCGGGAGCGGCCTCAGCCTCGGGGGCAGCGGACGGCTCGGAAGGCGGCGAATCTGGCTGCGGCGCGCTGGCCGGTGCCGGCTCGGGTCGGGACGGTGCGGGCGCGGCGGCCGGCTCTGGCCTTGGCGGTCCTGGTGTGCCGGGCAGCACCTTGATGATTCGGAAACGCAGGACGCCGTCGGTGATCCCGAGGCTGTGGCCAAGCGAATCGAGCAGCGCTGGCGGCCCGGTGAACTGGAGGAGGTGATATTCCGCGTCGCCCTGATGCGCGATGCGGTAGGCAAGTGGCCGTGTGCCCCAGTCGTTGTCGTGCGCGATCGATCCCCCGCCTGAAGAGATCGCCTGCCTGACGTCGTCGATGATCTTCGCTCGCCGCTCCTCCTCTGCGTCGTTGGAGAGCAGCAGCATCAGGTCATAGAGACGAGCTTCTGTAGGCATTCGGAACGTACCCGGGCAGGCCATCGCGGTGATGCCGCTTGGGCGGCGGACGACTATAGCGACTGATCTGCAGCTGCCCAGCTCGCGATGTTGCTGCAGACTACGGACGGATGGCGATCAAAGCCGAGCTTCCCATCCTCCAGTTCGACAGTCCGGCGGACTGGGCAGGATGGCTCGAGCGCCACCACCAAAGCGGTCAGGGGGCGTGGCTCAAGCTCGCCAAGAAAGCCTCGGGCATCACCACCGTCACGCACACCGAAGCCCTCGAGGAGGCCCTCTGCTACGGCTGGATCGACGGTCAGTCCGCCCGGTTCGACGAGACCTTCTACCTGATTCGTTTCACCCCGCGCAGACCGCGCAGTAAGTGGTCCCAGATAAACCGCCAGAAGGTCGAGCGCCTAATCAACCAAGGGCGGATGAAGCCCGCAGGCCTCGCGCAGGTACAGGCGGCCACGGAGGATGGTCGGTGGGAGGCCGCCTACCCCCCTGCGAGCACCGCCGCCGTCCCCGAGGATCTACAGCGGGCGCTAGAGGCGAGCCCCGAGGCGAGGGCCTTCTTCGAGACGCTCAAAGGGGCCAACCGCTACGCGATCATCTACCGCATACACGACGCGAAGCGCGCCGAGACGCGGGCGCGCCGGATCGCGGAGTACGTAGCGATGTTGGCGGAGCATCGGACGCTGTACTAGCCGCGACGCCCGCGCCCGACGGTCCGTCACGTCCTCCGGGCACCCCACCCGGAGCGCTCACGCTCCCGCTCCCGGATGTCGGACATCTGCTCATCGACCCAGTCGCCCGGATCGCGGGCCGTGACGATGGCTTTGAGCCCCTCGAGCCGTTGCCGGCGCTCGGACAGTTCCATCGTCAGCGCCGCATGGATGGAGTCAGCAAGCTCCTGGATGTCGAATGGGTTCACCGACAACGCGCAGTCGCCCAGTTCCTCGTGGGCACCGGTGTTCTCGCTGAGAATCGAGACGCCCGCCCGTTCGTTGACCATCGGGCCCTCCTTAGCGACCAGGTTCATGCCGTCGAACATGGCGTTGACGATCAGGACGTCGTAGTGCTTGTAGGCGGCGACGGCTTCCTCGAGATCGTCGCGAAGCTTGAGCTGGATCGGCATCCAGTCAGGAGATCCGTGGCGGTGGTTGACGACGGCTACGACGGCCTCGATCCGCTCGAGGTACTCGGCATACTCGGGGACGTCCGTACGCGACGGCATCAGTTGGGCGATGAACGTGACCCTCTCTCGGAACTCCGGGTGCTGTTCCAGGAAGACGTCAAAGGCGCTGAAACCACGCAGCACGTTCTTACTCAAGTCGGCACGGTCGACCCGCAGGATCAGGTGATCGCGGCGGCGGCGAAGCAGCTCCTGCTCGAACTCCCGCACCCTGGGCCGCCGGGAGACGGATAGGACGGCGCCTGAGTCGATCGGCAGGGGGTAAGCCCGCACCCACACATCGTGATCCTCGCAGCGCACGATGCCGCGATCGAAGTCGACCTCGTAGCTGAATAGATCGGCACAGCACTGCAGGAAGTTGCGCCGGTAGGAACGGGTGTGGAAGCCAATGATGTCGTTGGCCAGGATCCCGTGGTAGACCTCCTCCCGCAGCATCGTCGGCAGCACCCTCCAAGAGTCAGACTGGCTCCAGGGGATGTGGACGAAGTGATGGAGCACGACGTCCGGCCGCTCCCGCCGGACCAGCGCGGGGAGCGTGTACAGGTGGTAGTCGTGGACCATCACGACCGGATTGGACACGCCGTCGATCTCCTCCAGGACCGCCCGCGCCAAGTCCTCGTTGACGACGTTGTAGCCGAACTCGAAGGCCTCCGTTTCGTTGCGGCGGATGTCCGGGGCGTTGGAGAGGTCCCAGAGGTAATGCTGGGTGAACCACAGCATTGGGTTGGCGATGATGTTGTAGAAGCGGTCGTAAGCCTCCGGGCTGGATGCGACCAGCTTGACGTTGTATTCGTGCCCGTCGTCGGTCGAGACGGGGAACGGCCGCCCCTCGTGTCGCTCGGCCACCATCACGTCCTCGTCCGTCATCGCCGAAGCGACCCATGTGACGTCGCGATGGGTCGCCAATCCGATCAACGCGGTCACCAAGCCACCCGTCCCACGGTGGACCTCGTCCCCGGGGCCGAACGTCACTGGGCCGCGATTGGACACCAGTACCAAGGGGTGATCCGGTGAGGAGGAATTCATCGAGACAAACGTAGCGGTAGGAGGCTGACGGCGCGGTCGGTCGTGGTTCGCCGGGCGCCTAGGAGCGCCCTATACCTCCAGCCGCTCGAACAGCTCCAGCCAGTCTCGCAACAGTCGCGGGGTCAGAAAGCGCTGGCGTACGGCCTCTTTTCCGGCTCGGCCCAGCTGCTTGCCCAGGGCAGGATCCGCGAGGATCTCCAGCGCGCGCTGGGCGCAGTCCTCGACTCCGGAGACCAGAAACCCGGATTGTCCGTCGGTGATCTGAAGCGGGATGCCGCCGACGTCGCCAGCAACCATTGGCCGCGCCTTCCAGATCGCCTCCGTCACGGTCAGGCCAAAGCCTTCCCGCGTCGACTTCTGGATCACGACGTCGGAGTGGGACTGGAATGCGTTGACTTCGATCGCGCCGACGTTGTTGAGGTTGTTGAGGAGGTGGATGTCAGGGTCGCCATCGGCGTGCGCCACCGTGGCGTTGAAGTAGTCCCAGCCCTCGGGATCATCGGTGGCCATCGAGCCCACCAGCGCGAGCTGCACGTCCGGCATCTGATCCTTGACGATCCGGTAGGCATCGATCACCCCCAGCGGATCCTTCCAGGGATCGAACCGCGAGACCTGGCACATCAGTGGGCGGTCGACGTCGATCCCGAACTGCTGGCAGATGTAGACGGCGTCCTCGGGCGAGAAGGCCATGTTCTTGGGGGCGAGGGGATCGATCGCCGGCGGCACCGTATGCGAGCGGCCATCCATGCCGCTTGGCACGTACTCATCGAGGTGGAACACGACCGCCTCGTACGGCTCCAGGTAGGGCACCAGGCGCTCGAGCGTGAACGGGTTTGGGGTCGAGAGGTCGATGTGGCACCTCCAGACCCAGCGCCGTGCCTTTTGGGGAACCATCGAACGGATCGCGGCCGGCTGGGGATCGTGGATGATGCACACGTCCCAATCCTCGGAGAGCTGGGAGGCGTTGATCTCGTTGTAACGGACCCACGTCTGCCACTGCTCCTCGCTCAGGTCCTGGGGGCTGCCCTGCAGTGCGTTGTGCATCACCTTGGTGGCGTTGAAGAACTCCTCCCGTCCGTAGATCACGTGCCACTCGCACTGAAGGCCAACATCCACCATCAGTGGCACGAGCGTGTTCAAGATCTCCGAGACCCCGCCTCCGAACGCGGTAGCCGACACGTGCAGGATCCGCTTGCCCTCCAGGCGGCTGGCCCGCTCGCGGATCTCGTCGATCATCTTGCGGCCGGCGATGCTCTGGTAGTCCGCTAGGTGCTTCTGGGCTACGCCGACGGGCTGGAGCATGTGGTCCTAGGTGGGCAAGCGAGCATCTGGCCGGACGATATCGCTCGCGATGTCGGTGGCAGCAGGCCCCGGGCGCGCGGTGGGCCTCAGGGCGGCAGCTCGAGCGTAAAAACGGTCTGACCCGGCGACGACTGGGCCGATAGCCGACCCGACATGCGCTCCGCTAGTTCTGAGGCAATGGCCAGCCCGAGGCCCGACCCCTGCGCATCGTCGGCGGTGTAGAACGGCTCGAAGATACGACTCATCGCGCTCGGATCGATGCCCTCGCCGTCGTCCCGGACAGCGACCCTCACCTGCCCGTCCGAGCGGCCGGCCGTGACCACGATCTGGGTTCCCGGCGGTGTGTGGGTCAGCGCGTTGTCGAGCAGGATGCGCATGATCTGAGCGACACGAACGGGGTCGCACTGCGCCTCGATTGTCCTCGCCGCGAGCCTCAGCTCCAGATGCGAGTCGTGGTGCGCCAGCGACGGTTCGAACTCCCCGGAGACGGATCGCGCCAGCTCGCCGAGATCGACCTGCTCTTCCCGCAGCTCCAGCGAGCCGGCCTCGAGTCGAGACAAGTCCAGCAGGTCAACCGAGAGCTTTCGCAGCCGCTCGACCTGGTCGCGGACCTGGTCCAGGAAGCGGCGCCTGGTCTCTGGGTCGAGCTCTTCGTCCTCGAGCAGCTCGACAAATCCACCCAGGGAGAAGATGGGCGTTCGCAGCTCGTGGGAGGCGGTGGCGATGAACTTCTCACGCGCCGACTCCAGCTGAGCCAACTGGCGCTGCATATCGTTGAATGCGACTGCCAGCTGCCCCAGCTCGTCGCTGGAGTCGACGTGGATGGGCCGGCCAAAGTCCCCAGCGGCGACCTGCTCGGCGGCAAGCTCGAGTCGCTTAACGCGCCAAGTCAGCCAGCGCGCGACCAGGTAGCCGCCGACCAGCGCCAGCAGCAGTGCGATCCCACCGGCGATCAGGATCTCCTGGCGCACGATCGAGACGTTGTGGATCACGTCCGCGACCGACGAGGAGTAGACCGCGACGGCCAGGATCTGGCCATGGGAGCGGATCGGGTACGCGGCCTCGGCCACCGTCACGCCCGCCACCTCCTCGGTGCCGGCCTCCGGCTTGCCGGACTGGACGGCCTGGTAGGCGAGCGGAAATGTCATCGCCTCATCGGTGCCGGGATTTGAGTCCACAACGGGTGTCGAGAGCTGTGGCTGACCGTTCGCGGTGTTCACGTCCAGCAGCGAGACCCGAGCGCCGGACTTGAGCGCCGCCGTGTCGACCTGGCGCTCAACCGTCGCCCGGGGGACGTCCGTTCCGACGGCGATGCTGTGCGAGTAGGTGCTGGCGGTGGCCGCCAGCACCTTCAGCTTTTCGTCTAGCAGTCTGTTCCGGAGCCCCGGCGCCACGTACAGATATAGCGCGGCGATCGCGACGAACGTGACCGCGAAGAAGACGAGCGCCAGGCGATTACGCAGCGAGCGCAGCATCGGTTTACGGGCCTAGGGCTCGGTGTCCCGGAAGCGGTAGCCAACCCCGCGGACGGTCAACAGATAGTCGGGCTCCTTGGGGTCGCGCTCGATCTTCTCCCGCAGGTGCCGGATGTGGACGTCGATCGTTCTTGGATCGCGGTATGCAGAATCGCCCCAGATGCGAGTCAGCAGCATGTCTCGGGTGAACACGCGCCCGGGATTGCGCGCCAGCGCGGAGAGGATCTCGAACTCGACGTAGGTGAGCTGAGCGTCGATGCCCCGCACGCGGACCGTCCGCTTGGGGAAGTCGATCCGCAGCTGGAGCACTTCGAGTGGCGCCTCATCCGGTGCCGTTTCCGCCGGTCTTGTCATCTCCGCCCGCCGCAGTGCCGCCTTGATCCGGCTCGAGAACTCCCGCAGCGAGAACGGCTTGGTGATGTAGTCGTCTGCCCCCAGCTCGAGCCCCACCACTTTGTCGATCTCCTCGGACTTGGCGGTGAGCATGATGATCGGCACCGAGCTCCGGGTGCGGAGGCGCCGACAGACCTCGAGCCCGTCGATCTTCGGCAGCATCAGGTCCAGCACGACGAGGTCGAACGCCTCCTCGTCGAACCGCTCGAGCGCTTGGCGGCCATCGGTGGCCTGGACAACGTGGTAGCCCTCCTTGCGCAACGGATACGAAAGCAGCGTCTGGATCGACTGCTCATCGTCCACGAGCAGGATGCGCGCTGAGTGGTCTTCCATCAATTTCTCTCCTATTAGCAGCAAAGAGTACGGGGTGACTGCCTGGAGTCCCCGTCCGGGGTTAACCTTCCCCGGCCATGCTCGATCCGCGGATCTACCGCACGGGCTTGGTCGCGGTGGTGCTGGCCGTGATCGTGTTCGCGTTCTCGTTCCGGGACCAACAAGGGTCGCTGGGAGCAACCCTTGCGCCGGATGCGTTCAATGGTCAGAACGCCTTTAGAGACGCGACCAACCTGGCCCAGCATTACCCCCACCGCCAGGCGGGTTCGGCGAGCGACGATGCGATCGCCGCCGAGATCACGCAGCGGCTTCATGCCAACGACTTCAGCGTCTCCAACCAGGCGTTCCAAGCCCCCACTCCCAGCGGTACCAGAACGCTGCGGAACGTGATCGGGGTTCGATCGGGACTCTCAGGCGGGAGCATCGTCGTTATCGCCCACCGTGACGCGACTGGTTCCCCGGCTAAGCTCGCGCAGTCGGGAACCGGCGTGCTTCTCGACTTGGCGCGGGTCCTTTCGGGCGAGACGCTCAATCACACGATCGTGCTGGCCTCGACGAGCGGCTCGACGGGAGCCGCCGGAGCAACACAGCTGATCCGCGCGCTCCCTGGCCCTATCGACGCCGTCCTGGTGCTGGGTGATATGGCAAGCCGCACCGTGCATCCACCTCTCGTGGTCCCGTGGTCGGACGGCCAGCAGATGGCGCCCCCGTTGTTGCGAAACACCGTCGCCGGCGCGCTGTCGACTCAGGCCAGCCTGCCTGCGGGTGGTAGCAGCCTGATGGGGCAGTTCGCGCATCTGGCTTTTCCGTTCACCGTCTCCGAGCAGGGGCCATTCAACGCGCGGGGCATCCCAGCCGTACTCCTTTCGGCCTCCGGAGAGCGGACCCCCGCGGCCAACGCGCCGCTGAGCCTGGCCCAGATCGGTCAGTTCGGCAGGACGGCGCAGGAGGTGATCAGCGCGCTGGATGGCGGCGGTCCGGTGCCGGCTCCATCCGCGTATCTGGTGATGGGCGGTAACGTCGTGCCCGCCTGGGCGGTCCGCCTGCTGGTCCTCGGGCTCATCCTTCCCGTGCTAGGGGCGACGATCGATGCTTTTGCCCGGGCACGGCGCCGAGGACATCCCGTTGGTCCTTGGGCGGCGCGCGTGCTGGCGGCCGGGGTGCCGCTCGCACTTGGCGTCGCAATCGTGCTGTTCGCAAAGGCCGTCGGTCTGCTCCAGGTCGCGCCGCCCGCGGCAGCCGCCGCTGGGGCAGTGCCGCTGCACACGTCCGGCACGGCGCTCCTCGTCGCCATCGCGGGTGTCATCGCGATCGCGTTCTGGTTGCTGAGGCGCACGGGCGTGCTGGTCAAGGCCAGCGGGGATCCCGGAGCCGCTGCTGCGCTTCTGATCGTGATGTGCGCCCTGGCACTCGCGATCTGGGTAACGAACCCGTTCGCGGCGGCCCTGCTCGTACCGGCGCTGCACCTCTGGATGTGGGTGCTGATGCCCCAGACCCGGATGCACCCCGCGCTCAGGGGCACTCTGTTCGTGGCGGGGCTGGCGCCGCCGCTGCTGCTGCTGGCCTACTTCATGATCACGCTGGGCTACAACCCGATCACGTTCGCCTGGAGCGGGGCGATGATGATTGCCAGCGGCCAGATCAGCCCGCTGGTCGCGCTCGAATGGTGCGCGGCAGCCGCGTGCGCGCTGTGGGGGGTCGCGATCGCGGCCTGGAGTGCACGCCAGGAGCATCCGCAAGAGGTGCCGGTCACCGTTCGCGGTCCGGTCACGTACGCCGGTCCTGGTTCCCTGGGAGGGACCAAATCGGCACTCCGCCGCTGACCTCCGCGGGACGACGTCAGGCGCCGCTGGCGGCCGCTCGAATGCGGCGGTAGTTGCGGTGGGAAGGGCTAGGCTTTCACCCGTGCGCCGACTGGTCCGGGACTTCTCGTTGGTGCTGATGATCTCGGGTGCCCTGCTGCTCGCCGACGCCGCGGTCACGCTGCTCTGGCAGGAGCCGCTGACGGCCGTGATCGCGTTGATCAAGCGCGACGGCGTCGACAAGCGCTTCCTCTCCTACTGCAGGGCGCCGCTGTCGGGACTCGAACTCAGGGGGCTTCAGGCACTGAAGACCGAGCAGCAGCGGATCGCGTACCTGGCGCGGCAGGAGCGCAAAGAAGTCAAGACCGGCCAGGCGATCGGAGTCCTCCAGATGCCGAGGTTGGGGGCGACCTACACCGTGGTCCAGGGGACCGATGACGCGAGCCTGCAGAAGGGCCCCGGCCATTACCCGGAAACGCCGTTCCCGGGGTTGGGCGACACCGTGGCGATCGCCGGCCACAGGACGACGTATCTGGCGCCGTTTCGCAACATCAACCAGCTCCGCCCCGGCGACCGGATCGTGCTGACGCTGCGCTACGCCCAGTTCACCTACAAGGTCCAGTACGACAGGGTCGTCCAGCCGACCGCCTGGTGGGTCACGCACAACGTCGGCTACGAGCGCTTGGTGCTGTCGGCCTGCAATCCCCTGTACAGCGCTGCGCAGCGGATCGTGACGTTCGCCCGGGTTCAGTCCGTGCTGCCGCTGGGGCCATCGGCCGTCCGAGGGCACACCGCGTGCTGACCGCTATCAGCTGGCTGTCCTGACGAGCAACAAATCAGTCAAGCCTGGACTTCCCCGAGCCGATAGAGGGGTCAAACCTCAAGATAGGGGAGTCAAGGATGGTCGAGGACCAGGACACCAAACTGTCTGTGCTGAGAGAACGGGTCGCCCGAGGCGAATACGAGGTCGATTCCCAAGCGGTCGCCGAGGCGATCGTCCACCGCGTATGGGAGGTGGCACTGTCCCGGTCTCCGCTAAAGGCGGTGTTCATAGCCGGAGAGGCCGCCGGGCTCGTCTCCGAAAATGACCCCGACCGGGCCGTCTAGCACCTGCCCAATCCACGCCAGCCCCACACCGCTGCGCCAGCCAGAGGCTGCAGCCTCGACGGAAGCACGGGCGCCGGGCGGCACACAGGCGCAGAGCTCGTAGTCCTCGCCGGCCGTCGCCGCCAGCGTGCTGGCGTTCATCCCGAGCTGCGACGCCACCTCCTTCACGGCGTCGGGGACGGGCAGCGCCGCCAGCTGGAGCTCCAGCCTCGCTCCGCTTCGCCGCGCTAGGTGTCCGGCGTCGGTGGCCAGCCCGTCCGAGAGGTCGATCATCGCTCGGGCGCCGAGCGCGGCAAGCGAACGTCCCTCCTCCAGCCGCGGGGTCGGACGGACGTAGCGCTCCCGCACCGACCGGCAGTCCTCCGGATCGTCAAGCTGGGCGCGTCCATCGACCAGCGCAAGGCCCGCGCCGGCCTCGCCCAGCTTTCCTGTCACGCACACCAGGTCTCCAGGCCTCGCGCCGTCGCGCCCGACGAGAGCGCCGGGGTCGGACGCCCAACCGACTACGGTGACCGCAACGGTCAGAGCGCTGGCGCGCGTGACATCCCCTCCCGCGATCGCCGCCCCACAACGCGACGCAAGCTCCTGCGCTGCGCCCGCCAGATCAAGGACGGCGCCGAGCTCCATCCCCCCAGGAAGTCCAAGCGCCAGGTAAGCCTCGCCGGGCTCCGCCCCCATCGCCGCGAGGTCTGACAGCGCCGCTGCCATTGCCCGGTGCCCGATCTCGTCCATCTTCAGCTCCCCCACCCGGAAATGGACGCCGTCAACCATCATGTCGACAGAAGTCACGGCATAGCCGCCGGCCCGCACAACCGCCGCGTCGTCCCCCATCCCTCGGACCACTCTCGGGGACGTGTGCTTAAACACCCCTTCGAGGGCGTGTATGAGCTCGAACTCACGCACTGGCTGCTAATGAGGCGCCAGCGCTGGTGCTCCTCACTTGTGCCGGTAGACGATTCTCGCCCGGTCGAGATCGTACGGCGACAGCTCAACACGTACTCGATCCCCGGGCAGGATGCGGATCCGGAACCGACGCATTTTCCCCGCCACGTGACCGAGCACCGTGCGGTCCATGTTGTCGAGCTTGACCCGGAACATGGCGTTAGGTAGCGCCTCGACTACCTCGCCTTCGAGCTCGACTTTCTCTTCCTTAGGCATGCGTCGGGCGCGAACGCTAGCAGTCGGATGTCGCCCCACCGCAAGCGCGGGGTCACGAGTTAGCGCGTCTTTTTCCCGCCGCCGCCGCCCCCGCGTCCGGTGCCGAAGCCGGTCGGCGGGGCGACGCCGGTCCTGGGGGTCGGGACCCGGACCTGCGGGGGTCCCTGCGGCGGCTGCGAATAAAGCTGCGGGTTGTAGTACGGGTTCACAGCGCCGCCGCCGGTGCCGTTGCCGGTGCCATTGCCGTTGCCGTTGCCGTTTCCGGCGGTCTGGCCAGACCCCCCCGAGTGCGGCCCGGTGAAGGCCGTGCCCTGCCACTGGCTGGACGGCTGGGACCAGTCGCCGCAGTATCCGTTTGATGCCGACGACATGTAGTCGTGCCAGATCGGGGCCGCCAGGGTGCCGCCGAAGCCATTGTCCATCGGGGTGTTGGCGTTCGGGAAGCCGACCCATACGGCGGTCGAGAGCTGCGGCGTGAACCCCACGAACCACGCGTTCTCCAGGTTCTCGGCGGTTCCGGTCTTGCCGGCGGCCGGGCATCCGTAGTTGGCCGCGGTGCCGGTTCCACCCGAGTTGGTGATCACCTGCTTGAGCACGCTGATGGCCTCGTACGCCTCGGCGGAGCTGAACACCTGCTTCTTGGGCGGAGTGCCCATGTTGACGACGCTGCCGTCGGGGAATGCGACCTTGTCGACCGCTGTCGGGGGGATGTGCCAGCCGCCGTTGGCGATCGTGGCGTAGGCATCTGCCATCTCCAGCGGCGTCACGCCTTGGGTGAGGCCGCCGATCACCTCGGCCGGGTTGCCGTCAAGCTTGGTCGTGATTCCCATCGCGTGCGCCGTGGCGTCGACTTTGTTCATGCCCAGATCGACGCCCAGCTGGGCGAACACGGTGTTGTCCGAGACGATCGTGGCGTGGGTGACGTCGATGTTGCCTTGGTAGGTCTGCTCGGCGGTATGCACGCTGTAGGTCGGGTAGCCCGGCAGCCAACCCTGGGCAAGGAAGTGCGAGTTGTAGAAGGTTTGGTTGGGGTCCCCGTCGTAGTCATGGATCAGGGTCATCAGCGCGTAAACCTTGAACGACGAGCCCGGCTGCCGCTGACCTTCGGTGGCGTAGTCGAAGCTGGATTGGCTGTAGTCAGAGGTGTTGGCGATCGCCAGTACGTGGCCGTTCGTGGGATCGATTGATACGAGCGCGGCGGCCGGGTTCCCACTTCCTCCCTCGTGGGAGAGCACCGCCGACTGCGCCTGCTGCTGATCTTGGAGATTGATCGTCGTGTGGATCTTCAGGCCGCCCTGGTCGACCTTCGGGCAACTGGCGGTAAACGGCCGGCCGGGGCAGAAGCGCTCGTGCAGCTGCTGGACAACGTAATCGAATGCGTAGGGCTGGCGGCGTTCCTCATAGGCTGCGTTGCGCTTGATCCCCAGCGGCTCCTTGGAGGCGGCGTCCGCCTGGGACTGGGTGATGTATCCGGACTTGACCATCGCCTGGAGGACATCGCTCCGACGCTTCGTGGCGAGCTTCGACGTGATGAACGGGTTGTATTCGGATGGCGCCTGTGGCATCCCCGCGAGCAGCGCCGACTGCGCCAGGTCGAGCTGCGATACCGGCTTGTCGAAGAAGATCTGCGAAGCGGCGCCGACGCCATAGGCGGTCTGACCGCCGACAGTGCCGTAGGGGACGTCATTGAGGTACTGGTCGAGGATCCAGTCCTTGCCGTGGGCCTTCTCGAGCTGCTGAGCCAGCTTGGCCTGGATGATCTTGTAGCGAAGATCGCGCTGGTGGTGGGGGAGGTACAGCTGGTTGGCCAGCTGCATCGTCAGCGTCGAGGCCCCCTGGAGCGTCGAGCCGCCGTTGAACACGTCCCTGACCGCTGCCCGGAGGATGCCCTGGTAGTCAAGCGCCCCGTGTTGGAAGAAGCGGCGATCCTCGATCGCCACAGTTGCGTGCTTCAGCGCGGTCGGGATCTGGGTTCCCGGCACCGGGGTGCGCAGAAGGGTCGAGTGGATGAAGCCGAGGGACGAGCCGTCGGATGCGAACACCTGGGAGTTCCCGCCCGGCACCTCGGGACTCCGCTGATTGAGGTTCGGAGCGGAGTCCGCCACGGCTGCCACCCAGCCGGCGATCGCCAGCCCGCCCAGGACTAGCGTCGAGACTCCGATCAGCACCGTCATCACGAGCATCCGCTTGACGGGATGTCGGCGGTTGCGGCGGTAGCGCCGCTGTCGCTCGCGTCGGCTCACAGGAATCGTTCCGGGTGCGGTGGCATCTCGGCAGCGCGACGCCGGATGCGGCAGAGTGGCGTCAGTTTACTTGCAGATCCTTGTTCGGCCTGCTGGTTCTGGGTCCTGCCGCGGCCGGTCGGCTCGGGGTCCGGCGGCGGCCGGTCGGCTCGCGGTTCGGCGGCGTAACGCGCTCGACGCCCCGGCGTCTCGGCGGCGATACTTGATGCGGTGCCTGTCGAGGAGCTTGTCGAAGCCGCCGAGGTCTCCGGCCCGACGCCCGCGGTCCCATGGCCTCGCCCGCCTCGGAGCCGCTCGCCGCTTCGGGTCGTGTGGACGGCGCTATGGACCTCGCGGCTGGTCGTGCTGCTCACCGGCGTGAACCTGCTCGGCGTCGCCAAGACGGCGCTGGCCACCCGGCTGCTGGTGGCGGTGACCGTGCTCGTCCTCGGCTGCGAGGGGGAGCTGCAGCAGGTGTTCACCAACCTGCTGGCCAACGCCCTCGATGCGGTCACCGCGGTCGCCGGGGCGCCGGGAACGGGCACCCCCGGCGGCCTCCCCGGG
>Ga0209577_10002723_pt1 | contig 16815 bp, 18 predicted proteins | sample GraSoiAngelo_109_FD_185874 | JGI IMG/M metagenome (GOLD analysis project Ga0209577, IMG submission 185874) | Grasslands soil microbial communities from the Angelo Coastal Reserve, California, USA - 14_0903_12_20cm (SPAdes) (version 2) | ecosystem: Environmental > Terrestrial > Soil > Grasslands...
TTTCTGCGAGTAGCTGGTTGGCTCGAAGCGGCTTCGGGCGAGGGATTCATGACGCGCAGTTATGAGTGATTCCTTGAGCTTGGTCACGATGCTGAAATACGAAAGACACACGATGGTGCTCCCCTTAAGGACACGACGGAGCGACCATGAAGCTCAGGAAATCCGCCATCAGCTTGCTGCTTGCATCGACCTTGGGCGCCGCTTCAAGTGCCTATGCAGCCGGCCCGCACATAGGGCTTTTGCGTGATTCCGGCATTCAGCACGTTTTGTTGATCAGCATCGATGGTCTGCATGCGCTCGATGTAGCGAGGTTTATCGGGAGTCGATCCGGCTTCCGCGATGGCGGAGCTTGCCAGACATGGCATCACCTACTCGAATGCCTCGACGCCCGCGCACTGGAGATTCAGTGATGAGCGCCAACTGATCGTTAATCTTCTCTTGCGCCGTTAGGAGCGATACCTGAGCACGCAGTCGCCCTGGAGTCCACTGCGGATTGGGCTGTTTCGCAGCGTGTGGATCGCGACGATTGTCTCGAACATCGGCACCTGGATGCACGAGGTGGGTGCCGGCTGGTTGATGACCTCGCTCTCGTCGTCGCCGTCGATGGTGGCGCTCGTCGAGGCGGCGGACAGTCTTCCCGTGATGCTGCTCGCACTGCCTGCCGGGGCGATCGCCGACATCGTCGATCGGCGCAGGCTGCTGATTGCCGTCCAGGTCTATTTCCTGATGGTCATCGGCGCGCTAGCGCTGCTCACGGCCCTCGACATGACGACTCCCTGGGGGCTGCTGGCGTTTACCTTTGCCGTCGGCCTCGGCACGGCGATTACGATGCCGGCGTGGGCCGCGATCGTCCCCGAGCTGGTGCACGCCGACGAGTTGCCATCGGCCATTGCTCTGAACAGCATCGGCATCAACATCTCGCGCGCCATCGGTCCTGCGATCGCAGGGGTTCTCGTCGCGTCGGTCGGGGTGTGGCCGGTGTTCGCGTTGAACGCATTATCGTGCGTTGGCATCCTCGCCGTATTGCTGCGGTGGCGGCGCGAGCATCGCAAGAGCTCGCTGCCTGCCGAGCGTTTCCTGAGCGCCATTCGCGTTGGCTTGCGTTTCGTCACGCACACCCGGACGCTGCAAGCCGTGCTCGTGCGCGGCGCCGCTTTCTTCGTCTTCGCCAGCGCGACGTGGTCGCTTTTTCCCCTGGTGGTGCGCCGCGAGCTCGGGCGAGGTCCGGAAGTCTACGGCCTGCTGCTGACGTGCATCGGAATCGGCGCCGTAGCCGGAGCCATGCTGCTGCCTCGGGTGAGGGAGAAGATCTCGCGCAGTGCCATGGTCGCCTGCGCGAGCGCGCTTTACGCTCTTGCCGCCCTCGCGCTGGCGTACCTGCAAAATGTCGGGTTGCTGATGGTGGCCATGCTGGCAACGGGTGTCGCGTGGATCGCGATCCTCGCCGCGCTGCAGGTCTCGGCCCAGTTGACGTTGCCCGCCTGGGTGCGCGCCCGCGGCCTCGCTGCCTTCGTTGTCGTCTTCATGGGCGGAATGGCGCTCGGCAGCATTCTGTGGGGGCAGGTCGCCGCCCGGATCGGGATTCCGGCCGCGCTGACGACAGCCGCCGTCGGGATGGTGGCCGCCATCGGGCTGACATGGAGCTTCCGGCTCGTTGACGGCCGCGCGCCCGATTTCACGCCGTCGATGGACTGGGCGGCGCCGCTCGTGGCCGAAGCCCCGGAACCCGACAGCGGGCCTGTGCTGGTGACGATCGAATACCGGGTCGATCCCGCGAGGCGCGCCGAATTCGTCGCCGCGATGCGCGACGTGCGCGAGATGCGGCGGCGCAACGGCGCATTTTTCTGGGAGCTGTTCCACGACTCGGCGCACCCATCCCGATTTCTCGAATCCTTCATGGACGAATCGTGGACCGAGCACCTGCGCCAGCATGAGCGCGTGAGCGTGGCCGACCGCGAAATCCAGCGCCGCGCAAACCAGTTCCTGGTGAAAGGCGAATCCACGAAATCGACACACTGGCTCGCCGACCGATGAAATTCGGCGCGGCCGGTGGGGACCTGCAAGGGTACGACGCCTGCTTACTGCATGAACCAGCCGTGGCTCACCACTAGCGACTGTCCCGTAAGGTCAAGGAGACCGTGGACGGCGAGTTCACCACCGTCGCTGACGGAGAACAGCTGCGCAACCACTGAGGAAACGGATCCGATCAGTACGAAGCCGGATGCCGCGGGCTTGCGTAACGGACGGCGAGCAGCACGCACAAAAGAGCCGGGACCGCGAGCGCGCCCAGGCCAGCGAAAGCGTAGCCGGCCGCGCCGCTCGCCGCCCCTAGCGTAAACGCGACAATTGCCGGCCATTCGCGGAAGGATCTCGCGCGCGCGTCATTTCTCTTCTGTATGTCCGTGCTGCTGGCGATGGTCACGGCGTCGATCACCGCTTGAGTCACGTTGATCGTCATGACCGTCGTGGATGGCAGCGCGGTGAGCTCCAGGCGCATCATGGCGTTCTGCAGACCCATCGCCGCGCAAGCAAGCATCCCGATCGCGAGCGCCGACGCGTCGCCTGAACGCGCTGCTGCTTTCAACGAGAACGCCGCCGCGGCGGACATGAAAAGAAAGAGGGCCTCGAAGACGAGAATGGCCACGACCGCGTTTCGGCGCCTTTGCCTTAGAGCGTCGACCGCCTTGGCCGCGGCGGCGACCGCGAGCATGAAAACTGGAAGCGCCAGCAACTTCGGCAGAACGTCGCCGCTATGATGGACAAGCTCGGCGCCTATAAGGACGAAATTGCCGGTCACGTGAGCCGTAAAGAGGCCGAAAAGCCCGACAAATACGCACGTGTCCACGAACCCGGCGATGAAACCGAGGATCGAGGAGTCGATAGTGGTGTTGGAAGAGGTCACGTCTGTCCTTATCGAAAAGGTGCGCTGAACTGGCCGATAATGCCACTTCTAACACGCGTGTTCGCAGGCTGCCTGTTCCGCACCGAGGATCCGCATCCATGAGTTCCAAAGACGCCGACCTGATCCTTGTCAACGGACGGATTGCCACGCAGGACGAGCGTCGCTCGATGATGCAGGCGATCGCGATCAAGGACGGACAGATCCTGGCGAGCGGGAGCGACGCGGAGATCAGCCGCTATCGAGGGTCGAAGATCGACTTGAACGGCCGCACGGTAATTCCCGGACTCATCGACTCGCATTCGCATCCGATCCGCGGCGGGCTGTACTACAACCTGGAGCTGCGCTGGGACGGCGTGCCATCGCTCGCCGACGGCTTGCGCATGCTGCGCGAGCAGGCGCAGCGCACGCCGCCCAACCACTGGGTGAGGGTGGTGGGCGGCTGGTCGGAATTCCAGTTCGCCGAGAAGCGCATGCCGACGCTCGACGAGCTCAACGCCGCAGCGCCGGACACGCCGGTGTTCGTGCTCAACCTCTACGCGACGGCGCTCCTCAACCGCGCGGCGTTGCGTGCAGTGGGCTATGACAGGAACACGCCCAACCCGCCGGGCGGCGAGATCCAGCGCGATGCCGCCGGCAACCCGACCGGCGTGCTGATTGCCAGGCCCAACGCATTCATCCTGTACTCGACGCTCGCCAAAGGGCCGAAGCTGCCTTTCGACGAGCAGCAGAACTCGACACGCCACTTCATGCGCGAGCTGAACCGCCTGGGCGTCACCAGCGTGATCGACGCCGGCGGCGGCTTCCAGAATTACCCGCAGGATTACGAAGTGGTCACGGCGCTGAATCGCGAGAACCTCTCGACGGTGCGGCTGGCGGCGAATCTGTTCACGCAGCGCAATGGGCACGAGCTCGAAGACTTTGCGTCGTGGGCAAAAAGCGTCAAGCCCGGGCAGGGCGATGACATGTTCCGCATCAACGGCGCGGGCGAGATGCTGGTGTACTCCGCGGCGGACTTCGAGGACTTCTTCGAGCCACGGCCCGAGCTGCCGGCGCGCATGGAGGCCGACCTTAGTGCTGTGGTGCGCTTGCTCGCAAAGGAGCGCTGGCCCTTCAGGCTGCATGCGACCTACGACGAAACGATCACTCGAGCGCTCGACGTATTCCAGGCGGTCGATCGCGAGATCCCTCTCGCCGGCATGCACTGGTTCATCGACCACGCCGAGACCATTTCGCCGCGCAACATCGATCGCATCGGAGCCCTCGGCGGCGGCATCGCGATCCAGCACCGCATGGCTTACCAGGGCGAGCACTTCATCGAGCGCTATGGAAAGGCAAAGGCCGAGCAGTCGCCGCCGGTGAAGCGGATGCTCGCCGCCGGCGTTCCACTGGGCGCCGGCACCGACGCGACACGCGTCGCGAGCTACAACCCGTTCGTGTCGCTGTACTGGCTCATCACCGGCAAAACGGTCGGAGGGACGATGCTTTACACCGAGGCGAACCGCCTGGAGCGCATGGAAGCGCTGCGGTTGTGGACGGCGAGCAGCGCCTGGTTTTCGAGCGAGCAGGGCAGGAAGGGCGCGCTCGTTCCCGGGCGGCTCGCCGACCTCGCGGTACTTTCGGCGGACTACTTTTCCATACCGGACGAGGACATCAAGCGCCTCGAGTCCGTTCTCACGCTGGTCGGCGGCAAGGCCGTTCACGCGGCTGCCGAGTTCGCCGCGCTGGCGCCGCCGGCGCTTCCGGTGCTGCCGGCCTGGTCGCCGGTGGCGAAGTTCGGCGGCTACGCCGCGCCGCTCTCGATGCCCGGCTGCGCGTGCTCGCTCTAAAGGGATGCCTTACCAGTCGTTTACAACTGTAACGAGGACGCTGGTGTTTGACACCGTAGCGGCATGGATCGACTTCACTATCGTTGCAAATGCTTACGCTGTTTACCCGGCTGCGTACCAGATTGATTGGCGCCCTCGCGAGTTACCTCGCCCAGCCGGCTAAGCACTACAGCCCAGCGACAAACGCCGATCCGCAATCGCTCTCCGCAGTCCTGCATCACGGCGATGTGCTCCTTACCGAGGGCAACACGCGCGTCGCGGCGCTGGTCAAACGCATTACAGGCTCGACCTGGTCTCATGTCTCGATGTACGTGGGTCCGCTTGAAAAGGGGCCTGACCCCTTATGCATCGTCGAAGCCGACATCGCGGCGGGCGTCAGGCCGGTACGCCTCTCGGAGCTGAAGGGATTGCATGTTCGGGTGTTGCGGCCGAGCGGGCTGAACGAAAAGGATCGATCCCGCCTCGCCGAATGGGTGGTAAGCCGAATCGGGGGCGAATACGACCTGGCGCATGCGTTGGCGCTTGCGCGGAAGTTTTTGCGCTTGCCCTCGCGTTTGCCGCCGCCGCACACGATCGCGGAAAGCGCTACGCGATTCATTTGCTCGAGCCTGCTGGCACACGCGTTTGCGTTGGTCGGAACCCCGATCCTGCCGGTCCAGATGTCAGTCAGTGCTGCTCGCGCGGCCGACCACAGATTCCTCATTCCCGCCGACTTCGAGAGCGCGTCGCTATTCGAGGTGGTCAGCCCGACCGACAACGTCCAGCGCGGGTGAAAGAAATGAAATCCAAGCTATTTTCATTCTTGCTCATGTGGGCTTTCGTGCCGCTCGCGTCTGCGCAGGATGCAAGCCCCTATGCCTTTGTCAAAGGGCTGTCCGAGGACGTCATCGCGGCAATCAGACAGGACAAGGACATTCAAGCCGGTGATGCCGACAAGATCTCGGCGCTTGTCGAAGCCAAAATCCTGCCGCATTTCGATTTCAGGCGCACGACACAGGTCGCGATGGGGGTCAACTGGCGTCGCGCGAGCGCCGACCAGCAGGAGCGGCTGACCGGCGAATTCAGGCTGCTTCTGGTTCGCACTTATTCCGGGGCGCTGGCGAGCTATCGTGATCAGAAGATCGAGTTCAAGCCGTTGCGCGCAAGCCCGGGCGACTCCGAGGTCACCGTCCGCTCGCAGGTCAGGCAGTCAGGAACCGAGCCGATCACCATCGATTACGCAATGGAAAGGACCGCGTCGGGCTGGAAAATCTTCGATGTCAGCATTGGCGGGATCAGCTTGGCGGCGAACTACCGGACCGCGTTCGGCGAGGAGGTGCGCAACCACGGCGTCGAAGGCCTCATCACTCTGCTTGCCGACAAGAACCGCCAAGCTCTGGCCAAGCCGCGGAGAGCCGCGTGAAACGCATTTACGCTTGCTGGATCTTCAGAAGGGGTCTATGTTGGGCACCGCGCTAGTCCTTTTTGCATCCAGCGAGGTATCCCTTGGAAGAACATGGCAAGGACCAATCCGTACTCGTCCATATCCAGCGCCTGGTAGCCGAGGAGCACCGGCTGTTCGAGCAGGGCGAGCTCGCTCCGGACAAGAGCAAGCGCCTGGCAGATGTCCAGGTGGAGTTGGACCAATGCTGGGATCTTTTGCGCCAGCGGCGCGCCTTGCGCGAAACCGGCGGCGATCCGTCCCAGGCGCATGTCCGGCCGCCCGAAGTCGTCAAGAAGTACATCGGCTGAGATGCAGTGCAGTCACCTCGATCGGGTGAAGACCGACCGGCCGCGCAGCAAAGGCTGCGAGGAATGCCTCAAGATGGGCGATACCTGGGTGCATCTGCGCCTGTGCCGGACCTGCGGACACGTCGGCTGCTGCGACGAATCCAAGAACAGGCATGCCACCAAGCACTTTCACGCCGCGAAGCATCCGATCATCACCTCGCTCGAGCCGGGGGAAGGCTGGAGCTGGTGTTACCTCGATGAGGTGGCGATGGAGCTGAAGTGATGGGCCGACGCCGCAACGGCGATGACTGAGCTTGCGTCGCCGACGGTCGAGGCGCGCCGCGCGCAGACTTTCCCGGTCCTCGCGCCTGGTGAGATCGCGCGCATGGGTCACTTCGCCACGCCGTGCCGCTATGCCGCGGGCGAGCGGATCTATGAAACCGGCAAGCCGACCCCCGGCTTGCTCGTCGTGCTCTCAGGCGCCATACGGGTCACCGGCCGCGATGGGCACGGGCACGATTTTCCGGTGGTCGATCACGTTGCGGGAGCCTTTTCCGGCGAGCTCGGGCAGCTTTCGGGGCGGCGCTCGCTCGTCGACGCCGTCGCGGTCGGTGACGTGGAGGCGCTGCTCGTCGGCTCCGAGCAGCTGCGGGCCTTGCTGATCGCGGAGGCCGCGCTCGGCGAGAAGATCATGCGAGCGCTGATCCTGCGGCGCGTCGGCCTGATCGAGAGCGGCACCGGCGGCCCGGTGCTGATCGGCGCAGCCTCGTCGGGCGACGTCGCGAGGCTGCGCAATTTCCTGAGCCGCAACGGCATTCCGCATCTCCTGCTCGATCCCGTCAGCGACCCGGATGCGCAGGCGTTCATCGAGCGCTACGCGCCACAGGCCGACGATCTGCCGCTCGCGGTCTGCCCCGACGGATCGGTGCTGCGCAATCCCACGGAAAGCGCGCTCGCCAGGTGCATCGGCATGCTCGATGCCGCGTCCGGCGCAGATCGCGTGTACGACGTCGCGATCGCGGGCGCCGGCCCCGCGGGACTGGCTACCGCGGTCTACGCGGCTTCGGAGGGACTGTCGGTGCTCGTGATCGACGCACGCTCGTTCGGCGGCCAGGCGGGCGCGAGCGCCCGGATCGAGAACTATCTCGGCTTCCCGACCGGCATCTCGGGCCAGGCATTGGCGGGACGCGCCTATACGCAGGCGCAGAAATTCGGCGCAAGCATGATGATCCCGGCGGAGGTCGTGCGCCTCGATTGCGAGCGATCGGCCGACGGCGATCCGTTCGCGCTGCAGCTCGCGGACGGAAGCGCCGTGCGCAGCCGCACGGTCATCATCGCGACAGGCGCGCGCTATCGCCGTCCGGACTGCGCCAATCTCAAGGCCATGGAGGGTCGTGGTGTCTGGTACTGGGCGTCGCCGATCGAAGCGAGGATGTGCGCGGGCCAGGAGGTGGTGCTCGTGGGCGGCGGCAACTCCGCGGGACAGGCCGCCGTGTTTCTCGCGGGCTACGCCTCGAAAGTCTGGATGCTGGTACGCGGCGCCGGCCTCGCCGCGAGCATGTCGAAGTATCTGATCGAGCGCATCGCCGGCATCGGCAACATCGAGCTGCGCACGCGCACCGAAATCAGCGGGTTGAGCGGTGAGCGCCAGTCCGGCGTCGAATCCGTGATCTGGCGACACCGCGACACGAAACAAAGGGAAACGCGGCCGATCCGCCACGTGTTCCTCTTCCTAGGCGCAGATCCCACCACCGAATGGCTGAAGGATTGCGACGTCGCGGTCGACGACAGGGGCTTCGTTTCGACCGGCAACGGCTCCCGGCGGCCTCTGGAAACCAGCGTGCCGGGCGTTTTTGCGATCGGAGACGTGCGCGCCGGGTCGGTGAAGCGCGTGGGCGGCGCAATTGGTGAGGGCGCGGCCGCGGTCGCGCAGATCCACGCGTTCCTCGCGCGGCAGGGCGCTACGGGGACGGTGGTGGAGGCGGCCCCTTAAGTTCAGCCTACAGCTCGAAGCTGCGCGGCCTCCAGGCCAAGCACGCGCTCGATGCGGCGAAAACGGCCCTCCTGATCCTCGGTGAGCGGGCCACCGGCCCCGGCGACGAGCCGCGCCCCTTCAAGCGCCTCCCGGCGCGCGGGGCCCTCTGGAAGAAGCTTGGGCAGCGCCGCGACGGCGCGCTCTTCGTCGAGCGCGAGCAGGAACGCCTGGCGCTTCACCGCCGCCTTGAGCTCGTCGAGCGAAGGCCGCGCCTGCGGGCTGCGCTCCTCGATCATGCGGCGGGCGAGGTTGTACGGCCGCTCGTCGAACACCCGCTCCTCGCGCGCGACGTAGAGCACGATGCGCACCCAGCCATCGAGCACTGTGCCCTGCTCGATCTGCGACTCGGCCATTAGCCGCTTCAGCCGTTTGAGCTCCTGATATTCCCAGGTCGGCGACTTCGGCCCGCGGCGCCGGGCGCTCTCCCCGCTCAGCCCGACGGCGGCGGCGAGCCACGGCGACCCGTAGATCGCCTTGAACGCGCCCTCGTACATACCGTCGCGGACGTCGCGAAAGGCATCGAGCGCGCGCTCGATGCGCTCCGAGGCCTGACGCTCGACCCGGACGAACGGATTGTCGGCGGCGGCGGGGCGGCGGCTCGCGCGCACGGTCTCGGCCATCGACTTCACCCAGTGCATCCAGGGGTTCATATCGGAGAACAGGGTGCGCTCCATCCGCGCGGGGTTGAGGGCGCGGATTGCGCGCGCCGCCCCCTCGCTCGACATGCTCTTCACGAGCGGCGAGGCAAAGGTGTCGTAGAGCCCCTGGTTCATCTCGCTCACGCGCTTCACGACCTCGAACGCCTGCTCGTCGTCGCGGCCGTCGTCGAGGGCGAGGATATCGTCGATCGTCCGCGGCACGAACTTGATCAGGTACCGGCCGGCGACGAGCTCGAGCCCCGGCGTCTCCGGGCGCGTGTCCTCGATCACCGCCTCGTAGAGGCCCGGCGGCAGCGTCTCGATCAGGTCGAGCGCGCTCGCGAGCTCGGCGGTCTCGCGCTTCGCTACGCCTGCCGACACGAAAATCCCGAGGTGCCCGATGCTTTCGTGCAGGCAGTAAACGATCGTCTGCTCGTTCACGCGGATCTCGTCAACGCTGCCGTAGACATCGGGGATCCAATTGAGCGCCTGCTGCGGAGGCGTTATGTTGTCGCCCCACGACGCGAATACGACGATCGGCTCGCGGATATTGCGGATGTCGATGCGGTATTGGCCGTCGGAGGACTCGAGCTCGCCGGCGCTCAGCTTGTTGCCGACGAAGAGGTTCTGGGTAATCCACTCCATCTCCTCCTTGGCCATGAGGAAATGGCCGCCCCACCACTTCTCGAACTCGAGAAACCGCCCGCGCTCGTTATCGACCTTCGAGTAGAGGTTGTAGAGCTTCGCCCAAAGGGTGTTCGCGGGATTGAGGCCCTCGAAATTGTTGACGAGGTAGGCGCCGTCGAAATTGCCGTGGCCGAGGTCGCCAGCGAGCGACGCCATCCAGGAGCCGCCGAGGAGCCCGCCCGTGTAGCGCATCGGGTTCTTGCCCGCGACGCCCGCCCAGTACGAGACCGGCGAGGCGGCGAGGAGGATCGGGCCGACGAGCTCGGGCGCGAGCGAGGCGAGCATCATGAGCGCCCAGCCACCCTGGCAGTTTCCGATCACGAATGGCTTGCCTTCGGCGTGCGGATGCAGCTCGTTCACCTTGCGGAGGAACTCGACCTCGGCGGCGCGCACGGCCTCGATCGTCTGGCCGGGGACCGGCTGGGGGAAGAACATCACGAAGTAGCACGGGTGCGCGCTCTGGAGCGCGACGCCGACCTCGCTGTCCATCTTGAAGCCGCCGATGCCGGGGCCGTGGCCGGCGCGTGGATCGATGACGACGAAGGGCCGCTTCGTCGGATCGGTGCGCGGCGACCCGGCCGGCGGCTTGATGCGCGCGAGCGCGTAGTTGGCGGGGCGCTCGAGCTGGCGACCGTCCATAATGATCTCGTAATCGAAGGCAAGCACCGGCGGCTTGCCTGACTTCTCGTGCTCGATGTACTGGTTGCCGCGCTCGCGCAGCACGTCCCAGGTGAGGATCGTGCGCTGCCACGCATCCGTCCAGTACTCGATCGCCACCTTCGGGAAGAGGTCAGTCATGGTCGATTCAGGCTTGACCAGGCGCGTTTGCGGACTATTTCAGCCGGGCGCACCCACGTTACGGCTGCAACGAAGGCCTTACCTTCGAGCTTGCCCGTTTAATTTCTCGGTTGGTCGAAGATCAGGCAGGTCGTGGTCGCGTGCGCATAGAGCTTGCCGTCCGGACCCACGAGGCGCCCTTCAGCGGTGGCCACCTGCCGGCCGGCGTGGATTAACTTTCCCTCGGCACGCACCAGCGGCACCTCAGCGGTGAGTGCGCGAACGATGTTCAGCTTCAGTTCCAGCGTCGTGTACGCCTTGCCCGCCGGCAATGTCGAATGCACGGCGCAACCGACGGCCGAATCAAGCAGCGTGGCGAACCATCCCCCATGGACGGTACCCAGCGGGTTGTAGTGCTTCAATTGCGGGCGGCCTTGAAACACGGCCAGGCCGGGCTCGATGCGGATCGGCACGAAGTCCAGCGTGTCACCGATCGGGGGGCGTGGCAGCTCTCCGGCGAACATCCTCTGGAAGATCTCTATCCCGGTACAGCCGTTGATCTGATCCTGGCGCGCATAGCCGGTCGTGGCGGCAAGCCGCGCTCGCACCGCATCCTCTTCCGCCCGCCAGCGGGCCACAGTCTCTTCGCTGCTCATCCAAAATATACTTGCATATACAAAAATTGTATGTACAATAATACACATGGCCGAATCCGTCAAGCCCCGGGGCTGTACCAATTACAAGCTGCGTCAGTTGAGCCGTGCGCTCACACGCCACTACGACGCATACGTCGCCGCCACCGGGGTGAGGAACACGCAGTACGCGCTGCTCTCGCACGTGGTCCAGCTGGGGCCGATTCGCCCTTCCGACCTGGCACAGCGCATGCGTCTGGACGCCTCAACCCTGACGCGCAACTTGCAGCCGCTGCTGGCGCAAGGTTGGCTGCGACAGGGCCCCGGTGAGGATGCGCGCAGTCGTCTGATAGAGGCCACCAGCGCGGGGCGTGCCAAGCGCGCAGAGGCTCAGCGCGCCTGGAAGCAGGCACAGCTTGCGCTCAACGCGCGCGTCGGCTCCGAGCGCGTGGCGGCGCTGCACGCGCTGATCGACGATTGCATTGGACGGCTCGACGAGGGTGGGTCGGCGTCACCTCAGTGACTTGCAGGACAAGGAGACTTTCAAATGCCACTCGCAAAAATTCATGTGCTCGAAGGCCGCTACGACGAGCGTCGGCTCGGCAACGTGTCCAAGGCGGTCCAGGAGGCGCTGATCAGCGCCCTGAGGATTCCGCCGGACGACTTTTTTAGGATCATCCACGTGCTGCCGCGCAACCGCTTCTTGCACGCAGCGTCGTTTCTCGGGCTGAAATACTCCGACGAGCTCGCGTTCATCTCCGGTCAGGCTGCGCGCCGCGCCATCTCGAAGCGGTTCGCCAATTCCGTGCCGGCGCCCGGATATGGGATACGTGTAACGGAGTCGGCTCATGAGTAATCACAGGGTCGCCATTGTTGCTGGGGCGCGCACGCCGTTCGTCAAGGCCGGCAAGGGGTTTGCGTCGCTCGGTCCTTCCGCGCTCGCGAAGCATGCGGTGCGCGGGCTCCTCGATCGCCACCACGTCGATCCGAAAGGGATCGATGCCATTGCCTTCGGCGCCGTGGTGCCCGAGCGCCATAAACCCAACCTTGCCCGCGAGATCGTGTTCGAGGCGGGCCTGCCGCCGCATATAGAGGCACAGACGGTTTCCTCCTACTGCATTACCGGCTTGCGTACGGCGACGATCATCGCCGAGGCCATCGCGGACGGGCGGATCAGCGCCGGCATCGCGGGCGGCGTCGAGTGGCTGAGCGGATCGGATCCGAGCACGTTCAACGAGCCGAGCACCGGCCTCTCCATGGGTGAGCACACGGAGATCACCCGCAAGGAGTGGGGCATCTCGAGAGCGCGCCAGGATGAGATTGCCCTCGCCAGTCACCGCAACGCGGTGGCCGCGCGCGAGCGACTCGCGCAGGAGATCCTGCCGTTCGACGGCGTAGCCGGCGACACGGGCCCGCGGCCCGATACCTCGCTGGAACGGCTTGCCACGCTACAGCCCGCGTTCGATGCCGGCGGAACGATCACTGCCGGCAATTCGTCGCCCGTCACCGACGGGGCGTCCGCCGTATTGCTGATGAGCGAGAAGCGCGCGCGACAGGAGGGACGGGCGCCCTTGGCCTTCATCGAGGCCATGGAGTACGCCGCGCTCCATCCGAGCGAGGGACTGCTCATGGCGCCAGCCATTGCGGTGCCGCGATTGCTCGGCCGGGTAGGTCTGCGACTGAAGGACATCGATCTGATCGAGATCCACGAAGCGTTCGCCGCCCAGGTGCTGGCAAACGCCGCCGCATGGGAGAAAGGCTGGAAGGGACCTGCCACCGATGCGGTGAACTGGGATCGGGTCAACGTGAATGGAAGCTCGATCTCCGTCGGGCATCCGTGGTCGGCAACGGGCGGGCGCATCCTGACCACGCTCGCCTATGAGATGGCGCGTCGCGACGCACGCTACGGGCTCATCAGCATGTGCGCCGCGGGGGCCATGGCCGGGGCTTTTCTGCTCACTCGAGAGTGATGCGATGGCGTACACGCGCATCCTTGTTCCTGTCGATGGCAGCCCGACCTCGGGCCTGGGCCTGCGCGAAGCCATCGCCTTCGCCAAGGCGCAGAAAGCCAGGCTGCAGCTGGTGCACGTCGTAGATGTTCATAACAGCTTGATGGCCGGCGCCAACGTGACCGATCTCGTCCAAGCCCTGACACAGCGCGGGCGGCGGATCCTCGCGAAGGCCGCCCAGCTCGCGCGCAAGGCCGGACTCGCGCGCGACAGCGTGCTCCTCGAGACTCTCACCGGTCCGGCCGCCGAGCCGATCCTGCGGCAGGCGAAAAAGGCGCGAGTCGATCTCATCGTGATGGGCACGCACGGCCGCCGCGGGCTCAGGCGTCTCGTGATGGGAAGCGACGCGGAGCAAATCGTGCGCAACGCGCCCGTGCCGGTCATGCTGGTCCGTGGCAAAAGGCGTTGAGCATGGATCCGCGTACACGGGTATTGATTGAGGCGCCAATCGCGCGAACGCTGCTGCGGCTTGCGGTGCCAAACATCCTCGTGCTCGGAGCGCAAGCCTCGGCAGGCCTGGTCGAGACTTATTTCATCGGCAAGCTCGGGACCGAGTCCCTGGCGGGCGTCGCGCTCGTTTTCCCTGTCCTGATGCTGATGCAGATGATGTCGGCCGGCGCCATGGGCGGCGGCATCTCGTCCGCGATCGCACGGGCGCTCGGGGGTTCTCGTCGTGCCGACGCCAACGCATTGGTCTTGCACGCCGTCATCATCGCCCTCGCATTTGGGCTCGCCTTCATGCTCGCGGTCCTTGGCGGCGGCCGCTGGCTCTACGCTGTGATGGGCGCCAAGGGTCCATCCATGGACGCCGCTTTAACTTACTCCAATTGGGTTTTCGCCGGCGCAGTGCTCGTATGGCTCTTTAACTCGCTCGCGGCCGTCATCCGCGGCACGGGCAATATGGCCGTGCCGGCTATCGTGACCGTGGCAGGCGCAGCGATCCTGATTCCACTGTCGCCGGCGCTGATCTTCGGCTGGGGGCCATTCCCGGCGTTCGGGATCGCCGGCGGCGCTATTGCACTGCTTGCCTATTACAGTGCCGGGACCGGCGCCTTATGGGCGTATCTGTGGTCCGGCAAGAATGTCCTGCACCCGTCCGTTCGAGGGGTGAGCTTTCGCTGGCCGCTTTTCCGCGACATCCTGCGCGTCGGCGCGGTTGCAGCCCTGGTCACCGTTTCGACGAATCTCACGATCATGATCGGGACGGCATTGGTGGGGGAGTTCGGAACGGCAGCGATCGCGGGTTATGGGACCGGCGCTCGGCTTGAGTACCTGCTCGTACCCCTGGTCTTCGGGCTGGGCGCGCCGTTGGTTGCCATGGTCGGAACCAGCATTGGAGCGGGCAAGCGCGACCGCGCCTTGCGCGTCGCATGGATCGGGGCCGGTATCGCGACTGTTCTCACCGAGGCCATCGGCCTTGGCGCCGCGGCCTTTCCTTATGCCTGGCTTTCTCTCTTCGACACCGACCCCGCCATGCTCGAGAGCGGAGCGCGCTATTTGCGCGTGGTCGGCCCCTTCTACGGGATGCTCGGACTTGCGCTTTCCCTGTATTTCGCTTCGCAAGGCGCCGGTCGACTGCTGTGGCCGCTGGTTGGCAATCTGCTGCGTCTCACGATCGCCGCTGCTGGTGGCTTGGTGGCGCTGCGCTTGACCGGTGATATCTCCGATGTCTTCCTGGCGCAGAGCGCTGCGCTTGTTGCCTTCGGACTGATCAATGCGGTCTCGGTCGCTGGAGGAGCCTGGTTCGGCGCACCGAGTTGGCCGACGAAGACTGCGCTTCGCAAACCCGCCTGATCGAACGTGGGAGAGGAAATCCTTCGAAAGGACACAAATCATGGATAAGATCAAACCGCTCTTTACCGCAACCGCGACCGCCATCGGCGGCCGCAACGGGCATACGGAAACGAGCGACGGCATCGTCAAGGCTGATCTATCGCTGCCCAAGCAAATGGGCGGCCCGGGCAAGCCCGGCGCTGCCACGCCGGAGCATCTGTTCGCCGCCGGTTATGCCGCATGCTTTGGCGGTGCGCTCGACTTCGTGGCAAAGCAGAAGAAACGCGATGCCGCCGGGGCGAAGATCACCTGCGCCGTGACGATCGCCCCTCGCGAAGGTGGCGGTTTCGGCCTCGCCGTGAAGATGCGCGTCGAGGACAGGAGCATCGCGCAGGCCGAGCTCGCTGCGCTCGCCCGGGAAGCCCACGAAAAGATCTGCCCCTACTCGCACGCCACGCGCGGCAACGTGGATGTCGCCTTCGAGGTGATGTCGTGTATAGCATAGCTCCGCAGACGGGAGTGACCCTCCAATGAAGTCGTTGGGCGGAACACCGCGGGGCGAGCAGCGTATCAAGCCTTCGCTGCCCGTGCACTGGGCGCGTTCAACCTTGCGATGCATGGCCTGGGACCAGTCTGCGGAAGCTTTGCTGAAACTGGGTCCCGACTAGCAACGCGGCGGGCGCGCTCGTGCCGTCAGTGTGCGCTGGCGGCGTCGGCGCCTGTACCTCGGCGCGCCGGCCGCGCGATCCACAGAAACGGAATCAGAACCACGAGAAGCAGCGCCGAGCCGTAGAACAGATCCAGCGCGGAGAGCGTGAACGCCTGCCGGTTCACCATCTGGTTCAGGAATGCGTACTGCTGCTCCGGCGTCATGCCGAGGGCGCCCAGCAACTGGAGCGTGGCGCTCGCCGCCGGATCGTACGGGGTAAGGCGCTCGACGATGCGCGCATGATGCAGGGCGGCGCGGCTCTCCCAGAGAGTCGTTGCGATCGAGGTCGCGAAGCCGCCTGCGGTGATGCGAAGAAAGTTGTTGAGGCCGGACGCGGCGGCGATCTGGTCTTGGCGCAGCCCGGCGAGCGAAAGCGCAATGAGCGGGATGAAGAAGCACGACACCGCGGCCCCCTGGAGCACCGTCGGCCAGACCAGCGTCCAGATATCCACCTCGACATTGAAGCCCGAGCGCATCCAGGCCACGATGGCGAAGATCACGAGCGAGGTCGTTGCCAGCAGCCGGGTGTCGATGCGGTTGCCGAAGCGCCCGACGATGGGCGTGAGGATGATCGCCAGCACGCCCACGGGCGCGAGCACCAGGCCCGCGTCGGTCGCGGTGTAGCCCATGTACTGCTGCAGCCAGAGCGGCAGCAGGACGATGCTGCCGAAATACGCGGCGTAAGCGAGCGAGATCGCCAGCGTGCCGGTGGAGAAGTTGCGGTTGCGGAACAGGGACAAATCTACTACGGGGTGCGCCTCGGTCAGCTCCCAGGCGAGGAACAGGCAGAACGCCAGCGCCGCGGCGGTCGCGAGGGCGACGATCTCGGGCGACTCGAACCAGTCGAGGTCCTTGCCCTTGTCGAGCATCAGCTGCAGCGCGCCGACCCATACCACGAGGAGCACCAGGCCGGCGATATCGATCGGCGTCCTGACGCGAGGCGTCTCGCGATCGCGGTACAGCATCCAGGTCATCGCGAGCGAGGCCACGCCGACCGGAACGTTGATGAAGAAGATCCACGGCCAGGAGAAGTTGTCGGTGATCCAGCCGCCGAGCACCGGTCCGACGACCGGCGCGACGAGGATCGTGAGCGAGAACATCGCGAGCGCCATGCCGG
>Ga0209577_10002726_pt1 | contig 16807 bp, 11 predicted proteins | sample GraSoiAngelo_109_FD_185874 | JGI IMG/M metagenome (GOLD analysis project Ga0209577, IMG submission 185874) | Grasslands soil microbial communities from the Angelo Coastal Reserve, California, USA - 14_0903_12_20cm (SPAdes) (version 2) | ecosystem: Environmental > Terrestrial > Soil > Grasslands...
CCCGTCACTACAGAATGGTAACGCCGCCGTCGGCGATGATGCACTGCCCGGTGATGAACGCGGCGGCGTCGGAGGCGAGGAACACCGCGATGCCGCCGATATCGCGCGGCTCGCCGAGCCGCCGCAGAGGCGTCGCCTGGATGCGCTCGTTACGCCGCTTCTCGTCCTCCCACAGCGCGCGGGCGAACTCGGTCCTGACCAACCCGGGAGCGATCGCATTGACGCGGATGTTCTGCGGCCCCCATTCGGCGGCGAGATTGCGCACCAGCTGATGATCGGCGGCCTTGGAGATGCCGTAAGCGCCGATCACGGTGTTGGCGAGCAGCCCGCCGATCGAGCCGACGACGATGAAGCTGCCGCCGCCGCGCTGCGCCATGCCAGCAAGAGTCATGCCGGCGAGCCACAGCACGCTCTTCACGTTCGTGGCAAGAATCTTGTCGAAAGCCTCGTCCGCGATCCCCGTAAGCGGGCCGAAATAGGGGTTCACGGCGGCGTTTGCCACGACGATGTCGATGCGGCGCCACCGGGCGAGGGTTTCGTCCACCAGAGCTTGCAGTTCCGCGCGGCGCGAGACGTTGCACGGCCGCGCGAGCACGTCGAAGCCCTTGTTTTCAAATTCCTTACGCACCTCTTCGCAGGCCTCGGCTTTCCTGCTGCAAAGGGCAATCCGCGCCCCGGCGCGCGCCAGCTCCTCGGCAATCGATCTGCCGATGCCGCGCGTAGCGCCGGTCACCAGCGCAACCTTGCCGTTCAGGTCGAAAAGAGAAGCCACCTCTTATTTCACTATGTGAAATCCGGTACGACTAAGTTGACAGACGAGGCCGCGGCGACAGAATATCGAAACGCGAAACATTCTGCTGCATTTCCCATGCGAATCGACGGAGGAGAGGCTTCGATGGGTGCACCTGAACCCGCGGTACCGCTTTCCCAGCCCGGCGCAACCTTCAGCTACGAGCACGAAGGCGATCGCCAGTTTGCCACCACGCTCGCGCGCGGCCTCGAAGTGCTGCGCTGCTTCACACCGCTTGAGCCGCTGCTTGGCAACAAGGAAATCTCGGTGCGCACCGGGCTGCCGAAGCCGACGGTGTCGCGCCTCACCTACACCCTCACCAAGCTCGGCTACCTGCGCCACAACATGCGCCTTGGCAAGTACCAGCTCGGCTCGGCGGTGCTGTCGATCGGCTATCCGCTGCTCGCCTCGATGAACGTGCGCCAGGTCGCACGGCCGCTCATGAAGGAGCTCGCCGACTACTGCAACGGCTCGGTGTCGATGGGCGTGCGCGACCGCCTGAACATGGTCTACGTCGAGTCCTGCCGCAGCGGCAACGGCATCACCACGCTCCCGGATATCGGCACTTCCGTGCCGATTTCACAATCGGTGATCGGGCGGGCGTTCCTCGCCGCCTGCACGCCGCCCGAGCGCGAAGCGGTGCTCAACCAGATGAAGGTCAAGGAGCCCGAGGCGCACCGCAAATTCCGCCCCTCGATCGACAAGTCCCTCGAGGATATCCGCGCGCGCGGCTTTTGCGCCTCGATGGGCGAGCTGCGCCGCGAGGTGTACGGCGTGGGCGTGCCGATGCGGCGCACCGTCGACGGCGAGATCGTGTCGTTCAACTGCGCCGTCCCGGCGTTCATCGTGAAGAAGGGGCAGCTCGAGGACGACCTCGGGCCGCGCCTGGTGGCCATGGTGCGCAACATCGAGGCTTCGCTAGGGCTGCACTGAAAGAAGTTTTTTTCGGCTTCCAGGAGCTCGATGCGGACGCGAAGCTCGCCGCCTTCCATGCGCTGCGCATCCTCGTAATCCTGGTGCTCGCGTGGGGGCTGCAGGCGATCGCCGCGCGCCTGCTGCGCGTCCTGCGTTCCTACCTGGCGCGGCGCACGGGCAGCGACGAGGTCGCGCGCGTCGAGACCTTGGTGCGCGTGTTCCGAAATGCCGCCGCGGTGGTCATCGTCATCGTCGCCGGCACGCTGGTGCTGGACGAGCTGGGCATTTCCATTGCGCCGATCCTCGCCACCGCAGGTGTCGCCGGGGTCGCCATCGGCTTTGGCGCGCAGAGCCTGATCAAGGACTACGTCAACGGCTTTTTCCTGTTGCTCGACGATCAGGTGCGCGAAGGCGACGTGGTCGAAGTCGCGGGCAAGGCCGGCCTCGTCGAGGAGGTCACGCTGCGCTACGTGCGGCTGCGCGATTTCGAAGGGCACGTTCATTTCGTGCCGAACGGCGAAATCAAGGTCGTCACCAACCGCACGCGCGGCTACGCCCACGCAGTGATCGAGGTGGGAATCGCGTACGAGGCGGACATCGACAAGGCGCTCGCGGTCATGCTCGAGCTCGGCCAGGGGCTGAAGAGCGATCCGGCCTGGACGGCAAAGCTCGCGGGAGAGATCGAAGTGCTGGGGGTCGAGCGCCTGGCGGATTCCGCGGTGATCCTGCGCAGCCGCATCCGCGTCGCGCCACCGATCGAGCAATGGAACGTGCGCCGCGAGTTCCTCAGGCGGCTCAAGAACGCCTATGACGAGCGCGGCATCGAGATTGCGTCGCCGCAACCCTATTTTCCACGCGCCTAAGGCGAACGCCGCCTAGCCCAGTCGGCGAGGATGGCATGAATGCGGCGCACGCCGTCGGTGAGCGCCGCGGGACCGGGCTGCAGGATCTCGGAGGACTTGATCTCGTGCAGCTCGCCGTCGCGCACGGCGGGTACGGCGTGCCAGCCCGGCCGCGCCGCGACCCGCTCGGGGCGGAACTTCTTGCCGCACCAGGAACCCAGGATCACGTCCGGGCGTTTTCCTACCACCGCCTGGGGATCCGCGATCACGCGACCGCTCGCGGCGTGAGAAAGCGAAAGCTCTGAAAAAACGTCTTCGCCGCCGGCGATGCCGATGAGCTCGCTCACCCAGCGGATCGCGCTGATCATCGGCTCGTCCCATTCCTCGAAATAGACCTTCGGTTTTTTGGGAAGTCTGTTCCCGTCAGTCCGGATTCCTGCCAGACCGCTCTCGAGCTGTTTGACCAGTTGAACGCCTTGGTCGCTCACTCCGACCACGGACGACAAAACCAGAATCATGCTCAGAATCTCCTCCACCGAGCGCTGGTTGAAGAGCATGACGTTGAGGCCGGCCTTGGCGAGCTCGCGCGCGATGTCGGCCTGCAGGTCGGAAAACCCGATCACCAGGTCTGGCTTGAGCTGGAGGATCTTGTCGGTCTTCGCCGAAAGGAACGCAGACACCCTCGGCTTTTCGCGGCGCGCCTGCGGCGGCCGCACGGTGTAGCCGGAGATGCCGACAATGCGGCGCTCCTCGCCGAGGAGGTACAGCGTCTCGGTGGTCTCCTCGGTGAGGCAGACGATGCGCTCGGGATAGCGCGCCGGCATATTAATTCCAAAACCCAATGAATTGATGACTCAGTCTAATGTCTCGCGCTTGCGCACACAGCCATACTGTGCGCTCACCGACAAGCTTCGGTCACCAGCGAGGGGCATTATGGCGAGCAAGCGATACGTCCATTTGGGAGCCATCGGACTTGGTTTAGCGGTTGGCCTTGGGCTCCTCAGCATCGAGCCTGCCAAGAGTGAGAAGCGGCTCGCTGCGCCGGCCTTCCAGGTCGATCCGTTCTGGCCCAAGCCGCTGCCCGATAATTGGGTGACGGGTGAGGTGGGTGGCACCTGTATCGACTCGCAGGATCACGTTTTCATCGTGACCCGCGGCTTTCAAACGGGCGGTTTGGTCTCGCCCGAGGGGGTGGCGGGTCAGCCCGCAAAATCCAAAGCTTCTCCCCCGGTCATCGAGTTCGACCCGGACGGCAGCGTGGTCAATGCGTGGGGTGACGCCTCGATCGTGCAGACTGGCCCGAACGCGGGCAAGAACGCAGTGTTGCCGAACGGCATCCACGGCTGCTTCGTCGATTTCGAAGACAACGTCTGGATCGGCGGCAACGGGGACGGTGTGGTCCAGAAGTACAGCCACGACGGACACCTGCTGCTCCAGATCGGAACCAAGTTCGTCTGTGACACGCCGACATCGGCGTGTACGAACGTCATGGCGACCGGCAGCAGTCACAGCCTCCTGAACCTGCCGGCGGACATCGCCGTGGATCCTTCCAACGGGGACGTCTACATCGCCGATGGCTACGGCAACCACCGCGTGGTCGTCTTCGACAAGAACGGGACGTTCTTGCGCCAGATGGGCGGCGTGGGCACGGGCGCCGGTCAGTTCACCGCCGGTGACGGCGGCCATCCGCATTGCGTCGTGCTCGGCAAGAACGGGCTCGTGTATACGTGTGATCGCGGCAACGACCGGATCAACGTCTTCCAGAAGGACGGCACTTTTGTGCGGGCTATTCCTGTGATCCCCGGGACAGCCGCGCTCGGGGTGGCCGGCTCGGCGTGGGACGTCGATTTCTCGCCGGACCGCAAGCAGACCTTCATGTACGAGTCCGACGGCGGAAACGAGGTCATGTGGATCTTCAACCACGGGGCGGCCCTCGCCGGACTTCCGAACGCGATCTTGAGCGGGTTTGGGCGGCCCGGGCACATGGCCGGCGAATTCACGTTCCTGCACATGATGGCGATCGACTCGAAGGGCAATATGTACGTGGGCGAGACGATTGGCGGCCGGCGCGTGCAGAAGTTCATGCTGAAGAACTGCGATAACGATGATGGTAGAAGTCACGGCAACGGGAATTGCGACGATTGAGACGTAGCGCGACGGCCGGAGGCGTTGGAGCTCCGGCCGCCGTGCAGCGCTCGCTCCGCGCGTACCTGTGGTCGATCGCGGTTCTCGCGGTCCTCGCCGTCCCTCGATGGGCTGTCGCGAACGGCGCTGACCTTCCGCCAGAAATTCTCCTGCAGGGTTTTGCCAAGCCTGAGGATGGCCGCCTGCGCTTGCTCGTCCGGGTGCCGCTCGTCCTCCTTTCGAGTTTCGGGCTGCCGAAGCGCGGGCCGGGTTATCTCGATCTCGCGCGCATCGATGACAAGCTTAAACGGGTCGCCGCGGCCACCGCGCGCCAGATCGAGTTGCGCGACGAGGGCATTGCGCTGATCCCCGTTGCGCGCAAGGCGAGGATCTCCGTTCTGTCCGACCGCTCGTTCACGAGCTATGCGACCGCGCGCGCAACTCTCGATGGTCCGCCGCTCCCGGTAGAGACGGATCTCTTCTGGAACCAGGGCTTCTTCGACACGGAGCTCGAATATCCGCTGCGCTCCTCCGACCCGCATCTTTCGGTTCGTATGAACGTGGCGCCCGAGCTCGGCAGGCGGCTCAAGCTACGGCTCGAGTACCTGACCGTCAACGGCCCCGCCCGCTCGTATGTGTTTGCCGGCGGCTCCGGCCAGATCGCGCTCGATCCGCGCTGGCACGAAGCCGCCTGGCTCTTCCTGAAAGCTGGCTTCAGCGGCCCGCTCGCAATCGATCGCTTCGCATTTCTCGTCTGCCTGATAGCGCCTTTCCGCCAGTTCCAAAGCCTCCTTGCCCTCGTCGCTATGCTGGCCGGGTTGCAGGCACTGACCTTGACGGCCAGCGCGGAAGGAGCGCTCACCGGCACAGGATGGCTCGCGCCGCTCTTCGATGCCAGCCTTGCGGCGCTGATCCTGCTTCTCGCGATCGGCAACCTCGCCGCCCCTAGTCTGCGCCGTCGCTGGTTCATCAGCGCGCTCGTCGGCGCTCTCGGCGGCTTCGGCGTGGGCGAGCTGCTCGCCCACGCCTCGCAATTCGCGGGCACTCATACCTTCATGTCAGTTCTGTTCTTCAACCTCGGCGTTGCGCTGAGCGAGGTGGCGAGCCTGGCGCTCGCTTTCACGGCATTGCGCTGGCTCGTCGATCGCGCACTCGGCCCGTCGCTCGGCGTGCTCGTCCTCTCCGCTGTCGTGGGCCATCAAGGGTGGCATTGGATGATGGATCGCAGCCATGAGCTGCGCCATGCGCTTGGGCATGCAACGGCTTCGGAACTGGCGAGCGTCGCCCTGTGGCTGCTGCCGGCACTCCTGGTAGGCGGCGCGGCTTGGTTCCTGCCGCAACTGCGCCCAAGCTCGTAATGACTATGGGAAAACCAGAAATCTACGTAAGCACCGATGTGGAAACGGATGGGCCAATCCCCGGTCCGCATTCCGTGCTCAGCGTCTCCTTGCTGGTATAGCGGCTCGTGTCCTGCAGGCTCTCGATGTTGAGGTTGCCGCCGACGTTGGCGGCGACCTGCCCTGCCGCTCGCGACCGCGCCTTTGAGCGTGGTGTCGCTGCCTGAGTCGAGCTTAAGAATGTTACCGGCATCGACGCGCGTGTTGGTCCACGTCAGGTCGTCACCGTTCGCCTTGCCGCGGCTGCCGGCGACTCCGGCGTCGACGGTCACTCCGGTCTCCTTCCCGGCTGCCAAACCGACGCCGAGGCTCGCGCTGATGCTGCTGCTCGCGCTGCGAAGTTCGCTCGTGTTCCTCGCCGCAAGCAGGTTCACATCGCTTTCGGCCTTGAGCGAGATGTTATTGCCTGCTGTGATCGTCGAGCCCCGCACCGTGATGTCGGAGTCGGCGCCTGCACCCCTGGCGCTGACGCTGACGTCGCCGCCTGCGGACACCGTGGAGCCTGCCGCATTGCTGCTTGTCTGCGCGGTCGTGCTTCGGGCCTCGCTCAGGCCGACCGAGAGGCTGAGCGTGATGCCGCCAGCATTGCTCGGATCTCGGGCTACGGCGTCATAGGCTTTCTTCGCGGCGAGCGCGGTGGTGGCTGCGGCGAGCGCTTGCAGCCGCGAATCAACATCGAAAATTGACACACCGGCCTGTGGCGGACATGCCCTGGAGAAGCGAGTCTGCTAGCTATCTTTTGTGGAACAGACGAGCCAGCCGGCTCGCCACGGACGCTTCTCCTGCTCCTGTCGCCTCAGGTCTTTGCTGCGCTGACGTTGAGCGCTCTTGCGGCTGTGCCACATGCGTCGTCGGCCCGTCGGGTCGCAGCAAATCACCGGGATAGTTTGGGTGCCCGAGGCACAGGCTATCGTCCAGCCCGAAGGCCTTGACGGCAGCTACCGCTTCCACGCACCAGTAGCCAAAGTACCCACCTTCCAAGGTATGGTACGTATACCAATATGGCCGGTCGTACATCGCCGTTTGCTCCGACAAGCCTTTCTTCGGAGGCCGATTCAACTCGGCGTACCACTTATCCACGAAGGCGAACAGAAGCTGCGCTTGCCTATCTTTGGGAGCGTTGACGGCCTCCAGCAGTCTCCGATACGGCTTGGGATAGCAGAGCTTGGTTCCGATCTTGCGGTCTGGTTGACGCCTCGCAATGACACGATCCAATAGTTCGTCTTCGCCTTCGTTACCGACCAGGGCAAGTAGGCGTTGCCACAAATCATCAGAGATGTCTAGCGCCAGCCCCAGACCAACCAGCCAGAAGCAATCAATGTAATGGTCGAGATTCACGGCCCAAGCGTGACGGGTGTATTGCTGCTTTTCAGTCCAGACATGTTTACCCAACCGTTCGGCTTCTTCCCAGTGATGGACCAAGGGATCGAAGTATTGAGGCAGCTCTGCTATCGGGTCGCCTCGAGAGTAACGCTGTAGCAACAAACTCAGGCAATGCTCTGAGATTTTGTAGACGTATTGTGGCCGATAGCTTTCGTCGGCAAATTGCTGTTTTGAGAATTGCTGTTTATGTTCGATGTCCTTGGCATAGAAATCTATCCAACGATCGAAGTACGCAACGTTCTTCAGAGCGTCTCGAATCATTTTGTACTTCCAATTAGTTTAGAGCTCTGCTGCATCAACAATCTGCCGTCTTTGCCAAGCACGCCAATAGTCACGTTTCCTAATGGATCGGTATGAACAAGCCATTTTTCTACACGACCTTGTGCAATTGCATCATCAATCATTGCAGCTTCGGCAGGACTCCCAACCGACTGCAAGATTCGATCCTTACCGGTGTTCAATCCCTTCAACCACCGATCGCTCATCTGCAAACCGTCGTCGGTCAGTTTCAGCTCGGAAGTGCCAAACTTGTACTCAACCAATACATAATCTACGTCCGGGCGCTTGACCTTGTATAGATCGTCGAGACCTTGTTGTCCAATACTGGGCGAACGTCCGATTTTCTGCGCATCCGGCAGAAGCTTTTCGATCGTCTTACCACCGGAGAATTCGCCGACTATGCTTTTCTGAGCATTGGTCAGAGCGCGGAAGTCCATCAGCGGTTTTCCGTCTGCCGCTAACAAACCTCCTTTGGCGACCAGGCTGTCAAACTTGGCCAGGCCAGAAAGCGCTTCTAGGCCTTTGCTGCCGACGCTAATTCCGGCTTTGGCGAGCGCGACGCCTGCCTCGGCCGCAACCCCTGCGCCGGCGGCGATGCTGCCCACCTGCCAGATCACTTCGCCCAGGTCTTTGCCGAACTGGAAGGCGGCTTGATCGCCGCCATGTTCGAGCGCGTTTTGCATCCGCGTGATCTTCGCGTCGAGCGCCGCGAACATCGCGTCGCCAAACGTATCCTGATTGGCGATGATCTCTTTGAGTCCCTTGAATCCGGTCACCGGATCGATCAGGAACTCGGCAAGACCTTTGACATCGTTCCAACCCGCCTCGGCGAGCCCCAAACCTACGCCGCTACTCGTGAGCACATTCTGCTTGCCGGAGATGAGGGCCCACTTGCCTTCCACCTTGATCTGCTCGAGCAGGGTCTTCGCCTGGGCGATCTCCTTGTTTCTCTGCACGATCTGCTGGGTGGCGAGCCAGTTGTTGTCGACGGCCGCCATCGCGGCATTCGTGGCCGTGGACGCACCGCTGTTTTGCGTAGAAGCAATGCCGGTCACGATGGCCGCGATCAGGTCGCGCTTGGCTTCGCGCTCGCGGTTGGTCTCGTCGGGGCTCGGGTCGCTGAACAAGCGCGTGAGCAGGCTCGCTGCTGCAGCCCCCGCGGCGCCGCTCGCGCAGCTTTGGCTCGATGCCGCAGCCCCGGCACAGCCGACAATGGCGTGCAGCGCAACGTGCGCGGCGCTGCCTTCCTCGAGCGTTCCCGCCGCCACCAGCTTGCCGATGTACGCCGCGCCCTGCTGCTGCACGTAATTGACCACCATGTTCCGCGCGAACTCGCTGCTCGCCGCGCTCACGTTGCCGCTCGCGGCGGCCATTAAGGCGGTAGTGATCTGACGGTAAGTGCCCCCTGGGCCCCAGTTGTCGGTAATCGCCTGCGCCTCATTGCGCAGCCCGATAGCCTGATCGCGCAGCGCCTGGCGTTGTTCATCGCTCAAGGGGCTATTGAGATCTTTGGCCTGTTGCTCGGCTTTGTCGGCTTGGTCTTTCTTTGCGTCGGCTTCCTTGGCTCGGGTTACCAGGAAGGTGCCCGCTTCGCGCGCAAAAGCTCCGGTAATCGCAAACCCCGCCCTGATCTCCTCCTCGTTGAAGATCGGTTTGAGCGCATTGCTGGTGTCTTTGTCGCTTGAGACATTGCGGTTGATGCTCGCGACCGCGGCAGCCGCCCCGGTACCGTTCAGCGCCTGCTGCTTAACCTCGTCCGTAATGCTGATCTGCCCGCCGCTGATGCCGCTCCGCGTCGTGCTGCGCTCGCGGTCGCTCGCGTTCATCGCCATGGCGCTGCCGCTAAAACCGTCGCCGCCATAGCCTATTCCGACACTGACGCTCTGAGCCGAGTACTCGGCATTGTTCTGGATGTCGCTTTGGATGAGCGTTCCCGTGGTGAGCGAGTTCTTGCCTTCGGCTGCAGCTTTGTCGCTTGAAGCAATCACCGCTCCCTTGAGATCGGTGTTGTCTTTGACCGTCACCTGAAAGCCGTCATCGCCGGCTTTGATGCCCGACTGCTCGGTGACGCTTGCAAGGTCGCTGCGCAGGTTGCCCTGAGCCAAGTTGACGCCGCTCGATGAGCCGTAGCAGCTCGGCGGGATGCACAGGCTCACGCTCACCCCGGCGCTCGTCTCCTTGCTGGTATAGCGGCTCGTGTCCTGCAGGCTCTCGATGTTGAGGTTGCCGCCGACGTTGGCGGCGACCTGCCTGCCGCTCGCGACCGCGCCTTTGAGCGTGGTGTCGCTGCCTGAGTCGAGCTTAAGAATGTTACCGGCATCGACGCGCGTGTTGGTCCACGTCAGGTCGTCACCGTTCGCCTTGCCGCGGCTGCCGGCGACTCCGGCGTCGACGGTCACTCCGGTCTCCTTCCCGGCTGCCAAACCGACGCCGAGGCTCGCGCTGATGCTGCTGCTCGCGCTGCGAAGTTCGCTCGTGTTCCTCGCCGCAAGCAGGTTCACATCGCTTTCGGCCTTGAGCGAGATGTTATTGCCTGCTGTGATCGTCGAGCCCCGCACCGTGATGTCGGAGTCGGCGCCTGCACCCCTGGCGCTGACGCTGACGTCGCCGCCTGCGGACACCGTGGAGCCTGCCGCATTGCTGCTTGTCTGCGCGGTCGTGCTTCGGGCCTCGCTCAGGCCGACCGAGAGGCTGAGCGTGATGCCGCCAGCATTGCTCGGATCTCGGGCTACGGCGTCATAGGCTTTCTTCGCGGCGAGCGCGGTGGTGGCTGCGGCGAGCGCTTGCAGCCGCGAATCCTTGGTTTGGCTTGAGGCTTGCGACATCTGCCGGCCGGTCTCGATGGCCGTAAGCACTGGACTGCTCAGGTCTAGCGTCAGCCCGGATTGCCTGAACTCGGTCGATTGCTTGAGGATGCTGGTGTTTTGCGCCTCCAGGATATCGACCGATCGGGCGGTGATGTCGATGTTGCCGCTCGGCGCGACGACGTCGCTTGCGACCTGGCGGTACGCGTTGCCCGCCTGGATGGCAATATTGCCCTCTGCGCTTCCCACCGTCGATGCCGCCGCGGTGCTGCGCGTGTCGGTATTCTCCCGGCTTTGGCTCTGGGCGCCGAAGCTGATGCTCGCGCCGCCTGAGCTGAATAGGCCGCTCGTCTGTTCCTTTTTGAAGTGGCTCGCGTTGGTCACGTCTTGCGCGGCCTCGATCGCGATGTTTCGCAGCGCCACGAGGCCCACATCCTGGGTTCCCACGACATTCGATCCGCTCAGCCTGAGATCGGCTCCGGACTGGAGATCCACCGTGTTGGCGGAAATCGTGCTGCCGAGAGCCTGCGTCTCCGAGAGCGTGTCGCGCGTGGTGACGGTCTTGGAGGAAAACGCGCCATTGCTCCCTTTTACCTGGTGCGCCTCGTCGACAGTGCGGGTCGATTCGCCCGCAGTCAAGCTGATGTTGCGCTCGGCTGTGGCCGTCGCTCCCCCCTGCTCGCTCCTCACGCTCGCGGCTCTGGCGTTCAGGTCATTGCCTGCAGCGAGCCGGATATCGCCGCTTGCTTGAATCGCCGTGCCGACCTCAGTGCGGCTCGTATCGTAGCGATAGTTCTTGCTGTTCCAGACAATGGACTGCCGGCTCGCTTCGCTGAGCGTGCCGAGGTTCAGGTTGTTGCCCGCGGCAATCGTGGTGCTGCCGCCTTCGCCGGTGTTCACCACCTGGGCGGCGGTGAGGTTCACATCACGCCCGGCAGCGGCAGTGAGCGAGCCGCCTGCGCCTGAGACGTACAAGCCCGCCACGCGGCTCACGTTGGTACGGCTGCCCTGGGAGTTCTGGCTCTCGCGGGTGGTGGACACCACATTGAGATCGCGCTCGGCAGTTGCGGTGAGGTTCCTGGCAGCGTCGATTCTGCCGCCCAGGTTGTCGAGATCGACGCGCGCACGCACGACCGTGTCCTCGCCCGAGATGCGGCCGCCGAGGTTCTTTACGTTCTCCGCGGAGAGCGCCACCACGCTTCGGCCGGCGATCGTGCCGGCGTTCGTCAAGTCGCCCGAAAGGTCGAGGTCCACCGCGTTGCCGGCAATCAGCGCACCCGAACCGTCGAGGTCGCCATTCTTGACGCGCACATAAAGCTGCGGCGCGAGCGCCTTGGTCACCTGGCCGTTGGCCAGAGTCACGTCTTTTTCCACCAGCCACACGATGTCGCTCGTGAGCTGCGCGACTTGCTCGGCGGAAAGCGCGATGCCAGGGCGCAAATTCCATTGCCGCGAGACCGTGACGCCGTTATCCAGCAAGGCCTGGTATTGCGCTTCGTCGTCGGCGTAGCTGTCCAGGAATCTTTTGCCCGTCAGCTGCGCCACCTGCTCCCGGACGAGCTTTTGCTCATAGAAGCCGTCACCCAGCCGCTTCTCGGTCTGCGCCGGATCGAGCTTCAACTGCTGCAACATGAAGTCTGAAGAGAGCCAGCTGCGGTAGTCGGTCAGCCGCGGGTCGGTTTCGACGAGATACCTCGCCGCGGGATCGAGATTCGTCCTGAAGAGGCTGCTATTGGGCACGGTCACCGTGCTCGGCGAGAACGCTGCGATCTGGGTGCCCGGGCCAGGCGGAGAGCCGTTTCCCTCATAGGCGCTGACGCGCAGGCTGATCGCCTGAATCGTGCTGGGCGGGTTATAAGCGGCGACGTTTACGCCCTGATCGTCACGGCCCTTCTGCTGAATGCGGTAGAAGTTCGTCGCGGTGCCCGAATCGGTGATGGTGCGCTCGCCCGGCGGTTCGCTGTTCCTCAGAGTGCCGATGTTGCCGGTGAGCGTTCCCCCCGCAATGATGCGGCTTTTGTCGTTGAGCACGTTCCCAGCGTTCACCCGCATCGCGCCACCCGAGATGAGTTGCCCCGGGTCGGAGCTCTGGATCTGGGTCTCGGTGATGCTGCGGGTGTAGTCGTAACGGGTCCAGTTGTCGTACGAGCCTTCCGGGGTGACGAGATGATCGACTTCGTCGTTGTAGATCGAAACCTGGTTCGGCTGATAGCGGTTGGGTGAGCCGGGTGACTGATATTCCTGCAGCGCTTGCTGCGACGCTTCCACCACGCTGGCGCTGAAGTGCTCATTGGTGTTGTTCAACTGCCCCACCGAGACATCGAGGCTCCCCAGCGCCTCGATGCTCGCGCTATTGTTGTTGAGGGTGCCGGCCTGGCCGCTCGCCTGGCGGCTCGCGTCAAGGGCCCCGCCAATCGCCATGTCGCCTGCGCTGAATATCAGCGCATGCTCGCGATTGGTGATGGTTTGTGCCCCGATGTCGACCCGCCCGCGCCCGGCTATCACCGGTGCGACAGCGTTTTCGGGGCTATTGATGAGCGTGCCCACGCCGATCGCAACATGATCGCCATAGATGCGGCCCGTACCAAGGTTACTCAGCGCGGCTGCCTCGATGATGGTTTCCTGCCCGTCAATCAGGCCGCGATTGGCGAGCGAATCGGCGGCGACGAGCGTGGTGTTGCCCTGGGCGGCGATAAGGCCGCTGTTATCGATATTGCCGCGCGTGCTAAGGCTCGCGTCGCCTATCGCGTAGATCGTGCCGCTATTTTCCAACCTGCCCTCCGCGGTGACGATCAGTTCACCGGCACTCGCCCCGATCTGCCCGGCGTTGCGCACGCCGACGCCGGCCTCGGTGGCAACCAGCCTGATCTTGCCCGCATACATGCCGCCTAGCTGCGCGACATCGATGGCGAAAGCAGGCGCAGGACCGCTGCCGGTCATGGGGGTCGTCTGCGAGTGATCGGCGCTCACCTGATTCGCACCTGCGGTGACTCTGAGGTCTTTCGCCCAGATGCCCGCGTTGACCTGCACCGCGCGGGCGATGATCTCGGTGAAGTCCGTTGAGCTCGCATCCATTCCCGCGCCCTGCACCGTGACCACGCCGCGCTGCACGAGGTAGCTCTCGAGGTTGCCCTCATTCACGATCGGGGTGCCGGTGGTGAGCGTGGCCCGACTCGCATTGATGTACCCGCAGCCGTCGCAGGTAATGCCCGCGGGATTGGCGATGATGACTTGCGCACGATCGCCTCCCACTTCGACGTAGCCCCGTAGCCAGCTCGGGTCGCTCGAATTGACCTGGTTGAGAATCACGCGCGCCGAGCCGGTGGCAAGCCAAGGGTTGCCTTGTATCCAGCCGCCCAGCTGCGTCTGGGTACTGGCGCGCGCGTTGTTGAGGATCGCGCCTTGGCGCTGCACGTCGAACTGGATGTAGCTGTTGCGCGATACCCCGGCTGCGCTCGGGGTCTGGATGTTGACGTTCGGCACGCCGTTGGCCGTATTCATCACCGTCGGTCGCTGGCGGCCCGGCGCCGAAGGGTCGGCGATGATCTGCGCGTGCGCAAGCGGCATCTCCAGCATCGTCGCGCCAAGCGCAAGCTGCGTTGCAAACCACAGCGCCCTCAGCTTGGCGAGGTGAACCCGCATGCCGCGAAGGCGCGCCGCACCCGCGCCGCTCGCGAGTGAATGGCCCTTTCCTTGTGCCCCGGCAATCTCCGCGACCGCCATCAATTGGCCGCGCGCTTCGTTGAAGACGATGCGGTACAGGTGCTTATTCATAGTCCCCCTCCCACGAGGGCCGCAGAACCGCTCTTCGCCTGAGCGCTTAGCGGCGTTTTCTGATCCAGCGCGACGGGATTGCCGTCGAACCACAGGCGAGCTTCTTCCGGCAGCATCGCAACGCCATGAAAGCTGAGAATGCGTAAGCCGCGGTGGCCGCGGCGGCGGTAGAGTGCCCGCGCGCAGCGATTGCTGAGGAGCCGCTGCTTGAGCAGGCGACTCATGGTGCGGCTGTGGCCGAACGGAGCCACCCAGTCGAGAAGCCACATGCGATCACCGCTCGCCCAGTCGTCCTGCGGCATGCACACCGGGGGGTTGCGCAGATAGCGTCCTTCGGCCTCTTCGTTCAGATTCGCCCAAGACAGGTAGAACACCGGCTTGCCGTTCTCTGCCGCCAGCACGAATTGACGCTGTTTGAGCGCGGGCAGCAGCAACGACGAGAGCGTGTGCAAGGGAGCATCGCGATGCGCTCTGGAGTGCATCCACAGCCACGCCGCGGAGCCGAAGACTTCGGCTTCGCTGTATTCGCCCTCGAAAATCAGCGGAGCGGTGACGTCTAAGGTGTCGAATCGCACGCGCGCCTCAACATGACGTGAATCCTCTATGCGTTTGCGGCTTCAATAGGACCAACTCAGATTGAAGCCTGCGGTAGGACTGGCGGTAACGAAGCCTTCGGGCTTGCTGAGCGGCCATCCGAGGAAGAGGTCGAACGCGACGCCTTTCTCGTTGCCGCGCAAACCGAAGACTGCGCCGGCGAGCCTCCTGCCAAGAAGTCGGTCGGACGATGGCCCCGCCACCTCGCCGTAATCCACACCGACATAGGGTTCCTGCCGGCCGCCGCCGAGTGGTACGCCGAAATCGTTGCGCACCAACCAGCCGCGTTCAGCCAAGAGAGTGCGTTCCCCGTCGAATCCGCGCACCGTGTAGCGGTTGCCGATAGAGAACCGGTCTTGTGGGGTGAGCGGGGTCTGGTTGACCTGAGTGCGCCAAGTACCCGAGTAGCGCATTGTTTGTTTCCCCCAGGGCGCTTGCAGCGAGAAGGGAGCGCTGAGGTTCAGGTCGGCGGTGATGATTTTGAAGCGCGAAGTTCCCTCGCCAAAAGCTTCCTCGGGCGCCGGTAGCGCGCCAAAAGCCCCGCTGCCTCGCCGATAGCCGAGGTTTGCATCGAAGGTGGCGCTGCCGATGAATTCACGGTGGTTGACTGCCGCCTCCCATCCTGCGGTGCGGCGACGCTGGACTTCGACCTCGGTGTCGTCAATGAAATTGTTGAAGGTACGCAGGAAGCCGCGCACGGAGAGCGTGCTTTTGCGCACCGCGTCGCGGTAGACGAGCCGAGAGACCTTGATATCGCTGTCTTTGCTGCGGCCGCTGAAGATGATGGTCTGGTTCGCGCCGGCGACGGCCTGGCGGTAATCGTAGGCGTTGCTTGTCGCGCCCACAGTCCAGTAACCGAAGGGAATCGAATAGTGAAGCGTATTGCCCCTTGAACCGCGTGCGCCGGGATCGCCGCCGCCGAGGTCGTGGCTGAAGCTCGCGTAGAACAGGTCGTTGAGGGTCCACCAGTTGTCGTAGGAAAAGGTGACGGCGCCTTGATATTTGCCGGTGGATTTGAGACCGCCATTGTCCGCCGATAGGGTCAGCCGGAAGGGGAACGCTTGCTGGTAGGCGATTACCAGGTCGCTCTCTCCGGGGAGCGCATCGACGGCTTGGGCGGGCTCGATCTGGACACTGGCTTCGGCGGTAGGGACGCGTTTGAAATTCTCCAGTCCCTGTTCGATATCGCGCAAGTTGAGGATATCGCCGCGACTCGCTGGCAGCGCGTTCCAGTATGTGCCGCGCTCGCTCGCACCGGGCGCGAAGCGGATGTCGCGTATCCGGCCTGGGACGAGCGCGAGCACGAGCTCGCCTGACTTGAGGTCTTGCGGCGGGGTCAGAACGCGAGTCGTCACGAAACCTTTCGCGATCAGGCTGTTCTGCACGCGCGCGAGCACCAAGTTGATGCCCCGCGTGCCGAGGCAGCGTCCGACGGCGGGATCATCGCCTTGCGTAACCGAGCGCAGCGCAAACTGGAAGCGCTCGGCCGAATCGCCGCTCAAGACGATGCGCGAGATCGGGAAACACGGCGACTCGCCCTCGGCAAATCGCTCGGCAGCCGCGGGGACAAGCGGGCGCGGCAGACGCACATCCGGGGTCTGCTCGCGCTGCTTGCGCAGCGCGCGCTCGCGTTCCTGCTGCAGTTGTAGCTCCTGTGTCGCCGCGTCAGCCGCGCCGCTTATCTGCGCCTGGATGGGGAAGGCGGTGCAGGAAACGACGAATGCGACCAGAGCCTGAGCCGACGGCCGCAATGCCGCCTTTGCGATGTGGTTAAAGTTCACGTTGTCGTTTCCGCGGGGTGACAAGTCTCCAGTTCGCGCATGCGGGCGACAACCGACTTTGCAACTTTTCACATGGGAGTTTGTAAATTCTTACACTACGACGTTGATTTGCGCGGGGTGCAGC
>Ga0209577_10002729_pt1 | contig 16800 bp, 13 predicted proteins | sample GraSoiAngelo_109_FD_185874 | JGI IMG/M metagenome (GOLD analysis project Ga0209577, IMG submission 185874) | Grasslands soil microbial communities from the Angelo Coastal Reserve, California, USA - 14_0903_12_20cm (SPAdes) (version 2) | ecosystem: Environmental > Terrestrial > Soil > Grasslands...
CGCGACGATGGTGGTCGTCGCCCAATAACCAATCACTTTCGTTTTCATAGCAACTCCCTTCGTTTGCTGTGACTGAGGTGATACTTTCTGGAAAACGTGCTACATCGTAGATTGTAAGAGAAAAACGGGATGACCCCGTGCTTCGCGCTCAAACTCCTCAAGTGAGGAGTTCTCGGTGACGTTGAGATAAGGGAAGACGAAGAGAGCGCGGTATCCGAGAAAGATTAGGGTGGGAATACCGGGGGGGCCAGAGCGCACCGCTTCTCGAAAAATGGGTGCCGCAGACTCTGGCTCCAGTTCGATGGCGTGAATATTTTCGGTGTTCCGTCCACGAACAAGGGTGGCCTCTCCTCCCGCCGCCCGCAGGTTGCGCACCCAGTTCACGACCCCGTACGTGGCAACAAGGTAGCGTTTCTGATCCTGGACAAAAATTGCGATGGGGGTCGCGATCGGCTTGCCACTTTTCCGCCCGCGAATCGTGAGCAGTGAGAAACTCCCGACCTTTATGCCCAAGCGCAACAAGGATGAGATCATGGCGTTGTTGATGCGCACGAAAGCATTGACTCGATACTGCTTTGCCATACGATACGTTCTCCTTTTTTGCCTGGTGTTTCTCCATCGGTTCGGTACGCGCCGCTGATCTGCGAGGGCCCACACGCTCTCGATCTTCGGTGCCCGCGCATAGGCCATCAGCTGTCTGCCCGCTTAGAGAGATAGACTACTTCGTAGAGATGTGGGTCGACGCGTGAGGCAAGTGGGCGACGAGCGGCAAATTGCTCACCATATTTCTTCTGCACTAAGTGGTAAATGCCCTATGAAGTGAGCAGGTTTGGCCCTCAAACGTGAGCACTTGCCCTCAATCATGAGCACTGGTGCGAACGTACCTGGGCAAACCGTTCCACATCTAGGATATCAGCATGGTATATTGTGAATAAATCGCTCGCAATCTCGCCTGCCGCGCCCGGGTTGTGGATATGGTCTGATCATCGCTGCCAAACGAACTGGCTGATACACGAGAACTAGGGGTATGGCAGGGAAAACTTCCTGGAACAGCCATTTGGAACCGTCAAGCCCTCGGGTTGCGCAACGAGATACACTCAAGCAAAGAAGCAAGAAAAGCTCGTCACGCAGGCAAAGCGTGATGGGCTTTTCTTTTTCACATCCCTGCACTCACTTGATCCCGATGCGGACTCGGTAACTAAAATACCAGGGAATGGGTTCGGACCCGATATGTTGGAGCGCGGCCTGTCTGAGGCGATCAAAACCGACCTCTTGTTCGGTGAACTGGAACTGGTGGCTGAGCGCACTGCTCTGCATCATCTCAAGAAACCGTGCCGCGTCTCCCTGCTCGATATGATGAAGCAACACCTCGCGGGTGAAGCGGAAGTGAGCGCTCTCGCGCAGGGGGTCGAGAGATTTGTTCTTCGGCCAGATCTTGAGGCTCTGAGCCAGCCCGCGAGCCCTTACAAGCTCCACGAAGCGCAAACTTCCCTCCTGAGCGAGCCGATCAAGCTCCCAATGGATTGCTGGTGGCGAATCATAGTCATACGCCGCAAAGAGTCCTCCGGGTCGCAGAATCCGAGCGATCTCGGCCAGGGTCGTCGTCGGTTCCATCCAGTGGAACGCCTGGGCAGCAGTGACGATATCAGCGCATCCATCAGGCAGGCCCGTCTGATGAGCCACCCCCTCTCGATACTCGATATGGGCTGCGTAGGGATGGTCCTTGACTTTTTCTTCTTTTCCTTTTTTTGTTTCATCTGTTTCTCTCTTCGACCCGCCACATCCCAGTCCGTTTTCCCCCTGGCCCATCGTCGTCGGGTAGTGGGAGTCGTCGTTTTGCGTCTGTCATGAGACGACGGCCCGCAGGACCCCACCCTCCGTGGCGAGATTTGCTTCTCAATGATGTACAATACTATACAATGACCCGAAAGGAGATACAATGTCTACCACCAACCCATCAGCTCAGACCGCGCTTCTCGTCATGGACGTTCAGCCGAGTACCGTTGAGCGCTATGCTCAGAACAGCGACCTGCTCCCGCGCCTGGCTCAAACCATTGCTGCCGCTCGCGCGGCGATTATTCCCGTTCTCTACGTCAGGGTGAAATTTCGTCAGGGCTATCCGGAAGTCAGTCCGCGCAATAAATTGTTTGCGGGTATCAAGCAGCGGTCATCTTCGTTTCAAGGAGCTATGATGGCGATGGAGATTCATCCGGCCATTGCTCCACTGCCGACCGATAGTGTGGTCACAAAACTGCGTGTCAGTGCGTTCGCGGGCAGCGATCTGGAGGTGCTGTTGCGGGCACAGGACATCAGGCATCTGGTCCTCTGCGGCATCGCCACCAGTGGGGTTGTCTTATCAACGCTGCGAGAGGCCGCCGACGAAAACCACAACGAGTGCAGACGAAATATTAACGTGACATAATAACAGTGTAGCACACCGTCCACTTCCCGTGGGAAAAATGACAGGAATGTAAGATGTTTCTCTGCTGGTCTGTTCACAACACCCGCGCTCATTGAGGCGTGGCAAAGAGACAAAAGCCGAAAGCGAGTCATATCACCATGAGCCAGGAGCATATGCCAGCGCCTGCTACTTTCCGTCGCTTATTCGCCGCCTACTACGAGCGCGCGTCGCGGGGAGCGTCAGAAAAGTCATTTATGGAACCAATACGCAAGGAAATTGTTGGGCAGGCAGAGGGACTGGTGCTGGAAGTGGGAGCAGGCAACGGCTTGAACTTTGCCTTCTACAACCCCGAGTACGTTGAGCGAGTAGAAGCTACCGAGCCTGATAGCGCAATGCTCGGCTACGCGCGCACGCGGGCCAAAACCGCGCATGTGCCTGTTATCCTGACCCAGGCGCCCGTCGAGCAACTACCCTTTGCCGACGCGTACTTTGACTGCGTCGTTTGCACGCTGGTCCTCTGCTCTGTGAACGACCCCCTGCGTGGCCTGCAAGAAATCCGTCGCGTTCTCAAGCCAGGAGGCCGGCTGCTGATGGTGGAGCATGTACGTGCACAGAGCCGCGTTCTCGCGTTTGTACAGGATCTTCTAACGCCTATTAACAGGCTCATTGCCGGTAATTGCCACTGGAACCGCAGCACAGAACAAACAGTTCACAAAGCCGGTTTTCAAGACGTTGAACTTGAACGACGCGCACTCTCAGGAGGATTGATTCCGATGGTGATGCTGCTGGCAAAGCGCTAAAAACTTGAGTTCTCAACTTTGGTATACTAAAGAGGGAGCCAGAACCAGTCCTCCCCGGAGAACCACCCATGACCAACCCAATCAAAAAAATACAAGTTGACGCCCCCACCTTGCAACACTACATAGACCATTTGGCCTCCATTGGCTGGCAGCCTGAAGGCGGCATCGTGCGTCCAGTATACAGCCCCGCGTGGCTCAAAGCACGTCAACAACTGGCTGAATGGATGCGCGCCGCCGGCCTCCATGTCTACGAAGATGCCGTGGGCAACCTCTTTGGACGACTCCGTGGCCTCGACGATACACGCACCATCCTCACCGGTTCACACCTCGATACCGTCAAACTGGGTGGCAAGTTCGATGGCGCCTTGGGCATCCTGGCCGGCCTGGTCGCCCTGCAGGCCCTCCATAAACACCTGGGACCCCCGCAGCGCTCACTGGAAGTAGTGGCCTTGTGCGAAGAAGAGAACAGCCGCTTCCATGCCCGCTACTGGGGCACGCGAGCCATCCTGGGACTCATCGAGGAGAGCCAGCTCGAAGCATTGCGCGATGAGCAAGACATCTCCATCGCCTCAGCCATGCGTGCCGCAGGATTGCCTCCTGACCAATATCGCGCGGCCATCCGCACCGACCTGGATGCCTTTCTCGAACTGCACATCGAACAAGGCCGCATCCTCTTCGATGAGCACATTGACATTGGCATTGTACAGGCCATAACCGGCTTGCAGCATCTCTTGATCACCGTAAAAGGGCGCGCCGACCACGCGGGCACCACCCCGATGGACCTGCGGCGCGATGCCTTGCAGGGGGCCGCGCTGATGGCTGTAGAGATCACCCGCCTGGTGCAGCAAGAAGGACGACCCGCCGTCGTCACGCTGGGTCAGTGGGATGTCAGGCCAGGGGCGGTCAACGTCGTCCCCGCAGAGGTGCGCTTTTCCATCGATCTACGCCATCCAGATGCGGGAACCTTGCAACGCCTCTCAGTAGCCATCCAGGCTCGCTGCCAGGCCATCGCGCAAGAACGCGATCTGCTGCTCTCTAGCGAGATTATCGGCCAGAGCGCGCCCCAGCAGATGGACCCGGCGCTTCAGGCCCTGCTCATCAGAGCCGCCGGAGCATGTGGGGCCACCTGGAAAGCCATGCCAAGCGGAGCCGGGCACGACAGTCAGACCATGGCACGACATCTGCCTACAGCGATGCTATTTGTGCCCAGTATAGAAGGTCGCTCGCACAGCGCCGCCGAGGAAACTCCTCTGGCTGATGCAGCGCGTGGAGCAACCGTGCTCGCCACGGCACTCTCCCTGCTCGCGTACCCATGAAGCCCTGCATATCGATCGACCAAATTACGGAGAAGAACTCCTTTGCATAGTGCTTTCAGCAAGTCGCCTCACAAAACGAGCTATCCAGCCAGGCACATACGCATCATGCTGGAGACGAGGATGCTTCCCTCCATAACGTTCCTGCATATATGCCGCAGTCAGTTCATCCAGCATAGCAGGATCAGGGGGTGCGCCATCTCCCTCTGCTGGAGAAGGAGCCTTCTTCAGCAGAGTCAGGAGGCGCTTCTCGTACTCGGAGGGAGTTTCGTTCGCTCGCCGTCCCAGTTTTTCTCCATTCCACGCCAACTCCTGAAGGAGCTCGCGATAGCGCGCACGAGCAGAGGTGGGATCAAGGGGTTCAAGCGCGGCCAGAGCATTGGTTTTCTGTGCGCGTCGTCTCTGCTCCTCTCGACGTGCCTTCAGGATCGCTTGCATCGATAAGCTTTCGCGTATCTCCTCCTCGCTCTCATCATCAGGGGTCGCACCCCATATATGTAGAATTATTCGTATCACTATGTAGAACAGAATACACAACAGTATTCCAAGGATTACTAGCTGACCAAGAAAAATAATTACTCCTAAAATGCCGGGTGAAGAAGGTGGCTGCTGATTGTTGGGATGAGCGGGAGGAGCTGACGATGGACGCTGCAGCGGTATCGAAGGAAAAAGCCTGGCAATAAAGCTAAAGAGAGGTGTCAGTAGTTGAAGAATCCAGTTTACAACTATTCCCAGGCCGTTCCAGAGGAACGACGCTGCCACTACTAGAGGCTGAAACCCGAAGACTTCAAAGGCGAAGGTCGAAATCACGACGATTATCCATGATAGTGTGAGTACCAGGAGCCATGCTCGTGTTGGATCACCATGCGAACTTCTTTGGCCAGAGCTTGCATTCTCCTTGCGGATGATCATAATGCGTGTAAACGAAAGACTAATCAAACCGCTCAGAAAGAAAGTCGGCAGCGCGCGTGTAAGGTCATCCTGCAACTGTTGAGGTACAGGAATAAAAGTGAGCAGCGTGAGTATCAGCACTCCAAGAAGTACACCCAGGCCAATCTTAAAAGAGGTCAGCACATAGTCATCGCTGGGGCCAGTTTGCACACGGTACATGCCGGCACTCCAGAACCCGACGATAAGTACGATGGAGAAGAGAAGAGCAGGGATGTTATTCAGCAGTGATATATGCGTGACAACAGTGATAGCAACGGCAAGGCACAGGCCGAGAAGCTGAAGAAGTCTTACTCTCGTTCTACTCGATCTACCTTGCGTGAGGGCGGAAACAGCCCTTGCCCACCAGTGCAGGCCGAGCAATAGCAGCGTAATACTTCCTTCGCTCAAAGGGACAGCATTAGTATCTCCCAGGAAAGCTGTTGCTCCAAACGCAAGAACGAGCACAATAGGTTGTGTCTCCATGACGCAGATAGCAACGGGAACAGCAAGGAGTTCAACCCAATCGAAGGATGCTCGAGCTTGTCCCAACGGCCCCGTTCTTTTCGTTCCCGGCAGTTCTGATGAGTTCATGCCACTTCTCCTTTCCTCCCACAAAATGAACAGGCAAATCATAGGTCTCGACGTTTTCGCTGGCATCGGGATTACCTGTCAACATGAGGTGGACGGCAGCGCCTCGCATACGCAGGTCCTGTAAGCGTTCAATTGTTCCCTCATCCAGAGAGCTTGCCGCACTTACCAGAAGTACTGTTGTACCGAGAGGGAACATTCTCTCTTCCGTGTCCATCAGCGTTCCTATTGACCCGCTATACCGCGGAACCAGGCGGCCTAATGTCGAGAGAAGGCGCTCGTACTGCCCATCATCGGATGAAAATGGAACGCTGTCAGTAGCAGGAGAGAGGTCGCCGGCAGAAAATTCCTCTCTATCTAATGTAATAATGGTATCAGACTCCCCTGTAGGCCGGGTCACTGGGAGCGTCTGGCCAGCAGAAGGCGCAATCATTGAGCAGTTTGCCAGCAGGCCTACCATGTAGCCTTCATCGAGTGCCCATATTCCAAGCGATGCCGCTGTTGCAATCGTCAGTTCCTGAATTTCGAGATCGGTACCCCCTGCTGCCTCGGAATAATTCCAGACATCCAGGAGCAGGAGGAGCCTGCGCAGCGCCGGAGTCTCGTATACTTTACTGCGTAATGCGCCTGTCCGCGCTGTCGCTTTCCAGTGAATACGGCGTGGATCGTCTCCCAGCACGTAGTCGCGTACTCCTGCTACTTGTAGCGGGTCTTCCAGAAGCCTTCGTGTGGTGCTGTGTTCGCCCAACGGATGCACGGACGAAAGCCCTAATGCTTCGAGAGGTGCAATCAGCGGATACACCACCAGGGACTCCAGGGCCGGCGCCGTTACTTCACCTTCGAGCCAACCAAAGGGGTCGCTACTACGAAGTCTTACCGGCCCAAACCTATGAAAGCCGCGTTCCTGGCAACGCATACGATACTGCCGCGTCACACGTTGGAATGACCAGAGCAGCCATGTGCCGGCAAGCGTATCTCTTCGCTCGTTCTGTAGCCGAAAAGTTTTTTTCGATAAGACAGCGAGTGGAGGCACAATCTTATTCTCGACCTTAAGCCACGGCAAAGGTAAAAATTTATGATTCTCAATGCTCACAGAAAGCGTGACCTCTTCGCCAAAGATGACATTTCGGTGATTAACGTACTGGCGAACGACAAGGTGGCGCAGCGCGTTGCGATACCACAGATCAGGCACAATAGCCACCAGGATCGTGAACAGAGCCGCGAGGAAAAGCGGTGGCTGCCGTGTGAACAGGCTGAACACAAAGAGAAGCAGCGCCAGCCAATACCAGGGACTGCGTCTTTTGAGCAGTTCCTTATCATAGTTGATGGGCAGGAGGTCAGTATTCACCTTCATATTTTACCTGCTACTCGGCGGTGGCCATGTCATCCTGAGCGCTAGCGAAGGATCTGTCAGTATTCACCTTCATATTTTACCTGCTACTCGGCGGTGGCGCAATTTTCTCAACAGGCACCGGTGTGTTCTCTACGATAGTGTTGATAATCTCCACATTTTGCTGCCCGCGAATACGTGAACGCGACGTTGTGAGCAAACGATGGGATAGGACACTTGTTGCGAGGTGTTTGACATCATCCGGCTGAACATAATCGCGCCCCTGCAGTGCGGCAAATGCCTCGCATGCACGATAGAGGGCCAGCGTTCCGCGAGGGCTGACGCCAAGCTGCACAGAAGCATGGCCACGTGTCGCTCGTACGATTGCCAGCAGGTAACGCTCCACCTCCGGCTGCCAACTCACCTGGCGAATTGCCTGCTGCAATTCAAGTATCTGCTCGGCAGAAATCACTGGCTGCAGCGTTTCAAGTACCTCCTCTTGCTTAAAGCGATGCAGGATGGCCTGCTCATCCTCTTCAGAAGGATAGCCGATCTGCACACGCAGCAAAAAACGGTCGAGTTGAGCCTCGGGAAGAGGAAATGTGCCTTCCAGTTCAACAGGGTTTTGCGTAGCGATTACCAGGAAGGGCTTTGGTAAAGGCATGGTGCTGCGCTCCACAGTCACCTGCCGCTCGGCCATTGACTCAAGCAATGCAGATTGCGTTCGCGGAGTGGCCCGATTGATTTCGTCTACCAAAAGAATTTGCGTAAAGAGTGGGCCTTGCCGGAAAACAAATTCGTTGCGGCGTTGATCGAAGTAACTGACACCAGTGATATCTGTGGGAAGCAGATCGGGTGTTCCCTGCACGCGTTGAAACGTTGCACCCAGCGAACGGGCCAGGGATTTAGCCATCATCGTTTTTCCGATACCTGGCACATCCTCTATCAAGACATGTCCATCGCTAAGCAGAGCGACGAGGAGCAGGTCAATCATCTTGCGCTTACCGATAATCACTCGTTCCACATTATTTCCTATAGTCTCACCCAGCGCTTGTACTTTACGTACAGCCAGAACAACAGCTTCATCAACCATAAGCAGTATCTCCAGTTCTTAGATATACATTACAGGATATGGCCTTGCCCCTATTCTTCTCCATAAACAGCATCGCCGGCACCTTATCACCACAGCGTAAAGCAAACTCGCGCTTCCACCATTTTGTCCGTCTCCGCTGCAGATCCCAACCCGCAACTCCCCGTAAAGCTTTCATCGATGTACACCTGTAAAAGATATCACATACAATGACTCATATATTCGATATAGCTATCTGCTATATCGAATATAACATATAGTTATTCCCCTTGTCAAGTCAACTATTCAAATAAGGTGCGTGAATTGCTTGTAGGCAATCAAACGGGAGCCGACTAACGTAGGGGCCGGTTCACCGCGCCCATCGCCGATTATGAGCATTAACTAAAAAAGTGTGAACGCCAATTCTTAATACTTCTCGCGGATGTAGATACAAGGACGAGCTTTTTGACGCTTTTCGCATGCCGTAGCGCCAATACCAGCGCAATACGTCCTCCCATAGAAATACCGAGGATGTATTATCTCACGACTCATCGGGTAGTCAACCTTCCTGGCGGCATAGCCGTCAAGAACCTTCTCGGACCAGGTTCGGACCCCCGACATTGCTGGCAAAGGCTGCCAACCCAACACTGTGTTTGCTCATCGCCCCTTTCTATGATAGGCTCATAGGGGTGGAAGTAGCGGTGAAAACCCGCGCGGCAAAAGTGAGACCGAGAACATTTCCGATTTTGCCTGGTTGTTTTGGAAGTGGAGAGTGTCTGGACTTGCAAATTGCAAGCAACATCTTTACCCAAAGATTGGAGAATACCTTGAGAAAAATTATTGTCAGCACGCGGGTAACACTTGATGGCTTCATTGCAGGACCACATGGAGAAATGGCTTGATTGATCAATATCAGTTGTTAGTCTATCCGGTTGTTTTAGGGAGCGGCAAGCCTCTTTTTCAAGACATCTTGCACAAGGTGAAGCTTTCGCTTGTCAGCACTAGGACGCATCCTTCAGGGGTCGTGGTCCTCTCTTATCAGCCGGGAAAGGAATAAGGAGAAATCATGATGGCAGATACCAACAAAGAGAACATTCCTGCAGTCCCTGATATGAAACTTGAGCTAGTGCCGGTACCAGTCTCTGATGTTGACCGCGCCAGGGCTTTCTACGTCGAAAAAGCCGGTTTTAAGTTAGAGGTTGATACGCGTCCTACCGGCACGATGAGAGTTGTCCAGCTCACGCCGCCCGGGTCGGCTTGTTCGATCGTCTTCGGCACCGGGATGGGAGACATTTCTGCCATGCAGCCTGGATCGGTCAAGGGTCTGCATCTGGTTGTCGCGGATATACACACGGCTCGTGAAGCGCTCGTGAAACGGGGGCTTGAAGTAGGCGAGGTTTGGGACGTGCAGGGAGTGAAGTATGCCGGATTCAGCGACCCCGATGGCAATTCCTGGCTCCTGCAGGAATTCCCGGCTCACCTGAGACGTTGACCTCACGAAGCTGAAAGATTGACAGGGAACGAATCAGGGCTGTGGCAGTTGAATGCGAAAGGTACTTCCCTGGCCCGGGACACCCTGGCTGGTTAACGTGAGGGTCCCTCCATGCTTGGCGACCAGCGCATTGACAAGATAGAGTCCCAGTCCCAGCCCTTTGGCGTCGACGCCCTGAGCATTGCGCGCGCGGAAAAAGCGTTCCGTGAGCTGTGCCTGCTCTTCGGGAGGTATGCCGATCCCTTGATCTTCGACGCTGATTTCAAGCCAACCCTCATCTGTGCTGCGCAGTGATACGGTGACCGGCCCCCCCTGAGGACTGTATTTGACGGCGTTACTGATCAGATTGACCAGGACCTGTTCCAGGCGTTCTTCGTCACCCATGATCTTCATGGGCTCTTGAGCAGTGGCATTGCTGTTCGCACTCAGGGGAACAGGCTGCCCGTTGACGAAGAGGCGCAGCTCGTGATTCTGCGCGACTGGCAGATAATCTTCAAGCGTGCGTTTGACGAGCTGGATCATGTCGATTTCCTCTAGTTCAAGCTCAAGGCGATCGAGGTCGAGTCTGCTCACATCCAGCAGAGCGTTCATCATGTGCACGATCTTCTGCGTCTGGTGCTCAATGCTTTTGAGTCCCTGTAACAGTTCATGATTGCTTTCCATATCTGGATGGAGCGCTTTCTTGATGCGACGCTGCATCAGCTGCGCTTGACCACGGATGGCGGTGAGAGGATTTTTCAGTTCGTGCGCGGCGAGTGAGAGAAATTCGTCCTTCTGGCTCAGGAGCTTGCGTACGATCTCGACCTCCTCCTGGTGCTGTGCTGACATATTGAGGAGTGACGTTTTTTCAATGGACAGACTGACCAGGCGCGCCAGGGCCTGCAGGAGGTCAACGCTCCACTGCGGGAAATACATCTCGGCATCGCCGAGAGGGCGATGCCGCTCGGCTCCAAGCAGTCCGAGCACCTGCCCATTGAGGAGAACCGGCGCGTAGATCGCGGCGCGTAGCTGGTGCGGACGGTTCCGTGCAGGTTGCGTTGTAAAATCAACCAGGATGGGAGTTTTCAGGCGCAAAGCTTGCAGGTAGGCCGGCGATGATTGTAAGGCATGTTCTGTGCTCAGTTCTATGGCCGAGAGTTCAGCGCTCCATTCTTGGTAACTCTGTTGACTTGCACCATAAAGCGCCACCGGCCTGAGTCGTCTCTTCTGTTCATCGACGCGAAAGGCGATACTATTATCAACCGATTCGAGCTGGGGCAAAAGTTCAGCGATACGGCGGAGAGCTTCATCAATATCGCTGACATCTTGCGTGCCCATGACCGCCTCAACCAGCACATCCAGGGATTTTTCCGCTTGCCGCTGCTGTAACACATGTTCGCTGACATCCTGCGAAATAATCACGATGGCGGTGACTGAGCTTTTTCCGCTAGAGAGAGGAACTGTGTTAAGGAGCAGGTCGTGCGCTTCGCTCCAGCGCAGCAGTGAATGATAGACGGGCTCTCCTGCCAGGGCTCTGGCCACGGCGGGCAGGAGAAGTAAAGTTGCGGGATGCCGCTGAGGGAATTTCCAGTGCCTCAGCGCTATCTCATTCGAGTAAAGGAGCTCGCCTTGTGCACTCAGGCAGCACACTCCATCATGTAAAGCCTTGAGTAATGGACCAATGTCGCGCCGGTCGATCTCCACCATGAATATCTCCCCATAGGCAACTTCCAACGCCTAGATTATACACCATTTCTGTCAATTACCCAACGCCTCCTGTTCTGTTCCTTAAAGTGTAGCATCCACGCATCCCTGGGAAACCCGTAGGTGCCGATTATGAACCATGCCTTACTGCTCAAAGAGGGAAAAGTAGGGCGTTGCTCCAATGAGGAACAACGCCCTGGGCTCACTATAGAATATCCTCTCTTGAGGGACATTCAGACTATTAATAGTCAGTGGGTAGAGAGGAAGAAGCTGCTGATGTACGGTGCGTGGTGGCTACAGGAGCATTCGTGGATGTGTTTGTGCCGCCCACTATTTGCAGAATATCTTCCTGCGTCGAGTATATGGCTACGTGACAAACGACGGTTGGATAGGTCGCGCTATCGCAAGCTGGTGCCCCCGTAGGCTGCTGAGCCACCGCAAAGACTGGAGTGGCATCGTTATCACCTGGTGCAATAGAAGTTGAGATGTAATCACCCACCATGTAACCCTGCGTGGTGAGTGGTGCCCATGGAACCATCATCGGCCCAGCCAGTTGCTCTGCCTTGCTCCAACTGGCTCCACCATTGGTCGATGAGATGAAACCAACATCAAGTTTACAAGTGGAGGTGGTACAGTTCGCATTCGGATAAAAGTAGTAAGTAAGCCCCAGGTGGGCAGACTTGCTAGGCGTACTGCTATCCACGGCCAGACCGTTGATAAAATGGTCGACGTTACTGCCAACCGGGTTGATGGGGATGCGCTTCACTGGCGTCCACGTGGTACCATTCTTCGAGGTACTCAGCACGATATCACTGTAAGCGCAGCTGGCTTCAAAGCGACAGTCTGACCAGACGACATACACCTTACCCGACTTGTCGATTTCGGCATCTGGGATAGGAAAACTCGCGCGAATGTTCCCATTGGGATGATGAAAGACACCCTCTGAGACAAGCGTGCTCGCGCTCCAGGTCGCTCCTCCATCAGTTGACATGAAAGACGAGATAGTAAAGGCAAAGAAGGGAGAGTCCAATCCCATGTAAGGCACGATCACGGTCCCATTGGGCTGAACCACAGGCTGCCCGCCGAGACCATGAGACATATCCGCCGTGGGCTTGGCAGGTCCCCAGGTCAGTCCACCGTCACTGGAGGTGCTCATCTGCTCGAGATCATTATTCGAAGCGTTGTCAAACTCAGTGTAGCAGTTTCCGAAGTGCGGGCTGCTGCTCGAATTATCGCAGGCAGTCCAGTTTTTGTCGTAAAATTGGCCGTTTGCAGCCACCGCGAAGGGAGGGCCCCAGGTCAGTCCCCCATCGGTCGAGCGACTGACCAGCACATCTACTACTGATGGAACAGGATTCTTGAGTCCTAGATAGGAGATGAGCCAGACCTTGTGCTTGGCGTCATAAGCAACCGAGGAATCACTGGCACGCGCATATATGCCAGGCGGTTTTGCGTTGACAGTAGTATTGGGCAGGAAGCCGTGAACCCAGGTTCCCCCGCCGTTGGTGGACGTAGCCCAACCAATGTTGGTGGCGCCGCCATTGAAAAAGCGACCAACCTGAAAGGCGGAGACGATGGTGTTGCCAAATGCAAAGCTATCAGGCTCGACCTCCGTTTTGTGCATACTGTCTGGGTTGGTGTACGGGTCGCTGCTAATCCTCGTCAATGGTTCATTAGCAAATGCGACAAGCGTGTACGAGAGGACAAACAATAGGGAGAGGATAAACGAGGCGATGGCCACCCCTGACCATCGTAACCGGGGAATAAGAGACATCGTAGTTCCTCCTTACAAGCATACAACCGTTCTTGAAAGCAATGAACAATAGTAGACATAGCAACTCGACAGTGAGTTACCATTGGGGAAAGGATACGAGCCACATAAATAGTAACATGGAGTGCTGAGCTTGTCAATAGAAAAGACAGAAAGGATCTCCAGCCTTATAGGAGGAACTGGTATGCTAAACCCACGCTCTTTGAGCGTCTATAAAACGAGACAATGTCCAGGTCGGTCAAGAGGAGATTAGAAAAGGAAAACTCGCATGACCCGGGAACCTATCAACAATGAACAAGCCTCTCTTTCGAGGGAGGACACACTATTCAATCCCGATAGTGCTTCAGTAGTAACACCACTTGCAGGCGATCAAGCAACGCACAGCGCTTCACTGGTTACGCCCCTTCCACTCGCTCAAGCAAATCGCGCATTGCCTCGTCAATACTTCAGAGTGCTCACCAAACCATCAGTCGTGACGTTTGCCAAAGAGATGGGCAAAGCAAGCTGGAACATGGTGTGGGTGCAACTTATTGGCCTCGGCACTATCACTGCTTTGCTTGATTTTCTCAGAAGTTTGATCTCACCTTTGAGTTTGGCAGTACTCCCTACATTTGTCCTGCTGAGTTTTCTCAATCCGATCATTATCGTACCCTTCACCTTCTTCATAACTATGGGCATCGCATACGGGATCGCGAAGGCTTTTGCAGGACGTGGCACATTTCTTGCTCAGAGCTACATTGCACTCTTACCTTTCGTACCTCTTGCCATTCTCAGCAAATTACTCACGTTGCTTAACCCTTTTGTTCACCGTCCCCCGCTTTCCCCTGCTGTCACATCCACACTCATCCTCTTTACTGTGATCACCTTCGTCTTAGCAGCGTGTAGTCTTGCTCTGCTCATCTATCAGGTAGTGCTGCAGGTCCTTGGAATCATGGCGGTGCATCGTCTGACGGGGGGAAAAGCTGCAATAGTGATCATCGTTCCAACAGCAGTCTCATTCATAATCAATTTCTTTTCGAGTTTTTTCCTGGTGTTTGCATTAGGACTCTTGCATTAGCTCATAGCCGCTTTTGGGGTACCATAGCGAATGTTGTGATGAGCGTCTCATTATCGGCCGAGCTTATCGAAGAGCTCTGCTCGAAAAATGTGCTCAAAGAAATGAGAAGAACAACCCATCAATATCATTCATCTCATTCCTCCTGTTACCCTGCTTCAGGGTCGTTGCACAACTCCAGGGTGATCGTGCACAAGCTGAGCCATCCCACCTGGTCGATGCCGTGTGACAGAATAGTGGACGGGCGCGTATCTTTCGTTCATGGACGTAATAGCGCACCCATTCCTCTCGTGGCTAGACGGCGGCCCAGCCAGCATCGGCAGGAATAATCGCGCCGTTGATATGGCGCGACTCATCCGAGGCGAGAAAGAGCGCGAGCGACGCGATATCCGTTGGGTCCAGGGAGGCCGGGGCGAGCGCAGCGAACGCGCCCGCACGTTGCGAACCGGCAACGTCCATCCGCTCGCGCGGCATCGTTTCGCCGATGTTCGTCACGGTCGCGCCCGGACAGATAGCATTACAGCGAATGCCTTTGGTGGCATACATCCAGGCCGTATTGCGCGTGAGACCCACCAGCGCGTGCTTGGAGGCGGTGTAGGCGGCCCCCGCGGCCCCGCCGTGAATTGCAGCGGTCGAGGCCGTGTTGATGATGGAACCACCGCCTTGCGTCAGCATGTGCCGAATAGCCCGCCGACTCGTAAACATGGGTCCATCCAGGTTAATGCTCAGGACACGACGCCAGATGTCATCTGACAGCTCACCCACACCCTGCATATAGTCCATCACGCCGGCATTGTTGCAGAGCACGTCCAGGCGACCGTAGCTGCTGAGCGCAAGATCGATGAGGTTTTCCGCCGTCGCTTGATCCGCAATGTTGCCTTGTGCACCGACAATCGTTCCACCACTCGCCTGAATACTCGCGACGGCGGCGTCAAGCCGCTGCGCGTTCCAGTCACCTGCGACGACTCTTGCACCCTCTGCTGCAAAGCGTGTTGCCATCGCAAGTCCCATCCCGGAGCCAGCTCCCGTGATCACCGCAACCTTTCCTTGAAGTCGCATCGTTGCCTCCTTAAGTCAGCTTTCTCAGCCTTCGCTTCATTGGGAACTCTCTGTGCATGCAAGTTCTGCTTTCCTGCCTAATATATTACCATATAAGCGTCTCGTGACTACTCCCCACGCATAATGACTTTTCACAAACTACCCCGGCCATCCACGATGTGGGTCCTCCCCACTATGCAACTGAACAAACTACCTCGGCCATCCACAATGTGGGTCCTCCCCACTATGCAACTGAACAAACTACCCCGGCCACCCACGATGTGGGTCCTCCACCCACTGTAGGTGCCGATTTATCGCGCACATCGCCGATTTATCGGCCCTTACGCACATCAGCGTTCGCCGTTCTCGAAAAAGGCAACTTCTGATATACTTTCTCCGTATATATGGTAGCGTTTTCCAACTTATGGCATTATTATCATGCATCGAGGATGTGAACATGCAGAACCAGCAGGAATTTGACCCTATGTCCAACACTCCACAGGAGACGCCAGCGCCACCCCATGAGCGCCAGAGCAATACCGACCCTCGCGAACAGCCACCATCGCAAGAGTATACGTACCGTCCCTATGAAGAAGGCTATTCTGACCTGAGCGAACGAGATTTCTGGCCACGCGAGGATGAGAAGCTGCGACCAGAGCCGAAAAACCAGAAAAGTATGGGCGGACTGCTGGCGCTGCTAGTCCTGCTGTGCGTGGTCTTTATCGCCGGCAGCTTCTTCGGCGTGATTCTGAGCTGGCTAACCTGGGTGGTGGTGATTGTGCTGATCATAGCCGGGCTGGCCGCGCTGGCTACAAACTGGCGTGTCGTGACTATCCCCATGCCCACGCACACCTTCCAGATCATGGAACACGCGCGGCTGGTGATCAACAATGGCGTCGGGACCGTGTCTATTCGCCGGGGAGAAGAGGGCCTGGTGAGCGTGACCGCGACCAAACGCGCCAGCGGCATTGGCATCGATGCCGAGCGTATGCAGATAACCTACAACCAGTACGGCGACACGCTGGACATCTCAAGCCGCATGGTCTGGAGCCTCCTCCAGTTTGGTCTGCGAACTGTCGATTATGAGATCACCGTGCCATCCAGTTGCGATGTACAACTGCAGAATGGCTCGGGGCGAGTCGCAGTTCAGGGCACCAGCGGCGAGATTCGTGTGCGCACCGGCAGCGGCAGAGTGGAGGCGCACGACCTCCAGGGGCGGATCGCCATGAAAACCGGCAGTGGACGCATCGAAGCCAGCAATCTGCAAGGTCTGATCGATCTGACCACCGGCAGTTCGCGCATTGAGGCCCAGCATCTCCAGGGCCAGACCA
>Ga0209577_10002731_pt1 | contig 16791 bp, 13 predicted proteins | sample GraSoiAngelo_109_FD_185874 | JGI IMG/M metagenome (GOLD analysis project Ga0209577, IMG submission 185874) | Grasslands soil microbial communities from the Angelo Coastal Reserve, California, USA - 14_0903_12_20cm (SPAdes) (version 2) | ecosystem: Environmental > Terrestrial > Soil > Grasslands...
GGACAACGCCGTTGCCGATGCTGGTGGCAAAGCCATCTTTGTCGGAGAGTTCAAGTATAGTGCCATCAGGCGCCACGGCCATGTGGAGCTGTATGTCGGCGCGTTCGCCGGTCAGGGAGAGCTGCGGTCCGGAATGTTCCAACACACTCAGTGCTACCGACGCGTGATGCTGCGGATCGGATAGCAAGAGGAGAGGTCCACCCGGAGCGTCGGAGTTGAGAGCCAGGGTGACAAGCGCAGAACCACTTTCGTCCTTGAATTTCAGGCTGGGCGCCGAACCGGTCAGGCCCAACTCAGCTCGCACGTGCCCACTCGAATCTTTCAGGATGAAGCCTTGCGCCTCAACGGCGGTCGGTCCGGTAGGCGCTGGAGCCGGTGCGCGCCCCTTTTGCCTTTGGCTGGTGCTTGGCGGGGTCTGCCGCGTTTGCGCCATCAGACCGACAGAGGCAATCACGAGTAAGAACGCCAGCGCGCCTCGCTTGAGCCTGAGGTTTTGTTTTTCCAAGTGTTCCACTCGAGTTACAAGTGCGGCGAGCTCTCTATTTTCGCTCAAATGCGCCTCCGTAATCGCAGGTGATTCTACTGGGCCTCGTTTATAAACAAGTAAAATCATTTTTTGGGGTGTTACCTAAAAAGAACACTACACCTCGGCGATCTTTCCCCACAACTGTTTGACGGACGATTCGCTCTAAGGGGACATTCGCCGAGAAGGGATGACTTTGCTCGAAAGAACGTGACACAATGGCGCTTGACTTGGCTGAGGATAATTTTTGCGCACAAGTACAGAGGTCGTGATCACGTTGGCGCCCTTTGCGGTGCTGTTTTCAGCATTCCTTATTTTCAAGTGGGATGCCGTGCGCGCGGTCACGGCCGCATGGGTTATCGAGCTGGTAATCGCCCTGGGCTATTACCATATGACGCTGCTGAGAAGCGTCGAAGCTTCGCTGTGGGGCAATCTCTCTATGTGGTCGGGCTTTTTGGTTCTCTATACCGGGCAAATTTTCGGGCAGGCCTATCGGAATACCGGACTGCTCGAGATATTGCTGGAATCGGTGCAGTCGATCGTCCCCAGTTGGGATCAAGAAGCGCGCGCAGTCGCTTTAGTGACCGTGGTGGGCGGTTTCATCGCTGCCTTCAATGGCTTTGCGACGTACCCGGTGACGATTCCGGGGCTTGTCGACTTAGGTTTTGACGGGCTCTCTGCTTGCTCCAGTTATCTTGTCTATTTCTCCTGGACGCTACCTTTTAACAGCTTGTTCATTGGGCCGACGATTTCGAACGCAGCGAGCCGCGTTCCTGTCGTGGACATCGTACGCAGCACCGGCCTGCTCAGCATCCCGCTGATCTTTCTTTCGCTGCTTGGTTTTGTGAAGATTCTGGGATTCCGCTTCTTCGAATGGGAGACGCAGGTCCTGTTTTGGTCGACGGGGTTGGGCAACGCCGTGGCCATCATTTTGTTCACGCAGGTTTGGCCCGCTTACTATCTTATGACGCTGATAACCGGAGCAGCCATTTCCCTCGGCAGCATCTACTTTTACGGACGCCTTTCCGTGAGGCAAAGCGTTCAGAGCGTCGTCGGCGCGGCCCGGCCGGAAGCCTTGCGTTCTTCGTTTCCCGCGACCATGCGCTTCCGGGCGTATGGTCCGTTGCTCTTGGGCATCATGATCGTTCTCCTTACAAAGCTTCCCTCCATCGAACGCGCGTTGACGCACATGGAGTTCGGAGTCGCCGCCTGGGGATATCGAGGCTTTACAATCAACATTTTTACTTCCGCCGGATTTTTTATTCTGGTCACCTCGCTGGTGGCCTACTTTTTTCGCTGCAAGCGCGCCAATTTCGCGAAGGACTTGCTCACGGCCACGCGCCGAAGTCGTGCTCCTTTGACCACTCTTCTGGTGGGAAGCGCCACAGTTTACCTGATGGTTGATGCGGGGCAAATCGCGCTTCTTGCCAGAGTCCTCTCGAGTAGTGGCAAAGTGATCTATGCTTTGCTCTATCCGGGCGTAGCCTTTCTTGGGGGTATGGCTTTCGGCCAGGGATTGCCGGGAGACTTTCTCTTGTCCCAGATGCAGGTCCGCATCGCGCCGCTGTTAGGGATACCGCTCATGCTGCTGGTTGGAATCGTCACCGTGGTCACCATGGGACCGCCGAACGCGTTCAAGCCAACGCAAATCTCTTACGCTGCATCGCTGGCCAACGTGAAAGGCAAGGACGGTGAGATCTTTCGCATCTGCCTGCCCTGGCAGTTTCTGCAGCTCGCCGTAACCGCCATCTTCGCGGTACTGCTCGTGTTTTTCTGGAAATAGTCGGCCGTGAACGGACCCAGCCTCGATTTTCAGACACATTTGGCGGCGCTAGAGGCGAATGGACTGCTGGTCCGCGTTGACAGACCCATCAATAAAGATACGGAACTGCACCCGCTGGTTCGCTGGCAATTCCTTGGAGGCATTCCCGAAGACGAGCGCCGTGCATTTCTTTTTACTAACGTGGTCGACTCGCGGGGCCGGCGCTACGATATTCCCGTCGCCGTCGGCGGTCTGGCGGCTTCGACGAAGATCTATGCACTCGGGATGGGGCGCGCCGTTGACGAGATCGGCGCCGCGTGGACCCATGCGATCGCCAATCCCATCCCTCCCGTCGTGATTGGTTCGCCGCGCTGCCAGGAGGTGATCATAAGGGGCGAAGATCTTCGTTGTCCGAGTGGCGGGCTGGCGCGGCTGCCCATTCCTATTTCCACCCCGGGGTTCGATTCCGCGCCTTATCTCACGGCTACGCTCTGCATCACATGCGATCCAGAAACGGGTGTGCGTAATATGGGCACCTATCGCGGCGCGCTGAAAAAGAGCGATCGGCTCGGGGTGCGCATGTCTGCGCGAATCGGCGGTGCAGGCGGCTATCTGCATTGGCAGAAATATCGTGCGCGCAGCGAGCCCATGCCATGCGCCGTCGTCATTGGCTGCGCCCCCGTGGTGATTTTCACCGGTCCGCAGAAGCTCGCCATAAATCAAGACGAGATGGGCGTGGCAGGAGCGCTTGCGGGCAGGCCTATTCGAACCGCGAAATGCGTGACGCTGGATCTCGAGGTGCCGGCCGACGCGGAAATCGTGATCGAAGGGGTGATCGATACCGATCTGCTCGAGCCCGAAGGGCCTTTCGGGGAAAGCAATGGCTACGTCGCGCTGGAAGACTACAACATGTCCATGCAGGTGACGGCCATTACGCACCGGCGCTCCCCCGTCTTCGTCTCCATCATCAGCCAAGTCACGCCGAGCGAATCGAGCATGATCAAGAAAGTCGCCTACGAGCCCATGTTCCTCGCGCATTTACGCGAGCATTTGTCGATCAAGGGTATTGGTCGCGTGGTCCTGCACGAGCCGCTGAGCAATGTTCGGCCGTTAATTTTTCTGCAGTTCGCGAATGACGCGCCGCGCACGGAGGTTTGGCGAGGGTTGCAAGGCGCTGCGGCTCTGCGTGCCGACTGCGGGAAGATCGTGATTGCGGTGAGCGAAGATATCGATCCGTCCAATACGGACGCGGTGCTGTGGTCGCTTGCTTATCGTTCGAATCCGCAAAACGACGTGCACATCGAACCTTACCGCTCCATCGGCCACGCGCCCAAATCGGGGGCACAGACCCTGGATTCCACCATGCTGATCGATGCGACTCTGAAATATCCCATGCCGCCGCTGGCTCTGCCGAAGCGCGAGTTTATGGAGGCAGCGCTGGAAATTTGGAAGCAACTGGACTTGCCCGCGCTGCGCGTGCAGCAGCCCTGGCATGGCTATTCGTTAGGAGATTGGAGCGAAGCTTGGGACGCGTTTGCGTGCAATGCCGTCGCCGGCGAATGGCAGAAAAACGGGCTCAACACGTTCCCCCGCCGCCGCGGCGGCCTCACTCCGGAAACCCCTGTCCGCAAAGTCGAGGGCCAGCCCAAATAAAATCAGCGCGAAGCAGCGGCCGACTTCCCTACGAGGTCACTCAAAAAACCGGCAATTTCGAGGGGGCATTCCACGGGCGTGGTATGGCGTGCGCCGGCGATCACACTCAGCGTCGAATTGGGGATACTTTCGTAGAGCTGCTGGGACATCGCTACTGGCGTGGCGTAATCTTCTTCGCCCACAATCACCGAGACCGGCATGCGAAACGCGCGCACGGCCATCCGCAGATCGGCGTTTCCGAGCATCTCGCAGGCCGCCTGGTAACAAGCTGGGGTATTAGCCAGAAAAATTTGCGTCGCCTGCTCCGCAACCTCCGGGTGCGAATCCCGGAAACTGTCGCTGAACCAGCGGCTGAGCTGGAACTCGACCATGGAAGGAAACCCGGATTCTGCAGGCCTCGCGCCACGAACTTTCCAATCCTTTGGCGCCGTCGGTCCGTACCAGGCGGTAGTATCGATCAGCGCTAATCCTCGCACTCGCTGCGGATATGCGGCTGCGAATGCTTGGGCCACGCAGCCGCCCATCGAGCATCCGGCAACGGTTGCCGAAGACCAGCCGCAAGAATCGAACAGCGCCGCGAGATCGTCGGCAAAGAGTTCGACGCTGTAGGGCCCGGGCCGGCGTTCCGATTGCCCGTGCCCACGGCAATCGTAAACAAGGATCTCCACGGCGGCAGCAAGCTGAGCAATGACTTCGCTCCACATTGCTCCGCTGAGAGCGAGCGAATGAATCAGCGCGAGCCGCGGGCTTCCGGGATTGGCATAAACGCCATAGGAGATCTGGCATCCATCCTTCGCGCGCGCGATTGAAGTCGTCTGTACCATCAAGATACTCCTGAGCGGAAGCGCCATAATTGTTGCACGCCGCGGCTCGCGTACAATTTAGTTTTTGCCTTGAAAAGAACTGCACGGTAATAATTGAGGGCGCTACACGAATGCGAAAGGACGCATGAGGGAACGCCCCGGGTCGCGATGCTACTGGAAATCAGAGAGGAGTTAAATCTCGACGCTTCGCTGGAGGATGTGTGGAGACTTCTGCGTGACACGCCCCGGCTGGCGCGTCTTCTGCCGGGAGTTGAAAAGGTCACGCCGCTCAATCAGCCCGGTGTAGAAGCATACCACGCCGAGGCCAGCGACAAGATCGGCCCCTTCAAGGTAGCTCTGAACTTGGAAATCCGCGTGGCCGAGACACGGGCGCCATCATTTTTGAAAGCGAGTATCAAAGGGGCCGATTCCATCGGGCTCAATCACATTGCCGGCTCGTTGCATATCATGCTGAGTCCCGCCGCGTCGGCTGCGCAGATGCGATTCGAAGCGAATATAGAAATCCTAGGCAAGCTGGCGACATTGGGCGCGGCACCCATCCGGCGAAAAGTTACGGAAAAATTTGCCGAGTTTGCTCGCAATATTCGGGCGCAGTTTGCGACCGATGTTCGTGCCAACCCGCGCCTTCAATCCGCCAAGGACGGCCGGTGAAAATCGGATTTGAATTAAACGGGAAAGCCGCGTCGTTAGAGATTGAACCGCGCGAGACTCTCGCCGAAGTCCTGCGAGCCCGCTGCCGGCTCACCGGAGTGAAGCTCTCCTGCGAGGCCCAGGTTTGTGGCAGCTGCACCGTACTCGTCGACGGTCTTCCCGTCAGCGCCTGCACGTATCTCGCCTACGAAATCCGGGATAAGCGCGTGACCACGATTGAAGGGCTGGCGGATCCCCCGGGCCGTCTGCACCCCTTGCAGCAGGCTTTCCTCGATCATTTCGCCTTCCAGTGCGGGTTCTGCACACCAGGCATGATTCTCGCGGCAAAATCGCTGCTGGATGAAAATGTGCATGTTTCCGACGAAGAGATCATCGCTTACATGAGCGGTAACTTGTGCCGGTGCACCGGGTATTTGGGGATTCTCAAGGCTATCCGGCAGGCCTCTGCAGAAATGAAGGCCACATGGAAAGAAAATAGGCGACGTCTTGAGTGACGCAAACAAGCGCGACGCGAAAGCCTTTGCGGTTGTGAATCATTCCGTTCCTCGTGCAGATGGGGTGGCCAAGGTCACTGGAAGCGCCACCTACGCAAGCGACATTACTCTCGAACGAATGGCCTGGGCCAAGCTTCTGCGCAGCCCGTTTGCGCACGCCAAGATTCTCGCGATCGACGTTTCCGAAGCAAAGCGCCAGCCGGGAGTCATTGAGGTACTCACCGGAAATGACCTCGGCTCTCTTCGCCCTTACTATGGCCATGCCGTGAAGGATCATCCCTTGCTGGCCATCGGCAAGGTTCGATTTGTCGGCGAGCCGGTAGCTGCAGTCATCGGCGCAGACCAGTTGAGCGCACAGGAGGCGCTGGACAAAATCAAGGTGGAGTACGAAGAGCTCGTGCCTGTGCTGGACGTTGAGAGCGCGCTCGCGCCGGGCGGCGTGCTTGTTCATGGGATGGATTACATTGGCGGCGCCTTCCGTGGCTTCGACGATTTTCCGGGAGGCACAAAAAATATTTGCCAAGCCGTGCACGTGGAGTGGGGCGATGTGGATGCCGCTTTCGCTTCGGCAGCTCACATTGCCGAGGGCGAATACTATTTTCCGATGGTCTATGCCTATGCCATGGAGCCCTACGTGGCCGTCGCCGACTACGACTCCAAGGGCCAGCTCACGGTCTACTCTTCGGCGCAGCATCCCTTCATGGTGCGCCACGACCTGGCCGAAATCTTCGATCTGCCGCTGAACAGCGTGCGCGTGATCGTGCCTTACGTGGGTGGCGGCTACGGAAGCAAGTCGTACACCAAAATCGAGCCGCTCACGGCGGCATGTTCTTGGAAGGTGTCGCGGCCGGTAAAATTGCAACTCAGCGTGGAGGAAGCCTTTCTGACCACGAGGTCTGACGACGCACGCGTGTATATTCGTACCGCCGTGGATGACTCCGGCAAGCTCATCGCCAAGCAGGCTACGATTCATTTGGATACAGGTGCATATGCGGAAAACAGCCCCATGGTCTGCCGCAAAGCCGCCAACCGGATCGTTGGACCCTATCGCTTCCCGCACGTGAGAGTCGATTGCCTGGCGATTTACACGAACACAGTTCCCGCAAGTTCCTACCGCGGATTGGGAGCGGCGCAAATTACGTTTCCTGTCGAATCCCAGATGGACGAACTAGCCCACAAGATCGGCTGCGACCCGCAGGAATTCCGGCTGCGCAATCTGGCTCATAGCGGCGAGTCCATTCATCCTGGCCTGCGTCCGATTGACGCAGACGTGCCGGGCGACATTCGCCTCGCCGCCGAAACGCTGCGATCGAATGGCCCGTTGGCACTGAAGCACGGCCGGTCGGTCTGTTGTTCTTGCAGCGATGCCGGGGCGCATCCGGTGACCTTGGCGATGGTGCACGTCTACGCGGACGGGTCGGTATCGGTGATGAGCGGAAGCACGGAGATCGGCCAGGGGAGTCACACCGTTCTGGCGCAGATCGCCGCAGAAGAAATGGGCGTTCCACTCGGAAAAGTGAGGCTAGTCGGTTCCGATACGGGCGTCACACTTTTCGAACGCTCGACCGGCGCGAGCCGAACCACCACGCTGATGGGCCGAGCCGTGATGGAGGCTTGCCGCGAAGCGATCACGCAATGCAAGTCCATGGCCGCGGAACTTCTCGGCGTGCCGGCGGGCGAATTCACTGAGGAACGTGGCGGGATTCGCCACGGAAAGGACTGGCTCTCCTGGCCAGAAATCATCGAGCGATATTTCCAGATGGAGGGCTGCGGCATCATCGGACGTGCCTATTTGCGCCGAGCCGGGGCCTTGAAAGCCGTGCCGGTATTCTGGGAGATCGGCGTCGTGGGTGTCGAGATCGCGCTGGACGAAGAAACCGGAAAAATCTCCCTCGATACGCTGGTCACGGTGGGAGACGTGGGACTGGCCATCCATCCGGCCATGACCGAGAGCCAGGATTTGGGCGCCGCCACAATGGGTCTTGGCATCGGCTTATTCGAGGAGCTGATCTATGAGGGGCAGCAATTGATGAATGGAACCCTGCTCGAATATCGCGTGCCGCGATTCTCCGATTTGGCCCGCAGGGTTGAGCTGAAGCTCGTCGAGAATCACGATGGAGTGGGGCCATATGGCGCAAAAGGAGGCGGCGAAGGCTGTGTGAATCCGATCGGCGCGTGCCTCGCAAACGCTCTGTACCAAGCTGCAGGAGTGCGCATTCGCAGACTGCCGTTGACGCCTGAGCGCGTGTGGAAGGCCTTGCAGGAGCAGAAGTCGCAAGCGCCGGCGTCACAGAGAAAGCCCCCTGCAGCGCCCAAAACTGACGTTACCAAGACTACGGCATGACCACGCTCTCGCGTTTCGAAATTGATCAACCCGGCAGCGTTGCTGAAGCGTCCCAGATGCTAGGGCATTATGGCGATCAGGCTGCCATCTACGCAGGGGGGACGGAATTGCTGCTGGCCATGAGGCACCGTGCGCTCAGCTATAAGCATCTCATCGATCTCAAAGTCATTCCCGGATTGAACGCGATCAAGGCGCGTGATGGCGTGATCGAAATTGGCGCCGCCTGCACGCATCGCACAATCGAGAGTTCCTCGCTGGTGCGGGAGATGCAGCCCGTATTCGCGGAACTCGAATCGCAGGTGGCCAATATTCGAGTGCGAGCGACCGGAACGCTCGGGGGCAACCTTTGCTTCGCCGAGCCGCACTCCGATCCCGCCACGATGCTGCTCGTGCTCGGGGCGACAGTGTGGATCGAAAGTGCTCGAGGGACTCGCGAAATCCCCATCGAAAAGCTCATCGCCGGCGCCTATGCGAATCATCTCGCGCCGGGCGAAATTCTCACGCGGATCGTCGTCCCGTGTGGGAAATCGAATCACCGTGCCGCTTACATGAAATTTCAAATTCACGAGCGGCCCACGCTGGGTCTGGGACTCTGGCTGGAAACTCTGGACGGAGGGCGCACATTTACGGCGGCGCGTGTTGCCGTGGGCTGCGTCTCTCCATTTCCGCACAGGGCACCGGTAGCGGAGGCATTGCTCACGGGCTCGCGCGCGGAGGTCGAAAAGCACCTGCCAGAGACCGCCGCTCTGATCGCCGACGGCGCGGACTTGGTTGACGACCATGAAGGCAGCGCCGAATACAAGCGCCACTTGGTCGACGTTTTCCTGCGGCGGACCTTTCTCAAGGCTGTAGGCTTACGCATATCTTCGTGATGCTTTAGCCTGTGGGCCCTCCGGGGCAGGTTGCACTGCTTCCGTGGCAGTCATTCGCAAGATGGTCCCCGAATCCGGTTCCCGATACATCGATCTGGTAGCCATCGAGATCCACAACAGACCATGACAATTTGGAATCCGGCTTCGGTTTGAGGCCGCGGCGCCTTAATTCGGTTTCGACTGCATTCGGGTTATAATTTTGGATCGTCAAGCCGAATTGATTACAGTAGGGCTTGTCAGCAGGACTGCTCGTCTTGCGCAGGCAGAGCGTGTTCTGACCAAACCTCAAGAAAAATTCGCCCTCCGGCCCTTCGGACTCCTCGTAGATGATCTTCATTCCCAATAAATCTCTGTAAAAATCTCGTTCCTTGGAGATGTCAGGCACATTCAAGACAATGAAGCTGTAAGAGGTCGCTTGGAAGCCTTTACCGCTCGCCTTCGGAGCGGCGTCGAGATTTTTCTGACCGGCTTCCCACGCCGCTATGCACTTTTCTGATGCGGCCACCGCGCAAGGTCCCGCCGCGCCCGGAAACATGGCCTTGTCCTTCTCTGGAACCCAGATGTTCAGCAGGTAGCCTGCGGGATCATCGCAACTCCATCCCCTTTCGCCATCGGGGCGAATGTTTTTGACGCCGCGGCGCTCCAATTCGGCTTTCATAGCCGCCTTTTGCGACATAAAATTTGGAATTCCGAAGGCAATGTGGCCGACGGTCGGTTTTTCGCCCGGCCGGAGTGGCCGGATGTACATCCCATTCGGCGATGTAAGGCTGCCGAATTCAAGGGCGCATTGGTTGCCGTCGTCCCAAGCTAGGCGCATCCCAAACAGGTCCACATAAAAGTCGCGGCTCTTGGCATAATTGGCCGCACCTAGCGCCAGGTGATTGACGGTAGTCACTGGGAAGGCCCTACCACCGCCGGCAGTGTTTTGCGCAGCGCTTGCAGCAAATGCGACGGCAATTTTCGGAATGGAGCTTACGGCAACAGCGGTCGTCGCGATCAACCCGAGTGCTTGAAGCATCTGACGGCGATCCGTTTTGCCCTCAAAATTTTGGAGATTGCCTCCCATTGTCGTCCTCCTTACCTTTATTCTCCCGTTGCCGGTCGGTTCACTTTGTAACGGACACGATGATGGGCTTCGCATTTTTGCTCCAGCCCTGCATTGTGACTTTTCCATCGACTCGGACCGTAGCCGTCATCATGCCTTCCGTATTGAAGGGCATAGCGACATTGCCCTTCGGATCGAGCGCGATCACTCCCCCGTCCCCGTGCTGCTCCACAAGCTCCTTCATCACAACGTCATTCGCCGCCTGCTCGAGAGTGACGCGCAAGTAGCGCACGCGCTCGCAGATGTCTGCTGCGACGATGTTGCGCATGAAAAATTCGCCCGTTCCGGTTCCTGAAACCGCGCAGCTTTCATTGTTTGCATAGGTTCCTGCGCCCAGGATTGGAGAGTCTCCCACCCGGCCCGGCATTTTCAATACCGTTCCGCCGGTTGAAGTCCCCGCGGCGAGATTACCGGCTTGGTCCAATGCCACTACCCCGACCGTGCCATGTTGTTTATTGGCCGCAAGGCCTGCCGATTTCTTTTTCTCTTCAGCCGATTTGGCATTTTGGTACCGTTCCCATTCGCGTTCGTTAAAGAAAAGATACGGAGAAACCGGTTCGATCCCTTGTGATCTTGCGAACTCCTCGGCGCCCTCGCCGACCAGCATGACATGCGGCGACTTTTCCATCACCAGGCGGGCCAGGTGGATGGGATTCGCGATGTGCTTGAGCGAAGCGACCGCTCCTGCGTTCAGCGTGCGGCCATCCATGATCGATGCATCCATCTCCGGAATGCCTTCACGGGTGTAGTAGGAACCCCGCCCTGCGTCAAACAAGCCGGAATCCTCCATGACGCGAATTGTCGCCTCCACTGCATCCAAGCTGGAGCCCTTTTTCGTCAGAATCGCGTAGCCGGACTGCACGGCCTTGAGCATGGCGCTGCGGCGCATCTCGGTCTGCTCAGCCTTCATGCTGCTGTAATCGCCCGCGCCACCATGCGCTACCAGCACAAAGCCCGAGGGTGGGGCTGCCGCTCCGACTGCAGCGCTCGACCGGAAATGACTCGCTACACCAATTGTCGCGATCGCCACCAAGACGATGGTGATGGAACCAATTGCCTTCATAAGTACCTCCGAGGTTTTACTGCGAACGAACCAGCTCGTACGAGGCTCGACTAGAGTGCTTGCAGCCGCAAAATAGAAAGGGGAGGACAAGTCCTCCCCTGGGGTATTTCTCTACCTGGCCTCAGCGCTTCGGTACCGGCCACCATCGCACAAACCCGTCGCGATTCGGCATTTTGACCTGCGGCAAAGACTTGGCATCGAGCACGGCGTCTTCAGGAACGATTTTGTCGATAGACAGAATGTACGCGGTCACGGCGTACACTTCGTCATTGGTCAGCGATTGCGGCGATTGCAGAGGCATGGCGCGGCGCACATAATCAAAAATGGTGGTTGCGCTCGGCCAATAGCTCACCGGCGTCTTCACTGGCTTCTCTGACGCGATCGTACCAACTCCGCCGGTGAGCTGGTCCTGGGGCCCGCCTTGGCCCCGAGCGCCGTGGCAGGACTGGCATTTTTCGGAGTACACGTTGGCTCCCGCGGAAACAGAGCCGCTTCCTGCAGGCAGCCCACTACCGTCTGGAGCCACAGTGATGTCGAGCTTACTTATCTCTTCAGGAGTCAGCGGGCGGCCGAGGTTGGGATGCTGCGCCTCGCACACAGACGAGATGAGACAAAGCGCCGTGGCCGGCAAAAAAATTCTAAACATAAACATGTTTCACCGTCCCATCCGCCTCAATCCGCCAGCCTTGAATACCGTTGAAGTGATAAAACTGGACTGGCGAATACTGCGAAACCCAAGCGGATCTGGTGGGCTGCACTTCGCCCTTCTCATCAGTGGCTCGGCTCATCAGCGTTGAAGGCCGGCCATCCCATTGCCACGCTAACCGGAAGCGAGTGAGCGCCTTCGATAAGACCGGCGCAGTCAGAGCGGCAACTGCCCAGCTTTTCCCACCATCCGCGGAAACTTCTACTTTGGAAATTCGTCCCGACCCCGACCACGCCAGCCCGGAGACTTCGTAAGAGCCCGGTCCTTTCATATTCATTCCGAATGACGGCTTGATGATCGCGGATTTCACGCCCTGAAGGAACATGTACTGGCGCGCCTTGCCGTTGGGCATCAATTCCGTGTAGTGAGCAGTCTCATCCCTTGCATTGACCGGCTGATCCATAACTTTAAGCCGGCGCAGCCATTTCACGTTCATATTTCCCTCGAACCCTGGCAGCAAGAGACGCATTGGGTAGCCCTGTTCGGGACGAATCGCCTCTCCGTTTTGGTATAGGGCAATCATCGCGTCGTCCAGACATTTCTCCAGGGGCACACTGCGGCTCATTGCAGCCGCATCCCCACCCTCTGCCACAACCCATTTCGCCTCACGGGTTACTTCAGCTTCCCCTAAAAGTGTCGCGAGCCGCACGCCAGTCCATTCAGAACAAGAGAGAAGTCCATTGAGGCCACCGGCAGTAGTCTGTTGGGGTTCTGGCTGATTGAACGATCCGCTGTTGCCGGAGCATTCGACGAAGTGGATTTGCGACTCCATGGGGTAGCGCATGATCGTTTCGACTGAAAAAGCAAGCGGTCGCTTCACGAGCCCATGAATCACCAGCTCGTGACGGCTCGGATCGATATCGGGAACGCCATTGTGGTGGCGTTCAAAATGCAACCCATTGGGCGTGATTGTCCCTTCAAGCAGATGCAGCGGGGTTCGCGAGCTGCCTGTTCCTGGACGTCCGGGAGGAAAAGCGATGACACGCTGCACCTTCTCTTGCCACTTGGAAGGCACGCCGTAGGTTGAAAAAGAGCGTCCGGGTGCCTTCATCCATTCTGGTGCATCCGCTCCAATGCTTTCGGCAGCCTGAGCGATGCCCGAACCAATGCCCGCTATCCCCGCAGCGAAAACGCCGGCCCGCAATAGTGTGCGCCGGTCGAAGCCATTCCGCGCTGTGGCTCCGCCTGCCAACGCGCCGACCTTTGTTTTGTCATTTTTAACTCTGTCACGCCTTTCCATTTCAACCTCCTAAGGAGCACATCATGTCGCAAGACAACCGTTCCCGATTCCCCTCCGGATTGACCCTTAAGCAGTAGGCTCCATGACCATCTGCAACTGAACCTGCGTGAGTATACCGCTTTCCGGGCATTACATGGCCTTCACGGATCCCAGCGTTCGCGGTCAGTTGCGCGAGAGCACCCAGAGGGGCGACGAGAAACCACAATCCACCGCCGCCGGGTCACGGTCAAACGGAAGGGAACAAGTTTTGGAGCAATCTCTCAAGTCACGACGAACAACAAGGAAGGATCCGAAACAATTAAGGCAATAGGTTCGCCGTTGAAAAATCCCATTGACGGTGCGGGAAGCCGGGGGTAAAGGTACGGCTGGGTGGCCAAAGGAAAGGAGTCCCCATGCTTGGAGACACGGCAATCTTTTGCCGAAGAATAGCACTGGCAGCGGCGGCGGCTTGCATTCTGACGATCGTCATTCTAGAAATGGCGGGTTGTGGCCGCGGTCGGGTAGTTGTCGTCGATGACGCTGCGCTTAAGGCGGCAGACGCGGACCCCGCGAATTGGATCACGTACGGCCAAACGTACTCCGAGCAGCGTTTTAGCCACCTTCAACAGATCGACGAACAGACGGTAGGCCGGCTCGGCCTCGCATGGTTTGCTGATCTCGGAACCCTGCGCGGACTCGAAGCGACGCCGCTGGTTAACGACGGCGTCCTCTACACGACGAGCGCATGGAGCCTCGTATACGCGTTTGACGCGCGCACAGGTCATCTGCTATGGCAATACGATCCGCACGTTCCGAAGGACCACGCGAAGTTCGTATGCTGCGATGTGGTCAACCGCGGCGTCGCTCTTTACCGGGGCCGCGTCTATGTTGGGACGCTCGATGGCCGCCTCATCGCGCTTGACGCAAAAACAGGAGCAGCGGTCTGGGACGTCCAGACTACGCCCAAAGACGGCCCCTACGCCATCACGGGCGCTCCGCGGATCGCAAAGGGACGAGTGATCATTGGAAACGCTGGGGCAGAGTACGCGGTGCGTGGCTACGTGTCGGCATACGACGCCGAGACAGGTAATTTGATCTGGAGAACGTATACCGTGCCCGGCGATCCGTCCAAACCGTTCGAGTCCGAGGCCATGCGCCGGGCGGCGGCGACGTGGTCGGGCGAATGGTGGAAGGCAGGAGGTGGTGGAACTGCGTGGGACACCATCGTCTACGATCCCGAAACGGACTTTGTTTTCTTCGGCACGGGCAATGGCTCGCCTTGGTACGACCGGCTGCGTAGCAAGGGCGATAATCTTTACATCGCTTCCATCGTCGCGCTCCGCGTTAGCAACGGCGAACAGGTCTGGGCCTATCAGACCACGCCAGGAGACAACTGGGACTACGACGCCACCCAGCCACTGATGCTCGCGACCCTCACCGTCGAAGGGCAGCAACGTACCGTACTGATGCAGGCGAACAAAAACGGATTTTTCTATGAGCTGGATCCGGCAACAGGCAAGCTTATTTCAGCTCGCCCCTATGCGGAGATGAATTGGGCTACGGGCATTGATTCCAATGGGCGTCCCATGGAGAACGCTGCAGTCCGCAAGCTTAAGGACGCCACGATCGTGAAGCCCTCGAGCGCAGGCGCACACAACTGGCACCCATTGTCATTCAATCCCGTTACCGGGCTTGTGTACATGGGAGTCCTCGACGCTACGTCCATCCAAGCGGTGACATCCGGCTGGAAGATTAACCTGCACGATCAGACTACCGGCCTCGACAGAGGCTACGTGGGACCGGTGCGCAAGCAATGGCTCACGCTGAAACCAGCCGGAAAGCTTGTCGCCTGGAATCCAGCGGCGCAGCGCGAGGCGTGGCACGTCGAACTCCCGGATCCAGGCAGCGGCGGAACACTGTCCACCGCCGGCAACCTCGTTTTTCACGGACGAGCCGACGGAAAGCTGCGGGCCTATCGGGCGACTGATGGGAAGCTGCTGTGGGAATTCGACGCTGGAATCGGGATCATGGCGCCGCCAATGACCTATCAAGTTGATGGTACGCAGTACGTTGCGGTACTCGCCGGATGGGGCGGACCCGAGGTGCTGGGCAATCGTGCCACCGGCAAAGGAAAGGTTGCGCCAGGAAAGCTTTTGTCGTTCTCGCTTGGCGGGTCGGCCACCCTTCCTCGATACGAGCCAGTGGTTCAACCGGTTCCCATGCCGACCTTCAAACTAGCGGCTTCCCGGCCCGAGATTGAAACGGGCCGGGTCTTGTATGCCACTTTTTGTGCGCGTTGCCACGGCGCAGACGTGGTGAGTGGAGGGTCGGTGCCTGACTTGCGTTATGCCCCGGCTGGAATGCACGAGAAATTCGAGGAGGTCGTGCGAGGTGGTGCGCTACGGGAGGTGGGAATGCCGTCGTTCTCAGAGGACCTCACGCCGGCACAGGTTAGGCTCATTCAAGCCTACGTTCTCGACCGCGCGCATGAATCGGCGCGAACAGAGGCTGCGTCTCGGTAGTCCGCCGCCAGGAGCGCTGTTAGAGCTAGAGAAAAGCCGCTGGCGGGGCGAGCGCTTCGCGTGCTAACCTGCAGCCCGCAGCCCGCACCCTGAACCCGGGAGAAACATTCTCTGAAAGGAGCCACTCAATGGAGCCAACGAAGGAGCCGACGAAACCCAACCTGCCGAGCGAGGCCATAGAACTCTACAACCTTTTCATTCATGGCGTGATCAGCCGCCGCGCCTTTATGAACCAGGTGCAGAAGTTTGCGATCGGCGGCCTGACCGCGGCAACGATTATCGAAACGTTGATGCCGAAGTACGCCGAGGCGCAGCAGGTGTCCAAGACCGATGACCGCATTAAGGCGAGCTACGAGACCATTCCGTCACCGCAAGGGAACGGAAAGATCAAAGGATATCTCGTCCGGCCGGTCAGTGCTGACACGCGGGACGCGATGCCAGCGAAATTGCCCGGCATTATCGTCGTGCACGAAAATCGAGGCCTGAATCCTCACATCGAGGACATCGCGCGGCGGCTTGCCCTCGCTGACTTCATGGCGTTTGCGCCCGACGGGCTCACCTCTGTCGGCGGCTTTCCCGGCGATGACTACAACGGCGGGCAGCTCTTCATGAAGATCGATGGCAAAAAGATGTTCGAAGATTTCGTGGCTTGCGCGATGTGGCTAAAGTCGCGTTCCGACTGCACGGGCAAGATCGGCATCACCGGTTTTTGCTATGGGGGCAGCGTATCCAATAACATGGCCGCCCGGTTAGGAGCCGATCTGGGCGCTGCGGTGCCGTTCTACGGTGGGCCGCCTGCCGACGCGGACATCCCGAAGATCAAAGGGGCGATTCTCGTCCATCACGGCGAACTCGACACGCGACTGGCCACCACGTGGCCGGCGTACGACAAGGCACTGACGGCAATCAACATTCCGCACGAAGGCTATATCTACCCTGGCGCTGTGCACGGCTTCAATTGCGATGCGACGCCGGAACGGTACAACAAGGCCGCAGCCGACCTGGCCTGGCAACGCACCATTGGCTGGTTCAACAAATACGTGCGTAGCTGAT
>Ga0209577_10002732_pt1 | contig 16785 bp, 13 predicted proteins | sample GraSoiAngelo_109_FD_185874 | JGI IMG/M metagenome (GOLD analysis project Ga0209577, IMG submission 185874) | Grasslands soil microbial communities from the Angelo Coastal Reserve, California, USA - 14_0903_12_20cm (SPAdes) (version 2) | ecosystem: Environmental > Terrestrial > Soil > Grasslands...
CGGCGGCGGCGCCGTCGCGCTCATCCTGGTGCGCCGGCACCTGGCCCGGGCCGCCGTGATCGGTGCGGTCGGCCTGCTGCTCGTCACGCCGGTCGCATTCGCCTCGACCACATGGAGCTCACCGGTCAGCGGAATCTTCCCCGCGGCCGGCAAGAGCCAGCAACCGGGACCGCCCGGCCTCGGTGGCCGCACGAGGTCCGGCGCCGCGGGCGGCCCCTTCGGCCAGCGCGCGCCGGCCGGGCTCGAGCGATTCCTGCGGACCCACCCCTCGGGCAGCCGCTTCCAGCTGCTCACGCAGAGCTCGATGAGCGCGAGCTCGCTCATCCTCGACGGGTTCAAGGTCGGTTCGATGGGTGGGTTCAACGGGGATGATCCGGCGCTCAGCGCGAAGGGGCTCGCCAGGCTGGTGGCACGCGGCGAAGCCCGCTACGTGGAGGTCGGCGGCGCGTTCCCGGGCCGCCGAGCCAACTCCGCGACCGCGGCGGTGCAGCGTTACTGCACGAGGGTCCCAAGCGCCGACTGGCAGAGCAGCAGGAGCGGCCCTGGCGGCTTCAGCCCGTTCGGCCAAAGCACCTTGTACGACTGCGCCGGCCACGCCGCGCAGCTCGCGGCCTAGTCCGACCGCGGCAGCTGGACCGTGAAGCGGCCCCCGGGAGCCGCCTCGGCCATCACCTCGCCGCCCACCTGGCGGGCGAGGCGGCGGGCCAGGGCGAGGCCCAATCCGGCTCCCGGGGAGCCGTCGCCCGCGGCTTGCCCGCGCTCCCCGGGCTGGAAGATCCTCCGGATCTCGTCCGGCGTGACGCCCGGGCCGTCATCCACCACATGGATCACGGCGTGGCGGCCGTCCTCCTCCACGTCGACCCTCACCGCGCCGGACGCGTAGCGGCAGCCGTTCTCGATCAGCGGGAAGAGGATCCGCTCGACCACGTCCTCGTCGGCGGCCACCTTGATCGGATCATCCGAGCCGTTCACGGTGAGCGTGACGCCCCGCTGCGCCGACAGCTCCCTACACGTGTCGGCGGCCACGGCTGCCGCCCGGACGGCATCGCAGGTCCGGTGCCCGCCCTCGGCCTCGGCTCGCGCAGCGACGAGGAGCGTGTCCACCACCGCGGACATTCGCTCGGCGCTGCTCAACACGGTCGCGAGCGCGTCGCGGTAGGCGGCCGGGGTGCGCCTTCGACGGAGCGCGATCTCCGCCTCCGCGCGGATCTTGGCGAGCGGCGTGCGCAGCTCGTGCGATATCTCCGCGGAGAACCGCTGCTCGTGGCGCATCGCCGCGGACTGGCGTTCGAGCAGGCCGTCGAGGGTGGCCGCGAGCTGGGTGAGCTCGTCGCGCGGGTCACCGAGGGAGAAACGCCGGTCCAGGTCCGCCTCGCTCCACTTCGCGGCCTGCGCGGTCATGTGGCTGACGGGGCGCAGCGCGCGCGCCACGGCCCAGCGGGCCATGAACAGCACGACGGCCAGCACGCCGGCGCACAGGATCAGCGACGCGATCAGCGCGGTGCGGCGGGTCTGCTCGTAGGGCTCCATGGAGATGGCGGCGACGACGGTGCCGAGCCGGGCGCCGCGCAGCTCCACGGGAACCGCCAGCAGCCGCATGTCGGGAGCGGTCAGCTCGACCCTCCTGCTCGCGCCGCCGACCAGGCGTACCACCGCACGCTGCACGGCCGCGGGCGAGCGAGCGGGGCCCTCCACCTGCGATCGGCCCGCAAACACCCACAGTCGCGTCTCGAGCGCTGCGTCCTCGGGCCTCTCGCGGACGTGCAGCTTCCCATCGACGATCGTCAGCGCCGCGAGCTCGTCCGTGGCGCGCGAGCGGAGCACGCTGTTGGCGTCCGCGGACAGGCGGTTGTCGAGGACCACGTTGAAGATGGCGGCCATCGCCGCGAGCGCGAGCGCCACCACCAGCACGACCGCGAGGGACAGCCGGCCCCTCAGGCCACCTAATCCGATTCTGGCCACCTCAATGAGTATCCGACACGTTGGATCGTTGCGATACGGGGTGAGTCCGGGATGTACCGCAACTTGCGTCGCAGGCGGGCGAGGTAGACGTCGAGCGTGTTGTCGTGCACGATCGCGCCCGCCGGCCAGGCGGCCTCGACGAGCTCCCTGCGCCGCAGCACCTCGTCCGGCCGGCCGGCCAGCGCGGCGAGCAGGCGGAACTCGGTCGGGGTGAGGGCCTCAGTGACGCCGCCGCAGTGGATCGCGTGGGTCGTCGGGTCGAGCCGGAACCCGCCAAGCTCGATGGCGGTGTCGGTCCCGCCGCGCCGCACCAGCGCCCGCAACCGGGCGATCAGCTCCTCCACCGCGAACGGCTTCGTGAGGTAGTCGTCGCCACCAGCCCCGAAGCCCGCGAGCCGGTCGGTGAGCGCGTCGCGGGCGGTGAGGAAGAGGACGGGCGCGGCGATGCCCCGCGCGCGAAGCGCCTGGCACACGTCGCGGCCGTCGGCGTCGGGCAGCCCGATGTCGATGATCAGCGCGTCCGGCGGCTGCGACGCGACCCGGTCGAGCGCGTCCGCGCCGGTCGTCGCGAGCGCGGGCGCGAACCCCTCCTCCTTCAGCCCGCGCTCGAGGAGACCGCCGAGCTCGACGTCGTCTTCGAGGATCAGGACCCGCGGTTCTGTCAAACGCTCCTCACTGCTCTCGCAGAATCGAGCCCAGCGGCAGGTGCCGCACGGCCCGGGAAGCGGCGAGCAGCGCGAGCCCGGCTCCTACGACCGCGCCCGCGGTCAACTCACCCAGGAACCTCCAAGGTACCGCGAGCGCATCGGGTGGTGGGTCGAATACGTGCTGAAGCATCGCTACGAGCATCTCCGCGAGCACGAAGCCGAGGACCGCCGCGAGCACCAGACCTGCGAGCAGGACCAGGACGGCCTCGCTCCGGAGGAAGGAGCGGATGGTGCGGATCGAGGCGCCCACCGCGGCCATCGTGGCGAGCTCGTGGCGGCGCTCGGATAGCGCCACGCTCACGAACAGCCACATCGCACCGGCGGCCAGCGCTATGGCGAAGGCCTCCTCGATCTTGCTGATCCCGGTGAGGTCGACGGTCGTGATCGAGCTGACGGTCTGGGTCACCTGGTCCCTGATGTTCTTCACGATCGTCCCGTCCTGGCGGGTGGCCGCCGCGACGCGCTGTGCCACCGCGGTCGGGTCGCCGCTCGACCTGGCGAAGACGACGTTGGGGCCGCCCGTGTGGTCGGCCGCCTGGAGGTAGCCGAGGTTGGCGACCATGAACGAGTCGCGCGGCGCCGACGGGAACTCCTGCACGATCCCGGCCACGTGGAACGGGACCACATGGAACTTGCCCGTCCGGTGGTCGAGCACGCGCAGCTTGAGCAGGTCGCCGGTCCGCAGCGAGTAGTCGCTGATCGTCTCCTTGCTCACCAGGATCCCGTCCGGGTGGGCGCGCAGCCGCTGCACGTTCGACCGCGCCGTGCCGCCCAGGAAGTAGGAGTCGCGGAGGGTGGTGGCCTTGCCGATCGTGCCCGGGTCGACCCCGAACGTGTCCTGCAGGTCCGGCCCGACGTACGCGTACGAGTGGTCCACCGGGGTGGTGGCGGAGACGCCGTTCACGCGGGCCACCTTGTGCGGGAGGTCGCGGGAGGTCGCCAGTCCGGGCGGCGCCTGCACCACCACGTCGGCCCCCAGCGTGAGGTTCGCGTCCACCTTCGACTGCTTGTCGTAGGTGGCCGAGAAGAGGCCCAGGTTCACCCCGAACGCCAGCAGCAGCCCGACCAGCAGGAGGCCGCGGTTGATCGCAGGTCCCCGCCGGCTGGCGCTGGCGAGCAGGAAGCCCCGTCCGGAATCGGCGCGGCCACCCGGCACCGCACGCCCCGCCGCCCACACGAACAGCCGCCCGCGCAACCGCACGAGCAGGAGCGTGGCCCCGATCCACAAGAGCGCCGGCGCGAAGAACATGTAGACCGAAAGCGAGAGCGTGGGGTTCGAGTCGGGGTTGACCACTGCAGAGAAGCCGGTGCGGGCGGTGAGCCAGTAGATGAGTCCGCTGACCGCGAGGCACGCCACGTCCACGTAGAGCCGCTGCCACAGCGGGCGCCGCGGGCGCTCGGTTCCCCGGCGCCCCTCGGCCACGGTCGCGCGGAGGGCAGACCCGCTGGCGCCCAGCCTTGCGGCCGCGGCGCCGCCGGCCGCCACGACCATGCACACCACCGCAGTGATGATCGCGCGCGCAGGGGTGAGCCCGAGGTCGCCGGAGATCAGGGCCCGCGCGGCGACGATGGCCAGCCCGGTGCCCAGGGCGCCCGCCACTACGCCCAGCACGGCGCTCTCCGAAACGGCGAGCAGGACCAGATGGCGGCGGCTTGCCCCCCGCGCGCGAAGGAGCGCCAGGTCGTGCCGGTCGCGTCCCGCGCTGCCCAGCGCGGCCAGGTACGCGAGCCCGAGCGCCACGATTGCACCCGGCACCGCGAGCATGATGTAGAGCGTGTCGGCGTAGAGGGCGTCGCCGCTCGCGGTGTTGAGGCTGTCCGACAGGTTGTCCACGAACTGGACCTGGCCGGGCAGCGAGCGCTCCACCCTGTTCTTGAGCCGCGTGGCCTGCGTGAGGGCGTGGCTCGGCGTACCCCGAAGCGCGTGCGGGGCGATCTGCGCCTGGACCTGCCACTGCACGCCGCTCTGCGCACCAGGGACCGCCGCCGAGCCAGCGCTGCCCGCGGGGATCGCCGGAAGGTCGTGCGAGAAGCTCTTCGCGAACGTCGCGACGGGCATGACCGCGATGTCCGACGGGGGCTGCGCCGGTGCCGGGCCGAGGAGGGGGTTGAGCGGCTGGAACAGGACGTCCGGCGCGGTGACCAGCGAGACGCCGCTAACCGTCAGCTTCCGCGCGGGCGCCCCCTTGCGCGCGGTGATCGCAACCGTGTCGCCGATCCGCGCCTGGAGCGTGGCCGCGAGCTGCTGGTCGAGCACCACCGAGCCCTCCTTCAGGCCGCCCTGGAGGAAGCGGAAGCTGCCGATGTGGTGTGCGTAATCCGGCGGCACCGCGAGGATCGAGCCGTTCGCCGAGTTGGACTGCCCGGCCGGGCCGGAGTGCGAGATCCCCGCGAACGGGGCCGTGGCGGCGGGCGCCGCGTAGGCCACGCCCGGCTGCCGTGCCACGCCGCCCGCGACCGCGCCCGCCTTGGCGTACGAGCCGACCGGCCCCTGCCAGTCGAGCGGCACGCTCCGCACCGCGCTCGTGGTCATCGTCCGGAGCGAGTGCGCGACGAACACGGACATCGCGCCGATCAGCGCGACGGCCACCGAGAGCACGAGAACGCGCGTGGAGGTCTTCGCGGCCTGGCGCCGGAGCCCCGTCAGGACGAAGCGCGCGGCGGCCTTCACGCGGTTACGGCCTCCGCGGCCAGGACGTGTCCGTCCTCGAGCTCGACGATGCGGTCGTAGCGCCGCGCCACGCCGATGTCGTGCGTCGCGGTGACCAGCGTGAACCCGAGCTCCTCACGCAGGGCATCGATCAGGTCCAGCACGCGGGTGCCGGTGTCGGAGTCGAGCTGGCCGGTGGGCTCGTCGCAGAGGAGGAGCTCCGGCGTCTGTCCCAGGGCGCGCGCGATCGCCACGCGCTGGGCCTCGCCGCCGGAGAGCTCCCCGGGAAGGGCGTCCAGCTTCGCCGCGAGCCCGACCATGCCGAGGAGCTCGTCGGGGGAGTGCGCGCGGTGGCCGTTGGTGCCCGACGCCCAGCGCGCAAAGGCCACGTTCTCGTAGGCCGTGAGTGTCGGCAGCAGCTTGCTGCCCTGGAAGACGTACGCGACGCGCTGGGTCCGGTGACCGAGCTCGGCCACAGTCTGTATCGGGAGCAGCGGCTCGCCCCGCCAGAGCGCGCGGCCGCGCGTGGGCGGGACCAGGCCGCCCAGCACGTGCAGGAGCGTCGTTTTGCCGGAGCCGGACGGGCCCCAGAGCGCGACCGACTCGCCGGCGTCGAGCGCGAAGTCGACGCCGTCGAGGGCGCGGACCTCCGTACCCGCCGTCGCGTGCGCCACCACCACTGCGTCGAGCTCCAGCAGGCGCTCGCTCACGCCAATCTCCTCCCGTCGCGCATCTCGACGACACGGTCCGCGGCGTCGGCCACCACGTTCGAGTGGGTGACCACGAGCACCGTCGCGCCGTGCTCCGACCGCAGGCGCTCCAGCGCCTCGAGCACCGACTGCTCGTTCCCGGCGTCGAGCTCGCCGGTCGGCTCGTCGGCCAAGAGCAGCTTCGCCTCCCGCGCCGCGGCGGCCGCGATCGCCACGCGCTGCTGCTCGCCACCGGACAGCGCCGCCGGCCGGTTGTCGGCGCGCTTCGCCAGCCCGAACGAGGCCAGCGCGGACTGCGCGCGGCCGCGGATCTCCTCCGCCCCCGCCAGCCGCAGCCCGAGCTCCACGTTCTCGCGCGCCGACAGGACGGGCCACAGGTTGTCGCTCTGGAACACCACCGCCAGGTCGCGCGCGCGGTACTCGGCCAGCTCGTCCTCGTCGAGCCGGGCGAGCGACGCGCCGTGCGACCGGACCTCGCCCGCCGACGGCTGGTCGAGCGCCGCGGCGAGCGAGAGGAGCGTGCTCTTCCCGCACCCGGACGGACCGAGGATCGCCACGAGCTCGCCGACGTTGACCTTGAAGCTCACCCCGCGCAGGGCGACCGTCTCCACGGGCCCCGAGTGGAAGATCTTGAAGACGTCGTGAAACTCGAGGGCGGGCCATTCGATCCGCCGAGCCTCCGGCGCCTGCTCGGGCTCGCGGTAGAGGCTCCTCATTGCCACTTGAAGCTCCTGGAGATCATCCGGTAGGCATCCACGTTGTCCACGCCGGCCGCCGTCCCGAGGTCGACGAGCGCGACGCGCCCCGCCTTGTAGTACGCATAGCGATCGACAACCAGCCGCACCCGCTTGCCGGTCACCGGGTTCGGCTTGCTCTCACTGGAGTAGGTCGCCTTGACCACTTGTTCGCCCCCGATGGTCAGCGTCTGAGCGGAGCTGACCTTCACCGACGGGGTCGAGGCCTTCAGCTTCGCCACCCCCGCCTCCACGCTCGAAACGGTCGGCTTCGACCCGCGCTGCACGGCGATGTAGATCACGTTGTTCTTGTCCTGGAACGTGACCTTGTCGCCCGAGCCCGTCTTCGCCCAGCCCTCGGGATATACGATCGAGTAACCGCTCGAGGGGTTGCGGAACGTCAGGAACACCTGGTTGTCGGGGATGTCGCCTGTGGCGGCGGCCTGCGCCTCGGCAGCCGGGGAATTCGCGCCACCCGCGCCACCCGATGCGGACGAGCTGGACTTCTTGGAGGAACCGCACCCACCAACCACCAGCGCCATCAGAAGGAGGGCAAGCCACACGTGAGCGCCCCTACCGCAGTGCATGGAGCGAGGATTCCCGCAAAGGCCTTAAACGTTCCTGAATGCCTGGCGCCGTTCACGCGCAGTTAATGAAGGGCTGCACGAAATGCACGTCATGAGCGGTCCAACCGCGGGACTTGTGCTGTTCGTTGCATGTTCGGCGGCAGCGTCCGGGTGCGGCGGAGGGACGCAGAGCTCGACCTCGGCGGGCGACCGCCGGGCCCACGAGCTGCGCAGGCGCGCCGCGGTGCCGGCGCGGCCGGGGCCGTTGCGAGCCCGCGTCCAAACGGTCCTGAGCTCCCCCGTCCAGCTCCCGGCCGCGGCGATCCTGCCCGGCGGGCGGCTCCTGGCGATGGGCGGGCTCGACTCGACGGACGTCTCCGCGTCCTCGATCGTGGAGGTTGTGGGCTCCCAGGAGCGCACGATCGGCCAGCTCCCGCAGCCGATCCACGACGCCGCAGCCGTCACGCTGGGCCGCCGTGCGTACGTGTTCGGCGGCGGGACGGGCGAGAGCGGAAGCGATTCGATAACGGCCGTCGACTCCGCGGGCGGCGCCACCCCCGCGGGCCTCCTTCCCGTGCCGGCGTCCGACGTGGGCGCGGCGGTGATCGGCCGCACCGCGTACGTGGTCGGTGGATACACCGGCAGCGCGCCGCTTCGCACCATCGTGGCCTTCCGCCCGGGCGGCGGCGCGCGCGTGGTCGGCCGGCTGCCGGTGGCGCTCCGCTACGCGGCGGTCGCAGCGGTGAACGGCCGCCTCCTCATCGCCGGCGGCACGTCGGGCGTCACCGCACAGCGCGCCGTGTACTCGTTCGACCCGACGGCCGGGACCGTGACCCACATCGGCGACCTGCCCCGCGCCCTTACCCACGCCGCCGGCGCCTCGCTGAACGGGAGCTTCTACGTGATCGGCGGGCGGAGCGACAGCGACACCGGACAGAGCAGCTTCATCCGCGCGGTGGACCCGCGGACGGGGCGCGTCTACAGCGCCGGTCGCCTGCCGGGGCCGCTCAGCGACGCGGCCGCGGTGGACGACGGATTCCGGATCTACGTGGTGGGCGGCCGCGACACCAGCGGGGTGCGCGGCGAGGTCCTCGTCCTGGAGCCGGCAGGGTGATCCCGCGCGCGGTCATCGGCCTGGTGGCGGCGGCGGGCCTGGCCCTCGCCTCGTCCGGGTGCGGCCTGTCGGCCGACAGCCCCGCCCAGCGGCCGCAGCCGCCGCGCCTGCGGCCGATCTCGGAGCTTCAGGACGACGCGTCGCACCTGCCCTGGCTCAAGCGGAAGCTCGCGCACCCGCTCAAGCGCGGCGTGATGCCGAAGCTCCTGAACAAGCACGACGTGTACGCCGCCGACCAGCCGAACCGGCTCTCGCCCACCGTCCGTGACGACCCCGAGCGGATCTACGTGCCGAACTCGCAGAGCAACACGGTCGACGTGATCAACCCGCACACGTACAAGGTCGTCGACCACTTCCGAACGGGTGCGAACCCTCAGCACGTGACGCCCTCGTGGGACCTCCGCACCCTCTGGGTGGACAACAACGCGGGCAACAGCCTCACCCCGATCGACCCTCGGACCGGCCGGCGCGGAAAGCCCGTGCGCGTAGCCGACCCGTACAACATGTACTTCACGCCCAACGGGCTGTACGCGATCGTCGTGGCGGAGGCGCTGCAGCGGCTCGACTTCCGCGACGCGATCACGATGCGCATGCATCACGCGCTGCACGTGCCCTGTCCGGGCGTCGACCACATGGACTACACGGCCAACGGGCGCTTCGCGCTGGCCTCGTGCGAGTTCGCCGGGAAGATGATCGTGATCGACGTGAAGCGCGAGCGCGTGGTGCGCTCGGTCTGGCTCGGCCTCGGGGCGATGCCGCAGGACGTGAAGCTGTCTCCGGACGGGCGGGTGTTCTACGTCGCCGACCAGGCGGCGAACGGGGTGTGGATCATCGACGCGAAGAAGTTCCGCAAGCGCGGGCTCGTCCACACCGGATTCGGAGCGCACGGCCTGTACGCGAGCCGCGACTCGCGCCTGCTCTACGTCTCCAACCGGCGCGAGGGCACGATCTCGCTGATCTCGTTCAAGACCCGCAGGCAGGTCCGCAAGTGGCAGCTGCCCGGTGGCGGCAGCCCCGACATGGGCGGGGTGTCGAGCGACGGCAAGGTACTGTGGCTGGCCGGGCGCTACGACGCAGTCGTGTACGCGATCAACACGAAGACCGGACGGCTGATCAAGCGGATCAGGGTCGGACGCGGTCCGCACGGCCTCGCGGTCTTCCCGCAGCCGGGCAGGTACTCGCTGGGGCACAACGGCGTGTTCCGCTAGGGGCGGCTCCGATGCGTGCCGCGGACAGGCGGACGATCGTCCTCCTGGCCGCCGTGACGGCCTTCGCGGCGGCGCTTCGGTTGGTCGCGATCGACGCGAAGGGGTTCTGGGGCGATGAGATCAGCACCGTGTTCCTCCTTCACCGCCCGTATGGCGACATGCTCGATCACGTTGCCCGTCTCGAGTCGACCCCACCGCTGTACTACTCGCTCGCGTGGTTGTGGGCGAAGCTGTTCGGGACAACGGAGGCCGGTCTGCGGTCGCTGTCGGCGCTCGTCGGCGCCGGGACTGTCCCGCTCGCCTACGGTGCTGCGCAGGAGCTGGTGTCGCGGCGCGGTGCCCTCTACGCGGCGACCCTCGCCGCTGCCAGCCCCGTCCTTGTCTGGTACTCGGACGAAGCCCGCGCGTACATGCTTCTGGTGTTCCTTGGCGCGGGTGCGCTGTGGTGTTTCGCCCGCACGCTCAAGAGCTCGAGCCGGCTGGCGCTCGCACTCTGGGCAGCCACGTCCAGCCTGGCAGTACTGACGCACTACTTCGCTGTCTTCCTCGCCATACCGGAGGCGACCGTGCTCCTCCGGCGCTGTGCGGTGCGTCGCGAGGCGATCGCCGCGGTCGCGACGGTTGGGGCTGCGTGCGCCGCGATCTTCCCCCTGGCGCTGCGTCAGGCCTCATACGGCCACGCGGCGTGGATTGCGCACAGCTCGCTGATCGGGCGACTGGCCTCGCTGCCGGGGGATCTGGTCACGGGTTTCGACGCCGGGCCGCCGCTGCCGGTGGGACTAGCCGCGATAACCGCGATAGCGGTGGCCGGCACCCTGGCCGTCCGGCGCGCTGTTGGCGCCGACCGATCCGGCGCTGCGGTCGCTGGCCGCCTGGTGGCCGGGGCGGTCGCTTTGCCCGTCGCACTGGCCCTCGTGGGCGTCGACTACATCTCCGCTCGGAACTCGCTCGCGGTGACGGTCCCTCTGCTCATCGCCGTCGGCGCGGGGTACGCGGCCGGCTCGCGCACGGGACGCATCGCGATGGCCGGGGTCGTGGCGCTGTCGATCGGCATCGTGATCGCCGGAGCCGGGCAGCCCAAGTTTCATAGTGAGGACTGGCGCTCAGCCGCGGAGGACCTTGGTCGCTCTTCGCACCGGCGCGCGGTTGTGGCGACCCCGGGACAGGCCGGTCGTAAGCCGCTCGAGTACTACCTCGGCGCGGCGCGGCTCGGCTGGACGCGTAGCGTGCGGGTGGTCGAGGTAGACATCGTCGTCATGCCGCCGCAGGGCGAATCGCGCGTCGCCCGAAGGGAGCTCATTCGCCTCCTGCGCCTGCGGCTACCGGGCTTCAGGCGGGCCCGCACGCACCTCGAGCGGAACTTCGCTGTGCTCGCCTACAGCGCCCCCCGCCCCGAACCGGTGTCCCAGGCGATGCTGGACGAGAGGGTTCGCCGGGGCGCGGCGACGGTGGTTGTCGGGCCGCGGCGCGCCGCAAGCACGGATGTCGTCCACGCCGGTGCGTAGGAGCTCTCGGCACATCCAGACGGCGAGGGCGACGGTGAAGGCCTGGCGCAACCCGTAGGCCGCCCACTGGACCTCGACCGGCACGCCGGCCGGCGCGAAGGGCCCAAACCCGGGGTAGAGCGGTCCGAAGGTCGTCGTGAATACGAGGATGTCCACGAGAGCGAACCCGAGCGCGAGCCGCCACGGCGCCCCGGCCACCGCGAGCGCGGCGAAGATCCATAGCGCGAACTGCGGGCTGTAGACCTTGGCGACTCCGAAGACCCACAACAGGGACGCGGCGGACGCCGGCAGTAGCGACCCGCCGTGTCGATTACGCGTCCGCACCCCCACCACCAGGATCGCCACTAGCCCGGCCAGAAGCAGCGGCGCGGTGACGAGGTTGGAGTGGTCGTCTACCAGCGGCTTCCAGATCGTCGCCCGTGGCGGGCGCGACTCACTGAAGGTGAAGAAGTAGAGCCACGACGATCTGATCCCGTTCGGCGCGCCGGGGTCGATCGCCACCGGCAGGTTCACGGCCGCCGTGACCGCCATGAACGCGAGTGAGAGCCTCAGCGCGTCGCGCCAGCGGCGGTCTGCGGCGCGCAGCACGAGGACCACTGGAAGGACGACAAGCGGGAACAGCTTGGCCGCCGTCGCCAGCGCGAGGACGGCGCCGGCGACCACGTCGCGCTCGCGATGAAAGAGCCACAGCGCGCACAGCAACAGGAACACGCCGGCCAGGTCCCAGTTGAGGACCCCGTAGAAGGCGAGTGCCGGTGCGGCGGCGAAACTCCAGGGGTTGGCGCCTTCGATCCGGCCGAGGAGCCACACCGACGCGACGCCGAATGCAAGAAGCAGACCCGCAGATAGGAGGAAGTAGGCGACGACTCCGCTGTGCAGGGCACTGGCGAGCCACACGAACGCGCCCGTCAGCGCCGGGTACTCGAACCGGTAGTCGAAGTACGGAGCCGGGTGCGACCACAGTCGATCGCGGAAGTACAGGTGGGCGATGTCGGAGTAGCCGCCGACCCGCGCCATCTCGTGGAGATTGAACGGATGGGCGAGCGGCGGACCGTGGTAGCCGGTGACCGCGCGAAGGCGCAGCACCACACCCAGGCCGATCAGACCGGCCGCTGCGGGGATGGTCGACCTCGCCCTCAATGCGGCGATGATCTACCCAGCTCGCGCATCTGGAGTCGGAACTAACTGACCGGACGGTCAGTTAGGATCGGTGGCTCGGCGCTCGAGGGAGGAGGAGTCGATGCGAAGCAGAGAGATGGTCGGCCTGGGGCAACTGGCTGGAGACGTGCTCGGGAGGTCGGGGTCGACTGTCGGCGAGGTGCACCGCGCGGTCTCCGGTCGGGTGTTCGGCGCGCTCGGGCTGCTGGGACAGCCCGTGCGGCTGATGCACGACGGGATCGCGACGCTTGCGTACGGAGGGGTGCGGGGCGCGATGCGGCTCGTCCCGCGCGCGGCGGTAGCGCCCGTCGCCCGGGCGCTGCCGGCCACCGGGCGGGCGATGGCGGACTCCCCCGCCGGCAGCCTCGCCCTCGGCGCGCTCAACGGAATGCTTGGCGACAAGCTGCTCGCTTCGCATCCGGAGCTCGCCCTCGAGCTCACCGTGCGGCGGAACGGGCGCGCCGTGGAGACCGATTCGCAGGGACTCCGGCGGGCGTTCCCGGACGCCGGCCCGCGGCTCGCGGTCTTCCTCCACGGGCTGTGCGAGACCGAGGGCGCCTGGCGCATGGGGTCGACGCCGCCGTTCGGATCGCGGCTGCGGGACGAGCTCGGCTACACGCCGCTGTACGTCCGCTACAACACCGGCCTCCACGTGTCCGACAACGGCCGGCGGCTGTCCGAGGTGCTCGAGGCAGTCGTGAACGCGTGGCCGGTCGACGTCGCCGAGATCGTCCTGGTCGGGCACTCGATGGGTGGGCTCGTGGCGCGGAGTGCGTGCCACTACGGCGAATGCTCAGGCGCGAACTGGATCGGACCGGTGCGGCACGTCTTCTGCCTAGGCACACCGCACCTGGGGGCACCGCTCGAGAAGGCCGCGAACGCGGCGGGCTGGGCGCTCACCCGCCTCCCGGAGACCCGGCCGTTCGGCGCCATCGTGAACGCGCGCAGCGCGGGCATCAAGGACCTGCGCTTCGGCTCCTGCGTCGAGGAGGACTGGTGCGACTGCGACCCGGACGAGTTCATGCGCGACCGCTGCAGCGAGGTGCCGTTCATGCCTACCGCGACCTACTACTTCATAGGCGCCACGATCTCGCACCGTTCCGACGATCCGCTGGGCGTGGTCGTGGGGGACCTGCTGGTCACGTTCCCGAGCGCCTCCGGCAATGGTCGGCGACGGCATATCCCGTTCGAGCTGGACAACGGCCGCCACGTGGGCGGCCTAACCCACTTCGGGCTGCTCACGCACCCCTCGGTCTACGAGCAGATCCGTGCCTGGCTCGCGCGGCCGGCCCGCGCCGAGCTGCCCGCCGCCTGAGCGCGCCGGACACCGGCGGCATACTGGCGACCCGGATGGTCGCCGAGCGCCTCACCGCGCAGCTGCTCGCCGGGCCACCCGCGCGCGATCCCGTGGCCGTTGCCGAGCGGCTGCTGGCCATCCAGGGTCAGGACCCGCGCGGCGCGCGCCTCGCGATCCGGGCGCGGACGGCCGGGCTCACCGTGGCCGACGTGGATCGCGCGCTAACCGAGGATCGCTCGCTCGTGATCACCTGGCTGAACCGCGGGACGCTCCACCTGACGCGCAGCGAGGACTACCCGTGGCTCCATGCGCTCACCGCACCGCCGCTGTTCACCACCAGCGCGCGGCGCCTCGGGCAGGAGGGCGTGGGCCCCGACGCCGCCGAGCGGGGCGTCGCGGTGATCGAGCGCTCGCTGGCCGAGGAAGGCCCGCGCACGCGCGCGCAGCTCAGGGAGCTGATCGACGCCGCGGGCGTGCGCACCGAGGGCCAGGCGCTTGTGCACCTCCTCATGCTCGCTTCGCTTCGCGGCCTCGTCGTCCGGGGACCGATGTTGGGGCGCGACCACGCTTATGTCCTCGTCAGGGACTGGCTCGGGGAGCCGGCACCGGTCGACCGCGACGCCGCGCTTGCCGAGCTGGCGCGCCGCTACCTCGCCGGGCACGGCCCGGCGGACGAACGCGACCTGGCGAGGTGGGCGGGGCTTCCGCTCCGCGACGTACGCGCCGGACTCCGGGCTATCGGATCGGAGCTCCACGAGCGCGACGACGGGTTGGTGGACCTCGCTCGGCGCCCGCCTGCGGCGGAACTGCCGCCGCCGCGGTTGCTCGGCTCGTACGACCCGCTGCTGCTCGGCTGGCGATCGCGAGCGCCAATCCTGCGGGAGGACGAGCGGCTGGTGACCGTCAACGGCCTGTTCCGGCCGTTCGCGCTCGCCGGCGGCCGCGCCGCGGCAGTGTGGCGGATCGTGGACGGGAAGGTGGTTGTGGAGCCGTTCGGCCGCCTGTCCCGGACCACGGCCGCGGCACTCGAGCGTGACGCGGAGGACGTCGTGCGCTACCTGGCGCTCGCGTGATTGCGTCACCATGTCGCGGCGTGCGACAGCGGGGGGATCGATGAGAAAGGACGTCATCGGAACGGCGGTCCTCGGGCTCGGCCTCTACGAGGTCGCCATCGCGCTGTTCATCGCGATCGCCCCGCACGCGTTCTTCGACTCGCTGGGCCCCTACGGCCACTTCAACCGCCACTACCTCCACGACGTGGCCGCGTTCGAGGGCGCGCTCGGCGTCGGTCTCCTGCTCGCGGTTCGCCGGCCGACGTGGAGGGCGCCGTTCCTCGTCCTCGCCGCGCTGCACTTCGCCTTCCACGCGATCAGCCACGGCGTGGACGTCACTCGGGCCGATCCGAAGTGGGTGGGGCCGGTGGAGTTCGCCGGGCTCCTGGGCGGTGCGGCGCTGCTATCGCTGCTGGCGCGGCGCGCGCTGGCGGAGTCGGGCGATCGGCGCGATCGCGGGTCGGCGTGACCGGCATCGACCAGTGGTGGGACGCCGGCGAGCGAGTGGAGCTTCCGATCGGCGGCGCGGATCGGCGCATCTTCGTGCGGCGCATGGGAGCGGGCCCGGCGATGACCCTGCTGCACGGGTTCCCTAGCTCGTCCCACGATTGGGCCAAGGTGGCGCCCGCCCTGGCCGAGCGCCACTCGCTCGTGATGCCGGACTTCCTCGGCTTCGGCGCCTCGGACAAGCCCCCGGACCACGAGTACTCGATCCACGAGCAGGCCGACCTCGTGGAGGCGCTCTGGGCGCGCGAGGGGACAGCCTCGACCGTGCTGGTGGCGCACGACTACGGCGTATCAGTCGCCCAGGAGCTGCTGGCTCGCCGGGCGGAGGGCGCCCTCCGCGTTGACCTGTCCTCCGTGCACCTGCTGAACGGCGGCCTCTATCCCGACCTCCACCGACCCGAGCCCGCCCAGATGGCGCTGCTCGACCCCGAGCAGGGGCCGAAGCTGAGCGCGCAGATGAACGAGGAGCTCATCACCATGGCGCTGCGCCCAACCTTCGCCGAGGGCTTCGACCACCGCGCGGACAGCGTGGCGATCTGGCGCTCGCTCACGTACGGTGACGGCCCGCCGATCCTCCACCGCCTGATCCGCTACATCTCCGACCGGCAGGAGCACGCCGAGCGCTGGGTGGGCGCGCTCGAGAACAGCGACGTGCGGCGCGCGTTCGTGTGGGGCATGCTCGATCCCATCTCGGGCGCCCACATGGCGAAGCGGATCCGCGAGCGCCTGCCCGAGGCGCCGTTGCTAGCGCTCGACGACGTCGGACACTGGCCACCGCTCGAGGCGCCGGACCGGGTGGCCGCGGCGATCCTGGATCGCTAGCAGCGCTCGCGCTTCGGCTGGGGGCTGCCGCCGCCAGACGAGCCGCCCGATCCGAGCGTCGGGTCGCCCTTCCGGAGGTCGGCGGCCGGGACCCGATCGATGCGCCGGGTGAGGTCGGCAAGCCATGCGATCTGCCGCGCGGCAAGGCGGGCGTCGAGCTTGTCCAGGTCGCCGTTGGGCGACACCGTGACGAGGTACTCCGGGCCGGCGATCGCGCCGATCTGCGGCACTCCTGCCATCTGAAACGCCCCGCCGACGCCGAACTGCACCGGCGGACGCAGCAAGGCCGTCCGGCGCAGGTCGTGCGCGACGACGGTGTCCCGGGTGAGCTCGAACATCTTGCCCTGGGTCGTCCAGACGCCGAAGATCTCGGGCTGGCCGGTCGGGTGGTAGCCGCGGTCCGGCGAGTCGTTCCACTCGCTGCACCCCAGGTGCTCCACGGTGAGGGCGGCCGCCGCCCGCCTCACGAGGTCTGGATGCGCGTCGATCCACCCCTGGGCCTGCGGGAGGTCGGCCGCCATGTGGCCTGGCCACGCGGCGAAGACCAATGTCCGCCTCAGGCGCTTCGACCTCGGGAGCGAGCCGAAATGGCGGGCGAGCTGAACGAAGGCCACACCGCCGTTCTCCTCTGCGAATCCCTGGCCGTCGGTATGGGTGTCGAAGATGATCGTCTCCCTGCTCTTGCCCGGTAGCACCGCGGTCACGCTCGGCGTCGGCACCTTCCTTCGCTTCGCGGTGAGCGTCAGACGTGTGCGCGGCCGCGACATGGCCAGCTTGCGCAAGCGCGCCCCGG
>Ga0209577_10002733_pt1 | contig 16781 bp, 15 predicted proteins | sample GraSoiAngelo_109_FD_185874 | JGI IMG/M metagenome (GOLD analysis project Ga0209577, IMG submission 185874) | Grasslands soil microbial communities from the Angelo Coastal Reserve, California, USA - 14_0903_12_20cm (SPAdes) (version 2) | ecosystem: Environmental > Terrestrial > Soil > Grasslands...
TGCCCTGATCGAAAAAGACAAGGAGCTTGGTGGCACTTGCCTGAACGTGGGCTGCATCCCGAGCAAAGCGCTCCTGACTTCCAGCGACCATTATATGTTCGTCAAAAAGGAAGCCGCCAAACACGGTATCGTAATCGATGGCGCGCATGCCGATCTAGCGAAGATGCAGCAGCGCAAGGACAAGGTTGTAAAGACATTTAACAGCGGAGTGCGTTCGTTAATGAAGACGAACAAGGTCACTGTCTTCGAAGGTACCGGAACCATTACCGCCCCCGGAAAAGTTTCCCTAAAATCTTCCAAAGGCGAGACACAGGAGATCGAGACAAAGAATATTATCATCGCTACCGGCAGCGCGCCGCTGGAACTGCCATTCGCGAAATTTGACGGCAAAACAATCGTGAGCAGTACCGAAGCGCTTACCTTCAGCGAAGCTCCCAAGAAGCTCGTCGTAATCGGCGCGGGCGCGATAGGGTTGGAACTAGGCTCCGTTTGGAACCGGCTCGGTTCGGAAGTGACGATTTTGGAATTTCTCCCCCGGATCGCACTTGGCTTCGATCTGGAACTCTCGAACCTGCTTCAGCGTTTGCTCACAGCTCAAGGGATGACGTTTCACCTCGAGGCAAAAGTTAGCGCGGTCAAGGTTACCAATGGTGGCGCGACCGTGATTGCAACTAGAGACAAGGAAGAACTGAAATTCGAAGCCGATAAGGTGCTTGTCTCAGTCGGACGTCGCCCGTTCTCGGATGGCTTGGGCGCAGAAAAAGTCGGTGTGGAATGTGATCAAAAGAAGCGCATCAAAGTGGACGAGCATTTCCGCACGAATGTCGAAGGCATTTATGCCATCGGCGATGTCATCGCAGGGCCGATGCTGGCGCATAAGGCCGAAGACGAAGGGATCGCATGTGTGGAAATCATCGCAGGCAAGGCTGGGCATGTGAACTATGAGGCCATTGCGGGCATCATCTATACAAATCCCGAGCTGGCTGGCGTTGGTCTGACTGAAGACCAAGCGAAGGAGAAGGGGATCGATGTGCGCATCGGTAAATTTCCATTCCGAGCTAACAGCCGCGCCCTTTGCAGCGATGATGTGGAAGGAATGGTCAAGTTCGTCGCCGACGCAAAGACCGATCGCATTCTTGGCGGACACATTCTACATCATGCCGCTTCGGAATTGATCGCCGAAGCGGTTTCGGTGATTGAATTCGACGGCAGCTCCGAAGATATCGGTCGGACCTGTCATTCGCATCCCACGCTGAGCGAAGCCGTCAGGGAAGCCGCGTTAAACGTGGAGAAACGCGCGCTTCACATCATAAATCGATAGAAACGGACGAAACGGTAGGGCGCGATCGCCGAGCGCGCCCAGGGTATCCACAAAGCGAAAGCCTCCGCACGAAGTTCCGGTCATTCATTCATTGTCTTGAGGTTGCCGCCTCGCGTCTCCGAATTACAAGCAGCGTCACCAGCGCTGAAGCTGCACAAATTATCGCGCCGAACGCGAGCGCGAATGACGTGCCCACCCAATGCGCGACTGCTCCGGCTTCGAGGCTTCCTAGTGGAATCATGGCGCCGAAAACAAGCGACCACACACCCATGACGCGCCCGCGCATTTCGTCCGGCACGATCGTTTGGAGGACGGTGTTGGATGTGGAGAAAAACAGGAGCATTCCAAATCCGGCAATGAGAAGGACCACGAGTGCGACATAAAAGTTTCGGCTCAGTGAAAGGGCGAATAGCGCAGCCGAAAACAGCCAGATGCCACCGAGCGCGAGTCTTCTTGGCGTGAACAGATGCCCATAAGTTGCCACTACGAGGGCACCGATGAGAGCGCCTGTCCCACTCGCCGACATCAAAACGCCGTAACCGTTTGCACCCCGACCGAGTACATCGCGCGCGAAAGCCGGCATTAGCACACCGTATGACCAACCGAAGACACCCACCGCGAGGAAGAGCAGCAAGATCGTCCGCACTCGCTGATGTTTCAGTGAATATACGATGCCGTTCCAGGCGTGTTCACTGGCAGACACGACGTGTGCCGGCTGTTGAAAGGGCGCCAAGCGCATCATCAGCAGACTGGAGATTACCGCAACAAACGTGAGACCATTCAGGAAAAAACACATTGCGACGCCAACCCAACCGATTAGTAGACCGGCCACTGATGGACCGATGACACGGGCGCCATTCACGATCGAGCTGTTGAGGGAGATCGCGTTTAGCAAATCTTCGCGGCTTGTCATTTCGACTGTGAACGCCTGTCGCGCCGGCATGTCGAAGCCCATGGCAACGCCGTTCAACGCAGCGATAACGACAATGAATGACGGCGTGGCGAAACCGGCCCAAACACCGGCTGCAAGAAAGAACGCGCAAATCATTTGGGCCGTCTGAGTCGCGAGAAGGATCGAACGCTTCGGGTGACGATCGGCGAGGGAGCCGCCCCAAATCGAGGACAACATCATCGGACCGGATCCTATTGCCGCGACAACACCCAGAAGCAGCTTTGAATTCGTAATTTGATAGACAAACCAACTCATCGCGGTTTGTTGCATCCACGTGCCAACCAGCGAGACGAGCTGGCCCCAAAAAAAGAGCCGGTAATTGCGATGCCGCAGCGCGCGAAACGTATGTCGCCAGCTGATGCTACCAACGGGCACGCGACGCGGCTGCCCGCTGACGTCTTCTGGCACGCGAGCAGTTTCCGTGTTCGCCGTCGGCATCACTCATGATGCTGGCAAGATCAGCAATTGCAAAATCAAGCGTGGTTATGTTGTAGCGGCGTTCGCCGCGGCGAACGCCGAATCCAAGATACGTGCTCGCCGCGGCGAGCACCTCTACAACTGGCTGGATGTGCTAATTTCACGGCATGGAAAGCACCGCCGCTATTCTATTACGCAAACGAAAGTTCAGCGATACCAGCTTGATCGTTTCGTGGTGCACGGAGTCGTTCGGTTGCATTCAAACCATCGCAAAGGGCGCGCGCCGCCCTAAAAGTCCGTTTACGGGAAAGCTGGATTTGTTTTTTGAAGCTGAAATTTCCGTTGTGCGGAGCAGGAAGTCGGATCTGCATACGCTCACTGAGGTTATGCTAAAAAATCCGTTTGCTGGGATTCGCAGCAAGTATCTGCGTACGCAGAGCGCGGCGTATTTTGTGGAGCTAATTGAGATTTGCACGGAGCGAGATCATCGGGAGCCTGAATTGTTTGCGCTGTTGCATCGGGGTTTCGGTTATCTCGATGCAAACGATCCGACGCCCCGCGCGGTCTCGCATTTCGAGACAGAGCTCGCGCGGATTGCCGGCGTGCACGACGAGAGAAAATTGAAAGCCGACCCGGCATTTGCGCTTGGAAATTTATTCGGCCGACTGCCGCTTTCCCGTACGCCGCTGTTGAAAACGCTGGCGACGGAGACGAAAAGCCGGAACAGTTCCGAATGAATTTACAAGTGTTCTCTTGATGTCATTCTGAGCGAAGTGAAGAATCTCTGATTTTTCTCGAGCGATTTCCCAAGCGACAGACAGAGATGTTTCGCTTCGCTGAACATGACAACGTTATTATGAAACGGATTCTACCCAATCTTATCGCTGTAATTTTAGTCGCCAGCTTGGGTTCCGCCGCATTGGCGAACGAAACGTACAGGTTCGATCCGTCGGGCTCGACGATCGGTTTCAGCGTGCACCAATTCCTGGGCACCACTCACGGAAAATTCACGAAGTTCAATGGCAGGATCGACGTCAACCGCGAGCATGCGGAGAATTCCTCCGTTACGGCGCAGATCGACGTGCGCAGCATCGACACCCAGATCAAAAAGCGAGACGATCACCTGCGCAGCGCGGAATTTTTTAATGTAGAAAAATTCCCTCAGATGACATTCAAGAGCCGAAGCGTAAAACAGACCGGACCGCAAAGCGGCGACATTCTCGGCGACCTCACCATCCACGGCGTGACCAAGCCGATCACGCTTCATGTAAAATTACTTACGCCACCCAACGAAACGAACCGGACGCGCTGGACCGTGACGACCGAGCCAATCACCCGACGCGACTTCAATTTGATGTTTGCGCCGGCCGCCGAGAGCGTCTCGGGTATCAGCCAAACGGTTGCGATTAACATCGAGATCGAGGCGAAGCGCGCAGAGTGAACCTGCGCGACATCCAGCCGCGTTAACAACACTGTCATTCTGAGCGAAGCGAAGAATCTCTGATTAATTTCATCCCGTTTGTGGAGCAGAGAGTAAACAGAGATGTTTCGCTACGCTCAACATGACAGCTAGCCCAATGGAAATTGTCCCTCTTGGAGATTCCGCGTTGATCGTTCGCGTGCGCGATCGATTCGAGGATGCGCCTGAGGAAACGCTGGACACAGTCCTCCGCGCATTTCAACAGCTTCGAGGCGCAGACATCCCCGGAGTTATCGAGCTTGCACCGGCTTATACAAGCGTCGCGTTTTTTTTCGACCCAGTCGCTGTCGCCAAAGCTACTGAAACGCGGTACAAGATGTTCGAGTGGTTGGCGACGCGTATTCGTGGAGTTGTAGCCGCGGGTGCTGACCGTGGCAGGCATCGCAGCAGTGCATCGCCGGGTGTACGCTTGCTCGAAATTCCAGTCTGTTACGACCGAGAGTTCGCACTCGATATTGATGACGTTGCCCAACGCGCGAAGACGTCTCCGAGCGAAGTCGTCCGTCTTCACAGCGCGGCTGAGTATCGTGTCGCCTGCATAGGATTTGTTCCCGGATTTCCATTTCTGACTGGTCTTCCGAAGGAGCTGACTACTCCGCGCCGAGAAGTTCCGCGGAAAGAAATTTCGCCCGGTTCTGTCGGGATTGGTGGGGCTCAAACGGGAATTTATCCGCTGCGTTCGCCCGGCGGATGGAACCTTATCGGTCGCACACCATTGCGCTTGTTCGATTCTCAGAAAAATCCACCCGCACTTTTGCGGGCCGGCGAGCGTGTTCGTTTCCGCAAAATCTCGCGCGATGAATTTGAATCGTTGCGCAATGAAAAAAGTCATCCCGAGCGAAGCGAGGGACCGCGCAGACGGAGTAGCCGACACACAAGCGAATCAGCATGATCAATCAATTTGGTGTGAGATCCTTCACTTCGTTCAGGATGATAACGCGATGAGCGTGATTGTAACGCGAGCCGGTTTTCTTACCTCTGTGCAGGATCTCGGCCGCTCGGGTTTTCGCGAGTTTGGTGTTTCGTCAGGTGGCGGGCTGGATTCCTTCGGGTTGCGCGTGGCGAATCTACTGGTTGGCAATCATGAAGGCGCGGCTGGGCTCGAAATTACTTTAGGTGGTCTGCAATTGCGCTTCGAGGACGAACATGTCGTCGCATGGTGTGGTGGCGAATTCGATGTGTCCATCGGATCGACGCAATTGCCGTCCGGCCACGCAGGACATGTGCAAGCCGGAGAACGATTGAAATTCGGGCGGCCTCAAATTGGTTGTCGTGCCTGGTTGGCGGTCTCTGGTGGGATTGATGTGCCCGCTGTTCTGGGAAGTCGGTCCACAGATTTGCGCGCCCAGTTCGGCGGATTTGAAGGACGCACATTGCGTGATGGAGATGAACTTCCGTTGGGCATAAGCCCGGGGTCATTGCCCCTGGCTACAGGAATTTCCATGTGGACTGCGCCGCATGATTGGGTGAGTGCGGTAATGCCTAAACCGGTCTTGCGTTTCGTTCGCGGCGTCGATTGGAAACGCTTCAACGCTTCAACGCTTCGACGCCTAACGACTGAAGCATTCACTGTTTCACCAGATTCCGATCGCATGGGCGTGCGTCTTAAGGGTCCAGAACTGAAGCGAGCTGATGAGAGCGATCTAATCTCCGAAGCAGTAGCGCCGGGGACAATCCAGGTTCCGCCGAACGGAAAGCCGATTCTGCTTTTGGGAGATTGCCAAACCATCGGTGGTTATCCGAAAATAGTCCACGTGATCACTGTTGATCTCGGAATTGCAGCACAACTTCGTGCTGGTGATCGCGTCCGTTTTTCCGAAGTGGCGCTTATCGACGCGCACCGACTCTTGCTCAAACGCGAACGTGAATTCGAGCGTTTCCGCATTGGCCTCAGTCTCCAACGCACATGAAATTATCCGTCGATATTAACGCGGACCTCGGCGAAGGCTCAGGTCACGATGAGGAATTGTTCGAGCTCATCAGCTCGGCAAATATCGCGACCGGTTTTCACGCAGGCGATTCTGATTCGATGCACGCCGCAATTACGGCCGCGAAGAAGCACGGCGTCGCCGTCGGAGCGCATCCAAGTTTTTTCGATCGCGAGAATTTCGGACGTAAAGAATTGAAAATAAGTACTCTGGAAATATTCGACGCCGTCGCTTATCAGCTCGGCGTTTTTCAAGCGATTGCTTCCGCCGTGGGCGTGCAACCGAACCACGTCAAACCGCACGGTGCTCTTTATAACATGGCCGTGCGCGACCAGGAACTGGCCGATGCTATCGCGCGCGCCATCGAATCGGTCGATCCACAGTTCATTTTGTTTGCGCCGGACAAGAGCGAGTTGGCGCGCGCAGGCGAGGCGCATGGCTTGCAAATCGCACGCGAAATTTTCGCTGATCGTAATTACCTGAATGATGGATGGCTGGTTCCACGCACCCGACCGGATGCATTGCTTCGTGATCCAAATGAAGCCGCTCAGCGTGTCCTGCGGATGCTACGCGAAGGCAAAGTGCGCTCGGTAGAAGGCCGCGACGTCGATGTGCGCGGCGAAACAATTTGCGTTCACGGCGACACACCAGGCGCTGTTGAGTTCGCGCATGAATTGCGATCACAGCTTGAACACGAGGGTGTGAAAATCAGGGCGCCGCAAAGAGAATGACGAAATCCGAATGACGAATGACGAAGGAAATCCGAATGACGAAATCCGAAACGATTTCACGCACCTTCTGCAAGAGTTCGCGATTTATGCTTCGTCATTAATTCGTCATTCGTCATTCGTGCTTCGTCATTTATGAGAAGCAAGACTGCGGACCATCGGTCATCCTCCGGTCTTGTTCGCGCGCTCGGGCCGATCGACGCCACGATGATTGTGATGGGGTCGATGATCGGCTCGGGCATCTTTATCACATCGGCAGAATCGTCGCGGCTGAGCGGCGCGCCAGGCTGGTTACTGCTCGCGTGGGCGATTGCCGGCTTGCTAACGATTACTGGCGCGCTTTGTTGCTCAGAGCTCGCGACAATGATGCCCCGAGCCGGCGGCGTTTATGTTTTTTTGCGCGAAGCATATGGGAAACCCATCGGATTCCTGTATGGCTGGACTTTGTTTCTGGTGATTCAAACAGGGACCATCGCCGCGGTGGCGATTGCGTTCGCGAAATTTCTCGGCGTTTTTGTCACGGCAATTTCGCCGGAAAATTATCTGGTCGCTCCAATTTCATTCGGCAGTTACGCAGTCAGCCTTTCCAGCGAACAATCGGTCGCGATTGGCTTGATCGTATTGCTCACTTGGACGAACACGCGCGGGCTTGAAATCGGAAAAATTGTGCAAAACACATTCACGTTCGCGAAAACGGCTGCGCTCGTCGCGGTTATTGTAATTGGTCTGTCGTTAGGCTGGAACGCTGGCTGCGCTGCGTTGCATTCAGCCTGGTGGAATTCATGGGTAAACGGCTGGAGCCCGCAAGTCGCCCAGCCGGGCTTTACAATTGTCGGCGGCCTTGCTCTCGCGCTGCTATTTGGAAAGTCAATGGTCGGCCCGTTGTTCGCGCAAACCGCATGGACAAATGTCACGTTCATTGGCAGCGAAGTGCGCGACCCGGGAAAGAACCTTGTGCGCGCGCTGTTGGCTGGCTGCGGGATCGTGGTCATTCTGTATCTGCTGGCCAATCTCGCGTACGTCGCTGTGCTGCCGCTCCCGGAAATCGAGCACGCGCCTCATAATCGCGTCGCCGTCGCCATGATGAATGCCATTTTTGGCCGGCCCGGTGCCGTGTGCATGGCAGCAGCGATCATGATTTCTACCTTTGGTTGCAACAACGGTCTGATTCTTGCCGGAGCCCGGGTTTACTATGCGATGGCACGCGATCGGCTGTTCTTCAAAAAGGTTGGGACAACCAATCGCCTTCATGTTCCAGCGGCTGCATTGGTAGCGCAGGGAATCTGGACCGTGCTCCTGACTCTGCCGCGAACAGTGACACGCGCCCCAGCGGCACCGCGGGTCGTTTATGGAAATGTTTATAACCAATTACTCGAATACATCGTCTCGGCGGATTTGCTTTTTTACCTTCTCATGGTCGTCGCCGTAATGATTTTGCGACGCACGAAACCCGAAGCAGAGCGCCCATACCGCACCTGGGGTTATCCGATCGTGCCGGTTATCTCGATCGTCCTTGCTGGATTGCTGGTTGTCGATCTCGGTTTCCTCGCACCGGCAACTTCGGGAATCGGGATCCTCATCGTCTTGACCGGGGTGCCGGCGTACTTCTTCTGGCGGAAGTTCGCCGCGACTGAAATGAATCCAGTTCGTATTTGAGAGACGAAACTTATTTGTATGCCTGCAAAATCAAAGAAACAGCAGATGGCCGCTGGGGCTGCGCTTTCGGCTAAGCGCGGTAAACGTTCCAAGTCGTCACTCAAAGGTGCTTCGCGAGGGATGTACAAATCGATGAGCAAAGCAGAGCGCAAAGGGAAACCGACAAAGAAGAAACGGCGTTAAGAATCTGCCGAAGCTTTCGAGACGGCCACAACGCTCAGTCCTTTTGCATTATGTCCATCACATCTTTCAATGGTTGTGCGCTTACCTTGCTCGTCCCTGTAAACGGGTGATCGAGGACATAGATCAAAAACAAAATCATCGTGATCGTTACCGTAAGCGACGCTGCAATCAGGTATTGCGCCCTGATGTTCTTCATTCCGAAGAAGTAGGTGTACGAAATACTGATCACGCTGCCAACAAGTAGGACCAACCAGATGACGGGTGGCACGGTGTCGTTCCCCGCAAATATTCTGAGTCGACGATACTGAGCTAGGTCATTTAACCGCTTTAATGCTTCGGCGTAGATCTCGCTGTTGGGAACCGATTTCTCATCGACCTGATAGAATACCGTTAGAAGCTTTTCCATTGCTGGGGTGGAATGGAGGCCTACCTCGCCCTGTGACATTCTCTTCAGTTCATCGTTATACACCGAAGTGACATATTCGATTAGTGTTTGCCGTATCGTTTCACCCGCCGGGTCGGGGAATACGCTGGTTATGTGAAAAATGTCAGCGACCTCATTGGCTTCCAGTTGGAGGTTCTTCGTGGCGTCCGCGTACCCATTCCAGGTAACAAAAACCACAAACGCGAGCAGCACACCGTAAAACAGTCCGAAGGCATTGAAGATAATTGCTGCTACCTCGTGGTTTTCCTTTAGCACCTCCGCGGAATACCTTCTTCGCACCAGATAAAGCCCTGCCAGGGCGAACGAGGTCGTAATCGCCGAGACGACAAAAAATGAAATCGGCGGCGGTAAGTTAAGTAAGAATTGCACAGTCCGGCGTAACTTCTCGCCAGAAAATTAATAAATTGTCGAGAGAAAAGAATCGATTTTACTCCCACACTGCGCGCGAATCATGAAAACGATTTCCCTTTTTGGTTTCGCATTACTTGTAGCTTGCGGTGGCGCTATTGCTCAAAAACAATACCCGGGCGGAATTGTTTACGGACCCAAAGCGGCATTCACTATCAGCGCACCTGAAGGCTGGGTGTTGGACAACGAGTCAGGCGCAAATCAGGGACTGCCTTGTGTTCTTTACCCGAAAGGATCTACCTGGGCCGATGCGAAGACGATCATGTACGCGAAGATCGCTGGTACAGATTACGAGGACGTCGGAAAGTTTGTCGCCATGGCGATTAAGCAGATGGAAAAAGTGCACGGCAAACCAAAAGAGAAAGTCGATACCGGAAAAACGGGCGATGGGCAGCCGTACTTCATCAACGAATATCCCGCGACCAAATCGTATTCTCAGTGGGAACGCGTCGCCTACATCCAATTGCCCAAGGCGGTCGCTTATATTGTGCTGTCATCGCGCGACGAAGCGAGCTATCGCAAATATGCCCCGGCGTTGCGGGAGGTCTTGAAGACATTTGTTTATCTCCAGCCGAAAATAGAGGGGAAACAGCACTAGCACGCGCAAAGAATTTCACGGCGCTTCGAAGCGACTTCCGACGGTTTTGCTGCTTCAGGCGAAAACCGTCAGTGGGCAGCGAGCGCGCGAAAGACGCGCAGTTCGTCATAGTCGTACTTGCAGTGGAGCAGTGACCTTACATCTGCAAGCTTGCCATCAGCGACATTCCGAAATGCTGACGCGATTTCCTCGCGTTGCACCGCAGTAAAGAACCGATCAGGCTCGAGTGATTCGCCCGATTTGATCGCGGCTTCCAGATGATCGTAAATAGTGCTCCGGGTAAATCCGCGCGCTCGACAAATATCCTTCACCGATTCGCCGTCCCGAAAACGGCGTAGCGTTTCTCTCTGGCTATCATTCAGACGGCTACGGCGCGACCGGCGCAAAGGCCCCGAAGCGTTGGAAAATGTCCGGCGCGGATTCGCCGCGAGATAATTTTTGATTTCGCTCAGGAACGCCTCCGCAAAATCCTTCAGCTTTTGCTCGCCCACGCCGGGAATTCGCCGAAACTCGGTCGCGGTCGTTGGATAATGTCTCGCCATTTCACGGAGCGAGACATCGGAGAAGATGACGTAAGCCGGCACATTGCGTTCGTCGGCGAGCTCACGGCGAAGGCCCCGCAAACGCCCGAACAAAGCTTCGTCGCATTCGATGGCGCCCGCGCGAGGCTTTTGATCCCGTGCGACAATTTCAATCTGCTTTGTGAGTGTGATTGGGGTTCGGTGTCGTAAGGCGTCGCGGCCAGCCGGTGTGAGACTCAAGGTAGCGAATTTTCCTGGCGCGCATTCGATGAATCCCAGCCGCAGTAGCTCGCGTCCGATCGCCTGCCAGGCTTCGCGTTTCAATTCGGTGCCAATGCCGTAAGTGGACAACTCGTTGTGCCCTCGTTGCCGGATCCCCTGTGTATCTGCGCCGCGCAAAACATCGGCGATATGATTCAATCCAAATCCGAATCCGCTTTTCGCGTGGATGCGATGGACGCAGGAGAGAAATTTCTGCGCCAGAATCGTGCCATCGAACGTCTCGCGTGGGGTGAGGCAATTGTCGCATCCTTCACACGATGATTTTTCATATTCTTCGCCAAAATATCGGAGCAAGGTCACGCGCCGGCATTCGCGCGTCTCGGCGTAATGGACCATTTGTTGAAGTTGCGCCCGGGCGATTCGCCCTTCGGACTCACTCTTTTCGTCGATGAAATGGAGTTGCTTCGCGACATCGCTCGCGCTGAATAGCAGCACGCATTCGCTTGGCAATCCGTCCCGGCCGGCGCGCCCGGTCTCCTGATAATAGCTCTCCAGGTTTTTCGGGAGATCGTAGTGAATCACGAAGCGGACGTTCGGTTTGTTAATGCCCATTCCAAACGCAATGGTCGCAGTGATCACGCGGACATCGTCTCGCAGGAATGCTTCCTGATTTTTCGTCCGGTCGGAACTTGTTAGGCCGGCATGATACGGTTTCGAATTGATGCTATCTTCGTTGAGATTACCGGCCAGGGACTCGGCGCTCTTTCGGCTCGCGCAGTAAACGATGCCGCTATCATCAGGTCTGCTGCGGATGAACTCGAGCAGTTGTTCGTACGGCGTTGTTTTTGGAACAACCCGGTAAGTAAGATTGGCCCGGTCAAAGCTCGCGACATAACAGCACGGGTCCCGCAGCTTCAGTTGCTTCACGATATCGGCCCGCACCCGTTCGGTGGCCGTTGCGGTGAGTGCTATCATTGGAACGTCCGGAAAATGCGTCCGCAGTTTCTTGAGCTCGCGATATTCGGGCCGGAAATCGTGACCCCATTCGCTGATGCAATGTGCCTCGTCGATGGCGAATTGCGCGACGTTCCAGTTCACTGCGCGCTCCAAGAACGTGCCGAGCATCAACCGCTCCGGCGCCACGTAAAGCATCCGGTACTCACCGCGATGCAGCCCGCGCCAGCGCGTCCCAGCATCCGTCCGGTCCAGCGTCGAGTTCAAGTAAGTTGCCGGGATCCCGCTGGTTTGCAGAGCGTCCACCTGATCTTTCATGAGCGAGATAAGCGGCGAGACCACAATGGTCAGGCCATCGCGAACCAAAGCCGGCAATTGAAAACAGAGTGACTTCCCGCCACCGGTCGGCATAAGCACAAACACATCGCGTCCGGCCAGCGCATCGTTGATGATCTCTCGTTGCAGCGGCCGGAATTGGTCGTAGCCGAAGTGTTTCTTAAGCGTCGCAATCAGATCCACGGCGTTGGTCCTACAAGCCATCGCAGGATGTCATTCTGAATAGAGCAAAGAATCTCGGATCGCTTCTGGAGCAGTTACCTACAGGAATAACCAGAGATGTTTCGCTTCGCTCAACATGATAACGGGAATTGTAAGCGTTCAATGAGATTGGTCGTCACTCCCTGGCGCCGTTCATTTCTGCCGCTTCAAACGATAGCCGTCCTTGCGTGCGCCGTAGCCGCTCGCGTACTCAATCAATCCCACGCCTTTTTTCCAAACGATCTTTTTGAAATGACCGGAGGGATGGTTCGAATCGTAAACGCATAAATCGCCTTTTACGCTGATTGTCGTTTTCCATAAACCATCTTCATGACTGAATTTCCCAGTGGTAATTCCGTAGATGTCCCCTGGGTCAAATTCTGGGGGTTTATCCATCGCGGAGATTTTTTTAACGGCGGCGTCATTGTCCTCTTCATTCAGCAGAATGATGCGATCGTCTGTGACGATTAAATAATCCGGCCGAATTTCACGCTTCTGCTGCGCGCTCGATTTGAGATCCGTAAATTCGATTTTGAAAATCGCGCCCCACAGCATGTTGGCCAGGCGCGTTGTGACCACTCGCGCTATGAGTGGGATTTCGTGCTGCTGAATTTCGTCCCCCCACTCGCTCCCTCGAAATGTGGCGGACACGGCCTTGTCGTCTTTGGCATCAAGAAAAGGGTTTGCTGCAAGGGCGGCGGCGAACATCAATATCGACATCGTTAGTGTCGCGATTCGGCACCGGGTCATGTCGCAATGCTAACAACTGAGACATTGACAGTGCACGCCTAAATTCCTTAATCTGGCGGCCTGAAAACCCTCCAGTCGGCTCGTCGGCGTAACCTGCCTGCCGATCTCAACGCAGGCAATCTTCGATTCTTTGAAACAAGTGGCGGCCTTGATCCGTATTTAGCTTATGAAAAATCGAAATGACCTCCTTGTAGCAACACTCTTCGCCCTTTGCAGGCGACTCAACTGTTCTATTCGCCGTTCGTTTTGATGAAAAAACCGGCAAGTTCCGCCTCGTTTCAAAGAAGAAGGTATCTTCGAAAGAGTAGGCCATGCTTTCAATAGCCCTTCGGGCTAAGTGCGCCTCGAAGAATGAAAAATACAAGGTACTTCTTATTCTTTGCTCTTAGTTGGGGCACATATGTGTGCGCATCGCTAGCGGCAGAGGAGATCAAATATCCATCACCCGATGGGCGCTTCGCTTTTCGGATCAGCGAGGATTTAAAGATCGATTTGATCAAAACTTCGGGCCAAATCCTGGTCGATCTGGGTAAGCTGTATGTTGAGCCCGACACCTCGAGTAAAGAAGAAACGATCCTGGTATGGTCGGCTGATTCAAAGTGGGCAGCATACGCCACGCATGGGCCAGGATACCGCTCGGGAGGTACGACGGTTTATTACTGGAACGGTGTGGCTTTCGAGGAGGTGCGGTTGCCTGCTAACCTGCCCGAACCCAAGATCGACACTAGCAAGGTAAAACTCAAAGGTTATGCGCTCGAGCCTTTGAGATGGATCAAGCCAGGCGAGTTGGAGCTGGCTAACGAATTGATGGGGTTTGGTCGCGACGACGGCAAAAAATATATCGCCAAGATCGTCGTTACCGTCGAATTAACGGCGCCTCACGCGTCCGTGAAGAAGGTGGGGAAAACTACAACAGAGGTATCCAAGTAAAATGAGAACATTATCTATTTGGGGTAGTGCAAACAAAGCCTTGTCGATACTGGATTCGTTCGCTTCTGTTCGCGCATGCCGGCCGTCGCGGGTGATTCGCGGGCAGAGCTGGTTAGCCGGCATTTTAATTCTGTTAGTATTTCCAAGCGCTTTTGCGCAGGGCGATTTTTCGGCATTCTGGAAGAAATTCAGGTCGACAGTTATCGCGGGCGACAAGACGGCGGTGGCGGAGATGACGAAATTCCCACTGTCGATGCCCTATGGGGTCAAAGCCGTAAAGAACAAGGAAGATTTCTTGCGCCGGTATAACGAAATCTTCAAAGGCGAGGCCAATGCCGCCCAATGTTTTGGAAGCGGAGAACCGCGAAAAGAATCGGCACGGCGATATGAGATCTATTGCCCTTTCAAGCAGACGCCAAGGGACTGGGAAAACGCACCGATTCGCTTCATCTTTGAACAGACCAAAAGCGGCTGGAAATTCGTCGACCTCGACAACATCAATGAATGACGCGGATTAATACCAAGGGGTTTCGAGACAACTTTCGGCGAATTCACACTGATGAGCGCGCATAACCTTAGGCTGTTCGTCATAATAGGTATCATTAGTGTCGTTTCACTTTTTTCACCTCTCCACGCGCAGACGCAGTCGGCCATAAACGCGCAGGCCCGCACAGACTTTCAGCGAGCTGATGCTGATCTCCCCGACACGGAGAAAATAAAAGCGCTGCTGACTGCCAAGACAGAGACGCCATGAGCATCTCGAGACAAGACGTAAAGCTTAAATCGTTTCTGATTTGTGCTGGGTTTTTAACCAGTTATTGCCTGGCGGATTCTCTCAATGCGAACGAAGTAACTTCGTGTAAGTCGCCTGACGGAAAATTCGCACTGCACTGCATTTACGCGGACTCACAGCCTTACAACGGAGAGGCCGCGATCGTCGAGTTGGCCACGCACAAGAAGGTATTCTCCCTGAATTCGAATTGGACTGTTTCTCAGGTGAAGTTGGTGTGGTCGGCTGACTCGCAGCGCGTTGCGTATTTTGCAGAAAAGGACCACGGCTATTCGACCCGAGTCTTTTCCCGAAACGAGTCATTGTTCAATGAAATTCCGTTGCCGGAGCTACCGTCGCCCAAGCTTCCGGAAAATGCGACGGGCTCCGAAGCGGACACAAACACAAGAGTCGAGCCGATCAACTGGATTAAACCAACCGAGCTGTTGCTTGAGAAAGAATTGATAAATGCCGGCTGGGGAAGAGCAGCTCTTAGATTCACGCTTGTATTTGATCCAAATAATCCGCCGTCGATTCGGAACGTGGAACAGGAGAAAGTATCAATCATCGATTATTTCCTGCTCTTACCCCCGCAGGATTTCGAAGCACCGCTGTTGGCCTGGCTGAGAATGATGCGGGGCGACGATTACTTTCCTTGCGATACCGAACCGGAGCACAACATCGATGAAAAGAACGGCTACATGTACTGCCGAGGCGACGGCGCGCAGCCGAGTTTTGCAGTCGCACTTTTTCGTTATCACAATGGCCGACCATTGCTCGCTCTTTGTTCCGGCCAATTGGAAGCTGAATTAGAAGGCGACGATTCTACGTACCTGCGTTTTTTTGAAATTGACGCCGATAACAGGATGCACGCGATCAAGCATTCAATCTTGCCCGGCCTCCAACGCAAATACGATCCGGAACTCGGAGAAGGAAGAGGTGAGTGGCAATTCGTTTTGCCGCAAAAGGGCAAAACAATTCTGGTGCGTGCGCCGAAGAGCAAGAAGATCCTGCACAGGTTCGCCTGGGACGGCGAAAAATTTCAGGAGCAAAAGTGAACCTCGCATGCCGGAACCAGCTGTACCCCTCGCAGACAGCTGGCCTTTCTAGCCAGGTGAATAACAAGATGCGCGGTTTACCTAAGGAATAATGAGTCGAAAGGCTGTTTTGTTTGCTTGCTAATTTGCCGGACTCTCTGCAAAGCCGGGTGCTGTTGGACTTATCTGTTAGGCGCGTTGAATTGTGCCGCTAAGGTTTAAGCGAAGGCGAGGCGACCCTTGGGTTCCGAAACTGGCGATGAAACCTCGCGCGCGGTCTTGAGATATGCGTCAATCATTTCCTCCGCATTCCGCAAAGCCTCCCCTCGCGTCGCGTCATCGGTGATAATGCTCGGGGGTTCCGGCACTTCGGCGAGAAAATGGCCATCTTGTTCGCTCCAGTAAACGACGATTTCGTATCTGTTGTTGATAGCAGCTTGTTACGTCTTCATGTCATTCTGAGCAAAGCGAAGAATCTCTGATCCATCTCTGATTCCACAGCGAGCGAGCAATGGCCAGAGATGTTTCGCTTCGCTCAACATGACAGAGAGAGTTGGCGGCTCATCCGCGTCGCTCTTTGATGGCCTGCAGAATTTCGGCGAGTGCTTCGGTGCGCGGTTTCGCCCCGAGATTCCCTTTGCCGTGGACGCGAACGCTGACTGCGTCGGCCTCCATGTCGCGTTTTCCGAGCACGAACATGGTGTGAACCTTCTTTTGCTCGGCGCGCTGAATTTTGCCGTTGATCTTGTCGCTGCCGTCGTCCAGTTCTGCGCGGACTTGTTGACTGCGCAGTTCTTTCAGAATCGATCGCGCGTAATCTATTAGCTTCGGATCGTCGCCGATGGTGAGGATGCGCACCTGTTCCGGCGAGAGCCACAGCGGGAAATTGCCGGCATAATGCTCGATGAGAAAACCGATGAAGCGTTCGTGCGTACCGAGCGGCGC
>Ga0209577_10002735_pt1 | contig 16775 bp, 15 predicted proteins | sample GraSoiAngelo_109_FD_185874 | JGI IMG/M metagenome (GOLD analysis project Ga0209577, IMG submission 185874) | Grasslands soil microbial communities from the Angelo Coastal Reserve, California, USA - 14_0903_12_20cm (SPAdes) (version 2) | ecosystem: Environmental > Terrestrial > Soil > Grasslands...
CAGCTCGTCATGCAGCGCCTCTGGGAGGAGGAGCGGGCGGCCGGCTCGACCACGCTTCGGTTCGCGACGCTCACCCGCCTCGGCGGTGCCGAGCGGATCGTCGCCGAGCACCTGGAGCGCGCGATGGCGACGCTTGCGCCGTCGGAGCGCGACGAGGCCTCGAGGGTGTTCAACCACCTCGTCACGCCGTCCGGCATGAAGATCGCGCACGGGCTCGGCGACCTGGCGAAGTACGCGGGGGCGCCGCCGCGTGAGGTCGAGGAGGTCGTCGAGCGGCTCGCGCAGGCACGAGTCCTCCGGCCGGTCGCGGCACCGGACGAGCCGGACGCCGTTCGCTACGAGATCTTCCACGACGTCCTCGCCGACGCCGTCCTCGGCTGGCGCGTGCGGCACGAATCGCAGCGCGAGCTCGAGCGCGAGCGCGCGGCCGCCCAGCGGCGCCACCGCCGCCTGCTGCGCGTGATCGCGGTCGCGTTCGTGGCGCTCGCCGCGATGACGGCCGTCGCCGTCTACGCGCTCACGCAGCGGAGCGAGGCGCGCAAGCAAGCGTCGCACGCCCAGGTCGAGCGACGGGTCGCCGAGCAGCAGGCGGCGCTCGCGAGGAGCCAGAGCGCGCTCGCGAAGCGACAGCGGGCGTCGGCGCAGGCGGCGGCCCGCGCGGCGAAGACCGCCCGGCGCGAAGCCGTCCGTCAGGCGTCGCTGGCGAAGGCCCATCAGCGAGATGCCGTGCGGCAGGCCCAGGTCGCGCAGGAGCAGCGCAGGATCGCGAGCGACGAGGCTGCGAAGGAGGCCGCGGCCACGCAGAGCGCGCGGCAGTCGGCGGCTGTCGCCCGGGCGAGCCGGGCGCAGGCGCTCACGCAGCGGAGCCAGGCGCTCGCGGCGGCCGCGCAGGCGAGACGCGCGCGCGCGGCGGCGCTGGCGTCGGCGACGCTGGCGCAGAAGCGCGGCCGGTACGCCCGCGCGCAGCGGGCTCGCGCGCTCGCGCAGGCGCGGCGCGCCCGCGCGCGCGCGTTCGCGGAGGAAGCGCGCTCGCTGCTCCTCGTCCAGCCCGAGCGCAGCGTCCTGCTCGCGCGGAAGGCGGCGAAGCTCGAGCGGACGGCCCTGGTCGAGGACGTCCTCCGCTCGTCGCTCGCGGCCATGCGGGTGCGGAAGATCCTGCCCGGCGGGGGCGGCGGCGTCCAGAGCGCGTCGTTCAGCCGCGACGGCCGGCTCGTGCTGATCACGAGCGCCCGTGGCGGCGCGCGCGTCTTCCGCGCCGGAACCGGCAAGCTCGTCCGCACGCAGGACGGAAGCGCGACGGCCGCGGCCTTCGACCAGGACGGAAGCGTGCTCGCGACGGGCGACCGAGACGGCCGCCTCCGCCTCTGGCGGAGCGGCGACGGCCGGCTGCTCCACGAGCTCGGCCGGCACGGCGGGGAGGTCACGTCGGTGTCCTTCTCGCGGAGCGGCGACCGACTCGTCAGCGCGAGCGCCGACGGCACCGCGCGCGTCTGGCGCGTCGCGACCGGCCGGCTCGTGAGCACCCTGACCCACGACGGGCCGGTGAGCCAGGCCTCCTTCAGCCCCGACGGCGAGCTCGTCGTGACCGTGAGCCGGGACCAGCAGCAGCGCCTGAAGGCACGGATCTACGACGCGAGCAGCGGGCGGCTCCTCCACATGCTCGACGAGCTCGGCGTCGGCACGGCGAGGTTCAGCCCGGACGGGTCGCTGGTCGCCACCGGCAGCTCGAACCGGACGACCAAGCTGTGGCGCCCGCGAACGGGCGCGCTCGTCACGGCGCTGCCACAGCCCGACGGCCGCATCCTCGACGTCGCCTTCAGCCCGGACGGCGGCGATATCGCGACGGCGAGCCGCGGCGGATCGGTCGCGATCTGGGACGTCGCGACCGGCCGGCAGCTGCAGTTCCTCTCCGGAGCGACGAACTTCGTCCTGAGCGTCTCGTTCAGCCCCGACGGGCGCTTCGTCGTCGCCGGGAGCAGGGACAGGACGGCCCGGGTCTACCGCGTCAGCGACGGGCTGCCGGTGGCGGTCCTCGCCGGGCACGGCGACAGCGTCGTCGGCGCCGTGTTCAGCCGAGACGGGCGCTTCGTCCTCACGGCGAGCGACGACGGGACGGCTCGGATCTGGGATCCCGCCACGAACGACCCGCTCCAGGTGCTCGGACGGCACGAGGGGCCGGTCTCGTCGGCGGCGTTCAGCCCGAACGGCCGGCTTGCGGTCTCTGCGAGCGACGACGGGACCGCGCGGATCTGGCGCGTGCAGGACCGGAAGGAGCTCCGCGTGCTGCGTCACGACGGGCCGGTGGCGCGCGCGTCGTTCAGCCGCGACGGCCGCCTCGTCCTCACGGCGAGCGAGGACGGCACCGCGCGCCTCTGGGACGCGGCGAGCGGCGCCCAGCTGCACGTCCTCCGGCACGGTGCCCCGGTCGCGGACGCGGAGCTCAGCCGCAACAGCCGTCTCGTGGTCACCGCGAGCACGGACAAGACCGCGGGGATCTGGGACGTGAGCACGGGGAAGGAGCTGCACGCCCTCCAGCACGACCGCGCGGTCGCGGGCGCCGCGTTTTCGCCGAACGGCGCGCTCGTCGTCACCTGGAGCGGGAACGCGGCGTTCGTGTGGAGCACGAGCAGCGGCAAGCTCCTCGACACGCTCCGGCGCAACTCCTTCGCCGTCGTCAAGGCGTCGTTCAGCCCCGACGGCCGCCTCGTCCTCACGGCAGGAGCGGACGGCGTCGCGCGGCTCTGGAACGCGCACAGCGGCGCGCTCGTCGCAGAGCTCCGCGGACACACGGATGCGCTCCGCGACGCCCAGTTCAGCCTGCAGGGCCGCTTCGTCGTCACCGGGAGCGACGACGCCGACGCGCGCATCTGGCGGGTGGCCGCGCCGCATCAGGTCCAGGTCCTGCGCGGGCACTTCGGCTCCGTCGCAGCTGCGTCGTTCAGCCCGGACGGCCGCTGGGTCGTGACCGCCGGCCCGACCACCGCGGGCCTGTGGTGGCGGAAGACCGGGCGGCTCTTCTCCCTCACGGGGCCGGCCGGCGATCCCTTCCTGCGCGGGCCCACCCGCGCCCTGACGAGCGCGACGTTCGCACCGGACGGCAGGCGGATCCTGATCTCGAGCCTCGACGGGACCGTCCGCACGTACGTCTGCACGCTGTGCGGCCGGATGGGCTCGCTGATCGCGCTGGCCGACGCGCGCCTCGCCGGGCTTCGCGGCTAGCCGTCTTTCTGCTCGACCTCGTTCGACTTGTGGGTCAGCGCCGAGAACCCGGCCTGCAGGAAGTCGTTCAGGCCGGCGGCGCCCAGCGTCCACGTCAGCAGCCGCCCGAAGCGGGGCGCGAGGATCTGCGTCGTCGCGAGCCCGCCCGCCACCCAGGTTCCGATGCACCGTGAGCACGTGACGAGCTCGCCGATCGCCTGGTGGAGGTCGCCGGTCGCGACGGGCTCCTCGCCGCCCTCGTGCGCGCGCCCCTCGACGAACGGGTCGCGGAGGAAGCTCGTCACCTCGTCGTGGGAGAGGGTGCGGGAGGCCTTGAACGTGGCAGCGCCGAGCGCGACGAGGTCGAGCGCGGTGTGCTCCTGCGGGTCGCGGTCGAGCGCCCGCGCGAGCACGCCGGCCAGCGCGAGCCCCCCGGCGAAGGCGCCCATGATGGCCGCGTACGCGCCGTAGGGCTCGGCGGAAGTTCGCGTCGACACGGCAGATACCCTTGGCCGGATGCCGCCGTTCGAAACCTCGCAGGCGTACCGGCCCACCGGCGACCAGCCGACCGCGATCGCCTCGCTCGCGGAGGGCCTGACGGCCGGCGAGCGCTACCAGACGCTCCTCGGGGCGACCGGCACCGGCAAGACGGCCACGATGGCGTGGACGATCGAGCAGGTGCAGAAGCCTGCGCTCGTGATCGCTCACAACAAGACGCTCGCCGCGCAGCTCTGCAACGAGTTCCGGGAGTTCTTCCCACAGAACGCGGTCGAGTACTTCGTCTCCTACTACGACTACTACCAGCCGGAGGCGTACGTCCCGCAGGCCGACCTCTACATCGAGAAGGACTCGTCCCAGAACGACGACATCGCGCGCCTGCGCCTCGCCGCCACCTCGGCGCTCTTCACACGCCGCGACGTCGTCGTCGTAGCGTCGGTCTCGTGCATCTACGGCCTCGGCTCGCCGGAGGAGTGGCGCGAGCGCGTCCTGATCCTCGAGGTGGGTGAGGAGCACGACCGCGACCTCGTGCTGCGCAAGCTCATCGACAGCCAGTACGCGCGCAACGACACGTCGCTCGGGCGCGGCCGCTTCCGCGTCAAGGGCGACGTGGTCGAGATCCAGCCCGCCAACGCCGAGACGGCCTACCGCGTCTCGTTCTTCGGCGACGAAGTGGAGCAGGTCAGCCACTTCGACCCGATGACGGGCGAGATCTACGCGAAGCTCGACAACGTCGCCATCTGGCCCGCGACCGAGTACGTCACGTCGAAGCCGACGGTCGAGCGCGCGGTGCACGAGATCCGGCACGAGCTCGAGGAGCAGGTCAAGATGTTCGAGCTGGAAGGGAAGATGCTCGAGGCGCACCGGCTGCGGCAGCGCACCGAGTACGACCTCGAGATGCTCCAGGAGCTCGGCTTCTGCTCCGGGATCGAGAACTACTCACGGATCCTCGAGGGCCGCGGGCCGGGGACGCACCCGTTCACGCTGCTCGACTACTTCTCGTCCGACTTCGTCGTCTTCGTCGACGAGTCGCACCAGACGGTGCCCCAGCTCGGCGGCATGTACGAGGGCGACCGCTCGCGGAAGCAGACGCTCGTGGATTTCGGCTTCCGGCTACCTTCGGCCCTCGACAACCGGCCGCTCCGCTTCGACGAGTTCCTCGGCAAGGTGCCGCAGCTCGTCTTCGTCTCGGCCACGCCCGGGCCGTTCGAGCTCCGCCATTCGACGCGCATCGCCGAGCAGCTGATCCGCCCGACGGGCGTCGTCGACCCCGAGGTCGAGCTCCGCGCGACGCGCAACCAGATCGACGACCTCCTGAACGAGATCCGCCGCCGCGAGGAGGCGGGCGAGCGCGTGCTGGTGACGACGCTGACGAAGAAGATGGCCGAGGACCTGACCGACTACCTGCTCGAGTCGGGCGTCCGCGCGCGCTACCTGCACTCGGAGATCGACACGCTGGAGCGGATCCAGATCATCCGCGAGCTCCGCCTCGGCGAGTACGACGTGCTCGTCGGCGTGAACCTCCTCCGCGAGGGGCTCGACCTGCCCGAGGTGTCGCTCGTGGCCGTGCTCGACGCGGACAAGGAGGGCTTCCTGCGCGGCAAGACGGCGCTCGTCCAGACGATCGGGCGCGCGGCGCGGAACGTGAACGGAAAGGTGCTCATGTACGCCGACAAGCTGACCGAGGCGATCCAGGGCGCGCTCGAGGAGACCGAGCGCCGCCGTCGCGTGCAGCTCGCGTACAACGAGGAGCACGGGATCACGCCAGAGTCGATCGTCAAGGGCGTGTCCGACATCGCCGAGTTCCTGGCCCTCGAGCAGCCGACCGTTCCCGGCCGGCGGCGTCGCGGCCGTGCGCAGGTGGAGGGCATGGACCGCAGCGAGCTCGAGAAGCTCGCCATCCAGCTCGAGGAGGAGATGTTCGCCGCCGCCGAGGAGCTCCGGTTCGAGTACGCGGCGAAGCTCCGCGACGAGATCAAGGAGCTGCGGCGCGAGCTCGTCGCGCTCGCAGAGGCTCCCGCCGAGGCGACGCTCGCGGCGCCGTCCTCAGGAGGCGCGGGCTCGGCCCGCGGCTCCGTCTGAGATGACCGGTCGACACGCTTGTCCGAGCGCCGAGATGGCCGCTTAGGCTTCACCTCGTGCTCGCCGCGTTCGTCTCCGCGGTCGCCTTCGGGTTCGTCATCGGCGCCCTCGCCCGCTGGGCGGTGCCCGGGCCCGACCCGATGCCCGCCTGGCTCACGATCTTCATCGGGCTCACCGGCTCGCTCGTCGGCGGCGGGATCATGGTCGCGGTCGTCGGCACCGGGACCCGGACCGACCTCTACCTGACGGTGATGGCGTCGATCGCGGTGGCGGCGCTCGTCGTCGTCGCCTACCGGCACTTCGTCCAGGGACGGCCGGTCACCGGCCCGGAGGCGAAACGGCTCCCGACGAAGGGCTTCGGGATCCCGAAGCTCCGCCGGCGGCTCGTCCAGATGGGCATCGACCCCGACTCCGTCGGCCGGCCGGGCGGCCCGCGCCGGGTCGCGCAGGCCGAGCCCGCAGGCGAGCACGATGCCGATCTCGAGCGGCTCGAGAACCTCCGCAAGCTCGAGGACCTGCACCACGCGGGCCTGCTCACCGACGAGGAGTTCCAGGCCAAGCGGGCCGCGCTCCTCGGCGAGCGGCAGTGAGCCGACCGCTCGCATAGGCTCCGGGCATCGGACTCCTCGCCTTCATCCTCATCCTGCTCGTGTGGGGCTTCGTCGTGGGCGGGCTCGCCCGACTCGCGCTGCCCGGCCCCGACCCGATGCCGTGGTACGCGACGGTCGCCCTCGGGCTCGGCGGCTCGATGGTCGGCGGGATCATCGCGCGGATCCTGATCGGCACCGCGGGGGGATTCGTCTTCGCCTTCCTGGGCGCGGTGGCCCTGCTCTACCTGTACCGCCGCGTCGTCCAGCACCGCGGGATCACGGGACCGTCTGCGCGGCGCCTTCCGCCGGGCGCCTGAGGGGACGCCGCCCGCGCGGGAGCTCCCGCGCGGCCGTCAGCCCCCAGTCGCCGGCCTGCCAGACGTACGTCTCGACGCGGAGCGACTCCGAGCGCGCCTCGAAGAGGTGCAGGCCGCGCGCCTCGCCGCGCCGGTGCGGCCGCGGCTGCCCGAGCCCCGGCGCGATCGCGACCGTCACGCCGCGCTCGCCGCCGGTCGACACCTCGAACTCCCGCCGCTCGCTCACCGCCGCCTGGTGGATGTGCCCGGCGAGGATGAGCTCCGCGCCGGCGTCGACGAGCGAGCCGAGCACGTGGTTACGGCGGGCGACCGGCTTCTTCCTCGTCCGCCACGGGGCCCCGATCAGGTGGTGGTGGAGAACGGCGACGCGGAGCGCGCCGTCGTTCGCCTCCCCGAGGAGCCGCGCCGCCTGTGCGATCTGGCTCTGGCGCAGGCCGCCGGACTGGTGGCGCCACGGCCGGACGGAGTTCAGGCCGACGACGTGCAGGACCTCCGAGCGGTAGACGGGCTCCGTGGTCTCCCAGTGCCGCTCGAACTCGGCGAAGGTGCGCGTAAAGCGCGCCGGGAAGGTGTAGGGAATGTCGTGGTTGCCGGGGATCACGACGAGCGGCGGCCCGAGCCCGCGCAGGAAGCGGGCCGCGCGCTCGTGCTGCTCGGGACGCCCGCGGTGCGTGAGGTCGCCGCTCGCGACGATCAGCTCCGGGCTCGCGCGCTCCACGAGCGCCGCCACCGCGCGCTCGATCTCCGGATCCTCGCGCGTCCCCGTGTGGAGGTCGGAGAGGTGGAGAATTCGAGCTGGCACCGCCGAGGCAGGCTATAGACTCAAGTCATGGCCGAAGACTCCGCCGAGATCTTCGACGACCTCTACCTCGGGGTGCGCGCGGGCGGCGCGATGCGCAAGCAGCGGCGCGGCGAGCCGCTCACGACCGAGGAGCAGGAGGCCCTCGGACGCTGGCAGCGGCTCTCGCCCTGGCGGAAGGCGATCGCGATCGGCGCGTTCGGCGCCGGCACGTTCGGGCTGGGCTTCACCCTCGGCGGCCTTGTGTTCGGGCGCTGGCGCCCAAGGCGTTCGTAGCGCATCGACCGGTCAGTTCAGACGGACGCGCGGGCGAGCCCGCACGTCCTGACGGTCGGCGCCGCAAGCGGCGCCTTCGGCCGCTGGCGCCCGAGGCGTTCGTAGGCTCTAGCTCGAAACCTCCGCGTCCTTCGCCGGGAACAGCACTGTCGGAACCTCCTCCTCGGCCGGGTTGCGGCCGCGCACGACCACGTCCACCAGGGTCGCGAGGACGGCGGCGAACGGCACGGCGAGCAGGACGGCGAAGCCGCCGAAGAGGATCGTGATCGCGCTGACGGAGAAGAGGACGACGAGCGGCGAGAGGCCGGTGGCGTCGCCCAGCACCTTCGGGAGCACGATGTAGTCCTCGAGCAGCCGGACCGCGAGCACGGCCAGGCCTGCCGCCAGCGCGGTGTGCCAGGAGACGGTGAGCCCGACCCCGACGGCCAGAGCGCCGGCCGCGAGCGGGCCGATCACGGGGACGATCTCCACGATTCCGGCGAACGAGCCGACGAGGATCCAGTACGGCAGGCCGATGATCGCGAACGCCGTCGAGAGTACGGTCCCGACGAGCACGATGAGCAGGGCTTGGCCCCGGACGAACGCGCCCAGCTTCGCGTCGATCAGATCCCACGTATCCCGCATGCGTTTTCGCTTCTCGCGCGGCATGAGCGAGGCGACGAGGTCGATTGCGCGATCACGCTCGAAGATCCAGTACGCCCCGACGGCGAGGGTGAAGAAGATCCCGATCAGCACCTCGAAGGCGCGCTTGGTCACCTCCGCCGCGGGCCGGACGAGCTTGCCGCCCGACGGAAGGCGCCGGAGCCGCTTGTCGAGGCCGGCGAGGATGTCGTGCTTGATCCCGGTCGACGTGCGGGCTGCGTGCCGGATCCGGTCTCGGTCGAGGGCGTGCTGCACCTGCGTGACGGCGCGCGGGACGACGAGCCAGAGGAAGAGCGCGACGAGCCCGAGCAGGAGAAGGTAGTGGATCGCGACCCCGGCGCCGCGCGGTATGCCACGCCGCTTCAGCGCGTCGACCCCGGGTCGCATCGCCGCGGCGATCACGAACCCCAGGAAGACGAGCGAGAGGACGAGCTTCAGCTTCCACAGCGCAAGGGCGCCCACGACGACGGCCAGTCCGACCAGCGTCGCGACGAATGCCTTGCGCGCAGTGCCCGCCATACCAGGGATTTCTCGCCTTCCGGCGAAGGGTGCAAACCCAGTGTGGAGTTCGCCGCAGGAACGGATCTGCCTCGAAGAGCGCCGGCACGGGATCGTCCTCCTGCGCCCGTTCGTGAAGGCGCTCGCGCTCGGCGCGCTCGGCGCGGGCTTTTCGTGGATCGGCGGGCCGCTCACGATTCCCGGCGCGCTCGTCCTCGCCTGCGCGGCGTTCGTCGCCGTGCGAGCCGCGTGGGAGTGGGAGAGCACGCGTCTCGTCGTGACGACGGAGAAGCTCTACGTGGCTTACGGGTTCTGGCGGCGGCGGGCGGCGGGCGTGCGCCTCGCTCGGACGCGGACGATCGAGGTGGAGCAGACGCTCCTCGGCCGCCTCCTCGGCTACGGCACGCTGATCGCGGGGGAGCTCGAGGTCGACTACGTCGCCGGCCCGTGGCGCGTCTGGCAGGTGGCGGGCGGCGTCGAGGAGCCGCTGCGACGACGGCCGCTCGCGAACGACGACGTCGTCGACACTCGGCCTCGCGCCCGCCTGAGGGAAGCCCAAAGGTAGAAGCTGCTAGTAGGGCGTCCCCGGCTTCACGACGACGCCTCCTACCTGCACCGGGAGGTAGCCGTAGATCGAGGCGAGCAGGCCCGGCGCCGGACAGACGCTCGGGAACCCGGTCGGGAGGAAGACGAGGTCGGGGTCGCCGAACGGGAAGAGGCCGAGGTCGCTGACGAGATCGCCCGAGGTGCCGTTGTCGACGGCGTACTCGACGAAGGGGACGCCGCCGAGAATCCCCGGGGTGGTCAGGACGCCGCCGACGACCATCGCGTTCCCGATGACGTTCAGGCACTGAACCCGGCCGCGAAAGGTCGTAGTGGCTCTTCCGGGAACGAGCCAGCGCGTCCTGAACTGCCCGGTCGTCGCCGTTCGTCCGCGGTCGGCCTTGAGCCAGAAGTAGATCGGAACCGGCGGGCAATACACGTCCGCGGCGAGCGCGTCGATCGGACAGCCCGGCGCGAGGACGCCGCTGCCCTTGACGCTCGGCGTCGCGGCGCCCGCAGCGGGAGGTAGGGCGAGCGCAGCGACGACCAGAGCGAGGAGAGCCTTCTTTGACATCTGTTCTTTTGATCGTAGGGGCCGCTTCGGACGTCGCAAGGGGAACGTCCGTTCGCTCAGTAGAATGGTCGTCGCGATGGCCGCCGAGGAACTGGTAGTCCACGGCGCGCGCGAGCACAACCTGAAGGACGTCACCGTCAGGCTGCCGCGAAACGCGCTCGTCTGCATCACCGGGCTCTCCGGGTCCGGGAAGTCGTCGCTTGCCTTCGACACGATCTACGCCGAGGGCCAGCGGCGGTACGTCGAGAGCCTTTCCGCCTACGCGCGCCAGTTCCTCCAGATGATGGAGAAGCCGGACGTCGACTCGATCGACGGGCTGAGTCCCGCGATCTCGATCGACCAGAAGACGACCTCGCGGAATCCGCGCTCCACCGTCGGCACTGTGACGGAGATCTACGACTACCTGCGCCTGCTCTACGCGCGGATCGGCCACCCGCACTGTCCGGTCTGCGGCCGGCCGATCGCAGGGCAGAGCCTGGAGGCGATCGTCGACCAGGTGCTCCGGCTCCCGGAGCGGACGCGGTTCACCGTCAACGCGCCGGTCGTGCGCGACCGCAAGGGCGAGTACAAGGACGTCTTCGAGGAGCTCCGCGCAGACGGCTTCTCGCGCGTGAAGGTCGACCGCGAGACGTACCTCCTCGAGGAGGCGCCCGAGCTCGACAAGAAGTTCAAGCACACGATCGAGGTCGTCGTCGACCGGCTCGTGATGAAGCCCGACCTGCGGACGCGGCTCGCGCAGTCGATCGAGACGGCGGCGCAGCTGGCGGAGGGGCTCGTCGCGATCGACGTCGTCGACGGCGAGTCGATGCTCTTCAGCGAGAACTTCGCGTGCCCCGAGCACGGCGTCTCGCTGCCGGAGCTCGAGCCGCGGATCTTTTCCTTCAACTCGCCGCACGGCGCCTGCCCGCGCTGCACCGGCCTCGGCGCGCAGCAGGAGATCGACCCGGACTTGCTCGTTCCCGACCCGTCCCTGTCGATCGCCGAGGGCGCGCTCGTGCCGTGGTCGGTCGGCAACTCGAGCTTCTACGACTCGGTCGTGCAGGCGATCGCCGATCGGTACGAGATCGACGTCCACGCGCCGTGGCAGGAGCTCACCGAGGAGCAGCAGAACCTCTTCCTCTACGGGACCGAGGGCGAGCGGGTCTACATCACGTACCGCAACCGGATGGGCCGCCGCCGGTCGTACATGCTCGCGTTCGAGGGGATCGTCCCGAGCCTCGAGCGGCGGTACCGCGAGACCGACTCCTCGCAGCAGCGCGAGCGGATCGAGGAGTACATGAGCTTCCGGCCCTGTCCTGTGTGCAAGGGGGCGCGGCTGAAGCCGGAGGTGCTGGCGGTGACCGTCGGCGAGCGGTCGATCCACGAGTTCACGCGCATGTCGGTCACGCGGGCGCTCGCGTTCCTCGACGAGCTCGAGCTCACCGAGACCGAGCTCCTGATCGGGGCACGGATCGTGAAGGAGATCCGCGAGCGGCTGACGTTCCTCGACAACGTCGGCGTCGGCTACCTCCAGCTCGACCGCGCGGCCGCGACGCTCTCGGGCGGCGAGGCGCAGCGGCTTCGGCTCGCGACGCAGATCGGCTCGCAGCTCGTCGGCGTGCTCTACATCCTCGACGAGCCGTCGATCGGCCTGCACCAGCGCGACAACGGGAAGCTGATCGAGACGCTCGAGCGGCTCCGCTCGCTCGGGAACACCGTGCTCGTCGTCGAGCACGACGAGCAGATGATGCGCGCGGCCGACCACCTGGTCGACATGGGACCGGGGGCCGGCGAGCACGGCGGCCACGTCGTCGCCGAGGGCGGGGCCGACGAGGTCGAGCGCAACCCCGCCTCCGTCACGGGCAAGTTCCTCTCCGGCGAGCGTGAGATCGCGGTGCCGGAGCGGCGGGAGCCGGACAACGGCTCGTTCGTCGTCCGCGGCGCGACGATGCACAACCTGAAGGGGATCGACGTCGAGTTCCCGGTCGGCAGGTTCGTCTGCGTCACCGGCGTCTCGGGCTCGGGGAAGTCGACGCTCGTGAACGAGATCGTCTACAAGGCGCTCGCGAACCGGCTGCACCGGATGCGGGTGAAGCCCGGCGACCACGAGTCGATCGGGGGCATCGAGTGCTTCGACAAGGTGATCGAGATCGACCAGAAGCCGATCGGCCGCACGCCGCGCTCGAACCCGGCGACGTACACCGACCTCTTCACGCACGTGCGCGAGCTGTACTCGCTGACGCAGGAGGCAAAGGTGCGCGGCTACAAGCCGGGCCGGTTCTCGTTCAACGTCCGCGGCGGCCGCTGCGAGACGTGCAAGGGCGACGGCCAGATCAAGATCGAGATGCACTTCCTGCCGGACGTCTACGTCCCGTGCGAGACGTGCCACGGGCGGCGGTACAACCGCGAGACCCTCGAGGTGCGCTTCAAGGGCAAGTCGATCGCGGACGTGCTCGAGATGTCCGTCGAGGAGGCGCTCCGGTTCTTCGCGAAGATTCCGAAGCTGCGCCGCCGGCTCCAGACGCTGCACGACGTCGGGCTCGACTACATCAAGCTCGGCCAGCCGGCGACGACGCTCTCGGGCGGCGAGGCCCAGCGGGTGAAGCTCGCGTCGGAGCTGTCCAAGATCGCGACGGGCCGGACGCTCTACATCCTCGACGAGCCGACGACCGGCCTGCACTTCGCCGACATCGAGAAGCTGCTCGAGGTGCTCCAGCGGCTCGTCGACGCGGGGAACACGGTGCTCGTGATCGAGCACAACCTCGACGTGATCAAGCAGGCGGACTGGATCGTCGACCTCGGCCCCGAGGGCGGCGAGGCGGGCGGCGAGGTGATCGCGGTAGGAACGCCGGAGCAGGTGGCCGAGGTGGAGGAGTCGGCGACCGGCCAATACCTGCGCCAGGTGCTGCCGGCCCGGGAGCCTGCCGCCGCCTAGAGGCGAGCTCTTCGCGAGGCGCTTTACGCCGCGGCGTCGAAGTCATTACACCTATCCGCCACCACACGCGCGAGGTGACTGCGTAAGCGCTCGGTCTCGAGCCGGTGCGCGTCGAGCTCGGGAGGGCTGGCGCCGCGCTGCTCCAGGATCGCCCGCACGAAGACGAGTCCCTTGATCTGCATCAGGAGGTCCTCCACTTCGTCCCCGCCACGTCCTCGATGGGCCTGAAGGTCGACTGTCATCGCGGGTCCTTTCGTCGGAACGGCTTTCGGCAAGCGAACCAGGATGCTCTAAGACCTCGGTGAGACGGGTCTAAGAAACGGCGAAGAAATGGCCGGCGGTACGCTGGCCGCATGGCCGTCGAGGCGCAGACGGGGCCGAGCGAGGATCGCCTCTGGCTCGCTCGCGCCGTCCTCGTCCTGATCGACCCGCGGCCCGTCTTCGCGGGGCTTCGCGACGACTCCGAGGACGCGGCCCGCGCGCGGCAGGAGCCGGTGCTCGCACTCGTCGGGCTCGCGGGGATCGCGTCGATCCTCTGGACGAGCGTCGCGGGACGGATCATGGACGACCCGGCGCTCGACGGGCTCGTCGTCGCGGTCTGGGCCTTCCTCGGCGGCGCGTTCTACGGGCTCTTCGGCTACTTCGCGGTCGGCGCCGCGCTCTACGGCGGCCTCCGCGCCGCCGGCAGCCTCGGGAGCTACCGCCGCGCCCGGCACCTGCTCGCGTTCGCCTGCGCGCCGCTCGCGCTCTCGCTCGTCGTCTGGCCGGTGCGCCTCGCCGTCTACGGCGGCGACGTCTTCCGCACCGGCGGCTCCGACCACGGCGCGGGCAACGCCGTCTTCGTCGTGCTCGAGCTCGGCTTCGTCGCGTGGGCGGTCGCGCTCCTCCTCGTCGGGACGCGCACCCTGCACGCGTGGACGTGGCCGCGCACGCTGGAAGGCGTGGGGCTGGCCGTCGTGATCCCGGCGCTAGTGGCGGTGGCCGTGCACGTGCTCTGACTCGAACCGGGCGAGCTCCTCCTCGGGCATCGCGTACGTGTGCCGCTCCTCGGGGAACGCGCCCGAGCGGACGTCGGCGGCGTAGGCCTCGAGCGCCCGGCCGATCTCGCCCCGAAGTTCGGCGTACTGCTTCACGAAGCGCGGCGTTCTGCCGTCGTAGAGCCCGAGCAGGTCGTGCCAGACGAGGACCTGTCCGTCGCAGCCGGCGCCGGCGCCGATCCCGATCGTCGGGATCTCGAGCTCGGCCGTCACCCGCTCGGCGACCGGAGCCGGAACCGCCTCGAGGACGAGCGCGAAGCAGCCCGCCGCCTCGAGCGCGAGCGCGTCGTCCAGGAGCTGCCGCGCCTTCTCGGCCGTCTTCCCCTGCGCCTTGAACCCGCCGAGCACCGTCGCCGACTGCGGCGTCAGCCCGAGATGACCCATGACGCCGATCCCAGCGCCGACGATCGTCCGCACGCGCGAAAGCGACGGGCCCGCTCCCTCGAGCTTGACGACGTCCGCGCCCGATTCCTTCACGAAGCGGATCGCGTTTCGCACCGCGTCCTCGTCCGAGACCTGGTACGAGCCGAAGGGCATGTCGCCGACGACGAGCGGCCGCCGCGCGCCGCGCGTGACGGCCCGCGTCATGAAGAGCATCTCGTCCATCGTCACCGGAACCGTCGAGGACTCGTGGCCGAGCACGACCATCGCAGCGGTGTCGCCGACGAGGATCAGGTCGATGCCGGCCTGGTCCGCCAAGCGCGCGCTGGACGCGTCGTAGGCGGTGACCATCACGATCTTGTCGCCGTGCCGCTTCATCTCCGCGAGCTCGGGGAGCGCGAGCTTCCCCGGCGCGGGGGTGGCCGGCGCGGGCGTGCGCGGGCGGATGCTCATTCGGGGTCTCCTTCCAGGACGACGTTGTCGATCAAACGCGTGTCGCCGACGCGGATCGCGCCGGCGAGGACGCGCGGCTCGAAGTCCGCCACCTCGACGTAGTCGACGGCGACGCCGTCGAGGAGCTCGCGGGCCCGGTTCGGGTCGCGGGTCGCGAGCGCGCGGTGGAGCGCAAGGGCGCGCGTCCGTTCCTCAGGCGAGAGCCGCACGTTCCGCGACGAGAGCGCGAGGCCGTCCTCGTCGCGCACCGTCGGGACGACCCGTAGCTCGACGTCGAGATGGAGGTCGCGCGCCATCCGGCGCACGACCGCGACCTGCTGCGCGTCCTTCTGGCCGAAGTAGGCGCGGGTCGGGCGGACGAGGTTGAAGAGCTTGCAACAGACTGTTGCAACCCCGCGGAAGTGCCCCGGCCGGGCGGCGCCCTCGAGGCCGCGCGAGAGCTCCTCGACGTCGATCCAGGTCTGGTAGCCCGGCGGGTAGAGCTCCTCGACCGAGGGCGCGAAGAGGATGTCGGTGCCGGCCTCAGCGGCGATGCGCGCGTCCCGCTCCTCGTCCCGTGGGTACGCAGTGAGGTCGTCGCCGGAGTCGAACTGGGCGGGGTTGACGAACAGGCTCACGACGAGGAGGTCGTTCTCGTCCCGCGCGGCGCGAAGCAGCGCGAGGTGCCCCGCGTGGTAGGCGCCCATCGTCGGGACGAGGCCGATCTCCTCCGCCCGCGAGAGAGCGAGAGCGGCGCGGAGCTCGCCCGCGGTGCGGACGAGCCTCATCGCGCCGTCGCCTCCGCGAGGACGTCGTAGAGCGGCTCGAGCTCGGGCCGCGTCGCGCGGATCGCCCGCCGGTGCGCCTCGACCGTCTCCCAGTCGCCGCGCTCGATGGGGCCGGTCAGCTCGAAGCCGTTGTCGATCGTGCGCCGCATGAGCGGCACGAGCGACTCCGGGGGCGCTCCGGCGGCGCGGAAGAGGTCAGCGGCGACCCGGTGCAGCGTGACGAGGTAGTTGGACGCGATCGCGGCGCCCGCGTGGTAGAGGAGCCGAGCCTCCTCGGCGAGCTCGAACGGCTCGAGGCCGAGCAGGCGGGCAAGCTCGAAGCCGAGCTCCCGCGCCTCGGCGGTCTCGGCCGTCACGGCGGCCCAGGCGCCGTCCAGCTGCTCCGGGCCGCGCGCCCGCGTGAACGTCTGGAGCGGATGGAGGCCGAAGCGCCGCTCGTGCGGCGCGAGCGCGGCGAGCGGCGTCGCGCCGCTGACGTGCGCGACCCAGGTGCCGGGCTCGATCCGGGCGGCCGTGTCCGCAATCGCTGTGTCGGGGACGCAGAGCAGGACGAGCTCGGCGTCGTCCTCGCGCAGCTCGACGCCGCGCTGCGCGAGCCGCGCCGCGACCGCCGACCCGACGCGTCCCGCGCCGACCACCTGCACCGTCTCGACCATCGAAAGCTCCAGTTCCGTAGCGGATACCGGGCGAGGCGAAGCTTATCGGCGGGCGGTCAGCCTCCGGAGCCCGCTGCCGTCCGGCCGGATCAGGAAGAGGTCGGTCGTCCGGTCGCCGGTGGCGCGCGCGAACGCGATCCACGTGCCGTTCGGCGACCAGCTCGGCGCGTTGTCGCCGCTCGTCCCGGCGGTGAGCCGCACCGCTCTGCCGCCGAGCCGGACGATGTAGAGGGCGAGGCCCGAGCTGGCGGCTGCGCGGGCGAAGACCAGGCGCTTGCCGTCCGGGGCCCAGGCGGGATCCTCGTCGCCGTTCGTCCCCGAGGCGTGCGTTACCCGCCGCTTCCGGCTTCCGTCGGCGTTCATGACGCACAGGCTCTCGCCGCAGCTCCAGGCGATCCGCCTGCCGTCTCGAGACCACGCCGCGGCCACGTCGAAGCCGCTCGTCAGCCGCGTGAGACCCGTGCCGTCGGGCTTCACGACGTAGACGTTGCGCCGTTCGCCGCCCGTGACCTCGTCGGTCGTGTCGCGGTCGAAGGCGATGCGACCTCCT
>Ga0209577_10002738_pt1 | contig 16759 bp, 20 predicted proteins | sample GraSoiAngelo_109_FD_185874 | JGI IMG/M metagenome (GOLD analysis project Ga0209577, IMG submission 185874) | Grasslands soil microbial communities from the Angelo Coastal Reserve, California, USA - 14_0903_12_20cm (SPAdes) (version 2) | ecosystem: Environmental > Terrestrial > Soil > Grasslands...
CCGACCAGCAGCGTCGGCACCATCGAGCTCGACGGGATCTTGAACGGCTCGACCAGGAACGAGCGCAGCAGGAACACGATCAGGATCACCGGGAAGAAGCTGACCGAGTACTCGACCCACCACGGCTGCTTGGCTCCCGCCGGTCGCGAGCGTCGCAGCCACGCCGCCTCCAGCGCCCAGACTGCTCCGGTCACCACCAGCAGGATCAGCAGGAACAACGCGAAGCTCAACGGTCGCTCCGCTGCAGCACTGCGAGGAACGCCTCCTGGGGGATCTCGACGGAGCCGACCTGCTTCATGCGCTTCTTCCCTTCTTTTTGTTTTTCCAGCAGCTTGCGCTTGCGCGTGACGTCACCGCCATAGCACTTGGCGAGCACGTTCTTGCGCAGCGCCTTCACGTTCTCGCGCGCCACGATGTGCGAGCCGATCGCGGCCTGGATCGCGACGTCGAACATCTGCCTCGGAATAAGTGTGCGCAGCCGGGACACCAGGTCCCGGCCACGCGGTTGCGCGCTCTCGCGGTGGATCATGCTCGAGAGCGCGTCGACGCGCTCGGCGTTCACCAGGATGTCGAGCCGCACCATGTCGGCCGCGCGGTACTCCTTGAACTCGTAGTCGAGCGAGCCGTAGCCGCGCGTCATCGACTTCAGCCGATCGAAGAAATCCAGCACCACCTCGCTGAGCGGCAGGTCGTACGAGATCACCACGTGGCGCGCCGAATAATGCATGTTGGTCTGCGTGCCGCGCTTCTGCGTGCACAGCGTGATCACCGGGCCGACGTATTCCTGCGGCACGAAGATCTTGCTGGCGATCACCGGCTCGCGGATTTCCTCGATCAGAGCCGGGTCAGGCAGGCGCGCTGGGTTCGACACCTGCTCGACGCTGCCGTCGCGCAACTTTACTTCGTAGACCACCGATGGCGCGGTCGTGATCAGATGCATGCCGTACTCGCGCTCGAGCCGCTCCTGCACGATGTCCATGTGCAACAGACCGAGGAAGCCGCAGCGGAAGCCGAAGCCGAGCGCCTGCGAGGTCTCTGGCTCGTAGTGAAACGATGCGTCGTTGAGGTGCAGTTTCTCCAGCGCGTCGCGCAGTGCCTCGTACTCGCTCGCCTCCACCGGGTACAGCCCGGCGAACACCTGGGGCTTTATCTCCTTGAAGCCGGGCAGCGGCGCGCGCGCCGGCTTGTCGGCATGCGTGAGCGTGTCGCCGACCTTGGCGGCGCGCAGCTCCCTGATGCCGGCAGTAACGTAGCCCACCTCGCCCGCCGACAGAGATTGCCTTTCCTTGGCTTTGGGCGTGAAGACGCCGAGCTGCTCGCAAAGATAGCACGCCCCGGTGCTCATCAACGCGACGCGTTCCTTGGGCCGCAGCGATCCCTCGACGACGCGCACCAGCATCACCACGCCGACGTAGTTGTCGAACCAGGAATCGATGATTAGCGCCTTGAGCGGCGCCGCCGGATCGCCCCGCGGCGGCGGCACGCGCCGAATCACCGCCTCCAGGATCTCGGGCACCTTCTCGCCGGTCTTGGCGCTGGCGCGGATGGCGTCATGGGCGCCGATGCCGATGACGTCCTCGATCTCCTGGATCGCCTTCTCCGGGTCGGCCGAAGGCAGGTCGATCTTGTTGAGCACCGGGATCACCTCGACGCCCTGCTCGATCGCCGTATAGCAATTGGCGACCGTCTGGGCCTCGACGCCTTGCGAAGCGTCCACCACCAGCACCGCGCCTTCGCACGCGGCGAGGGAGCGGCTGACCTCGTAGGAAAAATCGACGTGGCCAGGGGTGTCGATCAGGTTCAACTGATAGGTCTCGCCGTCGCGCGCCCGGTATTCCAGCGCCGCTGTCTGCGCCTTGATCGTGATGCCGCGCTCGCGCTCAAGCTCCATCGAGTCGAGTACCTGCTCTGCCATCTCCCGCTCCGGCAGCCCGCCACAGAGCTGGATGAAGCGATCGGCCAGCGTCGACTTGCCGTGGTCGATGTGCGCGATGATGGAGAAGTTGCGGATGCGGCTCTGCGCCATATAAAGAAGGAGGGTGCCGGGCCGCGCACCCTCCTCTCACCCGCTATTTTATTTGATTTTGCTCAGCGCTGCCGCATCGAGGCGGTGGCGGCAGAGCTCGCGCTCGTGCGCGTCCACCAGTACCGGTACGTCGCTGCCATAACGCGTTTTCAGTCGCGCATCGGCATCAACATCGATTTCGTCAAACTCGACGCCGAGCGAGCGCAGCGTCTGCGCCATCTCTTCGCAGAGGTGGCAGTCTGCGCGCCCGTAAAGCCGCGGGCGCAAGCTAGCCTTTGTCGGTCAGCCCGGAGACCGTGACGAAGGCCACGGCGTCCCCGCGTCGCACCTGGAGGGTGAACACGGCGCTCTTTTCCAGGCCAGCGAGCAGCTTGTTGAACTGCTCGACCGACTTCAGCTCGGTGTGCTGTCCCTTGTGGACCAGCGTCAGCAGCACGTCGCCGCGTCGCACGTCGGCGCGCGCATCGGGCCGCACGTCGGTGACCTCGAGGCCGTTTGCGATCCTCATCTCCTTCTTCTTCTCCGGAGAGACTTCCGCGACCACGATGCCGAGTCGATTGGCCGCGGTCTCCGAGGGTTTCTGGCTGCGCGGCGTGTCGCGCATCGCGATGCGCTCTTCCTGCAGCTCGCCGACGGTCACGGAGAGCTTGCGCGTCGCGCCCTTGCGCCAGACCTCCACCGCAGCCTGGGAGCCGGGACGAGTCGAGCCGACCAGGCGCGGCAGGTCGCTCGAATTCTCCACCGGCTTGCCGTCGAAGCCGATGATGATGTCGCTCGCCTCGATTCCCGCCCTGTCGGCCGGGCTACCCTTCTCGACCGAGTTCACCAGCGCGCCGCGCGGACGATCAAGCCCGAAGGAGGTCGCAAGGTCACGCGTCACCTCCTGGATCACCACGCCGATGCGGCCGCGCGCGACGCGGCCCTTCTCGCGCAACTGCTTCTGGATGTCGAGCGCCACGTCGATCGGGATCGCGAACGACAGGCCCATGAATCCGCCGGTGCGGCTGTAGATCTGCGAATTGATGCCGACCACCTCGCCGCGCATGTTGAACAGCGGCCCGCCCGAGTTGCCGGGGTTGATGGCGACGTCGGTCTGGATAAAGGGGACGAAGTTCTCCTGCGGCAGCGAGCGCCCCTTGGCGCTGACGATGCCGGCGGTGACGGTGTTCTCGAAGCCGAAGGGCGCGCCGATCGCCACCACCCATTCGCCGACCTTCAGCTTGCTCGGGTCGCCGAAGCGCACGGCGGGCAGCGCGCTCGCCTCGATCTTGATGAGCGCGACGTCGGTGCGCTTGTCGGCGCCGATCACCTTGGCCTTGAACTCGCGCTTGTCGGTGAAGCGCACGTTGATCTCGTCGGCGCCCTCGACGACGTGGGCATTGGTCATAATGTAGCCGTCGGCGCTCAGGATGAATCCAGAGCCGAGCGAGCGGCTCTCGGAGCGCGGCCCCGGCCCTTGCCCCGGGCCGGGCACCCCGGGCTGCTGGCGCGGAATGAAGCGGCGGAAGAACTCCTGGATCTCATCGTCTTCCATGCCGGGGATCTGCGGCAGCGCGGCACTGCGGCGCACGGCCTGCGTGGTGCTGATGTTGACGACGGTGCTGCCCTGCTCCTCGACCAGGCGCGTGAAGTCGGGCAGCACCTGCGTCTGCGCCAAGACGCTCATCCAGGATGCGGCCAGCCACAGCGCGACCAGCCCTCTCAGAACTCGCATTGTTGCTCCTGCCTTTCTTTAGTGCGGAAGACGAAATTCGACAGCGTCAGCGATGCGCTGCACGCTCACGCCCGGCGCCTCCCCGACCACGGTCACCATGTGATTCGCGACTTCGCGCCTATAGATGTGGATAGCGCCCATGCTCGCGAGCCCGGTGCGCACCGGATCGCGCCGGCCCTCGAGCGGCTCGATGAAAACCGACACCGCCGCGAGACCGTCGGAATACACCAACTGTCCGACCGGCCGCGACTCGCCGAGTCGGCGCTTGAGTTCGCTCACCTTGTGAAAACCGGGAAGCTCGCTGCTGAGCTCCCAGCCAGCGAGGCGCGCAGGCGCGGCAGCGCTGTCCTCGATGCGCCAGCCGCGGGCGGACTGCTTGGGCTTCACCATGTCGCGGCTCACCGGGCCGATGACCAGTTGCGTGAACATGAACTGCTCGACCGTGTCGCCGTTCGAATCGAGCGTGACGGCCTTTAGCAGCATGCCGCTGTGCACGTCGGCGTAGAGCTTGTAGCCGTAGCGCAGATTGTCTTTCGGCGCGAGCAACACCGTCTCGCAGTCGAAGCCGGCGATGCGACCGTTCTCGCCAAGGCTGATGTCATAGTGGCGCGCCAGCGCGTTCACGCGCTCGGGCAGCAGCGCCGGGAAATCGCGCTCGGCGTTGCGGCGATCGACCTTGACCACCCGGCTCTCGGGCAGATAGCAGCGGATGGTGTCGCGCGTGCGCACGATCTCGCGCGGCACGCCGTCGAGCACCTCGAGCTTGTCGATGTCGCCTCCGGCGTCGACGTAGCGCGTGATGCGCGAGGTCTCGGAGCGCCCGCCGTGCTGGAAGACGAAGGTGCCGCGGTAGGAGAGCTTCTGCGTCGCGTCCTGGATCTTGCGCAGCCAGCCGAGCGCTTCCGGGGACTGCGCCTGGGCGAGGCCTGACGCCAGGGCGATGAGAACGCCGAACGCCCGGCCACGCGTCACTTCGTACTCTCCTGCGCCTGGTCGGACACGGTGCGCACATAGAGGGCCATGCCCTGAAGCGAGGCACGCGGGGAAAAACCCTGATGTGCGAGGAGATAGTCGTTGGTGCCGCGCGGCAGCGGCACGATCGCCGGCGGTTTATTATCGGCGACCGGCCGCAGCGCCGGAGTGAGCGCCGCCGGGGCCTGCGCCACCTGCGCCTGCAGCGACCCGGCATCGCGTTGCGGCGCGAAGGCGAGCCAGCCGACCAGGGACACCGCGGCGATGCTGGCCGCAGCCGAGAGCACAAGCCACTTGCGCGGCTCTGCCTGCAGTCTTGCGGATGCCAGCAGCGCCGGCTCGGCGCTCAGCCGCGCGGCGACGCGCGCCGTGAAACCCTCCGACAGCATGCGGCTGTCACGCATCGCGTCGCTGATCAGGTGATAAGCGCGCCAAGCGTGCAGCGCGTCGCCATCATGGCCCAGCCAATCAATCATTTCGGCGGTGGACTTGTCGTCCAGCTCGCCATCCATCAATGCCGAAATTTTGTCGTTCATACCCCCTACCACCTCTTGTCCTTCCGCGTCCCCAGCAAAGGCCGCAGTTGCTCCGCAATGGCCTCGCGTGCCCGGAAAATGCGTGAGCGCACGGTGCCGATCGGGCAATCCATGACTCTCGCGATGTCCTCGTAGCTCATGCCTTCGATCTCGCGCAGCTGGATCGCGGTTCTCAGCTCCTCGGGCAGCCTCTCGATCGTGGAGTTCACGGTCTCCGCGATCTCGTTCGACAGCAGCACGCTCTCGGGCGTGTTGATGTCGCGCAGCTGTTCGCCTTCTTCGAACCCTTCCGCCTCGTCGGCCTCTACCTCGGTCGAGGTCGGCGCCCGCCGGCCCATGGCCATGAGGTAGTTCTTGGCCGTATTAATTCCAATCCTGTACAGCCACGTGTAAAACGCGCTGTCGCCACGGAACGCAGGGAGTGCTCGGTAGGCCTTGATGAACGCCTCTTGCGTTACATCTTCAACCTCCGCCGAATCGCGGATGAACCGCGACAGCAGCCGCGCTAGCTTGCGCTGATACTTCTCGACAAGCAACTCGAAAGCCCGCTTGTCGCCACGCTGCGCCCGCGCGACCAGTTGCCGGTCGATTTCGCGGTCAGACATCCGGCCGCGCCTTCAGGCCAGCGCCCGCGCCGCGCGGCGAGGGCTCCCCACCCCGTTTGCAACGCCTATGTGCCACAGACACACGCACTTTGAAATAGTTCGACGCCGTATAGGGGCGGGACTGGAGGCCGGGGGTCGCTTCGCCGCCACTTGGGGCGGCTTTCCCCATAGCGCCCAGATGCGCAGCGCGCGGAACGGTTCCTCGCCCAGCATGTCCGCCGGGACCAGGGCGGTTCGCCGCACCGGGCCCTGAACGGGCAAGGCCACCCTGAAGCGCTTGACATAGCGCCGCTTCGCCAGCTGCGCCGCGAACCTTTCGCCTGCGGCGAGCTCGATGGCGCAAACCGAGCTTGCTGATTTCGGCAGCGCCCGGCTCCAGGCTGCCGCCCAGCCAAGGTCGATCAGACAGATTGACAGCGCGGCACCCGAAACGCACGGCAAGACCGCGGAGATGCAAGGCGCCGCGCAGGCGTACAGAGTCCCCGGCGCGGTCGCGAAAGCCGCAGACGCAGACGGGCCGCTCAAGGGGGCGCGAACACCAGCGTGCCGTTCGTGCCGCCGAAGCCGAACGAGTTGGAAAGGGCGACGCGGATCGGCATCTTGCGCGCCGCGTTGGGCACGTAGTCCAGGTCGCACTCGGGGTCCGGCGTGCGCAGATTGATCGTCGGCGGCGAGACCTGGTCGCGCAGCGCGAGCACGCTGAACACCGCTTCGACCCCGCCCGCCGCGCCGAGCAGGTGCCCGGTCATCGACTTGGTGGAGTTCACGGCGACCTTCGCCGCGCGCGAGCCGAGAAGCCGCTTCACGGCTCTTGTCTCGGCAACGTCCCCGAGCGGAGTGGAGGTGCCGTGCGCGTTGATATAGTCGACAACGGAAGTTTCCAGATTCGCATCCTTCAGGGCATTGCGCATGCAGCGGAACGCGCCTTCGCCGTCCTCGCTCGGCGCGGTCATGTGGAAAGCATCGGCCGAGACGCCATAGCCCGCCAGCTCGCAGTAAATCCGCGCCCCACGCGCCTTGGCGTGCTCGTACTCCTCGAGCACCACGGCGCCGGCGCCCTCGCCCAGCACGAAGCCGTCGCGCTCCTTGTCCCAGGGACGGCTCGCAGTGGCCGGGTCGTCGTTGCGCGTGGAAAGCGCCCGCGCCGCGGCGAAGCCGCCCACTGTCAGCTCGGTCAGCGTGGCTTCGGCGCCGCCGGCGATCATCACATCGGCCTCGCCGTAGCGGATCGATTTCGCCGCTTCGCCGATGCAATGCGTCGAAGTCGTGCACGCGGTGACCATGGCCAGGTTGGGGCCCTTCGCGCCGACCTCGATCGACAGCAGGCCGGCGATCATGTTGATGATGCTGCCGGGGATGAAGAACGGCGAAATGCGGCGGGGCCCGTTCTGCTTGAGCTCGTTGTGCATCGCCTCGATCAGCGGAATCCCGCCGATGCCCGACCCGAAATTGACGCCGACGCGCTCGCCGTTCTCGGGCGTCACCTGCACGCCGGCGTCGCGCCAGGCCTGCAGGCCCGCCGCCATGCCGTAGTGGATGAAGATGTCCAGGCGGCGCGCTTCTTTCGGCGAAAGGTACGGCGCAACGTCGAAATCCTTCACCTCGCCGGCGATCTGGCTCGAGAGCCGCGACGCATCGAAGCGCGTGATGCGGGTGATGCCGGGCTTTCCGGCGAGGGCGTTATCCCAGGCCTGCTGGACCGTGTTGCCGATCGGGCAGACGATCCCGAGCCCGGTGACAACGACTCTACGACGGGTCACTCATGTTCCGATCAAGACTTGGCGTGCGCCTTGATGTAGTCGACGGCCTGCTGGACGGTGGTGATTTTCTCGGCTTCCTCGTCGGGAATCTCGGTCTCGAACTCCTCCTCGAGCGCCATCACCAGCTCGACGGTGTCGAGCGAGTCCGCGCCCAGGTCATCGACGAACGAAGACTGGTTCTTGATTTCGGCTTCGTTGACTCCGAGCTGCTCGGCGATGATCTTCTTGACGCGTTGTTCGACGTTTTCCATCCGCGGCTCCTTCCTGTAGGGGCAATGCCTGTGCGTGGGTCAAGAGCGGCTCGTATTTTACGACATATACATGCCGCCGTTGACGTGCAGCACTGCTCCCGTGACGTAGCCGCCGCCGGGCGAAACGAGATAGGCGACGGCAGCGGCGACGTCCTGCGGCGTGCCGAGCCGCCCGAGCGGAATGTGCTCGAGCAGCGCCTTTCTCTGTGCGTCGGCAAGCGCGCGCGTCATATCGGTGTCGATGAAGCCCGGCGCAACGCAGTTCACCGTGATGTTGCGGCTGCCGAGCTCGCGGGCGAGCGATTTCGTCATACCGGAAACCCCCGCCTTGGCGGCGGCGTAGTTGGCCTGCCCGGGATTTCCCGACTCGCCGACCACCGAGGTGATGTTCACGATCCTGCCCCAGCGCGCCTTCATCATGCCGCGCATCACCGCGCGCGACAGCCGGAACACCGCGCGCAGGTTGGTGTCGATCACCTCGTCCCAGTCGGCGTCCTTCATGCGCAGCGCCAGGTTGTCGCGGGTAATGCCGGCATTGTTCACCAGGATCAGGACGTCGCCGAATTCCTTCTGGATCGATTCAACCAGCGCATCGCATTGTGGCGCGTCGCTGACATTCAGGACTTTGCCGATGGCGGGGACCTTCTGCGCTCCCGCTTCGCTCGTTGCAGTGCCGATCACCTTCGCGCCGTGCCTGGCCAGCTCGGCTGCGATCGCGCGGCCGATGCCGCGCGACGCTCCGGTGACCAGCGCCACTTTGCCTTCGAGCATGCTCATGCTCCCCTCATCGCCTGCAGCGTCTGCTCGAGCGAAGCCCGGTCGGCAAGCGAGAACGACTGCACTTCGGGATGAATGCGCCGGGTCAGCGCCGCGAGCACTTTTCCAGGTCCGCACTCGACGATGTGCGTCGCGCCCTGCTCCACCATCCGCTGGATGGTTTCCATCCACCGCACGGGCGCCGACGCCTGGCGCACCAGCGCGTCCTTGATGGCCGCCGGGTCGTTCTCCACTTTCACGTCCACGTTGTTGATTACAGCGAGCCGCGGCGCGGCAACCTCGACCCGCGCGAGATAGTCTTTCAGCCGCTCGCCGGCGGGCTTCATCAGCGCCGAATGAAAAGGCGCGCTCACCGGCAGCGGCATCGCGCGCTTCGCGCCGCGCGACTTGCAAAGCTCGATCGCCCTGTCGACCGCCTGCTTCTCTCCGGCGATCACGACCTGTCCGGGCGCGTTGAAGTTCACGGCCTGGACCTCGCCGAGGGCCTCCGCGCAGCCTTGGCGCACGCCTTCCTCGTCTAGGCCCAGAATCGCCGCCATCGCGCCCTTGCCTTCGGGCACCGCCTCCTGCATCGCCTGGGCGCGCAAGCGCACCAGCGGCAGGGCGTCGCGGAAAGAAAGGGCGCCCGCGGCCACCAGCGCGGTGTACTCGCCCAGACTGTGTCCCGCCGCCAGCTGCGGTGCCGGACCCTCGAGCGCCCGCCAGGCACGGTAGGCCGCGTATCCTGCCGTGACCATCGCCGGTTGTGTGTTGACCGTCTGGTTCAGCACTTCGGCCGGGCCTTCATTCATCAGTCTTATGAATTCACCGCCTAACGCAGCGCGCGCTTCGGCAATCACTCGATCGATTTCGGGCAGTCCATCATAGCCGCGCAGCATGCCGACCGCTTGCGAGCCCTGCCCCGGGAAGACCATCGCAAGCTTCATAGCGTCAGGAGCGAAGAGCCCCAGGTAAATCCGCCGCCCACCCCCTGCAGCAGCACGCGCTCCCCGGCGCGGATTTTTCCCGCGCGCACGAACTCGTCCAGCGCGAGCGGCACCGACGCGGCCGAAGTGTTGCCGTGATGATCGACGGTGACGACGAGCTTTTTTGCTGGCAGACCAAGCTTGCGCGCGGTGGCATCGAGAATGCGCACGTTGGCCTGATGCGGGATCATCCAGTCGACGTCCCCGATCGTCATGCCCGCAGCGGCCAGCGTTTCGCGCGCAGACTCCTCCAGCACCTTGACTGCAAACTTGAATACGCCTTGACCGTTCATCTGCAGGAACGGCGAGCCGATGACGCGGCCGTTGCAGACGTTGCCCGGCACCGACAGCATGCCGGCCTGGCTGCCGTCGGCGCGCAGCACGCTCGCATGGATGCCCGGCTTCGAGCCCGCGGCAAGCACCACCGCGCCTGCGCCGTCGCCGAACAGCACGCAGGTGCCGCGGTCATTCCAATCGAGAATGCGGGAGAAGACTTCGGCGCCGATGACGAGGGCGCGCTCGTACTGCCCCGAGCGAATGAAGCTGTCGGCGGTTGCCAGCGCGTACACGAAACCGCTGCAGACCGCCTGGACGTCGAACGCTGCGCATCCCTTGATACCGAGCTTCGCCTGCAACAGGCAGGCGGTGCTGGGAAAGATGTAGTCCGGCGTCGAGGTGGCGAGCACGATGAGATCGATGCTTTCTGCGCCGACGCGGGCGGCGTCGAGGGCGCGTCGGCTGGCCTGCAGCGCGAGATCGCTCGAGCTTTGCGATGGGTCGGCGATGTGGCGTTGAACGATTCCCGTGCGCTCCCGGATCCACGCGTCGCTCGTGTCCAGGCGCGCGGCAAATTCGTGGTTTGTCATTACGCGTGGCGGCAGGTAGCTGCCGGTGCCCACGATGCGCGAATAGATCATGCCGCAGGCACCTGCAGTTGCGCCATGCGCGCAGTGATTCGCTGGGGCACGCTGTTGCGCACCTCATCCACGGCGCGCTTGAGCGCCTGGCCGAAGGCGAACAGGTCGGCTGCGCCATGGCTCTTGATCACGATGCCGCGCAGCCCGAGCAGGCTGGCGCCGTTGTAGCGGCGATGGTCCATGCGGTGGCGGAAGGCGCGAATCACGGGAAGCGCCGCAAGCGCAGCCAGCCGCGTGAACGGATTGCGGGAGAATTCCTCGCGCAGCACGCTTGCCATCATCTGCAAGACACCTTCCGAGGCCTTGAGCGCCACGTTGCCGACGAAGCCGTCGCACACCACGACGTCGACGCCGCCCCTGTAGATGTCGTCGCCTTCGACATTGCCAGCGAAGTTCAGCCCGCTGCAGCGCAGCAGGTCGGCGGCGTGCTTCACTGTTTCGTTCCCCTTGATGTCCTCGACGCCGATGTTGAGCAGCCCTACCGAAGGCTTTTCTTTGTGCTCGACCGCCGCGACCAGCATCGCGCCCATGATGCCGAACTGCAGCAGGTTCTCCGGCGTGCAGTCGACGTTCGCGCCCAGATCGAGCACGTAGGTGTTGGTGCGGCGCATGTTCGGCAGCACGCTGGCGATCGCGGGCCGGTCGATGCCGGGCAGGGTTTTGAGCACGAAGCGCGAGATCGCCATCAAGGCGCCGGTGTTGCCGGCGCTCACGCAGGCATGCGCTTCGCCGCTCTTCACCAGGTTCACGGCCACGCGCATCGACGAGTCCTTCTTGTAGCGCAGCGCCTGCACCGGCGGCTCGTCCATCGCCACCACCTCGCTCGCATGATGCACGCGCAGCCGCGGACCTACGGCGGCGCCGCGCGCGGCGAGCTCGGCTGTGAGCGCATCGTGCAGGCCGACCAGCACGATGTCGACGTCAGACAGCCGCGCCTGAAACTCGAGCGAGGCCGGCACCGTCACATGGGGGCCGTAATCGCCCCCCATGCAATCGACGGCTACGGTGATCAGCGGGGCTACTCGCCTTTGGTTTTGGTGACTTTCCTGCCGCGGTAGAACCCAGTGGGGCTGACGTGGTGACGCAGGTGCGTCTCGCCGGTGGTCGGCTCGACCGCGAGCGTCGGGCCGGTGAGGTGATCGTGCGCGCGATGCATGCCGCGCCGCGACGCCGATTTCTTGTTCTGCTGGACTGCCATGGTTTCGACTCCTCTAAAAATTACTGCTTGCGTTGAATCAGGCCGCGCAAGCCGGCGAAAGGCGAACTGCCCGCATCCGCCGCGGTTTCCGGGCCTTTACATAATTCGTGCCGCGGCGCATACGGCAACTCGAGGATCAACTGGTCCTCGATCAGCTCGCGCACTGCCATTTCCTTGCCGGCAACGACCCGATCCGGCGCGCTCGGATCGGCTGGCTCGGCGTCGATCTCGGCCTGCGTGGCCGCCAGCACCAGCAGCTCTTCCGCTTGCACCTTAAACGGCATCGGCTCAAGACAGCGCTGGCAGCGCAGCGGCAACGTGCCGCGCACGCTGAGGCGCAGACTGGGGCGCCCGCGCGCATCGCGCGTCCCCTGCAGCGCGTAGCCGACCTCACCGGCGTCCGACGCGAGCAGCGCGCAAAGGCGCGCAAAGCTGCTCAGCGGCCAGACTCCTTGCTGCGCCGCGCCGGCCGACGCGAACTCGAAGCCGTCGATCACCGGCTGGTGCGACATAAACGTTGAATGATATCATCCTTGGAAAATTCCCGTCAAAACAACGTGATGGATCAGCCCCGGCAGCTTGTGCTGGCTTCCACCTCGAGGTATCGCCGCGAGCTCCTGGAGCGCCTGGGCCTGCGCTTCGAAACCGCCGGCCCGCACTGCGATGAGAGTGCGCTGCCCGGGGAGGCGGCGCCTGAGACCGCGCTGCGCCTGTCGCTGCTCAAAGCGCGCTCGGTCGCGCCGCGCTTCGCCGATGCGTTGATCATCGGATCCGATCAAGTGGCGGCGAGCGAGGGCCGGCCTCTCGGCAAGCCGGGCAATCATGAAAGCGCGACGCAGCAGCTGCGCGGCCTGAGCGGAAAGGCGGCGGACTTTCACACGGCGATTGCGTTGCTCGATGCGCGCAGCGGCGCGATGCAATCCCGCGTCGTGCGCTGCCGCGTCGTCTTTCGCGTGCTCGATGAGCGCCGCATCGAAGCGTATTTGCGGCGCGAGCAGCCCTATGACTGCGCCGGCAGCGCCAAAGCGGAAGGACTGGGCATCGCGCTCATCGCGCGCATGGAGACCGAGGATCCGACCTCCCTCATCGGGCTGCCCTTGATCGCGCTTACGGAAATGCTGGAACGGGCCGGCATGCCCGTGCTCGGTTGATCCTCTACGCCATTCCGACCCCGCTGGGAGGCGTGCCGGCGCACGCGCTGCCGGCGCCTGCGCTGCGCACCGTCCAGTCCTTGCGCGACTTCGCCGTCGAGAACGCGAAGAGTGCGCGCGCTTTCCTTGCCGCCGTGGGAATGCCCTGCGCGATCCGCGAATTGAATATCACCGCCTTGGAACACGACGTCGCTTCCCTGCTTAAACCGCTTCGGGAAGGTCGAGCGCTGGGCCTGTTGTCGGAAGCCGGCTGCCCGGCGATCGCCGACCCCGGAGCCGCGCTCATCGAGGCGGCGCATCATGCCGGGTTCCGCGTGGTGCCGCTCGTCGGCCCCTCCTCCATCACCCTCGCGCTGATGGCTTCCGGCCTTGAAGGCCAGCGTTTCGCGTTTTGTGGTTATTTGCCCCGAGAAAAGTCAGACCGAGATCAGCGCATCCGGGCATTGGAAAAACGCTCGCGCAGCGAGCGCGAAACCGAGATCTTTATCGAGACACCGTACCGCAGCGAGGCCCTGTTCGCGGCGTTGATGGAATGCTGCAACGAGCGCACCCGGATTTGCGTGGCCGCCGATCTCACCCTGCCGAGCGAGTCGGTGGTGACGCAAACCGTGGACGGCTGGCGCCGGCAAAAGCGGCAGATCGGCCGGCGCCCGGCGGTATTCCTGCTGCTAGCGGATTCCCGGTGAAGCGCGCAGCGCGAACTCGGCGATGGCGCGAGCCGCCTCGGCGCCGAAGCGCCTGGCTAATTTCTCCGCGACGCCTTCCTTCTGCGTGTAGTCGACGATGTCCTCGGCCTTGATCAGGTCGCGCGCGACCGAGTCAAGACTGCCAAAACCGTCGGCCAGGCCGAGCTCGACGCTCTTTTCCCCGCTCCAGAACAGGCCGCTGAACATGTCGGGCGTTTCCTTCAGCCGCTTTCCCCGTCCCTCGCGCACCACGCCGACGAACTGCCGGTGGATTTCCTCCAACAGCTGCTTGGCGTACTGCCTGTCTTTCTCGTCGAGCGGTGAAAAGGGATCCAGCATGCCCTTGTGCTCGCCGGCGGTGATGAGGCGCCGCTCGATGCCGAGCTTGTCCATCAGCCCGGTAAAGCCGAAACCGTTCATCAGCACGCCGATCGAGCCGACGATGCTCGACTTGCTGACGTAGATGCGATCGGCGCCGGCGGCGACGAAGTAGCCGCCCGAGGCGCAGATGTCCTCCACGACCGCGTAGAGCGGGATATCGGGGTATTTCTTGCGCAGCCTGCGCATCTCGTCGTAAATCGCTTGCGATTGCACCGGGCTGCCGCCCGGGCTGTTGATGCGCAGCACGACCCCTTGCGTGTTTTTGTCCTGGAATGCCGCTTGCAGCGCGCTCGTCACCTTGTCGGCGCTCGCGTCGGTGCCAGGCGCGATGATGCCGTTCAGCTCGACCATCGCGGTGTGCTTCTTGCCGCGGACGACGTCGGCGCCGCCCTTCCAGTCGACCGCAAGCAGCAATACGAGCGTGATGTAAGCGAAAGTGAGCAGCTTGAAGAAGATGCCCCACAAGCGCGCGCGTCGCTGCTCGCGCACCGCCGCCGTGGCAAGCTTGGTCACCAGCTCGCGTTCCCACTGACCACTGTTTTCAGTCATCTGCAAACCCCGTGAAGAAAACCATGCCGTCGCGCTCCTCGATCCTGAGCTTTACCAGGGGGGCCCCGCCGCAGGGCCCGCCGAGGCAGCGACCGCTGCTCGCGTCGTAGGTCGCACCGTGCGTCGAGCATAGCAAATCACGCCCTGCCAGATCGAAAAATACTCCCTCCTGCCAGTCGAGTTCCATCGCGACGTGCGCGCAGCGATTGAGATAGCCGTGCACGCGCCCGGCGTGACGCACCGCGAACGCGGGCGCGCTCTGGCCGAAGTACTCGACCTCGAAACGCACCCCGCTGCCCGCATCGACCAGGGCCGCCGAGGCGCAGATCAGGCGTTCAGTTCCAGCCACCGACTCAGTTCTCCGACACTCGCCACGCAGCCCCGCGGGCCGCAGGCGCGCAGCGCAGGCTCGGCGTGCGCGCCGTAGGTCACCGCCAGCGCGTCGATGCCCGCGCCGCGCGCCATCTCCATGTCGTGCGAGGTGTCGCCGATCATCAATGATTCTTGTACAGGAATTTTCAGTTCTTCGATGATTTCAAGCAGCATGTCGGGGTGAGGTTTCGGCGTGCTCTCGTCGGCGCAGCGCGACGCTGAAAAATACCCCTTCAGGCCGCTTGCCTGCAGCGCGCGCTCCAGCCCGTGCCGGCTCTTGCCGGTGGCAATCGCCAGCAGACGGGTTTGCGACAGGCGTTTCAACAGGGTTTCTATCCCCGGAAACAGGCGCATCGCGTCTTCACGCTGCAGGAAGTGCCGCCGATAGAGCGCGACGAATTCCGCATAGCGCTCGGGCGGCAAGCCGGGCACCGCGTGGCGCAGCGAATCGTGCAGCCCCAGACCGATGACGTGGCTCGCGCGCTCGCGGTCGGGCACCTCGAGCCCCAAGTCGGCGCTCGCCTGCTGGATGCATTGGACGATGGTGGCGGCGGAATCGATCAGCGTGCCATCCCAGTCGAAGATGATGAGCGAATAGCTCACGGCTCCTCCAGGAAAGCGCGCATGTCGTCTGGCAGTTTCGATTCCAACTCAACGTGTTCGCCGCTCGTCGGATGCGCGAATCCCAGCCGCCGGGCATGCAGGAACAGCCGCCGCACGCCGTGCTTCGCAAGCGCATGGTTAAGCCAGAAATCGCCATATTTGTCGTCGCCCAGGATCGGGTGCCCGGCGTGAGCGAGGTGCACGCGGATCTGGTGCGTTCGTCCGGTGAGCAGCCGCACCTCCAGCACGCTGTAATCCCTGCCGCTTTTCAGCGCCCTGACGCGCGTCAGCGCCTCGCGCCCGCCTTCAGCGACGCTCACTCGCCGCTCGCCCTTTGCGGAGACGTACTTGTGCAGCGGCGCGCGGATTTCGAGCGTGGTCTTGTCAAGAACCCCCTTTACGACGGCCACATAGACCTTCTTCACCTCGCCTTCGCGCAGCATGCGGTGCAGCTCGACCAGGGCGCTGCGCTTCTTGGCCAGGATCAGCAATCCCGAAGTGTCGCGATCGAGCCGGTGCGCAAGCTCGAGCACCTTCGCCTGCGGCCGGGCGGCGCGCATGGATTCGATCACGCCGTAGCTCAAGCCGCTGCCGCCGTGCACCGCAACGCCGGCCGGCTTGTCGATCACCAGCAGGGCGGCGTCCTCGTAGACGACCGGGAACTCAAGCGGGCGCGGGACTGGAGCCTTCTTTTCTGGAACTCTGACTGGGGGAAGGCGGATGCGGTCGCCGGGCTTAAGCCGGTACTCGGGCTTTACGCGCCCGCTATTGACCCGCACCTCGCCGCTGCGCAGCACACGGTACACATGACTCTTCGGCACGCCTTTCAGCCGCCGCAGCAGAAAATTGTCGATGCGCTGCGCGGCATTTTCTTCGCCAACTTCCAGCCAGATCGCTCGAGCCTTGCTTAAGTCTTTCATTTTTCGTATGATCTCGGAGTCGCTTCGAGTTGCGAGGCACAGGCAAGCATGGCGCGGTGCGCTTCAAGCCGCCGTTGCCGCGGCCTGCAACCCGCCTCCTGTCCGGCCACAGCCGGGCCTGAAGCGCTGGTTAATTTCGCTCACCGGAAGTAGCGATACTACTAGAAGCGCGCGTAGGCGGACTTCCCCCACTGATCCCTTTCCCGGACTGAAGCCCAACTCGGAGAGCACGGACCGACTCAACATCGAGTCTCCTGCGCGCGCAGGAGAACAACAAGTGAAGCGCATGCTGTTTAACGCGACGCAGCAAGAAGAGCTGCGCGTCGCGATCGTAGAAGGGCAGAAGCTAGTCGACCTCGACATCGAGTCAGCCTCA
>Ga0209577_10002739_pt1 | contig 16756 bp, 11 predicted proteins | sample GraSoiAngelo_109_FD_185874 | JGI IMG/M metagenome (GOLD analysis project Ga0209577, IMG submission 185874) | Grasslands soil microbial communities from the Angelo Coastal Reserve, California, USA - 14_0903_12_20cm (SPAdes) (version 2) | ecosystem: Environmental > Terrestrial > Soil > Grasslands...
TTGAATGTCATGCTGCAGGAAGCGGCCGAGCATGGGCGCCTCCTCTACCGGGATCGACGGTTCGTATGGGAGTGGATGTACATGGACAGCTATCTCGATTCCCTGCTCTGGCCGATCGCCCGCGCCGCCGCCGACCTGCTCATGTCAGACGAGATCCAGAACGTGCGCATCTGCGCCGCCAAGGATTGCGGTTGGCTCTTCGTCGATCGCACTAAGAACCGCCGCCGCCGCTGGTGCGACATGAAGGTCTGCGGCAACCGCGTCAAGGCTCGAAGGCACTACCAGCGCGTGAGGGCGGAGTAGCGCCAGGAGTAAACTCTTCTCCTTTTGCAAACTGGCATCCAGATGCTTGCCCTCGGCACGAGTTGAAGGAAACACTACCGGCCAAGGAATGCTTAGTAACGGGGGGATATGTGCTCAGAACTCGTGACCGGTATCACTGACCCTGCTTTCCACAGTAGGTATCATCGGCGCATTCGATTCACGAAAGGATTGCCATGCGCCGCACTTCGTCCATCTGTGCCAAGTTTCGCGCGCTGCTGCTTTGCATGTCGCCAGCGGTCGCCCTTACTGTCCTCTTGTCTCTCTCCACCTCACAATTAAGCGCACAAGCCAATGGTTCTCAACCTTTGCCGAATACTCCGTCACATACGAACTCGCAAATAACGGATCAGTCGTCCGTCGGAACCAATATCACCTCTTTGAAGGGCTTCGTTCTGGAGGAAGGAACTCCGGTAAAGATGCGCATCAATCGAACGGTTTCGTCTGCCGACGCGCACACGGGCGACACGGTTGATTTTGAAGTTTTGGAAGATCTGAGCGTGAACGGAACGCTTGTGATCTCCAAGGGGGGCCTGGCCTTCGCTACCGTGACCGAAGCTCAGTCCAAACGTCGCATGGCTCGCGGAGGTAAGCTGGATATCAATATCGATTATGTAAAACTGATCGACGGAGAAAAAGCCGCACTCCGAGCCGTGAAAGAGGTGAAGGGAGGCGGTCACACTGGCGCTATGACGGGCGGCATTGTAGCAACCAGTCTTGTGTTCTTCCCAGCGGCCCCATTCTTTCTTTTCATGCACGGCAAAGACATCACGATTCCTAAGGGCACCGAGATTACCGCCTACGTCAACGGAGATCTGAAGCTTGAGTTGGCAAAGTTCCAACAAAATTCTATCCCGGGTGGACCGCAGGTTGCGCACTCACCGAACATCGCAGCATTCTCAAGCACCACGGCAAAGGTACAACTCGAATCGACTCCTCCGGGGGCTGATATCCAATTAGACGGAAGTTTTGTTGGCAACACTCCCTCGGACGTGCAAGTAGGCGACGGTGAACACAATATCGTAGTCAAAAAGTCTGGATTCAAAGACTGGGAGCGGAAGCTGAAAGTAAATGCCGGCAGCACTATCCACCTGAATGCAGAGCTGGAAAAGATCGCGACTCCTTAGCAAGCAGGCTCAAAATCCTAAGATCGCGGCAGTTACGGAATCCCACCCTTGCGGACAAAAACGCGCACGCATGGCGCATCCCGCGATTAAAGAAATTCCGAGACATCCTTGCCGAACGTGACAGTGCTGGGGTCCTTCGCCTCCGTTCGGCTGGCGCCTCACTGCGGCTCAGGATGACAGGGAATTAAATTCCCGGTTGTTCACTTCGTTTCATAAGAGGTTTTAGATCGGCTCGTACCTGCAACCTTCACATTTGAGATCTGCGAAATCCACCATCCGGCATCCGTGCGCCAGCATATGCGGGAAAGGCGCAGTTTCGTAACCAGCTTCATCTAAGCACTCTGCTGAGAATCATCGGGTGCGTTTGCCGTTCAGCACCTACTGCTCCGCCTGTCATCCTGACCGGAGTGAGGTGCCAGCCGAACGGAGTGGAAGGACCCCACCGATCTCACCTCCGCGAGAATGTCTCAGAATTTTTCTCCTTGGAACTCGACTTCAACGGAGTTTGGAAAGCAGAGTCGCTGGCGCTCCTTGGAAGAACAATCGTCAGCGTGACTTCGCCGCGCAGCTGTTTAATCACCCCTGCAAAACGCAGTGGTCGCTGCAAAATGCAGTAGCGCTACGGCCTTTCGTAACTTACCTGTGACCTCGCCAGCTTGGTTGTCCTCAACAGCTTAGCGAAACTTGCTCGTTTGCCCTCCGCGTGCACTTAGCACAGGCGAAGTCGGTGGCGGCACGCCAACGTGAGGCGTGCGGAGAGAACCGGCGCGGAGGTGGTTATGTCCATCCTGTTTGTGCTGCTGATGTTCCTGCTGGTCATGTCGATTAACTATGTCCGTACGCGCGAGCAAGTGATCGCGCAGCCTCAAGCTTGGGCCGGACCGCAGGCGGCTCGCATGCAGCGCGAGTACGGCTTCTCGATTCCCGAGGACTACTGCTTTCATCCCGGGCACACCTGGGTACTGAAGGAAGGCGGTGAGAACGCGCGGGTCGGCATCGACAGCTTCGCTGCGAACCTGCTCGGAACGATTGAGCATGTTGACGTTATCGGCTTGAACCGCTGGGTACGGCAGGGCCAGAAGCTGGTGACGATCCGGAGCGGCGGCCAGAATTTCGAGTTGGTGTCGCCGGTCGAGGGGGTCGTCATGGCGGTGAACAAAGATGCTGCGCAGGACCCCGGACTGATCGCACGCGACCCGTATCAGAGTGGCTGGATCGCGATCGTGAAATCACCGGACCTCGTCACCAACAAGAAGAACCTGGTGCAGGGCGGCATGGTGGCGCCGTGGCTGCAGAACAGCGTCACGCGTCTGAACGGCATGGTCGCGCAGCTCGCGCCGACGATGGCTGCTGATGGCGGCTTGCCACTGGCAGGACTGCTGGCGCGGGTCACGCCCGAGTTACGCGAAAAGCTGGCCAAGGAATTCTTCCTCGCGTGACGTAGAGGTCACGAAGAAAGTAAAGCTTTACCACGAAGGACGCACGAAGGTTCACGAAGAATGTGCATGCGCAAGGCTTCACGAAGAACGCAAGAGTCAGCGAGGGTGCAGGTTTGATGAAGGAAAACGTTATGGAACGCACGAAAGCCATCTTGGTGGACATCACGAAGTGCATCGGGTGCCGCAGTTGCGAGCAGGCGTGCAAAGAAGCTCACGGATTTCCGAAAGACACAGAAGCGAAGCTCTCGACGACTGCCCTGACGGTCATTGAAGAACATGGCGACAAGTACGTGCGGCGGATGTGCATGCATTGCCAGGATCCGGCGTGCGCGTCGGCGTGCCTGGTGGGCGCGCTGAAGAAAACTGCGCTCGGTCCGGTTACCTACGATAAATCGAAATGCATTGGCTGCCGATATTGTCTGGTGGCATGCCCGTTCAGTGTTCCCCGTTACGAGTGGACGAAGCTTGTCCCATACGTGAAGAAGTGCGACATGTGCGCCGCGCGGCAGGAGAGTGGGCAGGCTCCGGCATGCGTGGAGGCGTGCCCGACAGGGGCGTCGATCGTGGGCTGGCGTGACGCGATTCTGGAAGAAGCGCAGCGGCGGGTGCTCAACGATCCCAAGTACGTGAAGCACATTTACGGCAGCGAGGAGGCGGGCGGAACGTCGGTGTTCTTCATTTCGGATGTGCCGTTCGAAGACTTGGGATTCGTGACCCCTCCGCAGCAACCGATGCCCACCTTGAGCGCCGCGGCGCTCGCCGATGTGCCCACCGTGGTGCTGGTCGGCGGATCGTTGCTGGCGGGGATTTATTGGATTACCGAGCGGCGCAATGCAGTGGCGGGGGCCGAGGCGCGGGAGCAGTCGGAGAAAAAACCTTAACCATGAATGGCAAAGGGACAGTAAAGAAAACAAGATCCAATGATCACCACGAAGGGCACGAAGGTTGCACCAAGGACACGAAGGAGTGCGAAACAGGAAGGAAGTGGGTTATGACGACGACACTGGTTCCTAAAATCACTTTGTGGCGGGTAATTGTGGCGGTGATTTTTGCCGCTGGTCTCTACGCCACGTACGCGCGCTTTGCGCTGGGGCTCAGCCAGTCGACGCATTTGACCGATCCGCAGCCTTGGGGGCTTTGGGTGGGCCTGGGGACGTTATGCGGCGTCGGGCTCTCGGCGGGAGGATTTGGAATTGCGGCGGCCGTGTACCTGCTCGGCTTCGAGCGTTATCGGCCCGTGCTGCGCACGGCGGTGCTGGTGTCGTTCCTCGGCTACATGAGCGTGATTGCCGGCATGATGTATGAGCTGGGATTGCCCTGGCGAATCTGGCATCCGATCGTGATGTGGAACCGTCACTCGATGCTGTTTGAAGTCTCCTGGTGCGTGATGCTGTACTCGACGGTACTCGCGCTCGAGTTCTCGCCTGCGCTGGTCGAAAAAATTCCGTTTGCCGGTCTGCGCAACTGGTACTTGAAACAGCACCATCGCATCCTTATCGGTCTGGTGCTGGTCGGGTGCGTACTCTCTTCGCTGCACCAGTCGTTTCTCGGCGGGCTTTATCTATTGACCAAAGGCAAACTCGATCCGCTCTGGTACACGCCTTATCTCACCACACTGTTTTATCTCTCGGCCATCCCGGCGGGACTGGCTGTGACGGTGATGGCACTTTATCTGTGCGTGCGCTCGCTGAACGTGCGGCTCGACACCAGAATCCTGGGTGAGTTGAGCCAGGTGATCGCGCCCATGCTGGCGCTGTACGGAATTTTTCGCGGCGTCGACCTGGCGACGCACGGCGCGCTGCCCTACCTCTTTAAGTGGCGCGAGGAAACTCTGTCGTTCTGGGTGGAAATCGGATTGTTCGTGCTGGCCCCTCTGGTGCTGCTGAGCCTGGAGAAAGCACGTAACAATCCTCAGTTCCTGTACTGGACTTGCAGCCTGGTGGTGATGGGATTCATGGCGAACAGGCTAAACGTCTCCATCACTGGGCTGCAGGCCAGCGCGGGGATTTATTACGTTCCAAAATGGACCGAGTTTGCAGCGACATTGATGGTCATCACGGCGGTGGTGCTGGCATTCCGCTATGCTGTGGTTTATCTGGATATTCTGCCAAAGAATTCACCGCAGCCTAGGTGGATGGTGAATGGTGCTGCGGCGTGACCTCCTGACCATTCACCTTGACCCCGGGGGCTTAGAATCCTCCGGGGTTTTTGTTGGTGGGGAAAGGCAGTCGTTAGTCGTTAGTCGTTGGCTCTCAGAATCCTAAGATCGCAGCGGTTTCGGAATCTCACCCCTTCGACAGGCTCTTGCGTACAGAACGCGCAAGCATGGCAGCCGGGCTGGGGTACACATTTCCGAACCCGCCAAGGTGGGCCGTGGTTGGCCCTGCGAAAATCGCGACATAGTTCACAAAACTTTCAGATTGGGTGAGTACGTTTCCGACATGCGATCCGAGGTGAAAATGTTTCCGGCAGTTCTGGTGCTGCAGGCGAATGGGGGTTCTTCGAGTCCGTTCGGCTGCTGCCTCACGCCGCTCAGAATCACAAGTTTCGAAATTGCTTGGGCCGAGCTCTGGGCTCTCTGAAAACTTTCGGAATCGCCCTGCTCTATCGTTCTTGTCATTCCGACGCCGAACTTGGCGGAGGAATCTGCGATACCAGAGAGCGCGAGAACCGGTATCACACCTGAATCATGCCGGGCATAGGCAGCGTGCTGTATGCCATAGGTGAACGCCTGCCTATACGACGTGTTCAGACGGCACCCGCAGCTGTGGCGAACGAGATTCCTCCGCCGCGTTCGGCGTCGGAATGACAAATTGGGTGTTCGGCGTTTAGGCTTTGGGCTCTAGCCTTCGGCTTTCGGCTCTGGGTGTTCGGCTAGGTTTATCGCAGGGCGGCGTACTCGGCGTGGGCCTGCTTGAGTATGGGGATGCTGGGGTCGGCGTTTTTCCAGGCGGCGAAGAAGTCTTGATACGCAGTGCGGGCGTGGGCGGTGTCTTTCTGGAGAGCGTAGGCGCGGGCGCTGCCGAGGTGAGCCAGCGGATAGAAGGCGCTCAAAACGTCGATGCCGCGATGGTCGAGAATTTTCTGGTATTCAGCCAGGGCTTTAGGACCGTCTTCCGCTTTGAGATAGGCTGCTCCACGCAGATAGATGGAAGAGTAATTGATACCGTTGGGTCCGCTTCCCAAGTCATAGGGTAAAGACGATTCGAGGGCGGCAATCGCTTTTTGGGGCTGATTGCGCTGGAGTTCAATGGCGGCCTGAGAAACGGCCAGCTGAACTTTGGTGAGGAGAGTGTTGGTGGGAAATTCGGCGGCAAGTTCGTCGTGGAATTTTTGCGCACGAGCGATATCGCCGAGTCGGGCCAGCGGAACGGCGGCAAGAGCTTTCGTGTCTTTGTTCAGGGCAAGGCTAAGCGCCTCGGAGAGCTGCTGGCGCGGTTCATTCACGAACCCGAGTTCGGCCTCAAAAGTGGCCTGAATGCTGCGAACTTCGGCGGCGAACTCCACGTTCTGATGTTCTTTGCAGAATCGAACGGCCCGATCGAAGGCAGCACGCGCGTCCTGGATGCGGCCGCGAGCCAAATCGCCGCGGGCTCTCTGAAAGAGGATAAGCGGCTCGTCGAGACCGCCGAGACCTTCTTCTACGATGCGCTTCTCCGCCGCTTCGTCGCCGTGAAGATACGCAAGTTGGAAGCGCATGAAGCGGGTGGTGCGAGGTGAGATCTTCTGGGCGATGGCCTGATCGACCACCGCCTTCGCTTCATCAAAACGACCCAGGCTCATGTAGGCGTCGGACAGATTCTGGTAGGCGTAGTTGCCTTTCGGGTCAATGCGCATGGACTGGGAGGCGTTCTCGAGGGACTTTTCGGGTTGACCGAGGCCTTCGTAGGTAAGCGCGAGGTTATCCCAGGGTAGGCTTTCGTGCGGGTAGGTGCGCTTCCACTGCTCGTAGACTTCGACGATTTTCGGGGCCTCGTCGGTGACTTCGTCGTAGTAGTGGCCAGCGATATAGAGCTTCTCGTGCTCGCTGGCACGATCCTTCAGTTCAAAAGCCTTCTTGATGCATTCGTCCATCTGCCGGGTCTGACCGGTGTTGGCGGAGACGACCCCCAATTCAGCCCACGCGACGGCAAAATTTGGATCAAGTTCGACGGCGCGCTTGTAATGGGGAATGGCGCCCTCGTCATCGAAGTGCTGGTGGGCGGCGTGGCCGAGGCTATAGGCCTGCAGAGCTTCGAGAGACGAAGTGGTGGCCTGCTCCAGCGGCGTGGCGAATTTCTGAATGGAAGGCAGAGACTCGCCCAGCTTGCCTCGGAGACTGGTGGCGGCTTTGTCGAGGGACTTGAGGACTTGCTCCTTGCTTTCGGATTCGGCTTGTTCGCTGGCAATGGTGTCTCCGGATTGCGCGTTGATGGCGGCGAGGGAGACCACGTAATGAGTGCCGAGCGGAGCGATGGAGCCGGTCAGCATGGCAGTGGCGCCTTCGCGGACGCAGATTTCGTGCGCGACATCGCGGGTGATGCGCTGATCTTCGGGGCGTCCCATGAAGCGCAGGGCTTCGCGGATGCGGGATTCGGGAAGAATGTTGAGATAGGGAGACTGCTCGAGCTGAGTGGCGAGCGCCTGCTTTAGCGTGCCGTCGAAAACGCTGTCGCCGGTGGTGTTCACGAAGTCGGTGAGGAGGACGGTGTCTTTTTCCGAAAGCTTGGCAGAGTGGTGCGGGCGGAAATAGAGAGCACCAGCTATGAGGACAGCGACCACTGCGCCGGCCGCGATCCACAGCGGCGTGCGCGATTTTCGGGGAGCTTGGGCTGCTACAGCCCCGCTGACCGCTGAGGCCGAGGCCGCGGCTGCTGCGGGGGAGGAAGGAGGTGAGGCGGCGACCCGCGTTGCCGAAGAACCCGAGGGCGATTGGTGCGGCGCGCGAGCTTCTTGCGCGATGGGAATCGAGCCTGAACTGATGGCGGCAGCGCGCCCGGTATCGGTGTCGCGCTTGAGACGCTGCAGATCGGTGCGGATGTCGGCGGCGTGCTGGTAACGCAGGTTGCGATCTTTCTCGAGCGCTTTCGAGATGATGTCTTCGAGTTTGGGTGGAAGATCCGGATTCAGGCGGATGGGTGGCGTGGGCGCGCGGTCGAGGATTGCCTGGAAAATGAGTGCGGAAGTGTCGCCGCGAAATGGAAGCGCGCCGGTAGCCATCTCGTAGAGGACGGCACCGAAGGAGAAGAGGTCGGAGCGGCCGTCGAGTTCCTTGCCCTTGGCCTGTTCGGGCGACATGTATGCGACAGTGCCGAGGGTCGAGCCGGGGCTGGTGAGGTGCTGCTCGGTCATCGCGGTTTCTTGCGCGGTAAGTCCGCCCGGCTCGTAGGTGTTGCTGAGTGGAGAAAGTTTGGCAAGCCCGAAGTCGAGGATTTTCGCGTGGCCCCGGCTGGTGACGAAGATGTTGGCAGGCTTGATGTCGCGATGCACGATGCCTTTGACGTGGGCGGCGTCGAGCGCGTCGGCGATTTCGATGCCGAGCGAGAGCAGCGTATCGAGTTCCATGGGGCGGCCGGCGATGAGGTGCTTCAGCGTAGCGCCGTCGAGGAACTCCATGACGATGTAGGCGCGGCCGTCCTGCTCGCCGATATCGTAGATGGTGCAGATGTTGGGGTGGTTGAGTGCGGAGGCGGCCTGGGCTTCGCGCTGGAACCGGCTCAGGGCCTGGGGATTGCGGGCGACCTCGTCGGGCAGAAATTTGAGGGCAACGAAGCGATGTAGGCGCGTGTCTTCGGCCTTGTATACCACGCCCATGCCGCCGCCACCCAGTTTTTCGACAACACGGTAGTGGGAGATCGTTTGGCCGATCATTGTTTTGAGAGGGGGATTTGGTGCGGAGCAATCTTATGGGCGAGTTTGGCGGGAAGTCAATTGGGGGGGAGGCAGGCTCTAGGCTTCTCGCTCTTTGATCCGAGCTTCAGCTCTCGCCTGGTGTGTCGTCCCCTGAAGGGGACTCTGCTTGTCTGTTGTTTCCTTCCCCGCACTTACGTGCGGGGCTAATATCTGCCGTCGCTGCGCGACTCTTCCTGCGTTGTCGTAAAAGTGGGTTCTTAGTTCGTCGTAGAAAGTGCAGGGGCAACAGTGATTACAGGACAACGATCGTGATTCCCTGGTTGCGCTTGCCGAGGTCTGGATCAGTTTTGAGCGCGGGATGGGCTTTGAGCAAGATCCAGGTGTTGGTATCGGTCATGGACCAGTCTTCCCCAAAGATGCACTGGCGGATGGCGCCTTGATCCTGGAGCTCGCGAAGGCGTTTCTGGACGGCGATGCGGATGTCTCCGCCTCTGCCGGTGGATCCGTAGCCGTGGATGAGTTTGAGGATGGCGTGGCGGTGTTCACGGGCGGCGGCGAGTTCGCGATCGAGATGGGCAAGAGCCTGATGCACGGGCGGCATGCCAGTTTCGAGATTGATCACAGGAATGGAGATCGTCGGGTGGCGGCGGCGAGGCATGGTCCAATTCCAGGGTTACGCTTTGGAGTTGATCGAGTCAACCCGGGAATCACGGCTGAAGACGCTCTTTGAACCCTTCGTCAAGCGCTTCTGCGAAACAGAGAAGGATCAGCACAGAGGGAAACGGGGGTCAGGAGGGCGGGTGCGGTCCGCACATCTGGACAGAAAATTTCCGAGTGCGATCCTCGTGAGTGCAGTGCGTGGTGAGAATGATTCCTGCAGCCGCGGTTCTGCAGGCTGTTTTGGGGTCCTTCGACTTCGTTCGGCTGGCGCCTCACTTCGCTCAGGAAGACAGAGAGGAATTAGATGATAACCATCAGATGACGGAGATGAAATTAGGCGACAGCGATAAATTCGATGACAGATATAAACTCGATGACAGAGATAACGTTCATCGAGTTGTGGTCTGGCTGGCACGCTGGCGGAGGTGGTCCCGCCAGCTTTCGGGGAGAGCTTCGAGGTTGACGGCGCGGGCGAGCAGGCCATGGTCGCGCGAGGTTCTGTAGTAAAGATGATTGATATCGGCGACCGATACTTTGGCCGGGTCGCGGTGGATGATTTCGATCGTGTCTCCGGCAGTGAGTTGGCCTTCCTCGATCACCGAGAAGTAGAACCCGCTGGTGTTGCTTTCGATGAAGAGCTTGATCATGTCGTCGCGATCGAAGCGGATGGTGATCTTGTAGCAGGGGACGCGTGGTTGCGTGACTTGCAGAAGAGCCGTGCCGATGCGAAGTTGGTCGCCGATGTGGAGAGAGTCTTCGAATAAGCCTTCGGTGGTGAGGTTTTCGCCGAATGCTCCCCAGGGGAGATCCGGTTGCGGCAGTTGCTGGCGCCAGTAGGGATAGTGCTCGGAGGGATAGCCGTAGACAGCTTTGTAGGGGCCGCCGTGAACTGAGAGATCGGCCTGGCGGTCCCCACACAGGTTGACGTGGTTGAGTTCGATGGGGCCTCCGACCGGGCTTTTGAAGATGCCGGTCGAGACTTGAGTTCCCTTCCAGAGGACGATGCGGGGACGGCCGACGTTGACCGAGATAAGTTTCATCCCAGATGAGATTCGGGAAGGTGGGTCGGGGATTCGGGGGAACGAACAGCTTGGACTGGCTCTTCGCCAGCCCAAGCTGTTGCTAGTCTCTGATTTCAGATTAGCTGATTCGTACTAACGATGCTTTTCGTCGTGGCCTCGGTCGGAGTGCTGTTCTCTTCCTTCACGAGGCGCGCTGTCGTGCTGGCCCCCGTTGCCGTGCGGCGCAACGTTCTCACGACCACGCCCGTTGTCGCGCGGACCGGCATTTTGCGGGCGATCGTTGCCGGGGCGCGGGCCTTCGTTGCGGTGGGCGTTGTAGTCGGGCTGAGGCGCGCGGTTGCCGCGCATTTCTTCGCGTGGCACGGGGTGATCATTATTGCGACCGCTGCTGTCGGAGCGCATCGGACGTGCGTTGTTGCGGTCCGGAGATTGCGGACGCGGGACCGGGCGGACCGCGGGGCGATCGTACGAGCCTCCGCCTGATCGGGCCGGAACGACTCTGGGTCCGTGAAATTCTCCCGGGCGCGCGGTGGCGGCGATGGAGGGCCGTCCGTGATTCTCGGACGCCCAAAGCGCGCGATTACCGCCGGCTGCGTGCTCGTGGTCACGTTGCAGGTTGGTCGGTTCGAAATGATGCTCGCGAGACCAATTTTCCTGCTCGCGCGTTGGACGGGAATTGATTCCGCCGCGGCCTCCGCTGTAGCTGATGCGGTTCACGGTGACGTTATTGATGACGGTCTTGTTGTAGATGTGAACGTTGGTGATGTTGATGTTGTTCACGGTGCGGTTGTAGTAGAAATGGCGGTCCCGCCAGTATCCGCCTTCATAGCCGTTGCCGACGTATCCGAAGCCATAATTGACTCCGCCGTAAAAGCCGATGTGTGGGCCCCAGTATCCCGCATGCCAGACATACACACCCTCACCCCAACCCCAATAGCCGGGAGTCCAGAGCACGCCCACGGTTGGCGGCGTGACCCAGGTGCCCGGCACCCAGTAGTAGCCATCGGGACCGTAGGCCCAATAGCCGGGCGTCCAGATATAGCCGTCGCCGGGGCACGGAGGCTGCGTGTACACGGGCAGCACGGGTGGGGCGATGTTCACGGAGATCAACACTCCCGCGAAGGAAGAAGCGGGAATGATCAGGATAAGAAGAGCAAGCCAAACGAAACGCAGAGTACGCATTGAGGATCCTCCTGCCCGTTTGTCCCTGGCGTCTTCGCTTTTGCATGCGGCCAGGCAGATGCGAGGGGATGTGGGCATAAAGTGTCTACCTTGATCGGGAGATCTCTACGATAGGTACAAACCCAAGGTGCGGGTGAATGTTGCTGAGGGCGCGTATGTGGTGATTCTAAATTGGCAAGCGGAGGGTTCTGCAGTGAAAGGTGCAGGAGTTGGTTACGTCAGTAACAATGGAAAGGCTTGGATTCAGGTCTCAGGTGACAGGGTTCCAGGTTTCCAGGTTTCATCGTTTCAAGGTTTCATCATTTCAAAGTTTCACGCCATGGGAGATTGCATTGCAGCGAGAGTTGATCAAGGAGTTCGGCGTGAAAATGCCTTGATGGGACGTTGGTGCTGCCCTCGGGCATGGGGTCCTTCGACTCCGCTCGGCTCCCGCCTCGCTGCGCTCAGGATGACAACGATGCTTGGAAACTGGAAAGATTCAGGGATTCGCAGTTCCATTTTTGCTGGTTAATTGAGAGGTGGCGTAGCGGCGGAAGAAGCTGTCGGCTTTCCATTCGGGGCGTTGTGGGTCATTGGCAACTTTGAGCATGAGGCCTCGAATGATTTCTTCGTACTGGGCAGCGGCGGAGAAATCGATGGGCTGAGCGAGATCGTCGGAGGGAGCGTGATAGCGATTGGTGAGCCAGTCTTTGAAGATTTTTTTCTGCTCGGGCGATTTGGGATCGGGAGCCACACCCATCGCGAGAGCGGGAACTCCATGGCGAATGAAGTTGTATTGGTCGCTGCGGATGAAGATGTTGCGCTGCGGCTCGGGATCGGCTTCGACGTGCACGCCGCGAGCCTCGGCAACCTGGGTGGCGAGATCGCCGAGATCGGATTCGGCGAGACCGAACACCACCAGCGTCTTCAGAGGAATGATGGGCAGGAACATGTCGATATTGATATCGGCGACCATCGACTTGGGGTCGACCGTCGGATATTGCGTGAAGTATTTCGAGCCGAGCAGTCCTTTCTCTTCGCCGGTAACGAAAACAAAGAGCAATGAGCGCTTCAGCTTCTCGGGAGATCTCTTGAGATTGGCGGCGACGTCGAGGAGAACGGCGCTGCCGGAAGCGTTGTCCATGGCGCCGTTGTAGATGCGGTCGCCGTTGATGGGCTCGCCAATGCCGATGTGATCGATGTGGGCGGAGAGGACGACGTATTCATTTTTGAGGGCGGGATCGGAGCCGGGGAGCTTGGCGATAATGTTGGCGGAGTCGACGTCTTTCTTTTCGAGCTTTGCCTTGCTGCGAATGGAGACGTTGAGCGGGAAGTGCGGGAGAGGCTTGCGGTCTTTGCCGAGTGCGGCGAGTTCGCCGAAAGTGTGGCCCGTGCCTGCAAAGAGGACGTCGGCCTTTGCAGGATTCATGAGCATCGACACTTTCTCGCCAGCAGTCTCGTTGAAGACGGGATCAGCAAGATCCATACTGGGGTGAGTGCGGTTCAAGGCTATGCGTGACCAGGGCACATCCATGGAAGCGGGGTTCGGAATCGAGATAACTCCGATTACACCCGCTTTCTGCAAAGCTTTCCAACGCTCCGCGGGAGTCTGATAGTGAGAGGCGAGCGCGCCCGGGATTTCCGCTGGTGAGCCGCTCAGGATGACGACCACTTTTCCTTTCACGTCGAGGCCGGCGAGGTCATCGTAATTTTTTTCGGGCACGGTGAGACCGTAACCGACGAAGACCAGGGGAGCTTCGACTTCGGGAGCAAGATCGATGCGGGTATTGAAGATCACATCGTCGCCCAAGGTGAGAGGCTCGACTTTGCCGTCACGGAGGAGGGCGGCGCTGGATTCTTTTTCAACGATCTGGTGGGATACGAACTTGACGGCCTGATAGTAGCCATCTTTGCCCGCGGGCTGGACGCCGTTTTTCTTGAGTTGGTCGACGACGTAGCCTTCGGCTTTGCGCAGGCCCTGGCTGCCAGTGTCGCGGCCTTCCATATTGTCGTCGGCGAGGACCTTGACATGGTCCCACCAGGTGTGGCCGTCGAAGGAGTTGGATGTTTGCGAGACGGCGGAAAGGACGAAAGCAGTTACGATTAATAGCACCGCGAATTTCTTCGGCATGAGATGACCTCGGGAGCGCGCCTGAAGGCGCTCGGATTGATGCGGTTCTACGGCACGCCTAAATAGTTTGCTGAAAAAATAGTTACGTTTTGAAAGGGCTCGGCTTCAGCCGAGCCGTGAAAGCCGCAAAACCAAGGCGGCTTTAGCCGCTGAGATCGTGTGGTATGACGACTTTTGCGGCTCAACGGTTGCAGCAAACGGCGATCATTCTACATACTCTGACACATCTTGGTTGTCATCGAATCAGACGAGCAGCGCGAGGAGGCATTTGTGATTCCAGAGCGATATGACGCGATCGTGGTGGGATCGGGACAAGGGGGAACTCCTTTGTGCCGGGCACTGGCCGAGGCAGGGATGCGCACCGCACTCGTGGAACGGGTGCATGTGGGCGGAACGTGCATAAATGAAGGCTGCACGCCCACCAAGACGATGGTCGCGAGCGCGCGGGTGGCGTATTTGGCGCGGCGTGGCGCGGATTATGGAGTACAGACTGGGTCAGTGAGTGTCGATTTGAAGCGGGTGCGGGAGCGGAAGCGAGCAATCGTGGACAAATTTCGGAATGGCGGTCAGGCACGGCTTGAGAAGACGGAGAATCTTGATCTGATTTTCGGGACTGCGAGCTTCACGGGGACGAAAACCCTGATGGTTCGAGTGAAGGACGGGGAGCGGCTATTGAGCGCGGAGCGCATCTTCATCAATGCGGGGACGCGGGCGGCCGTGCCTCCACTGGAAGGGCTCAATAGCGTTCCGTTTCTCGATAACGCGTCCATCATGGAATTGGAGTCGGTGCCGGAACATTTGGTGATTCTGGGTGGAGGGTACATCGGCCTGGAGTTCGGGCAGATGTTCCGGCGTTTTGGGAGCCGGGTGACGATCGTGCACAGGGGAGAGCAGCTGCTGGCACGGGAGGACGCGGATGTCGCCGAAGAGGTGGCGAAAATTCTGCGCGAGGATGGAGTGGAGGTGCTGCTGAGCGTGAAGACGGAGAGGGTAAGTTGCGCAGGCGAGCGCATTCGGGTGGAGGTTCGCGATGGATCGCAGGGCCGCACGATTGAAGGATCGCATCTGCTGGTGGCGATCGGTCGAACACCGAACTCCGACACTCTGAATCTGGGCGCGGCGGGGATCGAGACGGACGCCAAGGGATTTATTCGGACCAACAATCGATTGGAGACGAATGTTGACGGGGTGTTTGCGCTGGGCGACATCAAGGGAGGGCCGGCGTTTACGCATATTTCTTATGATGATTTTCGGATTCTGCGCGCCAATGTAATTGAGAAGAAGAATGTCACGATCGATGGGCGGCTGGTGCCGTATACGTGCTTTATTGATCCGCAATTGGGGCATGTAGGGTTGACCGAGGAGGAAACACGGCAGCAGGGGCGCAAGGTTCGCGTGGCCAAGATGCCGATGAACTACGTCGCGCGCGCATTGGAGATGGATGAGAGCCGCGGGTTCATGAAGGCCATTGTGGATGCGGAGACGGGGGAGATCCTGGGAGCGACCGTGTTGGGGATTGAGGGTGGTGAGGTGATGGCGGTCTTTGAAATGGCGATTCTGGGGAAATTGAAATTTACGGCGCTGCGGGATGGAATTTTTGCGCATCCGACATTGGCGGAGGGATTGAATAATTTGTTTGCAGGATGGGCCTGAGAGTATTGCTGTGCGCATGCGGTCGAAAGTCCCCACCCTAAGTTTTTCGCAAAGAACGCGAAAAACTTAGGATGGGGCACCCACGCAAAACTGGTACCCACCGATATCTGTTGGCGCAGGTGCCTGGATGGTGATGACGCGGATTCAGTACAGGTGGAAGACTACTTCGATGCTCACTTGTACGGAGACTGGCCGGTTGTCTTTCATCGCGGGGGCGAAGCGCCATTTCCAGACGGCGTCCAGCGCTTTCTGGTCGAGGCCCATGCCGAGCGAACGCACGACGCGCAGGTCTCGGGGACGGCCGTCGGGACCAATCACGGCCACCAGCACGACGCTTCCCTGGTACTTGGCCTTGCGAGCCTCATCGGAGTATTCGGGATCGGGGTCGTAGATGGGGCGGGGAGCGGAAACGCCTCCGCCTACGTGATAGACGCCTCCACCCACGCCGCCCCCGCGACCTTCGCCGATACCAGGACCTTCGCCCGCGCCAATGCCTCCTCCGTGACCGCTGCCGATGCCACCACCACTGCCGGTTCCATTCGAAGGCGGATTGAGAATGTTGGCCATTGGGTCGCCATACTTGTCGGACTGCGGCAACACCAGGTCGGGCGGACCGATCAGGGTGGGTTCGACGGGCAGCTTCGGAGCTTCATTGCGAACGATGACTGCGGGTGGTGTGAGTTGCTCGTTGGCGAAACGCGGAGCTGTGCCGTGCGATGCGGGAAGCTTGTCCTGATCGCCGCCACCACCTCCTCCGTGGATCGCTCCGGGGGCGACAGGGAGAATGTAGTCTTCACTGCTCGGGATGAGTTCAGTGACTTGGGTGCGAACGGCGGTTCGGTGTTCGACCATCCACCAACCAGAGGCGCCGACGAGCGCGAGCACGACTGCATGGAGGGCGAACGAGAGGGCGAGATGCGATCCGCGAATGGGAAGGTTGCTGGGGCCGATACTGAAGAGAGGAGGAATGATCGTGGCACGATCTGATGAAGGGGGTGCCATCACGCTTTTGGGTGACTGCGAAGTCACATCTGACCCTCGCAGCAGTTCAGCGCGGAGGCGCGCGCGGAATTCGTGATTCGGGGTGCAGCGTAGGTCGTTCACCACCTGCATCAGTCCCCGAAGCTGGGTGTTTTGCGGCGAGTGGGGTTTCTGGCCGGCTAGCAGGGCGCTGATAGAGTCGTCGAGTTGATCGATCATCTCATTCATGGCGATTCCTCACCTGAGCTCTGAGCGTTTCGAGGGCGCGGAACTGGAGTTGCTTGATGGCGCCTTCGCTGCGTCCCATATCGTGCGCAATTTCACGAATGCTGCGCTGCGCGAAGAAGCGGCGCTCGATGACCCGGCGCTGATCCTCGGGCAATTGATCGAGCAGTTGCGCGAACAAGGTCTGACGATCCGCATCGACGG
>Ga0209577_10002740_pt1 | contig 16754 bp, 11 predicted proteins | sample GraSoiAngelo_109_FD_185874 | JGI IMG/M metagenome (GOLD analysis project Ga0209577, IMG submission 185874) | Grasslands soil microbial communities from the Angelo Coastal Reserve, California, USA - 14_0903_12_20cm (SPAdes) (version 2) | ecosystem: Environmental > Terrestrial > Soil > Grasslands...
AAATGCGGCTGACAGGGGGAGCGACTATCTCCGTCGCCTCGGGCGTGGCCATGGGCAATGAGGTGCGGATTGGGGGAACGCCATGATTTCATGGGTTGCGTTCCGGCGTTTGGGTTTGGTGCTTTTTGCTGTGCTGTTGCTCGCTCGCCTCGGGCCAAATACCGCTGCGTGGGCGGCCGATGCCCTGCCGAGCGTCCAGTTGAATGCAGATTCGATTTCTCCGAGACCTATTGAGGAGCTTACCGGCAAAAACATTGCTCGTGACTATGCCTATGCGTGGCAGACGCTGGCACAGGCGTTGGATCAAGACCGCTCTGAACTATTGGACGGATACTTCACCGGGTTCGCAAAAGAGACCTTGTCCCGGGCGGTTGCCGATCAGAAGAAAAGCGGAATTCGGGTCCACTATATCGATCACGGACACAAAGTAAGCGCACTCTTTTATTCCCCCAGTGGCGACGCCATGCAGTTGCGGGATACTGCGCAACTTGAAGTACAGGTTCTCGATGGAGACAAGATGGTCCATCAGGAACAGGTGGCGCTGAATTATCTGGTCTTGATGACGCCGGCCGCGGACCGATGGGTGGTGCGGTTGTTGGAAACAGTTCCTGGTTTCTGACAACTGAACGACTCGCGAGTGCGCACAATAATCGGTGGTCTGAATGCATCAAACAGAGTGTTGTCAGTTTTCCAGAAGAGATTTTCTAAATGAGGGTCAACCGTTTATCGCTCCTTCCCGTTCTTATTGCGGCTTTGGTTTTTCTCGCAATGGGATGCAATTCGAACGGAGTCCATCGCGCCATTCGAGATAACCTGCCGGTGGCCACTCCAGAGAGCTATCCCAGGGTACTCGCAGACTACCAGCCCTGGTTTGGAGAACCCAAGCACATCAACGTCGGATATTCCACCCAAGATCCTGCGGTCCTGCGCTCACAAATTGAACAGGCGAAAAATATGGGCATCTACGGTTTTGCCGTGGATTGGTACGGAACTCGCGACGCATTCGTCGACCGCAGCTACGCGCTATTGCAGAAAATAGCCAGCGAAAATCATTTCCATGTGGCCCTCATGTACGACGAAACCGAGGAGGATAACGGTCACGCCACTGAAGATGCGCTGGACGCGTTCGACAAGGCCTACAAGTCATACATCGGTCCGAATGCGCCTGGTCGTGACGCCTACGTTTATTACAATGGTCGTCCGGTCATATTCATTTTTCCCAAGCGCGGTCATACCGATTGGAACCAGGTCCGCGCCCAGGTCAGCAACTGGCCGCAACCGCCGCTGCTCTTCTACAAAGACGAACCGCCGCAACAATATGCCAATGCCTTCGACGGTCTCTATGCCTGGGTCCACCCTTCGAAAAACTGGACGCCGGATGGAAGCGATTGGGGCGAAGAGTACCTGGAGAACTTTTACAAGAAGATGAAAACCAAGTATCCCGATAAAATTCCGGTCGGGGGTGCGTGGCCGGGATTTAACGATGCGCGCGCCTCCTGGGGCCTGAACCGCCACATAGATCAACGCTGCGGGAAAACTTTTGAGGATACATTGCGCTTGTTCCGCCGCTATTACGATGAATCCCATCCTCTGCCTTTCTTGCTGATTGCCACATGGAACGATTATGAGGAAGGTACCGCTATTGAACGAGGGCTGGCACGTTGCGACCACAACCAACCGGCAACCCAGGCCGGCACTGCTGCGGAGAGTTCAGGCCGATGAATAAAACGCAATCAGCAACTCCATCAGACCTCTTTTCGAAAGTTCGCGAGCAGAACCAGGATTTCCATCAACTGTCACTTCTGCTGCTAGGCTCTGACGAACTGGCTGCAAGGGAACATGCCATGGAATTGCTGTTGGGTCGCGATCGCGACGGACTGGCGCGTCTCCTGGCGACGGCGGATACCCATCACGTAGTGGTGCGAGCTTTCCAGGTCTTACAAGGACGTGCCACAAATGTTGGCGAACAGGAACTCGCACAGTGGGCTGCCACGGCCGTTTCCACGGAACAGGAGCGGGCCCAAAAAGCAGTTATTTTCCTGCGTTCAATTTGTGAAGCACTGAGCTCCACTGGATGCCCGGTGCTGGTGATCAAATCGCTGGAGCATTGGCCTGACTTGGGCAGCGATCTTGATCTGTTTACCACCGCCGACGATCGTGGCGTGGTTCGAGTCATGACGAAAAAACTCCATGCGCAAGTTCTGGACCGGAGTTGGGGCGACCGCCTGGCGCATAAATGGAACTTCAAAGTGCCAGGGTTAGCGGAGGCCATTGAAGTGCACGTGGCGCGGCTCGGCCAAACCGGCGAACACGTGGGCTTAGCGCGGCGGCTGGTCGAGGGTAGCCTCACGCGCGCCGTACATGGCTATGACTTCAGAGTGCCCGCAGCGGAAGGCAGCATCATTCTCTGCACATTGCAGCGTATGTACCGGCATTTCTATCTTCGACTGTGTGACATCGTGGATGCTGGCAATCTGGTTGAAAACCGGCCAATGGATTACGGACGATTGCGGACTATTGCAGAGCCAGCGGGGATCTGGCCCGGCGTAGCCACCTTCCTGAAGATCGTGTCGGATTACCTCGAAGCGTACCGGGGTCAGGGCCTCAACTTACCCGCAGAAGTCCTGTCGGCGGCGATGTTCGGGGGAGAGGCGCTTTTCTGTCGGGGTAATTTCCTGCGAATCCCAATTCTTCGGCAGGGAGCAAAGCTCTACACTATGCAAGTCACGAACGCCGCCTTTCGCGGCGATGTTCCCGCCGTGTTGCGCCTTAGTCTGCTGCCTTATCTTGGAGCGGCTGCGGCCATCGAGTACAAGCTCACCGGCAGCGATAAAGGAGTTTGGTAACCTAGCTCCTCTAATCGAGAATACCCATACCCAAAGACTCCACTAAAACAGCAAGCGCCGGTCACTGTTGTGATCGGCGCTTACTTGCTTCGCTTTGGGGGAGATCGATCTCACGTATAAAAGTACCGGTTCCTGTCGGCTCGAAGCTATCGGGGCAAATCTGTATCCCTGGCTGAAAATCGCTGTAGGGCAATCCGCGTTATCCGCACTAGCCGTCTCAAAGTGCGTCAAGCAGCCAACCTTGCTGTTTTCATTTACTCCGTGCGCTGAATCGCCTATGATGCTCGCGCTTAACCGCGGCCCCAGAAAACGACACTACGGGTAACGTTGAAGACATCCATGAATCATGCTGCCGCCATTACACATCGCACGCTCGCTCCCGTGGATCTGGTCATCATCGGAATTTATTTCCTGGTGGTATTTGCCATCGGGTTTTATTTCGCCCGCAAAGAACGCACCTCAACTGACTACTTCCTGGCTGGCCGCGATATTGGCTGGTTTGCTATCGGCGCGTCGCTATTCGTCTCCAATATTTCGACCGAACACTTCATCGGCCTGGCCGGTTCTGGAGCCACCTCGGGGTTGGCAGTTGGACATTTTGAGTGGCTGGCCTGTCTGATTCTACTAATCCTCGGCTGGGTGTTTGTGCCTTTCTATTTGCGGTCGAACGTCTTCACCATGCCCGAATTTCTGGAACGCCGCTTCAATCGCAACTGCGCTGTCTACCTGGCCAGCATCTCCATCATCGCTTATGTATTCACGAAAATATCGGTCCACCTCTACGCAGCGGCCATCGTGCTGGAACGCGTAGTGGGTTGGAATCAATGGACCGCGGCAATCGTACTGGTGATAGCGACTGGAATCTACACCGTCGCGGGCGGACTGGCTGCCGTCATTTACACCGACCTGGTGCAGACAATGATTTTGATTGCCGGTGCCGTCATCCTCACCTTCGTCGGTTTGGACCGCGTCGGCGGCTTCGCCGGATTGCGGGCTGCTGTCCCCGCCAATTACTTCCACATGATTAAGCCCATGACTGATCCCGAGTTTCCCTGGACAGGCATCTTCTTCGGGGCGCCCATTCTCGGCATCTGGTACTGGTGTACGGACCAGGTGATTGTTCAGCGCGTCCTCTCCGCTCGTGATGAAGGACACGCAAAAGCGGGTACCATCTTTGCCGGTTTCCTGAAGGTTCTTCCTGTCTTCATGCTTGTTCTGCCCGGCCTGATTGCTTTTGCGCTTTACCGCGACTTGTTCAAGATCGGTCCGCACGGCCAGGTACTCAACGGCGATATTGCATATCCCACGCTCATCATTAACTTGCTGCCTACCGGCCTCGTCGGACTGATGATCGCCGCTCTGCTGGCAGCTTTGATGGGCGCCATGAGTTCAGTTTTCAACTCGGCTTCCACGCTGGTCACACTGGATTTCTACAAGAAACTTCGTCCCCAGGCCTCGGAAATGCAGCTTGTCAGCTTTGGCCGCGCTGCCACCGGAATTATGGTGGTGCTTGGCCTGTTGTGGGTGCCGTTCATTCACCTGATCAGCAGCCAGCTTTATATTTATCTGCAAAGCGTGCAGGCCTACATCAGTCCGCCGATCGCAGCCTGTTTTATTCTGGGGATTCTCTGGACGCGCCTGAACGGAGCAGGGGCGATCAGTTCACTGCTGACAGGCTTCGTCATGGGGACCGTACGTTTCATCTTCGAGATTACCGATCGCCTGGGCGCCTCTCCGCGCTACAGTTCGCCCGTAATTCGCTGGATCATTGACATGAACTTTCTGCATTACGCCATTTTCATGTTTGTGGTTTGTTCTTTAGTCCTTATTGCGGTGAGCTTGATGACGCCGGCGCCGGATCGGCGTAAGCTGGCCGGACTCACCTTCGCCACGGTGGACGAAAAAATGGACACGGTCGCCGTGGGTACCCCGCAATTTAAGCCTGCGAAGGAAACAGCCCTTGAACGCCGACTAAATATTGTTTTCAGCCTGGGATTGGTAGCGACGGTGGTCGGACTGTGGATATATTTCCGATAGAAGATACGGTCTTAACAGGCGGGCGGACGCGTTACACAACACATCGCGCTTCTACTTGCTGCCGCTAGTACGCTTTTTCTGCAATTCATCCAGCGCTCCTAAAACTTCCTGACTGTGATTCTTCGGATCCACGCTCGTATAAACGCGGACAATCCTGCCTTCCGGATCGATGATGAAGGTATGGCGCGCTGAGAACTTCACTAGCAGCAGATTGGTGAGCGAATCATACGCAGTTGAAACCTTGCGGTCGGTGTCAGCCAGCAGCTTGAAATTCAACCCCTCCTTAGAGCAGAAGTGCTTGTGCGAATCCACGCTGTCTACACTGACCCCAAGCACGACGGCGTTTCTCTGGGCGTACTGCGCCTGGTCGCGCTGAAAGTTGCGTGCTTCAAGCGTGCACCCGCTGGTGAAATCTCGGGGATAAAAATACAGCACCACCCACTTTCCCCGATAGTCCTTGAGACTGACTGGCTTGCCTTCCTGCGAAGGAAGAGTGAAATCAGGGGCCATACTGCCAACCGCTGGTGTAGATGACGAACCAGAGGCGAGCAGACTAGCGCCTGCAATGACGGAAGTAATTATCATCATGGCAATGTGTCGCCGCATGAAAACCTCCTCCTGGTACGACAATAGAATTGGTACGACAACAGATTAGTACAACAATAGATTACTCTCTCACCGGCTGCCCATTCGGCTCACCTTGCCTGTGCGCAACTAGCGGTCCGGCGGTAACTGCGGACGAGACCCAAACTCGGAATGTACGCTGACAATTCCCGCCTACCCGCCAGCAAAATTCCAAATAATTGAATATCATGGAAGGTTCAGCACTCAAAGGACGGTGACAACAGGTGGCGGAGACGCAGACAAACGGCTTGGAAGTTCTCGAAACCAGAGAATGGCTTGACTCTCTGGATTACGTACTGTCGAAAGGCGGACCGGATCGGGCCGGGAGGCTGCTGCAGCAGTTAGCGCTGCACGCCCGGCGCGCCGCCGGAGTCAACCTTCCCTTTACCGCAACGACTCCTTATCAGAACACCATCCCAGCGCGCCAGCAGCCCCCTTTCCCCGGCAGCCAGGAGATGGAGCGGCGCATCAAGAGCCTGGTTCGCTGGAATGCGCTGGCAATGGTGGTGCGCGCCAACAAGATTCAAGAGGGCATTGGCGGTCATATTTCCACCTATGCGTCTGCCGCCACGCTGTATGAAGTCGCTTTCAATCATTTCCTGCACGCGCGTAACGAATCAGGCGATCGCGACATCGTCTATTTCCAGGGTCACGCTGCGCCGGGGATGTATGGGCGCGCCTACCTCGAAGGCCGCATCCCGAAACAAAAGCTGGAGAATTTTCGCCGCGAGTTGCGGCCCGGCGGCGGCCTTGCATCTTATCCGCATCCCTGGCTGATGCCTGATTTCTGGGAATTCCCCACTGTATCTATGGGGCTCGGACCGATCCAGGCAATTTATCAGGCGCGGTTCATCAAATATCTTGAGAATCGCGGGCTTAAGGAGTCGAGGGGCGGCAAGGTCTGGGCCTTTCTTGGTGACGGCGAAATGGATGAGCCCGAATCTCTGGGTTCAATCACTCTGGCCTCCCGCGAGAGATTAGACAATCTCATCTTCGTAGTGAACTGCAACTTGCAGCGCCTGGATGGCCCCGTCCGTGGCAATGGAAAGATCATTCAAGAACTCGAGGCAATCTTCCGTGGCGCCGGCTGGAACGTGATCAAAGTCATCTGGGGTACCGATTGGGACAGTCTTATCCAGAACGATCGCGACGGCTTGTTGGTGCGGCGTATGGGCGAAATCACGGACGGACAGTATCAGAAATACTTTGTCGAGAGCGGAGCGTACTTCCGCCAAAACTTCTTCGGCACCGACCCTCGCCTGCTCAAGATGGTAGAGCATCTGTCGGACGAGCAACTGGCGCGCATGCGTCTCGGGGGTCACGATCCCATCAAAGTGCATGCAGGTTATAAGGCGGCCGTTGAGCACACCGGGTCCCCGACCCTGATCCTGGCAAAGACAATCAAGGGATATGGTCTGGGAGAAGCCGGGGAAGGCAAGAACATTACTCATCAGCAGAAGAAATTAAACGATGATGAGCTGCGTATTTTCCGCTCGCGCTTCGGGATTCCTATACCAGATGGCGAACTCCACGATGCGCCGTTCTACCGGCCGTCCGACGACAGTGCCGAAATCCAATACATGCAGGAAAGGCGTAGGCAACTCGGTGGCTATCTGCCGGAGAGAAAGGTTCGCTCCACTCCACTGAAAGCGGTGCCGGAGTCTCACTTTGAGGAGTTCTACAAGGGAACTGATGGCCGGGAAGCCTCCACCACCATGGTATTCGTGCGCCTGCTCTCGAAGTTGTTGCGTGATCCGGAAATTGGCAAGCTGATCGTTCCGATCATTCCGGATGAAGCGCGTACTTTCGGCATGGAGGCGCTATTCCGGCAGGTCGGTATTTACTCGAGCGTGGGTCAGCTCTACGAACCCGTCGACATGGATACGCTGCTCTATTACAAGGAAGCAAAAAACGGACAGATCCTGGAAGAAGGCATTACCGAAGCCGGATCGATGTGCTCATTCATCGCCGCCGGCACCGCGTACGCCAATCATGGCATCAATACCATTCCCTTCTTCATTTACTACTCCATGTTTGGTTTCCAGCGCATTGGCGACTTAATATGGGCCGCTGGCGATATGCGTTGTCGCGGCTTCCTGGTTGGTGGTACCGCCGGACGAACCACGCTTGCCGGCGAGGGACTGCAACACCAGGACGGCCACAGTCACGTGCTGGCGCTCTCTTTACCCAACCTGCGGGCCTATGATCCAGCCTTCGCGTACGAGATCGCTGTCATCATCCAGGATGGCATCAAGCGCATGTATGTGGATCAGGAGTCGGTCTTCTATTACCTGACTGTCACCAACGAACCGCTTCCCATGCCCGAAATGCCCAACGGGCGGAATGTCCGCGAAGGCATTCTCAAAGGTATGTATGCCTTCAAGTCTTCACAGAAAAAGGATGCCAAGCTGCACGCGCAGCTCCTCGGCAGCGGCACCATCATGTACGAAGTCCTTAAAGCACAGCAGATTCTGGAAGAGAAATATGGAGTTGCGGCTGACGTTTGGAGCGTAACCAGTTATAAAGAGCTTTATCGCGACGGCAACGACTGCGAGCGGTGGAACATGCTGCATCCGGGCGCACCGCCGAAGGCGCCGTACGTGAGTCAGACGCTGAAAAACGCACCCGGCGTATTTGTCGCGGCATCGGATTATATGAAGGTTCTGCCGGAAAGTATCGCGCAGTGGGTGCCGCGCCGCTTGGTCTGTTTGGGCACAGACGGGTTTGGACGCAGCGAGAATCGTGCTTCATTGCGCGACTTTTTCGAAGTAGATGCCAAGCACGTTGTACTTGCAACTCTTACAGCCTTGCAGCGCGAACAACAGATCAAGCCGGAAGTGGTGCAGCAGGCAATTCGCGATCTGGGAATTAATCCGGAAAAACCCAACCCGGTCGTCAGCTAAGAAAGGTAACTGCTAAGTGACCGAATTCAAACTCCCTGAATTGGGAGAAAACATCGAACAGGGCGATCTTGTCCGCCTGTTGATCGCGCCCGGAGCGAACGTGACGGAGGGCCAATCCGTCATGGAACTCGAGACCGACAAGGCGGTGATTGAGGTGCCATCCTCGGTCAGCGGAACCGTCAAAGAAGTCCGCGTGAAGGAAGGCGACAAGCTAAAAGTTGGACAGGTAATCTTCACCGTCGAGAACGGAACTGGCGCGAAGGCCCATGCTGCTTCACAGTCCAAGGCTGGTGAACCCAAAACTGCAGAGCCGAAGCCTGCAGAACCCAAAGCTTCAGACGAGAAGAATTCAGAAATAACCACACTGCACGCCTCATCTGAAACAGATGAGGCCGCGCCGTCTGAAGTGGTTACATCTGCAGCTTTGGTCGCCGACTCCGAAAAGACCTCCGCGAGTGCGACCGCAATCCCCGGTCGGCGACGAGCCACCGACGTAGCTGGCGCTGGCATCTCGGAATTCAAGCTGCCGGAACTCGGCGAGAATATCGAGCAGGGCGATCTGGTGCGTCTGATGATTTCGCCCGGCGTAATGGTTACCGAGGGCCAACCGATCATGGAGCTTGAAACTGACAAAGCTGTAGTCGAAGTCCCTTCGTCGGTCAGCGGACTGGTCAAAGAGGTAAAGGTCAAACAAGGAGAAACGGTCAAGGTCGGCCAGGTGATTTTCACGCTGGAAGGCAGCTCTGCGCCGGAGCCTGAGCGCCGACAGCAGCCGCACACCTCGCCCGTCGAGCACTTATCAGGTCAACAGGCGGCTCGACTGGCATTTCAAGCAGCGATTCACGCCGAAGGTAAGACCGAAGAGCAGGCTCTTCCTCGTGATAAGCCGGTTGCTGCGCCGCCGGTTTTTACCATGCCCGCCCAACTGGGCAAGGTCGCCGGTAGCGAGCATCGCGAACCGGTTCCAGCCGCACCTCATGTGCGGCGGCTGGCCCGCGAACTCGGTGTGGATATCCACGACGTCAAAGGCACCGGTCCCGGGGGCCGCATCAGTGAAGATGATGTGAAGGCCCACACCAAAGCGACTCTCGCGTCGGCCGTCACCGCGGCAACTCGTGCCGGACACTTTGTTGAGCCGGCGCTGCCGGATTTCGCCAAGTGGGGAAAGATCGAACGCGTCTCGATGCGCGGAATACGCCGCAAGACTGCCCAACATCTTGCGGAAGCTTGGAACACAATTCCGCACGTCACCCAACACGACCGTGCGGATATCACGGAGCTTGAGCAGTTGCGTGCCCGCTTTGCGCCCAAGGCTGAAGAAGCGGGAGGCAAAATGACGGTTACCGCCATTGCACTCAAGGTCTGCGCATCCGCCCTGAAGATTTTCCCGCAATTCAATGCCTCGATTGATATGGGGAAGGAAGAGATCATTTACAAGCAGTACATCAATATTGGCGTTGCCGTAGACACAGATCGCGGACTGCTTGTGCCAGTCATCCCGGAAGTGGACAAGAAGAACATCGTGGAACTCGCAGCCGAGCTCACGCAGCTCTCAAAAAAAGCTCGTGACAAGAAGCTTATGCCCGCAGAAATGGAAGGCGGCACATTTACCATCACGAACCTCGGCGGCATAGGGGGCACGGGATTTTCGCCAATCGTGAATCATCCAGAAGTTGCAATCCTGGGCTTGTCGCGATCAAGCATGCAACCGGAGTGGATCAATGGCAAGTTTGAACCGCGGCTGGTACTGCCGCTCTCGCTTTCGTACGATCATCGCCTCATTGATGGCGCTGACGCCGCCCGCTTCCTGCGCTGGATCGCGGAAGCGTTCGAACAACCTTTCCTTCTCTCTGTACAAGGTTAAGAAAACATAATGGCCGATACTTCGAACTTGCGCATCGCAGTCGCGGGCGGCGGGCCGGGAGGATACGCCGCCGCATTCCTCGCCGCCGACCTGGGTATGAAAGTCACGCTCATTGATCCCGAGGTGAACCCGGGCGGCGTCTGCCTCTATCGTGGATGCATTCCGTCAAAAGCCCTGCTTCACGTTGCCAAACTGATTGAAGAATCGCATCAGGCAAAGGATTGGGGCATTGAATTCAGCAATCCGAAAATCGATCTTGGTCGCCTGCGTTCGTGGAAAGAGGGCGTCGTTAAAAAGCTTACTGGCGGTCTCGGTCAGCTTTCGAAACAGCGCTCTGTGCAATACATCCAGGGACGCGCCAGCTTTGAAAACTCCAACACATTGAAAGTTGCGAAAACTAACGGCAATGAAACCCTGACTTTCGATCGCATCATCCTCGCTACAGGTTCACGTCCGGCTGTGATTCCAAGTTTAAAACTTGATAGTGCACGAATGATGGATTCCACCGGCGCGCTTGACCTGCCGGATATTCCCAAGAGTCTTTTGGTAATTGGCGGTGGCTACATCGGACTGGAGCTTGGCTCGGTATACGCAACCCTGGGTACTCGAGTCACCGTGGTCGAAATGTTGCCGGGTTTGCTGCCAGGCGCGGATCGCGATCTGGTGCTTCCGCTGCACAAACGCTTGGAAAAATTGTTCGAGACGATTCTGCTCAATACGACCATGTCATCCTTGCGGGAAGAGAAGAGCGGAATTCGCGCCAGCTTCGAAGGCAAAGACGTTAAAGAGCGCGAGAAAGTTTTCGACAGAGTTCTGGTTTCAGTTGGCCGCAAACCCAATTCAGACATTGCCGGCTTGGAGAGAACGAAAGTTCAGCTAGGCCAGCGCGGTTTCGTCCGCGTGAACGAGCAGTTGCAGACCGACGATCCGTCCATTTACGCCATTGGCGACGTAGTTGGCGAACCCATGCTGGCGCACAAGGCTTCGCACGAGGGACGCACCGCAGTGGAGGCCATCGCGGGTCACAAAGTCGCATTTGAGCCGAATGCAATCCCCGCTGTCGTCTTTACTGATCCAGAAATTGCCTGGGCTGGCCTCACCGAGACTAAAGCCAAAGAAGATGGTCGCGAGATCGCCGTCGCTAAATTTCCCTGGGGCGCATCGGGCCGTGCCATCACGCTCGACCGGCCAGAAGGCCTAACCAAGCTCATCGTGGACCCGAAAAGCGAGCGTGTCCTCGGCGTAGGGATCGTCGGAGTGGGCGCGGGAGAGTTAATTGCTGAAGGCGTTCTCGCCATCGAGATGTGCACGGTCGCGGCCGACCTGGCGCTCACGATTCATCCGCATCCCACGCTGTCAGAGACGCTGATGGAAGCTGCCGAAGTTTTTTACGGGCAGGCGACTGACATTTATCGGCCCAAGAAAAGTTAGTCACGCCATGAGTGAAGGCCCAAATTAAATTTCAGCGCCTTTCCGAAAACGTCTAACTATCTTCTTTGCCGCGTAATATCTTATAGCTATAGACGATTCGTGTAATTTCTAGATATGTTCCACGTGGAACACTTCTCCGATTTGTAAACAAGACCTACGACTCCCGCCAGCGCTTCGACCACCATCGCAGGATCAAATGCGTGGGGCAATAAACAGCGAGCGGCACCGCGATCAGATAGCACAGCAGATAGACCGGACCAGAAACGACATGTTGTTCGCGATAAAAAAGTCCGCGCACCCAGTTGACATTGTGCTCTGGACGCCAGAAGTAGTTGATTGGCGCGACGATCCAAGTGGTCAGTGTCTGATACTTCCAGCCCCGTTCGTCATAGCCCAAACGACGGATGGCCCAAAGCAGCAGCGGCGGCGTCACCACATGGAACAGGCTCAGCAACCGGATGAACAGCGGCACGGCTGGATCAAACATGAATTCCGTGCCGCCGATGAAGTGCTTTCCGAACAGGAGCGCAGGCAAGAGATCAAGCGTGAACAGGGTCTGAAAGAGCAGCAGTCCAGTTGCCTGCCAGGAGAAGAGGAGCGCGCTCTCCGTCCACAGCGCGATTGCGATGAAGAAATTTCCCAGGTCGCAGAAGTAAAGGAAGTTCTGCGCGCCATATTGTTTCCAGTAAAACGGTGCCCAGGCCACCACCCAGAGGGTCCAACCCAGCTTGAGCCAAAGCGGCAGGCGCATGGCCGCAATTCTACTCGGGGACAAGGCTCATTTCGCGCGAGGCTAGGCTTCGGAAATCGTCTGTCCACTTACCAGGGTAACTTGTTGCTGATCACGTTACTTTCGTAGCATCGGACAATATGGCTATTCGCGCGTTGGTGCTCAGCGGCGATGAGAAAGCTGTGCTCGCCGTGACTCAGATCCTCGATGAACTCGAGATCGCTTTCGAACACTCCACCGAGACGACTTTCGGGATTAAAAGGCTCGCGAACCAGCGCTTCGATCTGATTCTGATTGATTGCGACAATGAGCAAAACGCGACTCTGATTTTCAATTGCATCCGCGGCTCGGCTCTTAACAAAGTCGTCATTGCGATTGCGATTGTGGACGGCAGAGGTGGCGTTCCCACCGCATTCCGTCTTGGGGCCAGCCTGGTGGTCACGAAGGCGGTGGCCCTCGAACAAGCTAGAAGCACGCTGCGAACCGCGTTGGGAATGTTGCGAAAAGAAACCAACGAGGTCCGTACAACTGTCACACCCGCGGTGACGGCAAATGCCGCGACATCTGATCGTGCTGAGGATCTCTTAACGGACCGATATGCGGTTCCGCAGCCGGCCCCCGATGGAGATCACGAAAAACAGGCGGAGGCAACAATTTCTGATGGCTCTTCTCCGCAGTTGCCGGCGCCAAACTCTGGGTGCGACGTGGAGCCTGCGCTGCCGCCTGCTGCTGCAGTATCTGAGCGGCCCACAACAGCGGATACTCCGACTGTTGATACAGGCACGAAAGTCGTTCCATTCCAGGCAAGATCACAGAGAAAAGAAAGCGCGATGGCACGGGGGCAAGAGGCTGCGCCTCCCGCTCCGATTCCAATAAAACCTGCACTGTTGCAGTCCTTCGATTCAGTCGCTCCAGAAACGGGAAAAGGGAGCGCAAAGCGAGTTTCGGATGAGAACATGTCTCGGGCGCGCAAGAGTCCGGCTCGCGGAAATAGAGTGTTAGCGCTGACGGCCGTTTCAGCAGTTCTAGTCGGGGCCGCGATCTGGGTGGCGTGGACTACTCAACCAAAATTCCGAGAACTCTTGGCTTACGAGTACGTACAACTGAAACTGCAGATCGCGGGACTACGCCTGCAAGAGCTGTCACTTCCCTCTACGAAACAGATTCCTGCGCATCCTCTCCCGCAGGCAGCACCATCTGAATTGCCGCCATCGCAAACAGCGCAAGCTTCCTCAACGGAATTAACTCAACCTGGCGCGACTGATGCGACCGCGACGAATGTCGCCGCACCTAATGTCGCTGGACCTAATCTGGCTGCACCAGAGGAAGCTTCGGCGGCCGATTCCGGCCCAGCGCGCCTCAATCCGCCTCAACCTGTGAAGACGACCGATGAAGGAAGCGTTTCGAAGGCGAGCCACCCGGTTGTGAAAGATAGCGCGTTAACCGAAGGTGTGCGATCGTCGCCGTCTTCGTCGTCGCATAATCTGAAACACACCGTGGCAGCGGGCAAGTCTGCCGGGGGCACACTTCTGGCCACAAGTTCAACGCAGAAAGCAGCGACCAAGGCAGGCGAACCCCTGGTGCTTTCTGAAGATGTCGCCGACGATAGCGTTGTGCGCCGGGTGCGTCCGGTTTATCCGAAGCTTGCACGGCAGAAGAAAGCGCACGGGCCGGTGTTGTTGCGGGTCGTGGTCGACAAGGAAGGTAGAGTTGACACGGTTCAAGTCCTCGAAGGGTCTACTCTCTTAGCGCAATCGGCGGTGGATGCCGTGAAACAGTGGCGTTACCGACCCTACCTGCACCGTGGCGAAGCGGTGGTTTTCCAAACTAAGGTCAGCGTGCACTTTCTGCCCTAGGGAAGCGATTTCCGGGTCCTCCTTCTTCTATCTGTCTCAATTCGACATTACCTCCGTAACTTGCTGGCCCTGAGAAGGTTACCTAGGATTACCGCATGGGTTACCAAGCGCTTCTGTTCTGTCCGGACGAGAAGATCGCGCGTGTGGTCACGCACGTTCTGAGCGACCTGGAATTCAGCATCGAAACTGCGACTGAACCATTTGCCGCGGTCAAGAAGCTGATGGCGCAACATTTCGACGCCATCGTGGTTGACTGTGAGAACGAGCAGAATGCCACTCTGGTCTTCAAGAGCGCACGGAATTCAAGCTCCAACCAAGCATCGCTAGCGGTTGCAGTTGTAGAAGGGCAAGCCGGGGTGGCCAAGGCCTTCCGAATCGGCGCCAACCTGGTGTTGACCAAGCCAATCAACGTGGAACAGGCCAAGGGCACGCTGCGTGTGGCGCGTGGATTGTTGCGCAAAGGCTCAGAATCCGCCAAGTCTTCGCCGGCTGCAACAGCAGGTCCGCCGGTGCAATCTGCGCAAACCCAAGCTGCGCAAACTCAAGCTGCGCAAACTCAAGCTGCGCAAACCCAAGCTGCGAGGGCGGATTCGCTGCGCACGTCCCCTCAAGATTCGATGCTGCCAAAGGCAAAATTTCAGGTTCCAAAAACCGCGACGCCGGAAACTAATCCCGCGGGTGCTTCTACAAGCGGCTTCGAACTGGGGAAGAATTCAAGTTCCCAGGCGGCTGCAAGCGAAGCTGCCATGTCTGACTCGAATTCGAGTGCGGGACCTGCCTCCGCGCATCAATCATCTGACAAGGAGCGCAACACCTCCAAGAACTTCCCGTGGCAACGGGCGTCCAAAGACAGCACTGGGCCGGTAGCGACTCCGGAAGCTTCGCCGGTGGAGCAACCCTCGCGTCCATTCATGGCTTCGGCGTCTCACGGGCAAGCGGCAGCGACTGCTCCTGCCAGGGAAAAACCCACTAGTGTGACTGCCTCCGCAAGCGAAATTCAGCGTCTGGCAAACACCGTCGTCTTCGAAAGCGGAGCACAAGTCCGTCCGCCCGCAGTTTTCGGGGCGAGCGCTCCTGCTCCATCGCTTTCAACACGCCGCTCTGAGGACGCCGGAAAAGAATCGGGCGGGAGTAGCAAGATCTTACTAGCGCTCGTCGCCATTCTGGTGATGGCAGTCGCCGGCTATTTTGGGTGGACAGAAACCCACGGTAAAGCAGGGAAATCAGCGGCAGGTGTAAAGCAAGTAACGATACCGACCGTGCCCCAACCCAGCGCGGCACAAGACGCAGCTACTCCGCAGATCAAAGACCAGACCGGTAATGTGCCGGCGGAAAGCCAAGCCGGGCATAAAGGCGGAACAACCGCAACAAAGAGTGCGACCCCTGGCTCAAAACCGAGCGCCGCAATAGCCAGCGGAAATAAACCTGACGCCAAGGCGGCATCTGCTGAGAGCGACGTAACTGTGACCAACATTGAGCCGATGGTAGTCACGAATGATGTCAAGCGACACTCTCCGGCTGTCTCGCAAGCTCAGCCAGATGTGCCGGTGCCCAATGCTCTGAACATTGCAGGTGGATCGGGTGCGGACAAGGAAATCTCCAACATCATGACGTCCACACCGGTGAGTGTCCCCAAGCCTGTCCCTCAGTCTATAAAAGTGTCACAAGGAGTCTCTCAAGGCCTGCTGATTAAGAAAGTGCAGCCCAGCTATCCAGCTCAGGCACTGGCTATGCGGATGCAAGGCGCGGTTCAACTGCAAGCGACGATCAACAAGGACGGCAGCGTCAGCAATCTGAAAGTACTAAGCGGCGAAGCCATCTTGTCCCGTGCAGCGATGGATGCGGTGCGCCAATGGAAATACAAACCCTATTTTCTCAATGGTGAACCGGTAGAGATTCAGACCCAGATTGTAGTGAATTTCAAGCTTCCCAATTAGCGCAACCGAGCAAAAAACCTGAGGCGGCACGGAGATTGATTCCCCGCGCCGTTTTGTTTCTAGCTGACTGCCTCAGCGCCCCAAGCGAGGCAAAGATCACTTTACCGGCCACCGTTTTTGCCGGCGACTAGTGTTTTACCAGACCGGTTGACGGATCCAGGAACAGCTTGTCGGTGCGCTGCTAAAGTCGAACCTGTTCTTCAGGGATCCAGCGAGGTTATCGAACGAGTTGCTGCTCACGGTTCCAAGATTCCAGTTGTCCTCGATAAATTTCAGGATCGAAGTCTGGTCGGTCAAACTGCTATCTACGTGGTGTTCCCAGGCGCGAGGTACTGGGCGGGAGAATGCAACTTGAAAACTGTTTCTTTAGTTGAGACGGAGCAGAAGATTTTATTCGCGTTGCATAGGTTCGTCGATCACAACCTTACCGCGTTTTTCCACATTCACCACCCGATGGATGGGTTTGTATCCGGAGAGAGTAATGTCAACGATGTAGTTGCCTTGATTGAGCATGAATTCCACGGGC
>Ga0209577_10002742_pt1 | contig 16746 bp, 16 predicted proteins | sample GraSoiAngelo_109_FD_185874 | JGI IMG/M metagenome (GOLD analysis project Ga0209577, IMG submission 185874) | Grasslands soil microbial communities from the Angelo Coastal Reserve, California, USA - 14_0903_12_20cm (SPAdes) (version 2) | ecosystem: Environmental > Terrestrial > Soil > Grasslands...
GCGTGGATGTCTGTCCGGTCGACTGCATCCACCCCAAGGCGGATGAAGACAAGGGCGAGGTGATGCTGTACATCCACCCCGACGAGTGCATCGACTGCGGCGCGTGCGAATCGGTGTGCCCGGTGACCGCCATCTTCGCCGAGGCGGATGTCCCGGACAAGTGGAAGCAGTTCACCGAGATGAACGCCGACTACTTCAAGATGAGCAAGGAGGAATTCGCGGCGAAGTACGGCCGCGATCCCTAGGCTCCGCGGCTTCCCTTAGCTCCACTCCACGCTTCGATCGGCCTTCTTCGGGACCCCCGGCGGCTATTCGGCGCCGGGGGTCCCCGCTTTCGCCTTCCCCAGCACCTCCTGCGCCACCTCGACCGCCCGCTCGACGTCGTGCTGCGAGACGTCGAGGTGGGTCACCGCGCGGATGCGCGTCCGCCCCGTCGCCCCCATACGGATCCCACGGGCCAGGAGGCGCGCGACCGCCTCCTGGGCGGTGATCCCCAGCCCCGCGACATCGAAGAAGACGATGTTCGTCTCCACGTGCTCGACCTCGATGCCGATCCCGCGGATCTCCGCCAGCCCGCGCGCCAGGATCTTCGCATTGGTGTGATCCTCGGCCAGCCGCTCGATGTTGTGGTCGAGCGCATACAGGCCGGCGGCGGCGATGATGCCGGCCTGACGCATCGCGCCCCCGAACAGGTGCTTGTAGCGGCGGGCCTCTTTAATGAACGCGCGGTCGCCGGCGACCAGCGCGCCCACCGGGCAGCCCAACCCCTTCGTCAGGCACAGGGTCACCGAGTCGTACCCCCGGGTCTGCTCGTGGGCCGGCGCGCCCGAGGCGACGACGGCGTTCATCAGGCGCGCGCCGTCCATGTGGGTGCGCAGCCCATGGCGGCGGGCCGTGTCGGCGACGGCGCGGAGCCGCTCCAGGGGCCACACCGTGCCGCCCCCGAGGTTCGCGGTCTGCTCGACCGAGACCAGGCGGGTCCTGGGATAGTGGGGGTTGTCCGCCTGGATCCGCGCTTCCACCTGGTCGGGCGTGAACACCCCGCGCGTACCCTTCACCGCGTGCAGCATCACCCCGGAGAGAAGCGCCGGCCCGCCCGCCTCGGCGGTGGCGATGTGCGCGGACTCTTCCAGGATGACCGCGTCGCCGGACTGGGTGTGCGTCTTCACCGCGATCTCGTTGGCCATCGTCGCGGAAGGGAGGTAGAGCGCCGCCTCCTTGCCGAGGAGCGCCGCCACCCGGTCCTGAAGCGCGTTGACCGACGGATCCTCCTGCCGCTGCTCGTCCCCGACGGGCGCCTCCGCCATGAACCCCCGCATGCCTGCGGATGGGCGCGTCGCGGTATCGCTGCCGAGATCGATGAGCGTGGTCACCGTGTCCTCCTTAGGCCCGCGATGATGTGGCCGGAACCGCGGGCCACAGCGTGGCGACGAGCGCCGCCACAGCCTCGAGGAACTGCCGATCCTCCGGGCCGAACGCGCCGAGTTCCCGGCCGTCGATGTCGATCTCGCCGATGACTCTCGTCCCCGCCCGGATCGGGACCACGATCTCGGACTTCGTGGACGCAAAGCACGCCAGATACCTCGGGTCCTTGCTGACGTCCGCCACGACTTCAGTCCTGCCCGACGCCGCCGCGGCCCCGCACACGCCCTTCCCGATCGGGATCCGGGTGTGCTCGGTCGCCGCGGGCCCCTTCCAGGGACCCAGGACCAGGTCCTGCCCTTCGACCCAGTAGATCCCCACCCAGTCGTAGTGCGGGAACGCGTCGTGAAGATACTCGACGATCCGGGTGGGGGCTTCACGGGGCGCATCGGCGATCATTTTGCATACTTCGGAAAGGGCAAAGCTGAAATTCACAGATGTTCCTCCCGGCCTCAACAGCGGCGCAGCGGTGGCCTTTGCCGCCTTAATTCTTTCACTCGGACGGTGCATCCCCCCTTTTCACCAAACATACGTTCGATATCATGGCCTCGCTGCCGTCCCTTGACACCCCAAGGAAGGTCCTGCAACTGCTCCGGCTCTGGTAAAATGGCGGGTGGGGACGTACTGCCATGACGAGCACCCGTCGGGAAATCCTATCGCTGATCAAGCGCAACGGGCCGATGACGGTTCAAGAGCTGAGCCGGCGTCTCGAGATCACACCCATGGGCGTTCGCCAGCACCTGGCGATCCTCGAACGGGACGGGTTCATCGCCTCGAACGGAATTCGCCGCGGCCAGGGCCGCCCGAGCCGCCTCTACGGCATCAGTCCCGAGGGAGACAAGTTGTTCCCGCGGACCTACGAGCAGCTCGCGCAGGCACTGCTCGACGACATCCAGGCCCTCGGAGGCGCCCAGACGGTCGATCAGATCTTCGAACTCCGCCGCAAGCGTCTGCTCGAGCAATACCGGGCGCGCATGGCCGGCCGCGACTTTCGGGACAAGGTCGCCGCCCTGGCCGAGGCGCGCGACGAGGAAGGCTACGTCGCCGAACAGACCCAGCTCGATCGCGACCGGTTCGTCCTGATCGAGCACAACTGCCCCATCCGCGCGGTCGCCGAGGCGCACCGTGAGACCTGCCGGTGCGAGATGGCGTTGTTCCAGGAAGCCCTCGGCGCCGACGTGGTCCGGACCGAGCACATCCTGGACGGCGCGCCGCACTGCCGCTACATCATCACCCGGCCCCGCGAGACCAGTTCGAAGTCGTAACCGCCCACGGCGCCGCGGGCTGCGGCGCGCAGGAATTCCCCCCCTCCGCAGAGGATTTGTCATCTCGCAGCGGATCCATCACCCCGCGTCCCACACCATCTCGGGAGGGTCACCAATGGCGACGCTCACTTATTACGGCCATGCAACCTGGGGGCTCGAGACCCAGGGGATCTCGATCCTGATCGACCCGTTCTTCACCGGCAACCCGATGACCAAGGTCAAGGCGGCCGGCACGGCGGCGAACTTCATCATCCTCACGCACGCCCACGGCGATCACTACGGCGATACGGTCGAGATCGCCAAGCGGACGGGCGCCACCTTGATCTCCAACTTTGAGATCGTCGCCTACTGCCAGAAACAGGGCGTGGCCAATGCCCACCCAATGCACATCGGCGGCTCGTATGCGTTCCCGTTCGGCCGGGCGAAGCTCACCGTAGCCCACCACGGCTCGTCCTTCCCCGACGGGACCTACGGCGGGAGCCCCGCGGGCATCCTGCTGGAGATCGAGGGCCGGCGTCTCTACAACGCCGGGGATACCGCCCTCTTCTCGGACATGGCCCTGATCGCGCAGGGCGGCTTGGATGTCGCGATCCTCCCCATCGGCGACAACTTCACGATGGGGCCCGAGGACGCCGCCGCCGCCGCGAAGCTGCTGGGAGCCCGGACGATCATCCCGGAGCACTACAACACCTGGCCGGTCATCCAGCAGGACCCCCAGGCGTTCAGGCGCCGGGTCGAGGGTTCGACGGACTCCAAGGTCGTCGTGCTGGAGCCCGGGGCGACGTTCAAGATCCCATAAAGCAACGCGCCGCCTATCGGCGCACGTCCACAGCCCGGCCTAAACGCCTACCACCAGAAGGCCGTGGGCTTGAGCCCCAAGTGCGAGTGCAGTGTCATGAGTCGCCATAATAAGATTGGCGTGCGCAAGATCCTTCCAGAGCAGGGCAGTGGCGAGGTGAATCGCATCACGCGTGCCGAGTTCAGTCGGCATCGGTTGGGCCGCTCGTTCGAGGACGACCGAATCGATTTCCACGAGCTCGAGGGACCCGATCAGCGCGAGGATCGTGGCGCGGCGTGTCGCCACCGCGGCGTCGGAGAACTTGGCGCGGAGGCGAAGCCGGTCCAGCGTCCGGAGACACTCGGTCATGACGAGGGCGCTGGCAACGCCCTGGTCGATCTGCCGCCACTCCGGCAATGCGTCCGGCTGGCGCAGGGCGACCCTCAACAGGACCGAGGCGTCGACGTATGCGATCACCGCTGTCCCTGACGTTCTTCGAGCAGCAACTGGACGATGTCGACGGGGAGCTTCGCCGGCTTCGGCAGTGGGACGCGATTGGGCGGTGGCGAGCCGGGCGCCGGCTTTCTGACCCGCAGCGCGGATGACGCGCGAACCGGCATGATTTGCGCGATGGGTGTCTCACGATCAAGGACCGCGATGGTTTCACCGCGGCGCACGGCCCGAAGATATTCGCTGAGCTTGGCCTTCAGTTCCGCGATGCGCACCTGCTTCATGACTATATGATAACCAGAATTGGTCATTCTGGCAAGTCCCGCCGGTCATTGGTGGGCGCACCGGGTGCGGCCCGCGCCTGGCGTCACCGGAACGGCAGGACGAGGAACACCGTGAGGTCCCAGAGGACGTGGGACACGATGAGCGGGGCGATCCGCCCGATCCGGAGGTAGAGCAGCCCCCAGAACCCGCCGGCGACCAGCGCGGCCAGAATGAGCATTGGGTTCGCCGCGGCGGCGTGCACGCCGCCGTAGATCGCCGTGGCGGCGCCCCAGCCGAGCCCCGGCCCGAACCGCCGTACCAGCCCCCACTGCACGAGGCCCCGCCAGAACAGTTCTTCGCCGGGCCCGATCACGAAGACGAGCAGAAGCGCGATGACCGGCCACGGCGCCTGGGCGCGCAGCGCATAGACGTCGCTGATCTGCCCGGCCGCGGACGGCAGGAGGCGGCCGGCGATCGCCCGCCCGAGGGCGAACACCGCATAGAGCGCCGCGGCCGCCGCGGCGCCGGTCCCAAGATCCCTTGGGCGGACGCCCTCCTCGAAGGGAAACGCCCCGCGGAGACGGAGCGCGAGGCCGCCGAGCCCGCCGGTGCCGGCGGCCATGAGCAGCCAGAAATTGGCCGGCCGCCAGGCAAAGATGACGATCCACACGGCGACGGCGGCGGGAATCGCCCACGTGAGGGCGCCCTCGGCCTCGGAGCCGGGTCGCATGGGACGGTGAGGCCGCGCCATAGGCCGCGTCATCGCCATGGTAGAATGGTAGCATGAAGGGTGGACACGGCAGCGCCACGCAGGATTTCGTGCACTACGCCTTCTACAAGTGCCGGCCGGAGTGGCGGTTTCTGCCCGACGGGCAGAAGGAAGCCGGTCGCGCGCAGTTTCTGGACGCGGTCGAGCGCTTCAGGGACGCGGTAATGATGGAGACCTACTCGACGCTCGGGCTCCGCACCGACGCCGACTTCCTGATCTGGAAGGTCTCCCCGGAACTCCTGCCGATCCAGCAGATGGCCGAAGCCTTGAACCAGACCGGTCTGGGCCGGTACCTCGATCTCCGGCATTCGCTCCTGGCGCTGACGAGGAAATCGATCTACACACGGGACGAGCCGCTGGAAGGCGGCTTCAAGGTCGACCCCGGCGAGGGCACCTACCTCTTCGTCTACCCGTTTGTGAAGACGCGGGAATGGTATGCGCTCCCCCTGGATGCCCGCCGGCGCATGATGGCCGACCACATCCGGGTCGGGCACGACTATCCCGACGTGCAGCTTCACACCGCGTACTCATTCGGGCTCGACGACCAGGAGTTCGTCGTCTCGTTTCTCACCGACCACCCGAAGCGCTTTCAGGAACTGGTGATGAAACTCCGGGAGACCGAGGCCAGCCGCTACACGCTGCGCGACGTCCCGATCTTCACGTGCGTCAAGCGTCCGCTTGCGGAGATCGTGCGGTCGCTCGGCTAACGGGGGGGCGGCGGGACGCCGCGGGCGGATCAGCGCTCGAACCAGAGCGTCTGCGGACGGAGGTTGCGGGAGATCCCCAACTGAGAGGCCATCATCGTCGTCCACGCCAGGAAGCCGTCGACCATCGTGAGCGCTTCGTCCTCGACCTCGTCGGGATCGAGATCGGACTGCTGGGCGTGACCGAGGAGATCCCCGATCCCATTGCAGAAGGTCCCGATGTCCTCGAGCAGCTCGGATGCGACGCGGCGCGCCCCGGATCCGATCGTCTGCGACTGGGCCCGCACGGACCGCGACCGCAGCCGCGCGCTCTGGGCGGCGGACCACTCGACGAGATCCTCCAGCGCGTAGACCGCCTCGCCGGGGCCGCGCTCCGTGACCAGGGCGACGAACGCCTGACAGCCCCGCCAGACCTGCCGGATCAGGGCGGCCAAAAATCTCTTCTCGTACGCGGTCAATGCGTTGGTCTGCTTCAACTCGTTCGCCTCGCGCCGGCTCCCATGCGGTGCCGTGCTCGTACCGCGCGCTTGTGGTTCGACGGCAGCGGGAGCGCCTCCTCCGGCCCATGACGAAAATGGCGCAAAAAAGTGGGCTGGCGGATCTGCTGCGCGGCGTCGGCGAAGCCCCGGCCGTTCCCTTTGCCCCAGCCGCGTTTCAGGTAGCCGCGCTCGCCGCGCTCGAGCGGGGGGACGTGCTCGTGTCCGCGCCCACCGGAAGCGGCAAGACCTGGATCGCCGAGCAGGAGATCGCGCGGCTGCTCCAACCCACACGCGCGGGGGCCCCCACGCGAATCTGGTACACGGCGCCGCTCAAGGCGCTCTCGAACCAGAAGTTCCGGCGGTTCCAGGGATTGTACGGCGCGGATGCCGTCGGGCTGCTCACGGGAGAGCGCCGCGTCAACCCCCGTGCCCCGGTGCTGGTCGCGACCACGGAGATCCTTCGCAACGCCTTCTACGATCCCGCGGGCTCCGCCCCGTCCCCCGACGTCATCGTGCTCGACGAGGCGCATTACCTCGCCGATCCCGAGCGCGGCACGGCCTGGGAGGAAATCCTCCTCCTGGCTCCGCGCGAGACCCGCCTGCTGATGCTCTCGGCCACGATTCCCAACGCGGACGAGCTCGCGGCGTGGCTCGGCGAGGTGCGCGGCCACGCACCGGACGTGATCACGCTCGACACGCGGCCGGTCCCCCTCCAGTTCCTGCTCGCCGACCCCGCCGGGCGGCTGCTGCCCCCCGATCCCAACGCCGTGGCCTCGCGCCCGCGCCACGGGGGGTGGCTGCGCACCGCGGCGGATGCGCTCGAGCAGCGCCGCCTCACGCCGGCCATCCTGTTCTTCCCCAGCCGGCGCGAGTGCGACGAGGCGGCGCGCCTGCTGGGAGGCCGGCCGGCGCCGGACGAAGCGCGCAGGGCCGAGCGCATCCAGGAGTGGATCGCCCAGGTCCCCCGGCTCGCCCAGCACCCGATGCTGCCCGCGCTGCGGCGCGGTGGGGTCGCGCCGCACCACGCCGGCCACCTGACGGCCTGGCGGATGTGTGTGGAAGACCTGCTCGAGGCCGGGCTCGTCCGAATGGTCTGCGCGACGACCACGCTGGCCGCAGGACTGGACGTCCCGGCCCGCACCGTGCTCCTCTCCACCCTGTACCGCAACGGGCCGGCGGGTCCGGAGTCGCTCACCCCCACGGAGTTCCATCAGATGACCGGACGGGCGGGCCGGCGGGGACGCGACACCCTCGGCATCGCCGTCATCGCCGTCGAGTCCCCCTCCGAGGCCGACGAGGGGCTGGCGCTCGCCGGCGCCGCTCCCGACCCTGTGGTCTCCGCCTTCGCGCCCTCGGATGCGCAGGTCCTCAACCTGCTCGCGCGGGGCACGATGCGGGATGCGGAAGCGCTGCTCCGGAGGTCCTTCACCGCGTTCCAGCGGCGCTCCCGGATCGAGGACCTGCAGATCCGCCTTGCGGCCCTCCCCGCGGACCCCCTCACGAACCGGCCGTGCGGCGACCGCGCGGCGACCCGCGCCCGGTTCGAACATCTGCTCCGCCGGCTGCGGCGGGCGCGGCGCAAGAAATCCGAAGCGGCCCCGGAGGTGGCCGAGTTGGGGCGCGCGGTCGTGGAGATGCCCTGCACCGGCTGCCCGGTCGTCGAGCGGTGTCTCGCGACCATCAAGGACCTGCGCGTGGTCGAGCGGAAGCGGCGCCGGCTGGAAGGCGAGGTGGCCCACCTCGAGGATCAGGAGGTCCAGGTCTTCCGCCGCCGCGCCGGGATCCTGCGCGAGCTCGGCTATCTGGACGGCGATTTCCGGCTCACGCCCCGGGGACGGCTCGCCGCCCGGATCCGGCATCCGCGGATGCTCATCCTCGCCGAGGCGATCAGATTGAGGATCCTTCCGACCGATCCATCGGCGCTCGCCGCAGTGGCCGGCGCCCTCGGCACCGAGCGCATCGGGCCGCCGCCGCGGGCCGGAATGGCGCGCGGGGGTAGATTTCGCGCCGGGTACCGACCAGGGATGCGCGATCACGACATGCGGCACCGCGGGGGATACCCGCAGCAATCAACGGACCGCGGGTGGACAGAACCCACGGCGGGAGCAGCCTTCCATCAGGTCCGCAAGGCGATCCTCGGCCTGCGCGGCATCGTCGCGGCCGTCAACGGACGTTTGCACGCCGCGGGCCTCCCCGAAGATCCGGTCGAGCGGGAGTTTGTGCCGGCGGGCGGGGGTCCTCCTGGGGCGATGCAGCGCGCGGCGGTTGTCGGCGAGTGGGCCGCCGGCCGGCCGTGGGAGGAGGTCACCACCCGGCATCGCATCCCCGAGGGCGATCTCCAGCGGCTGGTCTGGCAGGCCGCGGAGGTCCTGGCCCAACTCGAGGATCTGCCCGAAGGGCCGCTCCCGGCCGCGGCGGGGATGGCGCGGGACGCCATCCTCCGGTCGCCGGTGCTCTGAGCGTGTCCGCCGCGACCGGCCCGCTCGCGGATCTCACCATCCTGGACCTCTCCACGATCGTCTCGGGGGGCACGGCCACGTCCATGCTCGCCGACCTCGGAGCGGAGGTCATCAAGATCGAGCATCCCAAGGGGGGCGACCCCCTGCGGTCGTGGGGCCCGTTCATCTCCGGGCAGTCCGTCTGGTGGAAAGTCGTCTCGCGGAACAAGAAGTCGATCACCCTAAATCTCAGCGCGGCGCGCGGCCAGCAGATCCTGGCCGATCTCGTCGGGCGCGCCGACGTCCTGGTGGAGAACTTCCGGCCGGGGACGCTGGAGCGGTGGGGGCTGGCGCCGGAAGGCCTGCTGGAGCGGAACCCACGCCTGGTGGTCCTGCGGATCTCAGGGTTCGGCCAGACCGGGCCGTACCGGCACCGCCCGGGGTTCGGGACCGTGGCCGAGGCCATGAGCGGACTCGTCGCGATCACCGGGTTCCCCGACTCCCCGCCGTTGGTGCCGGCGATCCCCCTGGCCGATGAAGTCGCAGGACTGACGGGCGCCCTCGCGGTGATGACGGCCATTCATCACCGCGCCGCGTCGGGCCGCGGCCAGGTGATCGATGTCAGCCTCTACGAGCCCCTCTTCCGGCTCCTCGTCCCGTATGTCACGCAGTACACGGCCCTCGGGATCCTCGCGCAGCGGGCGGGGAACGAATTCCCGGACGCCGCGCCCCGCAACCTCTACCGCGCCGCCGGCGGCGCGTGGATCGCGTTGTCGGCCAGCAGCCAGCGCGTCTTCGAGCGGCTGGCGGCGGCGATCGGCAGGCCGGACCTGCCGGCCGATCCGCGGTTTTCCGACAACGCGGCGCGGGTCGCGCACCGCCGGGAACTGGACGCCATCATCGGCGAGTGGATGGCCGGCCGGAGCCAGGAGGAGATCCTGGCGCGCCTCGGGGAGAGCGGCGCGGTGGCCGGCCCCGTGTACGACGTGCCGCGGATCCTCGAGGACCCGCAGTACGCCGCCCGCGAAGACGTGATCACGGTCAGCGACCCGGAGCTCGGCGAGATCCGGATGGTGGGCGTGGTCCCGAAGTTCTCGGACACGCCCGGCGCGGTCACGCACCCCGGCCCGAAACTGGGAGAGCACAACCGGGAGATCTACCACGGGTGGCTCGGGCTCGACGACGACGCGCTCGCCCGGCTCGCTGAGGAAGGGGTGCTCTGAGATGGCCGGGCGGCGCCCTCCGCGATCGAAGCCATCTGAGACCTCGGGGCCGCGCAAGGCGCGGCAGCGATCGCGTGGTGCAGCACTGCGGACGCTCGATGCCGCCGCGATCACCCGGGCGGTCCGCGACCTCTGCATCACGGTCAACCACCGGATGGGCGCGGACATGCTGGCCGCCCTGGAGCGCGCCCGCGCGATCGAAGAATCCGAGATCGGCCGCTCGGTCCTCGACCGGCTGCTCGAGAACGCCCGCGTCGCCCGTGAGAAGTGGTTCCCGATCTGCCAGGACACCGGCAGCGCCGTAATCTTCGCCGACCTCGGCCAGGACCTGCACGTGACGAACGGCACGCTGGAGGACGCGATCAACGAGGGCGTGCGGCAAGGCTACCGGGAGGGATACCTCCGCGCGTCGATCGTCCGCGGCCCCCTCGACCGGGTGAACACCCAGGACAACACCCCGGCGATCGTCTACTATCGGATCGTCCCGGGCGACCGCCTGGACCTCGCGATGCTCGCCAAGGGCGCCGGCTGTGACAACATGAGCCGGCTCGCGATGCTCACCCCCTCCGACGGCTACAAGGGAGCAGCGGAGTTCGTGACCCGCGCGATCTCCGAGGCAGGCCCGAACCCGAGCCCGCCGCTCATCGTCGGCGTCGGCATGGGCGGGACGTTTGAGCAGGCGGCGCTCCTGAGCAAGCGCGCGCTCCTCCGGCCGGTGGGCCAGCCCCACCCCGACCCGCGGCTCGCCGAGGTCGAGGCCGACCTGCTCCGCAGGATCAACGATCTCGGCATCGGCCCGGCCGGATTCGGGGGACGGGTGACCGCGCTCGCGGTGCACGTCGAGAGCCACCCTACCCACATCGCCAGCCTCCCGGTCGCGGTCAACCTCGACTGCCACTCCCACCGCGCCGGGCGCATCGTCCTGTGAGTGTGGTGTCCTGTGAGGCGTGGTGCCCCGTGAGGCACCCATGACCCGGCCGCCAATCTCCCTCCGCGCCCCGATCGGCCCGGAAGACGTGGAACGCCTTCGGGCCGGCGACCAGGTGCTGCTCTCCGGGATCGTGTACACAGCCCGCGACGCCGCCCACGAACGCCTCATCCAACTGCTCAACGAAGGTAAGCCGTTTCCTGTTGATCTGCGGGGGCAGGTTCTCTATTACTGCGGCCCAACCCCGGCCCGGCCGGGGAGACCAATCGGGTCGGCCGGCCCGACCACCGCATCGCGGATGGACCATTACACCCCCGCCCTCCTGGCCTACGGGGTCCGAGGCATGATCGGCAAGGGACGGCGCTCACGCGAGGTCCGGGAGGCCATCCGGCGGTGCCGGGCCGTCTACTTTGGAGCCATCGAAGGCACCGCCGCCCTCCTGGGGGAGAGGGTACGCGAGGCCAAGGTCGTGGCGTTCGCAGACCTGGGCACCGAGGCGATCCACCGGCTGGTCATCGAGGGATTCCCCGTGGTGGTCGTCAACGACGTCGTCGGGGGCGACTTGTACGAGGAAGGGCAGGCGAAGTATCGAATGGCTAGTACCGAGCATTAGTTCGATTGTGCATGCAAGCAGGGAATCTGTGTTCGCATCAGGAAATTATCATTATCTTGATCTCTCGACTCCATATATAGAGGCCAAGCGCTTTTTGGGAGGTCTCAGGGGGACAAACTGAACAAGCAAACCTAACCGGATCCGGGCGGGAGGTCACTGAATCACGGCATTTCATGCCTCAAGGTCCTCCAGTTTCATACTCGACGATGAGTCGATGAGGAGGACAACTTCGTGGCAGTCGGCGCTAGGTACATGTGCCGGTGAGCGCATTGCTGTTGGGTGCGGCCAATGCCGACGACTGTATGCTTCAGTCTTGTGTTGGCGGCTCCTAATCAGGATATAACTTTGGCTGGCGACAGCGGGAGCTAGAAACCTACGCTAAGCAAGCCCACCCGGTCCGGTTAGGTTTCTCCCCTACATGCGACAATATTTCCGCGAACTCCCACGCCAAAGCCAGGTATTCACAGTTGTGCTGGCCTGCTCATATTTGGTAATGGCCGTGTGGGGGTTCTCACACTGTCGTCTAGCGGCCTGGGCTGGATTGATCGTGATTTTTGCTTCGACTGGCTTAGTTCGGCCCGTTCCCAACCCTACAGGCGGCCAAATCTTCCCAACTAATAGCGTCAAGATCGTTGCTGCACTGCTCTGGCAGCCTCAAGAGGTGTTGATCGGAGTCGGCTTGGGATCCTTTCTTGGACTCCTCCTGTTCCGAAGAACCGAGGCGTGGCGCGCTACCAACAACGGAGCAGGTTGGGGCCTCTCTTCTGCAGTCGCATCCTTCGCAGCGCAGCTAGCGATCAGCAAAATGCAACCCGGGCTGGCGGGATTGATGGTCGCGGCGCTGATAGCCGTCGCAACGAACCGAGTCATCAACGAAGGCATTTTCTCGATTGACAAAAATCTACGTTTTGGCCATCCATTTTTCGCGACCTGGCTCCAGAACGTACTCGACCAATGGTTCAGTCAGATTCTTGCCGCTTCAATGGCGATCGTCCTCGCAGCGATCGCCGGACGTATCGACAATATCTGGGCATCGCTCGTTCTTACAACCATTTCCGCGATCGCTCTCCCGATCCCACGCCAGGAACTTGCCTACTACCATCGGGCCAGGCAAATGCAGGACGAGATCGTCGAGGCAGTGGTGCGGGCACTGGAAGGAGTGGATCCGACTGCACGTGCACACGGCGATCGCGTGAGCGCGCTGGCGGTCGAGATCGGGCGACAACTCGGGATGTCGACCCGTGCACTTGTAGCCCTGCGGCTCGCATCCAGGCTCCACGATGTCGGCCTGCTGGCGGGACGACAAGACTCCTCCGTGGAGGAGCGCCACGGTGCCATCGGTGCCCGCATCCTCGGGCGATTTCCCGACCCGCTGATCGCCGAGTTCGTCGGCGCACACCACACCCGGTGGGATGGAGTGGGCGAACCTGACAAGAAGCAGGGAAGAACCATCCCCCTCGGCGCCCGCATCCTCGCGGCAGCCGAAGTCTACCACAGCGCTCTAGAGGGTCGCCCCCCCTTTCCGTCTTCACTTTCCAAGCAAGAAGCAGCAAACTCCCTGGTCGCGCTTGGCGGCACGGTGCTCGACCCTCAAGTTGTCGCGGCGCTGCTCCACGTCGTGTCCGAACAACAAACGGACCTCGGTGCGGCAGGATGAGCTCGCAGCCAGAGAGGGACGATCAACGCCCGCAGACTATCCTCGTCACGGGACTCCTCACCGCGGAAGTCCTCGCCGTCCTGCTGATCGCAATCAAGAACTGGACAACCGTCGAAGCCCCGGCCGTCCTTATCATTGGGCTCACCATCGCGGTGCTGGACTTTTTCCCCATTTTCCTGGATCCCTCGGGCGAGATCCGGCTCTCGCCTGTGATCACCATCCCGGCTCTCGTGTTGTTTGGATGGCCTTCGACGCTGCTGGGAGCGGCGATCGGGATGACCGCCGGTTTGCTCCATCAATCACCCCGAGAGACGCTGGTCCGAGGCACCGAGCGGCTGGGTAGCCTCATCGCCTCGGCGGTATTCGCATCGGCGTCATTGAGGCTCGGCCAATACGGCGGGGTGGGTACCGTTATCTATGCCGGCCTGGGATACGCGATACTCCGGACCTTGTTGGTTGCCTCGCGCATGCACGCTGAGGAAGCGATAGCGTGGTCTCGAGCCCTCCGATTCCTCGTGAACGCCACCCCCTTTCATATGGGCGTGTTTACCGCGGTCGCCGCAATCACGGTCTGGTTGGTCAACAGCGATCCATCAACCACGAGCCGCCTGCTGGGACCCATGCTGGCGGCAGGCGTCACCCTGCAGGTGTACCTTCCCCGAATTCTCCGCGGCCAGGAGCAGCGCCGGGTACTCGCCGCCGTGTCGGTCCTTGCCACGGCCGTCGATGCCAAGGACCCTTACACCGCCGGCCATTCCGCGGAAGTCGCCGAGTTGGGCCGCCACGTCGCCAGAATCCTGGATATCGATGAGCCACAAGTGCATACGATATACCTCGCAGGGCTTCTCCACGACGTCGGGAAGATGGTTGTCCCAGCCGAGATCCTCCTGAAGCCCGGGAAGCTCACCGATGAAGAATGGGAGGTCATGCGCTCCCACGTCGACGCAGGGGTGCGAATCGTCGAAAGCATCGGGGGCCTTGCCGAGGTCGCCCCAATCGTCGCCGCGAGCCACGAGCGGATAGACGGCAAAGGATATCCTCTGGGGCTCAAGGGCGACGAGATCCACCTGGGCTCGCGCATCAATCTCGTCGTGGACGCCTACAACGCGCTCACCACCAATAGGCCTTACCGGGCCGGCCGGCCGTCGAAGCAGGCTGTTCAGGAACTCGAGGCGAACGAGGGGACACAATTTGACCCGCGCGTGATCGCCGCTCTCCGAGTCGCCTTGGGGCACCGTCGTTTGATTGGAGAGACCGAGCGGGCCCCGGGTCGAATCGCAAGGATGCTACGCCCATTGAATCTTCTGCGCCAGCCTGCCTACGGGCTCCTTTGGATCGGCCAGCTCGTCAGCTTCCTGGGTGGCGAGATCTTCACCATTGCGCTGACGGCCTGGGTGTTGGAGATTACTCATTCCGCCTATGCGGTCGCGTTGACGTTCATCATGGCCACCGCCGGGCAAGGGCTCCTGGGGTTTATCGCCGGCGCCCTCGCGGATCGGATGGATCGCAGGGCTCTCATGATCATATCGGATGTTGCCCGCGGTGCGTTCGTCGCCGCTATGCCCGCTCTCATCCTTAGATCGCTCCCTGCCGTATACGGGCTTATCGTCCTGCTGAATATCGGGACGGTGTTTTTCAGGTCGGCAGTCTACGCCCTGATCCCATCTATCGTCCCGACGGATGATCTGCCCACCGGTAATGCGCTGTTGGTGTCGACAGAACGGATCGCAGAAATCGCAGGAGGGCCTTTGGGAGCATTACTCGTCATCACGCTCGGTTACCAAAGGGCTTTTTCCCTCGACGCGGCAGCCTTTCTCTTCAGCGGAGCCTGTGTCGTCTTGATGCCGGTTGCCTGGCGCGCCGGCCTGGGGATGGGACCTTCAAAGATGATCCTCGTCGAAATCGGGGAGGGTCTCCGGTACATCTGGCAGACACCCCTCCACCGAGTCCTGGCTTTGCTGATCTTCCCAGGTTACCTCACCCTCGCATTTACAGCCCTCCGGGCGCCAATGGTCATCCAAACTGCCGGTCTTTCACTTATCGCCTACGGCATCATCAACAATACCGCGGTCGGCGCAGGCAAGTTGGTCGCAGTGATTGGCCTCACGTTCTCCGGGAGGCGCTGGATGAGTGCGCCCTTCGTCACTGTGATGTTCCTGCTCACCGCGACCGCCATCGTCTGGTTCGGTTCAAGTACGAACTATCACATCCTCATTACATCTGCGTTTTTGTTCGGCCTGGGGAACATCGCTACGAATATCGCAAATGCAACGATTTCAATGACAAATACTCCCTCCGCGATCCTTGGGCGGCTGATGGCCAGCCGGCAGGTCTTCATCGCCATGACATCCCTTGCGGGCGCACTGTTCTTCGGCCGGCTGGCCGACACGGCTGGACCGCCCGCAGCTATCTTACTCCTCGGAGTGGTCTCAGGAATCGGTATCGTCGCCGTCTGGCTCCTCACGGGGCAAAGGCTGGCTAGCCCTACCCCAGGCACAGCGCCCGGAGGCGCGGCCGAGTAACCATCAAGCAGTACCGCCGGGTATGACCGCATCAGGCGGACTTGTCGGCCAGGGCGGACCTTAATTCATTGCCCACGCTCACTACCATCGGTGCGATGAGTGGATCCGGCGCGCCCTCTACCTGTACCGCGAGTTGATCCTCAGCAGCCCCTGGAGCAGCCGACCTAAGGGCCGGACTCACTGCACATGTCTTGTCGTACTGTTCCGCGGCCGACAGGATCCGTGCTCCGACCTGATGCACTGTCGCCGGATCAAGGGGTACTTTAGAGGTAATCGTCATCGTAGTATGGCTCCAAGCCCTGGGCGCAGAGTAGTAGCCACGTCTCCTGGGAATTGGCAGCACAGGTAGATATGCGGCCGTGATGACCAGTCTCCAAGCGGTGGACGGCAACAGGAACGCCATCCCTACAAGAATAATGATCATCGGCATGGGAAAAAGCTCCCCGACGAATTCCGAACCTAGAGAATAACGGAGGAGGGGAAGGAAGGGATGACCGAAGCGTAGAGATCGATAACCCGAAAAGATTATATGATTCGTCACAAAGCGGGCTCCACACGATAGAATTACGGCCAAGGGCAGCGAAAGAGGGATGAATGTGATATAGGCAAGCGTCAGATGGGCAACTACCCCTGCGGCCAGTGTGCCCATCGCCCACCCCTCGGCATTCGTTCCTGACCTCCATAGTTCGGTCCGTCCGAACCCAAGAAGCCCTAAGAAGCAACCCACCCCGACCCCCAGGAAAGCGTCCTGAGGGTCAAAGAGAATACTTGCCACTTGAACTATCCCGCTGATCGGATGGACAATGCCACCGTAGCGATAAGGAATGGGTTTTACGGTACAGGCAACCGCAAATATGACAATGAGCCACATGACGATCGGGGGATGCGAGATCGGGATCGCCCAGGCTAAAACTGGGGTCGACAGGCAAAAAAGTGCTCCCCGATAGAGTCTGGCAGATCGTGGCAGATCGCAAAATCGCTCAGTCATAAGATCAAGACACCCCGACCAGTTGGGAAGTCAACTCGTGGCCGACACGCAGAATGATCGGAACCACTTCGGGGTCCAGCGTGGACCCCGCAAGGGTCCTTATCTCCCGTTCCAGGGCTTCCTGCGAGACGGGCCGCCCAAAGGGGCTGATGCCGGACCGGGCGCTGTCGTACAGTTCCGCGGCGGCAAGGATACTGCCGGCGAGGGAAACCAGGGTCCGCTTGTGCGGTCTGTGCCCCTCGCGGT
>Ga0209577_10002744_pt1 | contig 16744 bp, 17 predicted proteins | sample GraSoiAngelo_109_FD_185874 | JGI IMG/M metagenome (GOLD analysis project Ga0209577, IMG submission 185874) | Grasslands soil microbial communities from the Angelo Coastal Reserve, California, USA - 14_0903_12_20cm (SPAdes) (version 2) | ecosystem: Environmental > Terrestrial > Soil > Grasslands...
TCGTCCGCCTGCTCGAGGGTCGCGAACCACGCTTTGATCGAAAATGAAAGGCACTGTCATTATCGGCGCCGGAAGCTGGGGAACGGCTTTGGCTGTGCTTTGGGGGAAAGATGGCCGCTCCATCTCACTTTGGGGCAACAATTCCGAGCGCATTGGACGCGTGCAAGACAGTCGCGAGAACGCGGATTATCTGCCCGGCGTTCGTCTGCCGAATAATGTGAGCGCCACACACAACCTTGATGACTGCATGGAAGCCGATCTGATCGTGTTCGTTACCCCATCAATGGCGCTGCGCGAAATTGCCATCCGCGTCCGCGACGCGGGCGTAAGAAAGAGCGACACGGTCCTGCTTAGTTGCACAAAAGGAATCGAACATGGGAGTGGCCTGCGAATGAGTGAAATCCTGTCGGAGATATTCCCCTCAAATCCGATCGCAGTGCTATCTGGCCCTAATCTAGCCGTCGAGGTTGTGTGCGGTCTGCCGACAGCAACAGTTATCGGATCAGCTAACGAGAATGATGCAATTGAGTTGCAACGGTTTCTCGGAAGCGAGCATTTCCGAATCTACACCAGCAATGATGTCGTAAGTATTGAACTTGGCGGTGCGCTAAAAAATGTTTTCGCAATCGCGGCTGGCGTAAGTGACGGGCTTGGATTGGGCGACAACTCAAAAGCTGCGCTCATCACAAGAGCACTGGCTGAGTTGTTGCGTCTCGGGAAAAGAATGGGCGGCAACGAACGTACTTTCTATGGATTAAGCGGTGTAGGCGATTTGATTGCGACCTGCTTCAGCAAACATAGCCGGAATCGTCGCGTTGGGGAACGACTGGGCCGTGCCGAGACTTTGGCCCAGATCCAGGCTGATATGAAAATGGTGGCGGAAGGGATTCCGACGGCAAAAAGCGCCTTCGAATGCGCGCGCCGGCTGGAGGCGGAAACGCCGATCATCGATCAAATCCATGCCATTCTTTACCAGCAGAAGCCGCTCCTTCTTGCGATGCAAGAGTTACTCGGCCGCGATCCCAAAGCGGAGCGGCTTTGAGAACGGGGGAGGCGCTTCAACGCCAGTTTGGCTCGGACCGCGTCCAGGCCGAACGAAGGCTCGTTCTTCCATTATTAAGCATCGCGCATTTCTCTGAAGACCTGTGCCAGCGCTTCGGGATAAAGCACATGTTCGACCTCCTGGATGCGCGCATGTAAAGACTCTGGAATATCACCGGGCAAGATCGGAACCTCGCGCTGAAGGATGATGTCGCCATGGTCGACCTGCGCGTCCACGTAGTGAACAGTGACGCCGGTCCATTTTTCGTTGGCAACAAGGGCCTGTTTCCATGCTTCGAGGCCGGGAAACTTCGGTAGCAACGATGGATGAATGTTGACGATCCGACGCGGGAAAGCGGCTAGCATCGGTTTCTTTAGTACCCGCATGAAGCCAGCAAGGGCGACAACCTCGGCTCCCGCATTTCGCAACATCTCGACCAGTTGTTCTTCTACGATTGGTTCGAGCCGGGTGCGAAAGTGACCCGGCGGCAGGTAGGCGTTGGGCACACCGAACTCGCCCGCAATTTCAAGGATCGGCGCCTCCAGTACATCGGAAATCACTACGGTAGCTTTCGCATCTAGTTTGCCGTCCCGAATGCTTTGCAGTATGGCCCGGCAGTTTGATCCTTTACCTGATCCGAGAATCCCGATGTTAACCATTATTTCGGCCCAATTCTCGTTAGCAGTTCGGAGGTGGAGTAGCCTTTTTCAAAGGGAATGATCTCGATTGTGGTGCCGAAATCGTCCAGGACCGCCCGTTCTTCGGGATCGAGTGTATCGGCCGTGTAATCGCCGCCCTTGGCATAGACGGCAGGCTGTGCTGCGCGCAGGAAATTCGTGGCTCGTTTTTCCGGGAAAATTGTCACGTAGTCGACCGACTCGAGCGCGGTCAACACTTCGGCGCGATCCCGTTCACGATTCACCGGCCGGCCTCCGCCTTTAAGTTGACGAACGGAATCATCCCCGTTTAATCCCACGACCAAAACGTCGCCGAGTTTTCGCGCCGCCGCCAAATAACGCACATGGCCGACGTGCAAGATATCGAAGCACCCATTGCTCACGACGACGCGCTTGCCTTCCTCGCGCAGCCGTCCCGATTCCGTCCCTAATTGATCGAGAGTAAGAATCTTACTGTTCACGCTACTCCGACTACGCACTGCAATGCGCCTGGCAGCAACTCGAAAGTTGCCGGTTCATTACCAATTAGCTCGCCATCGACGTTAAACCACATCCCCGGCCGTGATTTAATCGCAATTTTTTTGGCGCGACGAAAAATGATCGCATCGGAGCCCAGATGTTTGCCGACGAGAATTTGCGCGGCGAGAATCGCAAGCTCGGCCGGACCGCGCTCGGGAATGAGCACGATGTCCAGGAGGGCATCGGTGATGCCGGCTTCTGGTGCGACTGGGATACCGCCCGCGACATAGCGTCCATTTGCAATAATCACATTGTAGAGATCAAGCTCGAAGCTTTCAGCGTCGTCGAACGCGACCGTCGTCGTGTAACCGCGCAGTTCAGCAAATGCTGCCGCGGCGCCACGCAAGTAAGCGAGTGGTCCCCACGCTCGCTTCATTTCGGGTGTGAGTTTTTCGTCCACCACGCCGCTGAATCCACCGGAAGAAACATTCACAAAATAGCGGACGCTATCGCTAGTGACGCGGACAAGGTCGACGGCCCGGGTCCGACCGGCCATGATTTGTTCAATGGCAGAGTCTAGGACGCTCGGGACCCCGAGCGTCCGCGCAAAATCGTTGCCCGTCCCAAGCGGGAACACTGCAAGAGCAGCATTGCAACCTGTTTGAGCAATTCCATTCACCACTTCATTCAGGGTTCCGTCGCCACCCGCCGACACAATCATATCGAAATCTGACGCTTCCCGGGCGAATTTTTCCGCGTCGCCGGGTCGTTGGCTAATGCAGAGGCGCTCAGCGTCAAGGCGACGCAACCGTTTTTGGATCGCGGCGACGTTGTTCACCGCGCCGGCGATTGGATTGAGAATGACGCAGGTTCGCATCGCAACCGAAGAATTAGACAAGATTAACAGGATTTAAATGATCGGTTTTTCTGAATCCTGCATCATCCTGTTAATCGTGTCTGTCTTCCCGCCCGGACTTTGAGCTTGCCTCGCCGGTTGAATTAGTGGTTGATAAGCGCCCGGCATGGCAAAAGACCCATCAGAACCATCGAATGGTGGCTACAAGATTTCGGAAGGTCCGGTAACTTCGTCGTCGTTGTCTCGGCGGAAGGATGAGGTGAGGGATGACCTCACCGAATTACCTTCACATCACGGCAAGCCGCTACTGGTGGCGATTGCGCGAGATCCGCGGACTCTTTTTGTATGCTGGAGCGTCAATTGGTCGGCGGCCTTTGATAATGGTTTGCCGGTGGATCGCTGTGCCCACGTGCGGCTGCGGCAAAGCGGAAATGAGAAAACCGTTGCGGTCGAACCAATGAGCGGCGGTTGCGCGATCGAGGCCTTGGAGCCAGGCGAAACCTATTCGGTGGAGCTCGGCTATTACGCCCCGCCGGACATTTGGAACAGCGTAGTGATCGGGAACGAAGTGATGATGCCATTTGCTTCCGAAGCGGGCGACGAGTTTGTCGATGTCGCAACGGTTCCATTTCATCTCACTTTTCAACAAATGTTGAATGCATTTCGCAGAGCCGAAAGCGGCGATCTGGCGCAGAGACTAGCGGAATTCCAGGAACGAGCCGGCACGGCAAAGCTTACGCGCGAAGAATCGGAAATTCTGCGCGTGCTCGAGTTATCGCCTGAAGATCTGCAAAAAACCGCAGCCGCCCGCGCGTCGCTAGAAAAATCGCAGCGCGTGTCCGCGCGCGCGCCCTTCGGCGGCGCCAGCCCAAGCGAAGGCTTCGGCGGTGGTAGTTAACGATTGGCGACGAGAAAAGAGGAAGGCCATCCTTAACGCGCCTTGGCTACAAGGTCCTGAATCACGTTCTCCAGGCCACTAACCACCAAAGCAAATCGGTCGTAGTTGAGTTTGTCGGGGGTATCGGTCAGGGCGTGATAATGTGGGTAGCGAAATGGCGCGGTGTCAGTGATCATGATGGCGGGGTAACCTTGCTGCCAGAATGACCAGTGATCTGACCAGGCCACGCCGGGGATGAACGCGGGCACGGCCGCGCCTTCAGAAGGGAGTCGCTCGGCCCGGCGAAAAGTGGACAGCGCGCGGCGCACCAATTGGCGCGACCCGATGTTACCCACGAAGGCGATAAAGTTACCGACCTTGGGATAGAAGGCGCCGAGCAGCGGTGACGGATAGATTTGCGAGTCCGGAACATCGGAAAAATAGCCGATAGTTTCGAGGCTGATCATCGCGGAAATTTGATCGCCGCGGCCTTTGCATCGGCTGGCGTAAACCAAACTTCCCATTTGCGATGTTTGGAAATAGGGAGGCTCTTCGTTGACAAAGGCGACGAAACGCAACGTTAGACCAGGCTGCTTTTTTGCAAAACGGCGGGCCAGCGCGAGAACGGCTGCCATACCGCTGCCATTGTCATTTGCCCCGGGCGCGCCAAGAACGGAATCATAATGAGATCCGATGACGATGATCTGAGGAGACGCCCCTGGTATTTCGGTTTCAATATTGTGGCACGGCAAGTTATGCAGCTGGTAAGTGTCGGGTCGCGGCCGCAACCCGGCGCTGGAAAACGATTTTTCAATGAAATCGGCCGCAGCCATGAGCCGGGAATAATGATCCATGTTTCGTTCACCGATTTCACCGGCGAGTTTTTGGACATCGGCGCGTAACTCTTCGCGCAGGATGATCTCAGCCGGCGAAAGCTCAGCCGTATTTGAGATGTTCTTTCCCGGCATTTTTATTCCTAACAGCCAAAGTATTGAGATAATTGCGGCAACGGCGAGCGCGAACCAAAAGCAACTTAGTAACAAACGTCGGAACATTAGTCCCCCGTCATTCGACGTTCGATGTTTCCTTTTCGGCTTCTAACCCCAGTCCGGCTCGGACCTGCTACCGGGTCATTCTTATTCCTTCCGGCATTTCCGGCGGCGGCGCGTCAATGCGACTATGGCTCCTGCCGTAGGAAAAGTAGAAGACTAGTCCGATCGCGAGCCAAACGATCAGGCGCATCCAATTTGTCCAGCCCAGGCCGTAGATCATGGCGCCGCAGACGATGATGCCAAGTGTCGAAACGACCGGCACCGCCGGGACACGGAATCCCCGCTCTAGCTCAGGACTGCGAACCCGAATGATCCAGACACCGGCGCAAACCAGGATGAAAGCGAAGAGGGTCCCGATGCTGGTCATTTCACCGACGACATCTTCTGGAATGAATGCGGCGAAAATTCCGGTGAAGATGAAAAAGAGTATGTTTGATTTGTAAGGCGTCCGGAAGCGCGGATGAACATCGGAAAAAGTCTGCGGAACAAGGCCATCGCGACTCATGGAAAAGAAGACGCGCGATTGACCGAGCAGCATCACGAGAATGACCGAGGAAAAACCGGCCAGAATCGCAAGCGTGACTGACTTAGAGAGCCATTCGTAGCCGGCCATATAATTGCTAATGGCGAAAGCCACCGACGCCTCCCGTCCATGTGTCCGAAAATCCTCGACGGTGGCGACACCGCTCAGCACGTAAGAAAACAGCACGTAGAGAACGGTGCAGATGACGAGCGAACCGAGAATGCCGATGGGCATGTCGCGTTTGGGATTCCTCGCTTCCTGGGCCGCGGTCGAGACCGCATCGAAACCGATGTAAGCGAAAAAGACAACTCCGGCCGCACCGAGGATGCCGAGGATTCCGCCGTAGGCGTGATGAATGCCCTGAGGCGTGACATAAGTCGTCGGCGCGGGAATGAACGGCGTGTGATTGGCGGGATTCACGTATCCCCATCCAATGCCGATGACGAGCAGCACGATGCTCACTTTCAGGACGACGATGATGCCATTAACGAAGGCCGACTCTTTGGTTCCTCGAATCAGCAAAAGAGTGAGCAAAAGTAAAATGAACACGGCCGGGATGTTGATCATGCCGTGCACACCGGTGGCGTGATCCATCTCAAATGGCGAATGCGACCATTCATAGGGGATACGCAAGTGGAACCAGCCGAGCACGCGATTGAAGTATTCGCTCCAGGCAATGGCGACGGTGGCCGCGCCCACGGCATATTCGAGCACCAAATCCCAGCCGATGATCCAGGCGATGAACTCGCCCATTGTGGCATAGGAATAAGTATAGGCGCTCCCCGCAACGGGAATCATCGAAGCAAATTCGGCGTAACAAAGACCGGCAAAAGCGCAACCGATGCCAGCGAGCAGAAAGGCGAGCACGACCGAAGGACCCGCGCGATCGGCAATGGCAGCCGCGGTGCGGACGAACAAGCCCGCGCCGATGATCCCGCCGATTCCGAGCATGACAAGGTTCGTCGGTCCGAGCGAGCGTTTCAGGCTGTGTTCGCCGACTTCCTCAGCTTCGGCCATCAATTTGTCGAGAGGTTTTCTCGCGAATAAATTTGCCATGCGTCTTTCTCCTTAATTACTTGCTGTTATACGAAATGATTTTCGGTTACGGCGTAGATGCCGAACGAGCGTTTGCGAATTTCCAGAGGAAATAGATCGGCACGCCCGTTAAGACAATAATTAGGCCGGGCCAGGTGGTCGCGGTTTGATAAATAAAGAGCACGGCAAGAATGACCGTCGCGCCTATGATATAGAGGACAGGCACGATTGGGTAACCAAATGCTTTGTAGGGGCGGTCCGCGTTAGGTTGTTTTCGGCGCAGGACGAAGATGCCAGCGATCGTCAGGATATAGAAGATGAGCGCGGCCGAGATAACATAGTCAAGCAGGTTGCCGTAAAGGTTACCGTAACCGGTGACGTTGCCGGCGGCATCTGTCTTGACGGTGCGAGGTAAAACTAGCGCAGCGGCCCAGATACCTTGAATGATAAGGCCCCATGCAGGCACATGGTTCTTGTTGAGGTGGCCTACCTTCCGGAAGAAGAGACCGTCGCGTGCCATCGCGTAATACGCGCGCGCGCCAGCCAGGATAAGTCCGTTATTGCAACCAAAGGTCGAGATCATGATCGCGACCGCCATGATGGTGGCACCCGCGCCGGGAAAGATGACGTTGGCAGTCTCGGATGCGACGCGATCGCTCGGCGCATTCTGGATGGCATCCCACGGCAATGCCGCTAGATAAGCCACGTTGGCAAGAAGGTAGAGGGTGATGACGAGAATGGTCCCGAGCGCAAGCGATAACGGGACGTTGCGCCGCGGCTCCTTCACTTCTCCGGCGGTGAATGTGATGTTGTTCCACGCGTCGGCGGAGAAGAGCGAGTTGGTTTGCGCGACGCAGATGCCAACGAAAAGACCGAAAGCGACTGCCGCAGTCAGACCAGGCCCGACCTCCTGCAAAGTGCCGCGCAAAGTCCAGAAGTGACTGAAATTTTCTGCCCCTGCGCCTGATTTCAGGCCAACGATGATACCCAAAATGATAAGGCCGATGAGCGCGCCGGTCTTGGCGGTGGTGAAGACGTTCTGCACCAGCTTGCCCAGCTTTAATCCGCGCGTGTTCATGAAGGTGAGCAGCGCGATCATGCACAGGCCGACAAACTGCGCGGTGGAAAGCGACAAAGCGTATCCGCCAAAACGAATCGGTGCGATCAGGTAGTTCGATTCCGAAACCCAGGGCACGAGGACACCAGTGTAGCGGGCGAAACCGACGGCAACCGCCGCGATCGTGCCCGTTTGGATAACAAGAAATAACGTCCAGCCGTAAAGGAAGCCCCACAGCGGTGAGAAAGCTTCGCGTAAATAAACATATTGGCCCCCGGCCTTTGGCATCATGGCGGCGAGCTCGCCGTAGGAAAGCGACGCCATTAAGGTGAGCAGACCGGTCACAAGCCACACCACCAGCAACCAGCCGGGCGCCCCGACTTGTCGCGCGATGATGGCCGAGACGATGAAAATTCCCGAGCCGATCATCGAGCCTGCCACCAGCATGGTGGAATCGAGCAAGCCCAGCCCGCGAACGAACTTTTCCTCTGTCACTGCGGGTGTCGCTGTGATGCTCTCGTTCAAACGGATATATCCTTTAGCTTGTCGGATGCCATCGCGCAATGTTGTTTAGGAGGGAGTCGCGGCGGCTAGCGCCGTTTGGGTTCGGCGGTGGCAGGTCCGAGCCGGGTTGGCACTGAACAGCCGCTCTTTGCCGCCCGGGGCGCTACTGCTATTCAATGTCGAGCTCGCGCACCTTTTTTTGCATGCGAATGTTTTCGACGGCGTTACGAATTTTGTCTGTGAGGCCGACCTTTTGCGGCACCGCCTCGATGACCACGACCGGGGTGGAGATATCGGAGGTACTGATGTAGATATTTTCGACGCGGAAAATGCGCTGCCAAAACGGCTGGCGAGTTTCCAAATCCTTCACGCGATAAAGCTCGAGGGTATCGGTCACTTTGTTAAAGACGCCTTGGCTAATTTTCAGCCGTTCAGTGGTGAGTTCGTAAACTCTGTTTTTGGTCTGGAGGAAACGGGCGAGGGCGATGAAAATCGGGACGATGGCTAGAGTAAAAATGTATGGGCTGAAGTCTCTGGTGGATTCGTTGCGCCAGAGAATCGCGAACAAAACAATGGGAGCGCACAGGCAAAGGCCGCAGAAAAGGAAGACACTTACATTTTTCATTTGCGAAGAAGTGCCACGCCAGACCGTTTCTTCCGCCATGCCTCAATTTTTAGCCGACCTCCTCCTCAGCACAAGCCAGTGATTACGCAGGCTTTCGTTCTTGCTGCCGGATTGGGAATGCGTCTTCGGCCGCTGACCGATGAGTTGCCAAAACCGCTGGTGCCGATTTTTCAGAAGCCGCTCATCACCTTCGCGGTTGATCATTTAATCGCTACTGGCATTCAGCGTTTCGTCATCAATACGCATCGACTACCGCATTTGTTCGAACGCCAGTTTGCGGAGAAGAACTATCGCGGTCGCCCGCTTGATCTCGTGAACGAGCCGGAATTGCTCGAAACCGGCGGCGGGATCAAGAATGTCGAACGGTTTCTGCGCGAGGGTGATTTCCTCACCTATAGCGGCGACATCCTCACGGACGTTCCGTTGTTCTCGCTAATTGAGGAGCATTTCCGTGCTGGGAACGATGTCACTCTTGCCTTGCGCGAGACAGGATTTAAGCCTTCGATTGCATTTCGAGAAGGACGTATCGTCGACATTGGGGAACGATTCGGCATCGCCGGTGATTACGATTTTGCGAATATTGCGGTCTGGGGCAGAAAAATTTTTCAGCGCATTCCGCAGCGAAAAATATCGTTTATTCCCGTCCTGCTCGATTGGATCAAGGAAGGGGGGAAAATTGGCGGCATTGTCTTGAACGAAGGCAAGTGGCTTAACATCGGTTCGAGCGCGCAATATGTGGAAGCGCATCGGATGATTTCATCCGAAAATTGGAGTCCGGATTTCATCCACGATGCCGATTGGGCAGCACGGATCGCGAAAAGCGCGACAATTGACACCAGCGCGCAGTTGCGCGGCCTAACCGTCGTGGGCGCCAATTGTTACATTGGCGCGGGCGCTATCCTTCGCGACACGATTGTTTGGCCCGGTGCACAAATTGCTTCTCTAAGCGAGTTACAAGGTTGTATTGTCCGCACGCGGCAGAGGGCCGCGGGGATTCTGCAAAACGCCATCGTATGAAAACGGAACTGCTTCTTCGCCAAACCCGCCGGCACTTACCGGCTTTCAGCGAGGGAGAAATTGAAATCGCGCCGATCGAGAAGGGGGGTTCCGATCGCAGATTTTACCGCATTAGTTGTGCGCCTGGGGAATCACTCATTTTGGTGAAATACAACCTCGAGCGTGTCGAAAACCGGCACTACGTGCGCATCGCTGAATTTTTGACGGAACATGCGATTGCCGCGCCGAAGATTTATTTTCATGACCCCGAAGAAGGATTGATTTGGATCGAGGACTTGGGCGAGAGCGATCTTTTCAGTTTCCGCGACGATAGCTGGCTAGTGCGCGGCGCGCTTTATCGATCGGCCTTGGATGAAATCGCGAAACTTCATGACCTGCCCCAGAGCGAATGGTCGGAGTTGGATGGAGAAATGCCGCCGGAATTTAACGCCGCGCTTTATCGATGGGAGCAGAATTATTTTTTCGAAAACTGTCTGGGAAGAATTTTTGGCGTCGACGAGGGGACCCAACGCGAGCTGGCATCGCTGCCGGCGCTTAAGGAGATTGCGGATCGCCTGGCCGGGTTGCCACGAACGTTAGTGCACCGCGATTTTCAGTCGCAAAACATTATTGTGCGGGCGGGCCATGCGTATTTGATCGATTTCCAGGGGATGCGTCCCGGCTTGGCGGAGTACGACCTAGCTTCTTTGTTATTTGACCCTTACGTACGGCTGTCCGCAGTCGAGCGCGAGGAACTTTGGTCTTATTATAGAGGGCGCCGTGGGCTGCAATCGGCAACGGAAATGCCAGAAACGCTACGGCTTTGCGCGATGCAACGGTTAATGCAAGCGCTTGGGGCTTATGGTTTTCTAGGGCTGGTTAAAGGGAACCGGCAATTCATTGGGCATATCCCGGCGGCGTTGAATTCATTATGTAAGGTGGTCGCCGAGATCGACTTGCTTAAGCCATTGGGCGTGGCGCTTGCTAGTCTGCCAGACAATGGCTGGATCCCTTAGCGAAAAACCAGTTTCGTGCTCGACCGCGGTAACAGATGCACCGCCAGCGTCTGTACCTGCGCTAGGGGCATTGCCTGCGCGGGCAGATCCCTGGTGCCGGCCGATAGCCTGGGGCGCAATGCTTTCCGGAAGCCTTCTGCTGACGATTTTGAGTCGTTCCGCCGGCGAGGAGGGCTATTCGGTACCTGTTGCTCAGGTTCTTGTACTTGTCGCCGCTTCAGCGATCGTTGGCAGGTCGAGTCGACTGCGAGTTTTGAGTGGTTTTCTTCTTACCATTGCAGTTCTGCGACTGGGGTGGTCTGTGATCGCGCCGATGCTCACCGACTGGGCGCCGGTTCAGCGATTGACGGACGATCTCGACTGGGGGCCAAAAATGTTCGTGACGCGTTTGCTGAATGCGACGGGGGCGCTCCTCATGCTGACCACTTTTATCGGGCACCGGATTACCCGAGACGACCTTTTTCTGCGTGTAGGATATATGAACGCGCCGGTCAAGCCGGAGCGGATTCTCTGGTTTCGCAGCCCGCTGCGATGGTCGCATCTTGGGCCGCCGATCGTGCTGATCTTCGCGGTGGCGATGATCGCGTTCTTATTTTCCAATCTTCGGCCCAATTTTTGGCAACTCACCCAGCATTGGGAATTGTTCCCGTGGGCGGTAGCCACCGCCGCCCTCAATGCTGCGAACGAGGAATTCCAATTCCGTTGCGTTCCTTTGGCGCATCTTCGCAACGTGTTGCCACCCCATGAAGGCATTTGGTTAACGGCGGTTTTTTTCGGACTTGGCCACTATTTTGGACAGCCATCCGGCTGGCTCGGTGTCGCGATGGCGACAATTGCCGGATTTATTTGGGGCAAGAGCATGCTGGAAACACGGGGTGTGGGCTGGGCATTCGCCATTCACTTTGTGCAGGACTTGGTGATTTTTTATTTTCTCGCGATGTCAAATAGGGTATAGGCCTAGGTTCATTGGACCTATGAGCTAACGCACGAACGGGTTCGTTCTACGTTCTTCCCCGATCTTGGTGGGTGGGCCGTGGCCGGGAAGGACGATGATGTCATCGCCGAGCGGGAATAACTTTTCTTTAATTCCCTGGAACAACTGTGGCGCGTCGCCACCGGGCAGGTCCCATCGTCCCACGCCCCCGGCAAAGAGAACATCGCCCCCGACTAAAAGCTTTTGGGGGCGCAGGAAAAAGCAAAGGCTCCCGGGACAATGGCCGGGAACTTCGAAAATTTGAAATTTTGCCCCGAGAAATTCGCGCTCGGCCGTTTCCTCGATGAAAAAATCGGGCGCGACAGGTTCGAGATCGAAGCCAAACCCGAAGTTCCGGAAAAAATTCGGATCAGAGATCATAGGGGCGGTATCGGAGTGACAACCTATCGGGCAATCAAATTTTCGCTTAATTTTTGCGACATCGATAACGTGATCGACGTGGCCGTGGGTTAGGATCAGCAGCTTTAAGTCGACCCCTCGATTTTGAAGCCATGTGCAACATCCCTCTGGTGCGTCAAATAGAACAACTCCTTCCGGGGCGTGAAAAAGATAGCAATTCGTTTCGAAAATTCCCCCGCAAAATGTGTCGTATTTCATACGTTGTCAGGCGTGCCAAATAGCACGCTTTTTTTGAATATTCTGCTCCGTCGATTGTCTTCTTAATCGCTGCGGCGGTCTGGGATTCAAGGGGAGTTCTTGCGTTCAGAGCGACGATCTGCGACTATGGAAAACTTCTTTTTCAGGGCATGAACTCTCGTTTTCGTTCTTACACCACGGCGGCGGCAATCTTCCTGGTTAGCCTGGCGCCGACACCCGCACTTCCGGCCAAAACCGACCTCGACAACGTCTGCGTCTCAGTAGGAAGGCTGCTGGAGGAAGGACATTACACGCACAAGCAATTGAACGACGACATGTCGGGCAAGATTTTGCGGAGCTACCTCGAACTGCTGGATTATACTCACCTGTTTTTCACCCAGGAAGACATCGATGCCATTACACAAAAGTATGGTGCCGCGCTCGATGACGATATTTTACTGGGCAACCTCAAACCCGCTTACGAGATCTACGATCTTTATCAAAAGCGAGTCGATGAGCGTGTCGCTAAGATCAAGGAATCGCTCAAACAACCGGTCGATTTCAAAACCGACGGAACGATCGATTTCAGGCGCGAGAAAAGCCCCTGGCCAAAAAATATGGCCGAGGCAGAGGAGCTGTGGCGTGGCCGGATCACGAGCGAGCTTTTGCAGGAACATCTGAGCGAGCATCCGATCGAACCCGGACCGCAGTTGGTCGCGCGCCGATACGATCGGCTTGCGCGCAATGTCCACGAAAGTGATCGCGATGAACAGGCGAAGTTTTTCCTCGACGCCGTTGCCCTGGCTTACGATCCGCACTCTGAATACTTATCTGAATCCGATCTGAAAAACTTCAGTATCAACATGGGGCTCTCGCTCGTTGGCATCGGGGCGATGCTGCGAACGGAAGATGGTTACGCCAAGATCGAGAGTTTGGTGCCGGGTGGGCCAGCACAGGTCGATGGCCGACTCAAGGTCGGTGATCGCATCACTGCCGTCGGACAAGGAACGGGGGACTTCACCGACGTCCGAGATATGCGCCTGGACAAAGTGGTGGAAATGATCCGCGGCAAGAAAGGAACAAAAGTCCGGCTACTAGTGATCCCGGTTGACGCAGCCGATCCTTCCAAGCGCAAAAACGTCGAACTGGTGCGCGATGAAATTAAATTGAAAGACCAGGAAGCGCGCGCCGACATTATCATCAAGAAGGATGACGAAGGCCGTCCGGTGAAGCTCGGCTGGATCACGCTGCCGTCCTTTTACGCGGATATGGATCATCACGCCAAGAGCACGACGAAAGATGTATTGGCGTTGTTGAAGCGGCTGAAGAAGGAAAACATTTCCGGTCTGGTGGTGGATTTGCGGCGCAACGGAGGCGGTTCGCTGGAAGAAGTGATTTCGCTGACGGGGTTGTTTTTGAAGTCGGGGCCGATCGTGCAAACCAAAGGCTCGAATGGCAACATCGTGGTCTCAAGCGATCCGGATCCTGGAATCGCGTACTCGGGGCCGCTCATTGTCCTGACCAGCCGACAAAGCGCGTCGGCTAGCGAAATTTTCGCGGCGGCGCTGCAGGATTATGGGCGCGCTGTTATTGTAGGCGACCAGTGCACGTTCGGCAAAGGAACCGTGCAGACCATTCTAGATATCGGCGGTTATACTTCGCTGCTGGGCAGCCGCTCGCACAAAGATGGCGCGCTAAAATTAACCATCCAGAAATTTTACCGAGTAGCCGGCGGCTCAACTCAGCTGCACGGTGTTGCCTCGGACATTGTGTTGCCGTCGCTGACTGACCTGCCTGAGTTTGCCGAAGGGGCTCTAAAGAATTGTTTGCCTTATGACGAAGTACCCAAGGCAAAATACACCAAGTGGAACGAGCCCGTGTCGCTTTACCTTGACGAGTTAAAACGGCGGTCGGCCGAACGGATCCCAAATGACGCCGAGTTCCATTATGTGCAGGAAGACATGGACCGGCTGCGCCATCGACTCGATGAGAATCGCATTTCCCTTAATGAAGATGTGCGGAAGAGAGAACTTTCCGAGGACAAGACGCGCAAGGAATTGCGGACGAAAGAGCGTCTGGCGCGCAACGTCGAGGAGCCGCGCGTTTATCGCGTGACGCTGGATACTGTCGATAAGCCGAATCTTCAGCTCATTATGTATCCCGGTAAACTGGCCTCGGCGAAAAAGAACGGTTCGGCCAAAGTTGCGCCGGAAGCGGCCGGCGATGCCGACAGCGATGATGTTCTGGGCGGTGTGGACGATGACACGAAAGACCCCGTGATCGATCCCGAGCGCGATGAGACGCTCAACATTTTGTCGGACCTGGTTCAGCTTGAGCGCGGTCCGAAAACTGCCAGCACCAATCACTGAGCGCGCGAACGCGATTAATCTGAGAAGGGGAAAGAAGCGCCCTGAGATTCGCGATCAGCGCCACCACGGATCGAGATCGCGCGGATCGTACTGCGGTCGAAATCCGGGCCCGATCGGTCGACCGAACCACGGCTGCATCGCGCGCCGCCACCGTGGCCCATAAGGCGAGTCACCTGTCGCCCGCGGCGTTCTCCCGAAAACTGTGACCGGTGTGCCGACGTCCACCGCATGGTAGAACGCAATCGCCAATTGTTCCGGCATGCGCACGCAGCCATGTGATGCTGGGTAGCCGGGGAGATAGCCTGCGTGCATCCCATCCGCTTCGTGGAAGCGCATGAAGTAGCGCATGGGGGCGGGAACAAATTTGCCACCGCGCGGTACTTTCATATCGATATCTGCGTCGGCCACAATGGTTCTGCCATTCGCGTCCACGATCTTCCCGTAAATGCTTGAATGATGATTGACCTCTTTGTCGAGGACCTTGAAGGAGCCGGTTTCGGTCAGGTGTCCGTAACGTCCACTTGAAATTGGCGATTCCAAAACAACGCCGCGTCCGCGAAGCAGAAGTGCGACCTGATCCTGGAGATCGATTTCTACATGGAATGGATTTCCCTCCGCCGCACCCACCGACGCGAGCGATAGCAACAAAATCCCCACACCCACGAGAAACTTCATATCTATTTCAACCCACACGGGCGAGAAAAGTCTCAGGTTTTATACGGCAAATTCGGAATAATAATTCAGACAGAGATGGGAGCCTTGATTGACGGATGCGGATCATAGTCCAGAAGCGTAAAGTCTTCGAATCGAAAGTCCTCCATGCGTTTGATTGCCGGATTTAATTGCATCCGCGGCAAGGCCCGGCAGTCGCGACTTAGTTGCTCGCGTGCCTGTTCGAGATGGTTCGAGTAAAGATGGAGATCGCCAAAAGTGTGGACAAAATCTCCCGGCTTCAGATCGCATACCTGCGCTACCATCATCGTTAACAACGAGTAGCTCGCGATGTTGAATGGAACGCCAAGGAATAAATCAGCGCTGCGCTGATAAAGCTGACAGCTCACCTCACCCTCGTTCACATAAAATTGGAACAGGACGTGACACGGTGGCAACGCCATCGTGTCAATCTCGGCGGGATTCCAGGCACTCACGATCAGACGACGACTCGATGGATTTTCTCTAATTTGGGAAATCCCTTTGGTGATCTGATCGACATGAGTTCCGTTCGCGCCGCGCCAGTCACGCCATTGCGCGCCATAAACGCGCCCGAGATTCCCGTTTTCGTCCGCCCATTCGTCCCAAATAGTGACCCCGTGTTCGTTCAGATAACGAACGTTGGTATCGCCGCGCAAAAACCAAAGTAACTCGTAAACGATCGATTTGAGATGAAGCTTTTTGGTCGTCAGCAGGGGAAAGCGTTCACGCAAATCGAACCGCGCCTGCGCGCCAAAAACCGAGAGCGTTCCAGTGCCGGTGCGATCGCTGCGCTCTTTTCCGTCATCCAGGACGAGGCGCAGGAGATCGTGATATTGTTGCACATCAAACGCTACCGAAAGTGGCATCGGCTTCCAGCCGATGTTTTTTTACTGCAGCGGCTGTTCATGACCGCGGGGGAAAGCCGATGGGCCGCAAAAATCGTCGGCGGTCTTAGACCGCTACAGCAATGCGTTTGCTCGCGCCAGACTCTGGTCGAGCCACCCGGACTACGAGTTCTTGCGCACCTCTTCTTCCAGCTCATCCTTGCGCTCGTTCAAGGTTTGCAAACGCAATTTCCAGCGATGGAGTTGAATGCTCAGCTGGTTGATGTAGCCGGTTACTTCCGTCCGTTGCGATTCATTCTCCTTCAATTTCCGCTGCAAGTCGGTGAGTTCTTGCGGCGACGTCGGGCTGACGGGCACTGACATCATTGGGACGACCGTTGGTTTGCCGCAGCGCTGGCAGTTCAGCGTCATTCCGGCGGCCGCGGCGTCAACAATGAGCGGACTGGCGCAGTGTTGACACTTGAAAAGGAGGTCGCCATGTTCGCTTTTTGTCTGGGGACGAACAGGGTTCATCACTCACTAATCAAGCAGAGGCTATACCAGCGGCG